>Ga0247842_10000328_pt1 | contig 102624 bp, 87 predicted proteins | sample LaCruzMarch2015__3_FD_192411 | JGI IMG/M metagenome (GOLD analysis project Ga0247842, IMG submission 192411) | Freshwater microbial communities from meromictic Lake La Cruz, Castile-La Mancha, Spain - LaCruzMarch2015_19m | ecosystem: Environmental > Aquatic > Freshwater > Lake | place: Spain... | reverse complement strand
CCTCTACAAAAGAAAGCATTGGAACTCTTGGACGTCCGCCTAAAGGTGTAGCCAGAACACAGACAACCCCTCTCAAGTATCCTACCAATTATAAAGCACTTTCCTGAACATCACAGAAGAACTTCAGGCTAGCAGAATGAAACAGGGTGGTTGGAAGGACAGGCAGCACCGGTCAGCGTGCCGGTGTCATTGCGAGGAGCCCTTGGACGACGAAGCAATCTCAACATAGTCCCTGCGTCTGGCCCCATCATCCCGAACCTGCCTGTGCGTCGCACGCAGACAGGCGTGATTCGGGAACCAGCCCCCGTCATCCCGAACCCCGATCCGGGATCCAGACGTCCTGGATCCAGGCTTCCGCCGGAATGACGAGGAACCAGCACAGTTCATGGAGATATATCAAGACCTGGCCCTTGCTCCCGCGAGAAATATCGGCACGGGTCAAGAACGGCACTAACGGGTTCGGGATGCAATCGACGGTACCTCAGTACGGGAAGCACTAATTTCTTCCCACAGGATAGGTATTTCCCTTGACAGAGGGCCTTTTAATGGGTGACCCTGTTTCGCCGCTTCTGTTGTTGCCCTCAAGGGGAACAAGTGGTAAAAGTTATAGAGCAACGCCCCTGTTGGGAGCGGGATTTAGAGGACTGAATTATGTCATCAGCAACTATCGCCACCCTTGTCAAAATGATGGAAAGTTTACCTGAGACCACACAGGATGAGGTTGTAAGGCACTTGCGGGATTACCTTGACGACATCCAGGACGAGAAATCGTGGGATGAAAAGTTTGAGAGGTCTCAGGTTCAATTGGCGAGCAGGGCTCGTATGGCTAAACAAGAAATTTCATCAGGAATTGCCGACCCCCTGAACCATGACCTCCTATGAAATCCTACGTTTTGCCTTCCTTTTGGGACGCTTATAACAATCTGGGTGAGACAGTCCAAGGCCACGCCAGAAGAGCATATCGTCTGTGGGGAGAGAAGCCTTTCCACCCCTCCTTGCATTTCAAGTGTATCAACACGGCAGAAAACATTTGGTCGATTCGTATTGGCCGCGGATACAGAGCCCTCGGCGTTTGGGAAGCAGACACGGTCACTTAGTTTTGGATTGGTAACCACCATGATTATGACCGGTTCATCTCGCAATAATTTTGATAGGTTGTGTCCGCCCATAATCTTACGTAATTGGGAGTAGCAATGCTCCCGTCATCCCGAACCCCGATCCGGGATCCAGGATTTCTTGATCCAGGCTTCCGCCGGCCTTTCATCGTTACACGTGTGGAGCTGATTGGTAAATGGGTTTTTGTGGATTGGTGATATAGCCGACTACTAATTTTTTGCCTAGAATTGACAGCGCAGACTCTATCTTGTGGAGTTGTGATTGATGACGAGGGTTCAGTAAGCGGCCAACTTCCTTTTCATCACAATTAAGATGTATTGCCAATTCCGCCTTGCTCATCTTCAAAGCATGCATTGAAGTGTAGAGCGCCGCCTTGGCGGACATTTGGCCTGATAGTGACACCGCATGTTGTCCCTTTTTGACACGGGAAGGTTTTGGAATTGAGAGGCCCATCACTATACGATTAGCAATCGCCTCTTCAAGACAGTCTGACGCCTCTTTTAGAGCCTCTTCTAAATTTTCGGCTTGAGTGATTGCCTCTGGAAAATCTTCGAATGTTACACCAAAACCGCCATCTTCTTCAGGCCCAAGTGTAGCAGGGTAGACAAAACTGTTCATTTTAGACCCCTACAGATCAGCCATCAGGGATTCAAGGCTGGTGACTCGGGATTCAAGCAGTGGGATATTCAAGGCAAGACCTCCTTGGGCCGGCAACTCGAGGGAGTCCTCCGACCAGGATCACTCTTCATGTCCCACTCATAACAGACCATTCGGTTTTCTCAAAGTTCTTGGGAGAAACTGATATTCCAGGACCTGAGTCGCTGCACGGAAGTCCTGATGCGTGATAATCAATGTTTGTAAACGTCGCCTCGCGGTCGTATGCTGTATACCCTTACTTCAGAAATATCTTCGTTGACCTCATAGACCATGCGTAAACCGCCGACTTGATATCTGTAACATCCGGGATGGCCCTTTAATTTTCTGATTCCTGATCCAAAGCTGGGATTCAGTGATAGATACGACAAGCAGCGATCAAGCCCTCGTTTCAACTTCCCAGTGGTCTTTTGGTAAGCCTTGTATGCTGTTCTGGTCATAATTACTTTGTAGCCCATCAGAATGAGTTTTCCCGCCACTCCACGTATTCCCCTCGGGAGTATTCCTCCCGACCTTTAACGATAGCTTGGAGATCCTCCTCCGTTGGGTCCACGTCCTGAGACTCCCTGATAAAATCTATGTACTCCAGGACGGCCAACACATATTCATCAGACAGTGTTTCAAGTTTCCTGATTAGATCTTCTCGTATGTGGTGCGTCATAATAGCCTCCTTCCACCATTCCGTATTTGAAGTCGCGCATTTCAAGGGAAAGCTGGTCCACATTGCGCTGTGTTCTGTAGGAAACTTCGATCAGATCAGCCATCAGGGATTCGAGGCTGGTGACTCGGGATTCAAGCAGGGGGATATTCAATACGAGACCTCCTTGGGCCGGCAACTCGAGGGAGTCCTCCGACCAGGATCACTCTTCATGTCCCAATCATAACAGACCATTCGGTTTTCTCAAAGTTCTTGAGAGAAACTCATATTTCAGGACCTGGTTCGCCGCTTCAAGCCATTTTCGCAAATTCCTGTTCCAGGAGATCTCGCTTGTTGTTAGAAGGCAGCTTGTAGTTCTTGACCACCGCTGCCGAGCATGTTATCGATACATTGATTTGTTGCAAATCCGGTCATACGATTTCGTCATAAGAACGGAATATAAGTCTCCCGGTATTACAGGCTTTTTTTTGGACCATAACGGAGGAGCCATGTTGTCTAGGCTGGTAAGTGGTGACGACGCTGCCTATCTACTTGACATGACGAGTCTGGAAGGCTTCAACGAACCTGCGGCTTTCGGATCTCTCACTCCGGTCAAGCAAGGCCCTAAGGGTCCTCGGTATCGGGTGACCGACGTAATTATCTTCAAGTTGGCTCAAGCAATAGGGCAAGTCGGGGTGAGTTCCGGGAAAGCTATGAGGTATGCCGAGGCCATATTGATTCCGAGACTTACTAAACATGATAAGACTTCGATGGAATGGATAGAAAACGAGACGCAGGAATTATTCTGCCTCATAGCCGATGGCGAGCTATCCAGGATTTTTTTGCGTAACAGAGAAGACGATAAGGAACTCGACGTAGGAGCCGTCAAGCCGGTCCTCTTGCCCACTGTAGTTTCTGAGATTAATGTTTTCAGAGTGATCAGGCCGGTGATTCGCAAAGCTCGCCACTTACTGGGTAACTGATCAAGAATCCATTCCTGGAAAGGGAATTTGTCCCCCGCCGACGAGACAGGTCACGCACATTTGTCTGTGAAGCTTGGCTGATCTATTACGTGATGTTAATTTTTCCTATTTGTTCTTGGCGCATTCCTTGAGATCAATGGCTTTGAGTACGGCGTCCAAATTTTTTTGAGCAACTGATTTTTTCAGCTTATAAATTTTGATGCTCTCCAGGGTGCCTGCCTCGATAGCAGTTCCCAGAACCGTGTCGATCGTTTTGACGTCCTCCTGGTAGTTTGTTGCCAGTCTGATTAGTTCGGAACAACTCTTTATGATCAACTCTTCGGCAAAGGAAGGTACCGCCGAGAATGACAACACTAACCCTGCAATCAATACCGTGAACCAGCTTCGAGTGCCCCTTTGCATCATCCACCCTCCTTTTGATTGAACCGTGATAACCGTTGGGCCGGCATTTTCCGCACTCCCGGTCGGGTAAGCCTTTTTCAGGGGGCCCTTATATCACATCTGACGACCGGCACAATGGTAATGTTGCAGCGCACACGTCCTTATGTCCTCGGATCCACCTTGCTTTGGCCGGGCACTTTTCCCACAGAGACACAGATCTCGCTGATACTATCCCGGCGGTGTCTGTCTCCGGTAACTTGAGATCTGTGTCTGTGTGGTTAGTTAAGGGTGCGCCAATTTTCGGGGAGCCGGTCACAACGACCTGTTTCACCCGGCACTGTCCGTGCGATTAAATCACATGGGGAAAAGGCTCTTTATGCGCTGGGCAAGCATGATGTTGCCTGTGGCCTTTAACTTGCCGCTCATGAAAGCCGTCATACCATCCAGTTTCCCGTTACAGATGGCAAGCCAATCCTGCCCGGTCAAAGAAAGACTCACCGATGGGCTGTCGTGAACTCCTTTTTCCACCTTGCAGGCGTTATCCTTGATGACAACATAGTAGTCCCCGGCTTCATCACCTGAGATGCTGAACTGGAACACCGCGTCGAGTCCACTTGCAGCGGCAACGTTAAACACCGTCGGCATGTTTTCGAAGACTTCACTTACTGTTGAAAGCTCCATTCTCGTCTCCTTCGTTTTGTGAGGTACCGGAAAAGTGTTCCGGCAAAGGATCACCCCCAGTGAACAGTGGGGGTGTATATCGGCAATATCTTACCACATTCCATCGTCAGCTTCACAGACCTTTAGTTGTACAGGACTCTTTTTGAAGTAATACGGGCACGACCGCATCCCGCCTTCCTATGGCACAAGACGATTCTCATTGGGGTATGGAGAGACATAAAACAAAAAATAAGATCGTAATAATGCCTGCACTACAATCGAGTACTGACAATTCCATAGGCTTAAACTCAGAACGCGGAGCGCCGGGGTGGAAGCCCCGAGCCGTCATTGCTAGTGCCAAAAGGTCTGCTCGCCGAAGAACTCCCATGAGAGTGGGAACAAGAAGCGCCACCAGGTTGCGTGACCGCGTCATGATCTTACCTTTTCCGAATTCGACCCCACGAGATCTTTGCGCATCTATGGTCATTCTCAGCTCTTGCTGAAGTATTGGCACAAATCTCATGGCCAGTAACAGGACCATACTAAAATTTTCTACTGGAATTGAAAATTTCTTTAATGGACGGGCAAGTCGCTCAACGCCTCTGGTCAGTTCCACGGGGGTAGTGGCGAAGGTCAAGACCAGGGAAAGTGCGATTGCCTCCGTCAGTTGGACCACAAAAATGAGAGAATCCTCCAGAGCCCCCCCGCTGAAGGGCATCTCAAGGCCAAAGAGGATGAGGGGCTTTCCCCCGCTCCCAAAAAACAGGTTGGCTCCTCCTGCAATCACCAACATCCACGAGAAGCGCTTGATCCCTAAGACCCAGACTCTGTATCCAGTTCGGGTCAATATTGCCAGCGCGATTACAGCAAAAGCGGTAACGGCAAGGCCCTGTCTGCTCGTTGACACGAAGACCGAAGCAAGCATCAACGCCAGCCCACCGAGTTTAATTCGCGGGTCAAGACGATGAATGACCGAGTCCCCTGGAATAAATCCTCCGATTGTAATATCATGAGTGATCATAATAGACCTGAATCAGTCAGCCTGGACATATTAGGGCCCAAGGCCGCCAGGCGTGCTTGGAGCCTTTTTGTAATTATCATTCCTTGCTCGCCCGGAAAATGCATCAAAGCTGTTGAGACGCTCATGTGAGTCTTGATATCGATTCCTCGTTTGAAAGCACACCCGTATGAGAGCTATCTGGACAACCTATAAGGAAATCCGGGGTCATGCGCAAGAAAGACTTTGAAGATCTGACCATTCTGCCGCGAAACCGCACTACCTATCCAAGCACTCCTGATAAAGCTCGTCTAGAGAGTTTTTCCAACAGATACCCGTCTCGGGACTATCTTATTGAGTTCGAGTGCCCCGAATTCACAAGCCTTTGCCCGGTAACTGGACAGCCGGATTTTGCCAGGATAATAATCAGTTACATACCAGACCAAAGGTGCATCGAGTCTAAGTCATTAAAGTTGTATCTCTTTTCTTTCAGGAACACAGGAATGTTTCACGAGGAGATCATCAACAGGATACTGGAGGACCTTATAGCCGCATGCAAGCCACGTTGGGCACGCGTGAGAGGAATCATGAGTCCCCGCGGAGGAATATCGATAGACGTTACTGCAGAATACTGCAAGCCTGGTCATACAGCGCCCTCGTACGGAACTTTTCAAAGGTGAGGCACGAGACAACGTGAATTTATTGTCGGTAGCCGTTAGGTATGCCAGGGAATCTACGAGGCCAAATTCAAAAAATATTGATGATTCTGCTCTGCAACACCTATATGACTGAAAGCTTTCTTCCCGGTGAATTAATCGCTTGACCGGTCGCCCCAAAAGTGCTTATTATTTACTTTTTTGGTACTCGATCCTAAATAATCCGTACGAAAGGAGTTCGCTCGATGGGGATGCGGAGTTATCTGTTCTCTTCCGAATCTGTTACTGAAGGCCATCCCGACAAGGTCGCCGACCGAATATCTGATGCCGTTCTTGATTCCATGCTCGCTCAGGATCCCAAGTCCAGGGTAGCATGCGAGACACTAGTTACGACCGGCCTAGTACTGGTCGCAGGCGAAATTACGACTAAGGCAGTGGTGGATATTCCGCATCTGGTACGTGAGACAGTGTGTTCTATCGGCTACACTGATGGAACCATGGGGCTGGACGGGGAAACATGTGCGGTTATGGTCACTCTGGACAAGCAATCACCTGATATATCCATGGGTGTCACCGAAGGAGAGGGACTATTCAGTGAACAAGGCGCAGGAGACCAAGGATTAATGTTTGGCTATGCGTGCAATGAAACACCTGAACTCATGCCTATGGCCATTAGCTACGCTCACAAGTTGACCGAGCGACTGACCCTGGTTCGAAAGCAGGGAATATTGTTGTTTCTGAGACCTGATGGGAAGTCCCAGGTAACTGTGCGGTATGAGGACGGTGTGCCAAAAAAAGTGGAAACGGTTGTAATCGCAGCGCAACATATTCCTGACGTTACGTATGACGAGATCAGGGACGGCATTATCGAAGAGGTGGTCAAGAAGGTCATCCCTGCTGAATTCCTGGATGCTCAGACCAAGTACCTCATAAATGCTACGGGACGTTTTGTCGTTGGCGGTCCCCTGGGCGACTGTGGGTTGACAGGCCGCAAAATCATAGTGGACACCTACGGCGGTTACGGTGCACACGGCGGGGGGGCTTTCTCGGGCAAGGATCCGTCCAAAGTGGACCGTTCGGCTTCGTATATGGCCCGGCATGTTGCCAAGAATGTAGTGGCTGCCGGACTGGCTGACAGGTGCCTGCTCCAGGTGGCCTATGCCATCGGTTACCCGGAACCGGTTTCACTGATGATCAACACTTATGGGACCGGCAAGACAACAGATGATCGACTTGCCGATGTTGTTTTGAAACTTTTCAGTTTCAAACCAGCGGCAATAATAGACTATTTGAGGCTCTTAAGACCTATCTACCAAAAGACCTCTGCCAACGGCCACTTCGGAAGGGACGACCCTGACTTCACCTGGGAGGCTACCTCCAGGGTGAAGGACATTAGAGACATCTCCGGAGTTTGAGGATCATTTTCATACCATTTGACTTGTAAGGTATAACTGATGCTATGCGGGCCATATTTGCCCGGACGGCAGCCAAGGTTATGCCAAAATCAAATCATCTTTGAAGGAGCTTACATGGACTACGACATCAAAGACCCGGCCCTGGCTGATGCCGGGAAGCTCAGAATAGAGTGGGCAGAGAGAAGTATGCCGGTACTGCGAATGATCCGAGACCGGTTCAGGACGGAGAAACCTCTGGCCGGCACAGTGCTGGCAGCTTGTCTTCACGTGACTACGGAAACCGCTTCCCTCGTTCGTACCTTGGCAGAAGGAGGCGCCCAGGTCTATTTGTGCGCTTCCAACCCACTCTCAACACAGGACGATGTGGCTGCTGCTCTCGTTGCTGAAGGCTTTCATGTTTTTTCAATCAAAGGGGAGGACACTGAGACCTATTACAGGCACATTAACGCCTGTCTGGACCCTCGCCCAGGTATCACCATGGATGACGGGGCTGATCTGGTAGGAACCATTCACTCTGAGCGTCGTGATTTGGCAGAGAGACTCCTTGGCGGGACCGAAGAAACCACCACGGGCGTCATCAGACTCAAGAGCATGGCGGCTAAAGGCGTCCTCCTGTTTCCCGTGATAGCAGTGAATGATTCCAGTACAAAGCATTTATTCGATAATCGTTATGGAACCGGTCAGAGTACTATCGACGGAATCCTGAGGGCTACGAACCGTCTTGTGGCGGGAAGCCGTTTTGTAGTGAGCGGTTATGGCTGGTGTGGCCGCGGGGTGGCCATGAGAGCCAAGGGCATGGGAGCCCTGGTAATCATTACCGAGGTGGATTCACTTCGGGCCTTGGAAGCGGCCATGGACGGATACGACGTAATGCCCATGGAAGAGGCTGCCCCACGGGGAGACTTCTTCTGCACAGTCACCGGCGATATCAATGTTATTCGCAAAGAACATTTCGACAGAATGAAGGACGGGGCCATAGTTTGTAATTCAGGACACTTTAACGTTGAGATCGATATAGGATCCCTTGAAAAAAACGCGGTGTCTCGCAGAATAATAAGAGATTTCCTGGAAGAATTCACCATGCCGGATGGACGGAGAATAATTCTTCTGGGCGAAGGACGACTCATCAATCTCGCCGCAGCCGAAGGGCATCCCTCGTCGGTTATGGACATGAGCTTTGCTAATCAGGCGCTGGCTGCCGAATACCTTGTGAAGCATAGTGAGGGACTCGGTCGTGAAGTTCACAAGTTGCCTCAGTCGGTGGACGATGAAATTGCCAGGTTGAAGCTCGGTTCCATGGGAATTAGGATAGATACTCTTACCGACGAACAGGATCACTATCTTTCATCGTGGGAGATGGGAACTTGATGACTGAAAGGCTGACCGAATGAGTATAGGTGGTTTTCAGGTTTTCTCTGCCAAGAGAGACTTGTTCTACTCTCAGGGGCAGTGTTACTTCGAGGACTCGGTGGCCAAGCTCAACTGTAGTGAGAGAAGGAGGCCCAAGATAGGACATGTCAGCGAATCATCTGACTCCTGAAAAGCCGGTCACTCCTAAAGTGCTCGTCGTAGATGACGATTCCTTAGTTCGAGATGTTGTGGTGGAGTCATTGCAGAGCGCCGGTTACCAAGTGGATTGGTGCGCTAACGGACTGTTAGCCCTGGGGAAAAATGGCCAGATCAATTATGACCTTATTATCACTGACATGATGATGCCGTCTATGGACGGCCTGACTCTGATAAGAAATCTCAAGCTTCAGAAAAGCGATACCGACGTCATAGTAATTACCGGATTCGGGTCCGTTGAAAATGCGGTCGATTGCATGAAGGCCGGTGCCCAAGATTATCTCATAAAGCCTTTAAGCGTGGAACAAATCCAAATGGCGGCACGAAGAGCCATCGAGCATCGAGAACTCAGACTTCGGGCTCGAGAGCGTGACTTGTACAGACAATTATCTTATGAGGATTCTTTAACCGGGATTTACAATCGCCGCTTTTTTGACGAATCCCTGAAACTGGAGATTGTAAAATCTACCAGGCACGGAGCACCTGTTTTGTTGTGCATGATAGATATAGATTATTTCAAGATGTACAACGACCACAGGGGACACCAGAATGGAGACAGGGTTTTGGCAGAGATGGGTCAAATTCTCAAATCCTCATGTCGTGGCTACGATATAGTAACGAGGTACGGAGGAGAAGAATTTGCTATTATTTTCCCTGGTACCGATAAGAGCGAAGCGGATAATCTGGCATCCAGAATCATGGAAGGAGTTGATGCGGCGTCATTCGACGGAGAAGATTTAATGCCATTCGGATCGTTGACTGTGTCGATTGGAATGGCATCCTTTCCCGAAGATGCGACTAATGGGGAAGATCTGGTTCGACGTGCCGACGAGGCTCTGTATACTGCAAAGAGGGATGGCAGGAATACCGTAAGAATCTACGGATTGGCGTGACTATAAATAATGGAGACTCTCGTCCGGCAATTCATAGCATTCAATGGATTTATGAACTCAACATGAAAAGCTGATATGATTCCCAAGAGAGGATTTGTTTTTCTCCAGGAGGTAGGCATTAGGGATGGTTTGCAAAACGAACCCCGTTCCCTAGCCCCGGAGACTCGCGCAGAATTGATCGATGCGCTCGTTCACGCAGGACTATCACGCATACAGATAGGATCATTTGTTAACCCGCGTAGAGTTCCTCAAATGCTGGGGACCCACCTTGTATGGCGCCACATTAACAGGAGACCTGAGGTCACATTTACCGTGTTGGTGCTCAACGAGAAAGGTCTGGATCAAGCGATGGCCGAGAAGATACCCCACGTGGAAGTATACGTCTCGGCATCCCAGACACACAGCATAAAAAACACCGGAATCCCGAGGGAAATAGCCCTTGCCAATGCGGTTGAGATAATCGATAAGGCTCTTTCACATGGAATCGGAGTGACAGCCGGGGTGATGTGTGCATTCGGGTGCTTTTATGAGGGATCCGTATCGACTCAACGAGTGCTGCGAATTGTAGAGCAGTTTGAGACACTCCGTCCGACAGAGATCTGTCTTGCAGATTCCACAGGGATGGGACAACCCCTTCAGGTAAAGGAAATGGTCGAACTCCTCCAACCAATCACAGGGTTGGATCGTATCGGCATACACCTTCATGACACTCACGGGTACGGCTTCGCTAACTTGAAAGCGGCATTGGAAGCAGGAGTTCGAAAATTCGATACGTCGGTGGGTGGGCTAGGGGGATGCCCCTTCATTCCGGGCGCCGAGGGAAACATCTCTACTGAACGGACAGTAGAAATTCTCGAATCCATGGGGTTCAAAACGGGTATCAATCTGAAACAAATCACGGATATCCGCAACCGTCTGGAAGGCCTTCTCGGGAAAAACCTTTCTGCAGGAAGAATCGAGGCACAGGGAAACGGTTTCGATGGATAACCCGCCATCGCGAAACGCGGCATTCCAAATCGGAGAGTCGCACAGCACAGACTCTTCCCTCGTAACATCATAATTGTCTGACTTTCCCGAACTTTATGAGTGTTCTTAAGCCGCCTTCAGTCCATTATTTCCATGAGCTTTCCACAACAAGGCGGAATTCTGTCTCCTTTCTTAAGAACAACGTATTTGTTGCACGTTTGACAGTAGCACCGACAGTCCTTGTCGACTCTGATTTCAGGATAATCCTGCGTTTCCGTCCCCTTGATACCCTCAATTGCAAATCTGGCCATATTGTTCTTAATGGGAATATATTCTCCCACAGGCACCATCTTCTTGTTAAAGCGAGCGCAATCAACCATTAATCTCCATAAGGTTTCAAGTTTTGCCGTTTCGTTGGCATTTTCAGGTGTGAATTCAACCAAGTTTTTGTCGATATTGATTTGCATGAGTTCCCATTCCTCCTTGACATATTGCTGTTCCTAATAGGTTAACACGCGGGGAAAGTTTTGGTCAAACGAATCGGTCATGCCGCGGATCATTGCTGGGTCGGTAACTCTTCGGCAACTCTACGATCCAAACCAAATCATATCTTCGAGTCGGCCTTGTAAGCGCAAAGATCTCCACACATGGAGCATGTCTCATGGTCTTCCCGGCAGGTGCGAGCGCGGATGTCGCGAGCTAAATCCGGGTCTATAGCCAACCGAATCTGCTCACTCCAGTTCCTATCCTTTCTGGCACGGCTCATTCGTGTGTCCCACTCCCTGGCTCCGGGAACTCCACGGACCACATCTGCCGCGTGCCCCGCAACTCTTGCCGCAAGCACGCCCATCCGAACATCTTCAACATCTGGAAGGCCTAAATGCTCCGAAGGGGTCACATAACACAAGAAATCCGCGCCGGCAGCACCGGCGACGGCTCCTCCAATCGCCGATGTTATGTGATCCAATCCTGGAGCAACATCGGTCACAAGGGGGCCCAACACGTAAAACGGTGCGTCGTCGCACAGTCGTTTTTGAAGGATCATTTGAGCTGGGATCTGATCCAAAGGAACGTGCCCCGGACCCTCGATGATTGATTGTACGCCCTTTTTCCGTGCCCTGCGATTGAGATCCCCTAGAGTCACCAATTCTTCCACCTGGGCTCGATCCAGAGAATCAGCGATTGCGCCGGGCCTGAGACCGTCTCCTAAACTTATGACCATTCCATACTCTCGGCAAATATCGAGTACTTCATCATAACGGTCAAAAAGAGGGTTTTCCTTCTTGTTCGTGCGCATCCATCTGGCAAGAAAGCTTCCACCACGGCTTACTATCCCGCATACTCTCGGTTCATTTTCCAGATGTTCCAAAACGGAAAGAGTTACTCCGGAATGCACGGTGACAAAACTGATTCCGTCCTCGCCGTGAAGACGTATGGCGTCGAGCATTTGGTCAGGTTCCATCCATTCACCCCCCCCCCTCTTCCTGGTGGCCTCCACAATAGCTTCGTAAATAGGGACAGATCCCACGGGAAGCGAAGATTCGCTAATGATCTTTCGACGAATGGACCTCAAATCTCCTCCAGTGGACAGGTCCATAACAGCGTCCGCACCAGCCTTTTGTGCAGCCTCCAGTTTGCGCAATTCCAGGTCTTCGTCGTGAAGGTCCACAGAAGTGCCGATGTTGGCGTTAACTTTTATCCTCAGGTTTTCCCCCACAGCCACAATCTTCCCCCGTGGAGAAGTTCTGAAAATTGCAACTCGCCCTTTGTTATAACTCTCTGCCAAAACTCGTTCATCCAAGCCCTCTTCCCGAGCGACTATTTTCATCAGGTTTTCCAAAATGACTGTCTCCATGTTGTGAATTTGTCATCAGTATAGAAGCATGGCCCAACGTTGTCCATCACAGTTTGGCAAAATAGAACCGAAGATAATATGCCACGCTGCTTTCCGCAAACCGTCATTCGTTCCTGTGGTTTTCTTTGGTTGCCCAGAAGTTGAAGAGGGATTTGATTACCTGGTGATAACGTTGTATCCGGAGAAATTCTTACGCGTTAGCCTGGTTGCGCCGACTGCCGGCTTTGGCTATACTCCCGAAAAGTGAGGTGATCCAAAACCCATGACCGGGATTTATTCCACCGCTGTCTCCCTGTGCCTGTTGGTTGTTTTGTCCACGTCGTGTACTTTTCGATCCGTCACTGACAATAAGCCGAAGCCTCTCGATCCACTGCCAGGATATGGATCGCTGAACAGATTCCCTTTTCACGAGGCCTGGTACGGAATGTACTTTCAGGAAGACAAGGTCGGTTACAGCCATTTCAAGATAGATTTGGAAGGACCGAATTTTTGCATTGCCAGCGATTCCTTAATGAGGCTCGCCGCGGGGAAAAAGACCGACGAAATCGCAATGAAAGAAAAGGTAATCGTGCGACCCGACCTGAGCATGCTTTCTTTCGAATCGGTAGTTCACATGAATGAAAAAGAGATGAGAATGTCGGGAAGATCAGAAGGGAATCATTTGGTTGTGGATATAAGAGTCGGGGGAGAGACGCTGAATCGCCGTTACCCAATAGACGGAAAAGTGTTTCATTCCAGCGCAATCTCCCTGATGCCCGCTCTTAAAGGACTGAAAGAGGGGGAATCTTATTCTTTCGTGGTATTCAATGCCGAAAAACAAAAAATGGACACAGTCGAACAGCAGGTATTTCTGGTAAAGGGAACGCCTGGTCCTAAGGGAGCCGTATGGAAGGTCAAAAATAAATATGGACCATCCGTGGTCTACTCCTGGCTTGATGGTAAAGGGCTGACGGTGATTGAGAAAGCTATGGCCGGTTCTCTCATTACTTTGCTCGAGGACGCGGCCGCGGCCAAGGATTTCCTGGAGCGGAAGAGCGCTCCAAGAGCAGGCGCCACTGAAACGGGATATGTGCTTTCGGGAGCGTCGAGACGAGTTGGATGCGCTCCAAATCGCGAACCCGGTGAAGTAGTCTCAAGTCGTGATCAGGTATTGAAATGTAAACTGTGTGCTCTTATAATCGTGATGAGGGCTTGAGCCGCATTAGTCTGAGGGGAGGTATCGTATCGCCGTGGACATCTGTAAAATCACCTATTGTGGAGCTTGAAACTACAAACCCAGGGCCGCCGGACTGGCGGAAGATTTAAGAACAGAACTGGGAGTTCAATCAGAACTTGTTGAATCCAGTGGAGGAGTCTTTGAGATTGAATATGGAGGCAAGCTCATTTTCTCAAAGAAAAAAGTGGGCCGCTTCCCGGAACACAGCGAGGTGGTGAACCTTATCAAGAAAGCTGAGTAAATCTCACAACAGTTTTCAGCCCGGTTTGAGGTTTAACTCGGTCTCTGTATGATTGAGACCGCCCATCTGATCAACACAACGTGACCCGTTCCCTATGGGACAATCTCGGGTCAACATGAAATGAGGTGAAATGGTGGTCGAATGCTCCCAGTGCAAAGGAATTGCCCGGGTTGATGAGAGCATACTTTACTCATCCGCGCGGGTGAAAATTCGTTGCCCCCATTGCGCGGGCACAGGGTTTGTGCTGTTCTCTCCCGCAATGGACCATGAGATTGATGAGTTTAGGGGGGACTGGCAAATAGGGCGGTCAGCCGAATCATCGGTCGTTGCTGACCGGTTCAAAGCTGGAAAGTCTCCATTAGACCCGTCGATCAAGGAAGTCGATCCGACACTACCTGCTGATGCTTTCGAGGATTTTCGTGCCCGATCCGGCAAAGAGATGTCGACCCTCGAAACAAAGTACATCTTATCCAGGTCAAAGCTCCTCTTGTTGGCAGCACTATCACTGGCGGTAGTGGCCTTTTTTGCCCTGGTGGTCAATCTGATCCTTCCAGGGCCGTCAGGGGAAGGGTTCATGAGAGGCGTCAGCTATCAAGAGCCCACCCGAAAGCCTTGACTCCGTAAAGCAGAATTTGGGATTCGCGCAGTGATCATTAGACGTTCAGTTCAGGAACAGAGGGAGAGATCCTTCTTAGCCCCTTATGCAATTCTCTCGGAGAATACCAAGGGCAGGGTTTATCCGGAAAACGAGTGCCCTTTTCGGACAGCCTTCCAGAGGGATAGGGACAGAATCATACATTCTAAAGCCTTCCGACGACTTGAGTACAAAACGCAAGTTTTCGCATACTACGAAGGGGACCACTATAGAACCAGGCTCACCCACACTCTGGAAGCCGCGCAGATAGCTCGCAGTGTGGCCCAGTACCTGGGAGCGAACGATGATTTGACCCATGCGGTGGCACTGGCTCATGACCTGGGGCATACACCGTTCGGCCATGCCGGGGAACATGCTCTTCACGACCTGATGGAGGACCATGGAGGGTTCGAACATAACTGTCAGTCACTCAGAGTGGTGGATATTCTTGAAGCAAGGTATCCGGACTTTCCAGGACTGAACCTTACCTATGAGACTCGTTGCGGAATCATCCGCCACGCTACTGTCTACGACACACCTTCACCTGACGCCGCCATTGAATTCATGTCCGAACCTCAACCCTCTCTGGAAGCTCAAATCGTGAATGTGGCGGATGAGATAGCCTATAACTGCCACGATATCGAAGATGGGCTCAGCTCTGGTTTCTTCGACGAACAAGACCTTTCCGAACTTTATCTTTGGACCGAGGTGACCCGTATCATCAGAGATCGCCACCCGGACCTGGACAGGGACACTTTTCGCTACCAGTGTATTCGAGCACTTATAGATACGTTTATACGCGATCTGGTCGCTCAAACGGACAACGCCATGTCTGTAGGAAACTTCCTGAAGCCCTCGGCTATAGCTGAGGCTGAACTGCCGGTGGTGAATTTTTCTCAGAAGATGAATACGTGGAAGGAAGATCTGAACAAGTTTCTCCACACCAGATTCTACACGCACCACAAGATTCTCAGGATGCAGTACAAAGCGTATCGTTTGCTGAGAGACCTTTTTGAAGAATACATTGAGCGGCCCCCGCAACTTCCGCCTGGTGTTCAAAAGAGGATTAAGGAAGGGCGGGAAAGCTTGCCAAGGATAGTCACCGATTACATTGCGGGCATGACCGACCGGTTCGCTCTCGATGAACACAGGAAATTGTTTCTACCATACGAGTACTGACAGGTTCGTTTGAATAAGCTCAGTCCGGTGCGATTTAACCCAATCCATCGTCTCGCCCCCATCTTATGGCATAACTTATTGTTGCCATTTGAATCACCGTCATTCAATTCGTGTCACGCGCCTAACTGTGCGCGTCACTTTTCACTTGCTGATGATTCTTCCATTCTCCTGGCTGTTTCCAGGTCTTCAGGTGTGTTGATATTCATTACGAAACGAAATTCTGGGTCGAAGACGGCTAAATCCTTCTGGGGAACTTCCAGCAGTCTGACTTTGTGAAATAAATTTATAATCTTAAGGTCTTCTTTTAGTATAAGCTCACGGATGTGAGGCAGGCACCTGCAAGAATAAATGGCGTGAAGCGGTTCCAGCCAGCCGGATATTCGGGGAACTACCACATCATAGTCATCGATGAGACTCACCATGTGGCCGATTACTCCCTCGTTCAGGAATGGCATGTCGCATCCCACAAGGAAGCCGTACCTGCCGGCGCATTCACTCAAGCCCGTGAAAAGCCCACCTATAGATCCGCAACCTGGAATGAGATCGCCAAACAAGGGAAGACCTAAAAATCTAAAATCTTCCGGGGTATTGGTTACAATAACGATGTCCGGGATTACGCGGGCTAAAGTGTCTCGTACGCGTTCAACCAAAGGTTGCCCACCGACGTCCAACAGAGCCTTATTCACCCCGCCCATGCGACGGGACTTGCCCCCTGCCAGCACAATTCCTGAGACCAGCCCAACGGCGTCGGAAATTTCGTTCAGGCAATCGTTACTCATACGAGGATCGTTTTTTACTTCGGAACCCATTGGCATCAGCGGGGGATTCCGTTGTGGTCATTAAGAGCAAGGCGTCGGACAGTCTTTCGCCCGACAGTCCCTCTCAAAATCAGGATTCGATATCTTATCAAATCGAGGATGGGAGCAATCTGAGTCTTTGGGTACTTCGAATTGGTCACCGGTTACAGTTCTGCGACAGGCTGCCCCATCAATATTTCAGCGGTGTTTTTTCAAGTTGGCTGCCGGTATTGCCTCGTGCGGGAGATAGCGCTTCAGTACCGGCCGGCTCTTTGTTCATCCGGTCAACCTTATTCTGTAACTCGTAGTGTTTTTCAGATAAATCATTTAACTGGCGCAAACTTCCTTTGAGGCATTCCTGATAATCTGCGGACAGATCCCTGCACGTGCCGGCCTCGGCGAAAGTGCTCAGAGCGCCAAGCAGATCTTGTCTCAACTTTTCCAAAGAATCATATACTTTTAGTTGCTCACGGATATTGGCGTCGAGAGCTTTGAGTGACTCGAACCTGCTTTCCCCGCACATATTGATCAGTCTGAGACCATACTTGTCATGATTTTCCAGCACCTGTTTAAACTGGAAAATCCTGGTGGTTATTTCTGCAAGCAGTTCTGCGTGTTCTCTGTACATGGGCATCTCGGTTGCAGGCTTGGAGGGGCCTTTGAAATTTATCTTTTCCACCCATTCCGATTCTTTGAAGCCAAGATATCCTACTAGATTCCCTTCTCCCTCACGCTCGATCCGGTACAGGTGCCGTTCTGGGTCTTCACGTTTCCCGAGTTCTTTGAGGCGACGGTCCATATCCCTGTCCAACATGAGTTCATTTACCGTAATAGTCTTTTGGGGATGACTTTTGACATTGATTTCGAATTGCCCCTCAAGGCTCTTTTCAGGAAGGCATCTGTCCAGCGACCAAGCAATCCCTGTGGGCGCCACAAGCATCGAGAGGCAAATGAAACACCTGAACAGGCTCTGTCTAGTCCGCATCAAATCCTCATGATCAAACCAATAACGGTCTAAATTTAACCACGGACAAAAATAATTGTGGAATATGATTATATTTTACCGAATTTGCACAGTGAAAGTCAAGAAAGGTATGACGGGGTCTGCGACAATCATGCGTTTCCGTCTCATGTTGGAGCTGTTTTTCAAATAAAGTTGCAAAGGGACCTAATGGAATTTACAATATAAGGGAGCATTATTTGGAGGAGAAGCACTTGGACGATCAGACAATATTGGCCGTATTGGAAAATTTCGGTACAGTGTCTGTGTGTCCGGGCGGAATAGTACATGTCAATCTGGCTCATTGCAGCCTGAAGTTTCTCCCATCCGACTTTGAGAAGTTTTGCGAGCTGGTTGGTGAGGCGCAGCGCAAGTTCGATCCTCCAAGGCGAGTTTCCGGTAGACCAGTGCTCCAGGTTGTTACTTCAGAGACGCGTACCGATGTTTCCGAGGACGAGGACAAGTGATGGCCTTTTTGTAACCCACTTTAAGTTAAGGTCAAAGAATAGAATTCCCGGTCAAACGTCGCCTTTGCGGAATCCAGCCCTGCCCATCGCTACATAACATAAGCTGTTGCTTGCTTTTCTCAGTGTAGTATCCTATTATTCTGACGTGTTCCAGCCGTTCTGAGACTCTTAGTCCGGCTTTGCCCTAGTCCGACTCTAATCATGTGGCTGTTTTCCAAAAAGGAGAAGTTACAAAGATGAAATTAATCAAGTTTTTCTTGATTGCCACCGCTCTCATGGCGATGATTTGCACGGCCGGCGCTCAGCCGGTAATCCAGGGCGGGGATGTTATTGCCAGGGTCGGTGATCACGAAATTACAAGGGAAATGCTCGACAATATTATAGTCACTATTCCTGAAGAAAATCGCGTGCCATTCTTGACACCCGACGGCCGCAAGAAAATTCTCGATGAAGTAGTTTCCTTCATCCTCTTTTCAGAGGCAGCCAGGGCCGAAGGTATCGACAAAGAATATGCCGTAAGAGTGCGTTTGGACTATGTACAGACAGAATATCTGGCAAGGGAGTATTTCAGACGTCGGATTGCCACTGCTCCGCCCGTTTCGGAAGAGGATCTTCAAGCCTTCTATAAGGACCACTTGTCTGAGTTCAAGCCGCCCGAGGAGATTAAAGCCGGGCACATTCTGGTCAAGACAGAGGCCCAGGCGAACAAGATTTTGGATCAAATAAAATCTGGGAGCGACTTTGCTGAGCTAGCCAAGAAAAACTCCATTGATCCAGCCGCAGAAAAGGGTGGTAAGCTCGAACTGATCGACGGAAGGGAGTGGCTCCCAAAGGGCTCATTCGAAAAATCTTTCGAGCACGCCCTTTTCAAAATTCCCAAGGGTCAGATTGGTGGACCTGTTAAAACTCAGTTCGGCTGGCACATACTGAAGGTGGAAGACCGAAGGGAACCTGAAACGCCGGCATTTGTCCAGGTAAGAAGTGTTATAAAGAGTAGACTTCAAGAACAAAAAAACTCTCAGATACACAACCAGCTTACCGAAGAAGCCAAAAAGAACATTCCCGTGGTGATAAAGTGATGGGAACTACTGTCATGGGGCGAGGTTCATGACCTGGAGAAGCTGGTTGGTCCGGCGAGTTGTTTATCGGTCTCTTTGTTTTCTTATTTGAGCCTTTTGCAAAAATCCCAGGTTTTTCAGGGATTTCTGGACCCCGGCTTTCTCCGGGGTGACGGTTTTACCGAGTTTTGCAAGAAGCTAATTTGATGTATGATTTATCCGGTGAGTTGGGGATATGTTTGACTAGCTGACCATTGCGGTCTGGAGACACTCTATGATGTCAAGTACCGGCAGACGGATTCTCATGTGTTTAATAATGATCGTCAGTTTATCCGTAGGTCTGTCTATCTGGGGCCCCCCGGGGGTTGTTCAGGGATCGGAAGGCATCGCTCCCTCCCAGCTTGTATTGACTCAGGCAGCCGGTAAGGATCAGCCGGTCAGCGCTTCAAAACTCTACGAAGCGATCTCCGGATATCTGGATGGGCTTCACGGCAAAGGCCTACAAGATGCAACTGAATTCTCCGGGACCAAAAAGGGGCAACGACGAGATTTGAGTGCAATGAGATTGTTGGAAGGCGGAGATCGTGATACCCGGCAATTGTTGGAAAGAGACAGGGCCTTAGCCCGTTCGAGAATGAAACGCCAGGAGTGGGATTTGGCTCTTCAAACCCTTGAACGAGCCAAGAGAGAGGCATCAAGGATGGCATCAGCCGAGGACTTGGAAATAGTCCAGGATTTACAAAAGCTTATCAAAACAAAACTAAAGGAGGTTTCTCAAGACGGCCGTCCTTCAAAGGACGAGATAATTAATTCTATTGGTATGAGGTTGGTGGTCATTCCAGGGGGCACATTCACTATGGGAAGTTCTTCTGCGGAGATCCGGAGGATTCGAAATGAGTGGAATGTGGAAGAAGAAATTGTCACACGGGAATCTCCTTCTCACCGTGTTCAGGTTAGCAAGCCGTTTTTGATTGGGAAGTACGACGTAACGGTCGGGCAGTTCAAGACATTCGTGAATGAGACCGGATATCAAAGCGTCGCAGAAACTCAGGATGCGACGTGGGTTTATGATCATACGAAGAAGCATTGGATAAAAAAACCAGGCGTGTCTTGGAGAAACCCTGGGACCGAGGTTGGGGATGATCATCCTGTAACAATGGTCTGCCATATTGACGCTGAGGCGTTCTGCGCCTGGTTGAGCAAACGGGATGGCAGAAAATACGAACTTCCTACAGAGGCCCAGTGGGAGTATGCAGCACGGGGGGGCAAAGAGGCGCAGCGTTTCCCGTGGGGCGATGAGTATCCTGACGGTAGAAAATTGAATTTAGCGGACCGGCGCTCACCCGTTCCGTGGGCGGACCGGACCGTTGACGACCATTACTCAGGCCCTTCACCAGTCGGGTGCTTCGATCCCAACGGATTTCGTTTGTACGACATGGCAGGAAATGTTTGGCAACTGTGCGCCGACTATTTCGACCCAAAGGCGTACCAGGGCACGGCTTCGGGAGTCGCTATTGATCCCAGGGGCCCGCGCACCGGCAAAAAGAAGAGTGTGAGGGGTGGTAACTGGGCTTTTGGAGCAGGCATTGCCAGGAATGCGTTTCGTTTCGGGATCGAACCGAACCTATGCACCGACTTATCAGGATTCAGGGTGGCAGCAGTGGCACATCCCGATGATGATACGAATCAACTAAAGGGACAACCATCGTCGTACGGAAAATTGACTGATCTCAGTCAGGCCGAGGCATTGGCTGATCGCGTGAAGAAGCTTGTTTCGGGCGGACGACGGCTGGAGGCACGACGCCTGGTAGACCAGTCGGGGCAAGCGGGTCAGAAAATTGCCGTGGACGATCCGGATGGCTTAGTAAAGGAAGTTTTGGCAACCCTGATCGATCTGTCGGAAGACTCAAGTGCTCAAACCTTCAACAATTCGTTAGGCATCAAAATGGTTCGCATACCGGCCGGAGCCTTTGTCATGGGCAGTTCTGAAGCGGATATCGCGTGGGCCATGACCACTTTGGCCCAGAACCAGCCGGTGTCACTAGAAAATGAATTTCCTTTCCACAAGGTGCGCATTTCCAGACCCTTTTTCATGTCAGCCACCGAGGTCACTGTCGGGCAGTTTCAGGCTTTCGTGGAAGCCACCGGATACATCACCGATGCTGAAGACGCAGGTGGCGGGCAGGTGTTCAACACGAAGAGCAACCGATGGGAACAAAAAGACGGGAGTTCGTGGAAGAGTCCGGGATGGACCATCACTCCGGATCAGCCGGTGACAATGGTTTCCTGCAATGACGCCCAGGCATTTGTGGAATGGATCACTGCAAAGGAGAAGCTGCTGTACAGACTGCCCACGGAGGCGCAATGGGAATATGCCGCTCGCGGAGGCTTGTTGATGACACAATTCCCATGGGGCGATGCGGTCCCTGATGGACTAAGGGCAAACTACGCGGACAAGAACACAGACTTTGAGTGGAGAGACAGGGATGCAGACGATGGTTACAAACACGTCGCGCCCGTAGGGAGTTTTGCTGCAAACGGATATGGCCTGCACGATATGGCCGGCAACGTAATCGAGTGGGTTAGAGACTATTATGGGGAAGATTATTACAGATTTACCCCAGAGGTCGATCCTGAGGGACCGGGCCACGGAGAAAACAGGGTGACCAAGGGTGGAGACTGGTCTTCCGGAGCAGCGAGTCTCCGTTGTGCGTTCAGAGGCTGGTCGCGCCCCGACTTGGCTTTTAGTAATACCGGGTTCAGGGTTATCGTAGATACGGACAGCCCGCAACGGACGTTCTATTTCGATAATAATTTCCTGACCAAAGAATGGGTGCCCGGACCGGACCAGAGGGCTGTCACAGAGGCAATCGCTAAGGAGCAAGATCGGCGAATCAAACCTTTGCCTTCTCAGTCAAGTCCCGGAGCCAAGACGTCCGTGAGTGAAGCGCCCGCAATCAAAGGTGTTCAGGTTTTGGACTTAACGCCTAAATCCGATGCCAAGAAGGTTGGGCTGGCCAAAGGCGACATAGTCGTCGAATACAACGGTTTCCGAAACCTGACATCAGAGAGATTGCTGACACTTACCGCCCAAACCAAGAACGAAAAGACTAAGCCCATACTAATTTTCATCCGAGACGGATACGAGTACTCCGTCAGGGTAGCGCCGGGATACCTGGGCATTGCCGTCATGGACACTGCCGTGCGAGCCCCTTTTAAGAAATGGGAACCCCTCCCGGAACCAGTTCCTCGTGACGAAAAGAATAAGAAATCTAAATCACCACAGTGGACATAATCCGTGTCAAGGGGCTCTCTTCTTCAGGGTTCCACGGCACTGTAAGGAAATTTTCCCGATTTCAGCCAACAAAAGACTGGTTTTTTTTAAATGATATGATACATGGAGGCGCAAATCTTTGCCGAGGTGGTTTTCATGGGCAGGACTTTAGGAATTTTTGTGCTGACGGTGCTGTGGGCGGGTTCTCATTGCATTGCATCGGCGCAGACTACGGACAAGAACCTCATTCCGGTGAAACCGATGTACACCGAAGCATATTACAACCCTCAAGCCCAACCGGATGCAGCGAATCCAGCGTTCATTCCAACCCCAAGCCCGCGCGATCAACTGTATGTTTTCTGGATTATAGGAAAGGCTCTCAGCTATCCGATCGACAAGGCCGAGTCGCTCATCATGAGCAAGTTAAGGAAGCCGCGCCAGGATGGGATTCCCACTCCCGCCGCGGCCTCATCTGCGCCCAACCCCTTTGCCTCGGTGAATTGGAGAGAAATACCACCCGCTCCACCCGCCTCTGTCAGATAGGCCCACCCTGTTGCAAAGAGCGCTCGGAGCGAGCGCCAACTAACGGTTGCGCCTCGCTCAGTACTGGCCGGGAAATTCCGTCGCCCCTCCATGACGTCATCTCTCACACTTCCAATAACCAACGGTGCGGGGAAATTCACTATTCTGAAATCCGTTATGGCTTCCCCGCGTGCCCATCAGGTACTATCGTATTTGAAGGCCGCGAGATTCAGTCCCTCAGAGCCGGCCAACGAACTTCTGCAATCTGATGAGATAAGAAGAGCGTTTCTTGGAATGTGATGTGATTTTTTTGAGTCTGTTGTTGACTGAAATGCTGTCCGAAGATTACGACATTCAGGAAATCCTGTTGGAAGTAGTTGGGGTTGCAGGCTTGATGGCACGTCGAGGCCATGGCAATGCTCTGTGAGAGCGGAAAGGGCAAACACATCATGGAATTCGTCATGTATCCTATAGGGCGGGTCCGGTCCTCTTTGACGGACTTGAGCCAATGCCCCAACCAAGGAACCGGAGGCGCGCCGGAAGCCTGGATTGAAATAGATCCCAACTATGCCGACGCACTTGACGGCCTGCGGCCTGGCGCCGAGATCATGATATTGACATGGATGCATCTTGCGGACCGTTCCATCTTGAGGGTCCATCCGAGAAAGAACAGTGAAAACCCACTTACCGGAGTTTTTGGGACTCGGTCAGGAGATCGTCCGAATCCGATCGGCCTCCACAGAGTGACCGTCCTAGCCGTTGAGCCTCCGTCCAGGCTGTTGGTGAAGCCTCTGGAAGCCCTGGACGGGACACCGGTGGTCGATATCAAGAGTGTTTTGTCAGAGGCTGGATACGGGGACCTCTTCGAGCATTCGAGGGATGCAATACTCATAGTGACTCGAGACGGTATAATTGTTGACGTAAATCCTGCTTTCTCTGAACTGTTTGGTTATTCCAGAGAGGAAGCAATCGGGATGAACGTTCTCTTGCTTTATTGGGACCATTCCCAGAGGCCGGTATTCAAGGAAGCAATAGAAACAAACGGCTCTGTCAAGGACTTCGAGTGGAAGGCTTTGCGAAAAGATGGAACCATACGTGACTGCCTTTTCTCGTCTTCAGTTTGGACAGGCAGAGAGGGTGAGATTCTGGGCTACCAGAGTATAATTCGTGACATCACCGAGCGAAAAGCCACGGAGGCAGCGGTCAGGGAAATCGAGGAACGCTATCGCCAACTTGTAGAAAACGCAAGCGATATGATTTTCCAGACCGATGCGACAGGAGTCTTCACCCTCGTCAATCCTGTGATTTTGCGATTATCAGGTTATTCGAAGGAAGAGATCCTTGGGAAAAACTATACTGAAATGATTCGTCCGGATCATAGGGAGGAAGTTTTGAGATTTTATGGATTGCAGTATGTGAAGAGAATTCCCGTCACTTACTGCGAGTTCCCTATGATCACCAAACACGGGATGACTGTATGGCTGGGGCAAAGCACTCAACTACTGATGGACGGAGAAGCCGTTCGTGGATTCCAGTCCATTGCCCGGGACATAACTGAGCGGAAAGAAGCGGAAGACCGTCTTAATCGAGCTTACAAACTACAGCGCCAATTGTTGGACACCGCGGCCACAGGAATATTTATGGTCAATTCAGAACGCCTCATTACAATGGTGAACGACCAATTCTGTGTGATAACTGGTTACGAACAGGAAGACGTTTTAGGTAAGCCTTGCAGTGTTATTTGTGATCAAAAGTGCGAAGGGCCGTGCTACGTTTTTCAGTCGAGTCCCGAGATCATCACGAGACGCCAGAGCACCATGACGGCTAATAACAACAGAACATTAACTGTACTGAAGAATGCTTCTCTTTTTACGGACGAAGACGGCAACGTTAGATGGGCCATAGAGTCCTTCGTGGATGTGACCGAATTGGTAGAAGCCAAAGAGGACGCTCTAAGTGCCGACCTTGCGAAAGGTGAATTCCTGGCCAAAATGAGCCACGAGATCCGGACGCCTATGAATGGCATCATTGGGATGACTGAGCTTCTTTATGGCACCGCGCTCACCCCTGAACAGAAGGACTATTTGAAAGCCGTCAAGACATCGGCGGATGCTCTGTTAAGCATCATAAATGACGTACTGGATTTTTCCAAAATCGAGTCAGGGAAACTGGAACTATTTCTCACAGATTTTGACCTTCGCGACTGTGTTGGCGACACAATCTCAAATCTAGGCATACAGGCTCATAAGAAGAATCTTGAAATAGCGTATGAGGTTCTTCCTGAGGTGCCGTCAATGGTAGTTGGAGATCCAGGACGGCTTCGCCAGGTACTGGTAAATCTTGTCGGCAACGCGATCAAATTTACCGAAAAGGGAGAGGTTATCGTAACACTACGAATTGATTCCAGGACTGACAAGGATGTGACTCTGGAGTTTGCCGTTGCAGACACCGGTGTTGGAATTCCTCCTGACAAGTGTGACGCTGTTTTTGATGCTTTTGAACAAGTAGATAGTTCATCTACACGTCAGTACTCAGGCACCGGCCTCGGTTTGTCGATCTGCCGCGAACTGGTTCACAAGATGGGTGGGAGAATCTGGGTTGTCAGTAAACTTGGGGAAGGGAGCATTTTCAACTTTACGGTTCGTATGCAGATCTCGTCCGTACCTCAGTCACGGCGTATTCCTAAAGAAAAGGAAAACCTGAAAGACGTCAGAGTGCTTGTAGTTGACGACAACGCCGTGAACAGGTCCATATTGGTACACACTTTGGCCGCAGCGGGAATGGCCCCGGCAGAGGCGGATTCCGGACACGCCGGACTGGATCTATTGGTCAAAGCCAAGGAGGAGGGAAAACCATTTTCCCTGGCGCTGGTCGATTACGTGATGCCGGGAATGGACGGATTTCAGTTGGTGCAAAAAATTAACCTCGAACATGAACTGTCATTGCCGACCATAGTGATGCTAACGTCCGGAGGCCAGCGAGGAGACGCCGCTCTTTGCCAGGAGTTTGGCGTCTCTGGATACTTGATAAAGCCCGTCAAACAGACCGACCTTCTTGATGCAATTGCCGGCGTCTTGTCTCGGACGCCTTCAGACCCGGCTGAAAAGGTCCTCATAACCCGCCACACGCTCAGGGAGGACAGGAAGCGACTTCATGTCCTATTGGCCGAAGATAATCCCATCAATCGAAAGCTGGCGGTCCGTATGCTTGAAAACCTGGGGCACAAGGTACGGGTAGCCGAAAATGGGAAGGAAGCCCTGTCTTCACTGGAGAAAGAGCGGTTCGATCTGATACTCATGGACGTTCAGATGCCGGAAATGGATGGACTGCAAACCACGAGAGCAATAAGGGAACGAGAAAAGACCACGGGCGGGCACATCCCCATCGTGGCCATGACAGCCCATGCATTGAAAGGCGACCGAGAACGATGTCTCGAAGCCGGTATGGATGGATACGTCTCAAAACCCTTCAACGCAAAAGATCTGAGCGAAGCTATTCAACTGCAGGCAGAGTCTAGCGTCTGATATCATGAAACTTTATAACGATATGGCTGAACCGGGAATTCCGCAATTTTTTGGTAAGGCTATATAGTAATTGCAAAAACTTCCGGCTGGATTGCTTCGCCGAGCGCGGCCTGACAAGTAGCGGCGGCCTGTGTGCCGGCGTTATTGCAGGGAACCATAGGGACGCGTATAGTAAGGAGCACCGTGTGAACTGCTATATTACCTGAATCTCATGGGAACTTCGATATTCGCAATAGGGCGAGCCTTGGCTGCGGCCCGCATGGGTCAGCTACCGGTTTGCTCCCCCTGCGTGCCGGACCCGTCGTCTAACCTTCAATTCATATTGTCCGGATTCATCGGCCAGACCGTCAAATTTCATTTCCGGAGCCTGACCCGACGGAGCAACGGTTCTGAAAATCATTCGCTTGTCGCCACGGATAATCATCATACCGTCCCAATCGGGTCCATTGGCCGGCACTACCGCGACTTCATCGGCCGGTGACGGGTCTGAGATCAGATCTCTTCCGTGACAGTTGAGTATGGGTATACTCTTCCCGGCCAGGACGTGCAAAAGGGTGGGCAGAATGTCGAAGTGCACAGTGGCGGAATTCATTGTCCGGGGTTCGACGCCCGGTCCAACCATGAGGAACGGGACTCGCATCTGGATTTCGGACATTCGGCTGCCGTGAGTGAATACCCCATCCTCTCCCATCGATTCGCCATGATCACCGGTAATCATTATGATGTTACGACTCGGATCCACAGAGCGTACCAACTTCATCACCTCGTGCTCCAGAAACAGAGCAGCGTTTGCATACCGGTTCAGATGGTTTTGAATTTGCGCTCTTGGATTGAGAAATTCCCAAATGCTTGGGTACTCTTTGTAGATCTCGAATTCGGGGGGAAACGCGTATCTGTAATGCGACGAAACGAGGTAAAATACCACAAATTGTGGTCTGTCCTGAAACCTATTGACAATTCTCGCGACGTGGTCCAGCTTCCTCCGATCAGAATCAGGCCATTCCTTCATGCCCTTGAGGGTGAACTCACCTTCCGCATAAACGTTGTCACAAGACCTGTCGTTGATAAAATGCTCGAGTCTGCGAAACCCCTTCATCTCACCGGATGTCAGCAAGGTGATCTCGTAACCGGATCTCCGCAGGGACTCAAGCATCTGAGCAGGGATTTTGCGATCCAAGGTTTGGTGATATCCGAGAGGAGATCTGCCGTAGAACAGGGAAAACAATCCCAAATGCGAACAGTTGGAGCCTGAGTAATGGCGATCGAGGCGAAGTCCCTGTTTGGACCACGCGTCGAGTTCTTTCATCAACCCCGGACCGACCGCTGAATGACGAAAGCTCTCAAAGATGATCAATATCACATTGGGCAGCCCCGGCTTGTTGACGAAAGCACCAGGATCCGCAGGTCCAGGATCCAGCGACTCGCGAAGCAGTCTGGTGGCGGCCGATTCGTCCTGATGACCTACCATCTTTTCTTGAGACGCTCTATGGCCGTTCCGCCCTTCATCAGGGGCAAGCCGAGTCACCCACCTCTCGCCGTTGTGATCGAAGAGATTAGCAAACCGGACGGTGTTCAGGTTCGTCTGTAAATATCTGTTCAGATAGGCCATCTTCCTTGGCGTAGGAATCACCTCGCATTTCTTCGGATCAAAAACCCCGGGTAATCCGTCTTCATTACCTACAGCATCGTCCATCGTCACGCCCGGGAAATCCAAATCCTGACGCACGGCCTTCGCGGACAATGTAAGCTGCTGAGCCTCCGTTTCTGCCGCTCGATGCCGGATGGGCAAGAAGCCCGCGCTTGTACATGGGGTATGAGTGATCCCAACACGAGTCGCAAGGTACTCGGTAAGACCTTCCAGGGATTGCCTCATGCCAGGGCTGAGCGGTAAAGTGGAATAAACCCGATCAGGGAATAGATCCATGGCGGCAACTACGCTCAGGACAAAAATAATATAACTCATCGTCACCATGGCTAGTGCGGGTTTTGAAACAAGCCATCGGAAGTGAGCGACCAGCCGCTTGGTGACCCATTTTACTGAAAGAAAGCAAATTGGACCAGAAACCACGAAGACAGCCAGGACAAACACAGCCTCTGTGGTCAAACCTTCTCCTGCCCACTGCCAGATCTTCAGGTCAGGGTTATCGAGTATATCTCTTATATTAGGCAGGTAATCCCAAACGTGATAACCCGCAAAGCTGACCGAAAAAAGGTCAAAAGCCATGAAGTAAAAGACGACTATCCAGACTATATTCAGGGTTACGGCAGCGGTTCGCCACAGTCCTGATGCAATGAGGAGTCCCCAAATGACGAGAAACGGCAGAAACCAAGCCATGGATTTCGCTGCAAGGAGCCAGAACAGCAGGATCTTGTCCGACACTGACATGACCTGCGCCATTGGACCGGCAATGACATGATATCGGTCCCATTCCAGCAGGCATTCAAATAGGACCGAGGACAAAGTCAAAAACACGAGAATCGTCAGCCAGTACACCGATCGAGCATGCATTTCCAAGAACCCGGAGTAACTGGGATTCTCCTCGTTGCGGTCATGGCTGCGCTGGATACGCGGTATCAATATGCCTCCACAAAAAGTACGCTCTTTCCCGGAACCTCATCACCGAACACAAGTGCTGTGAAGCCCGCCCCACAATAGCGAACCAACGTCTCTTGCGGCCCAATAAGGGTTTGGTCCGGTCTAGCTCGGGCGCACACTTGACAAATAACGCGGGCGCCTTTAAGAGCAGACTACTCTGCAACAATATTACGAATTGTTAGGAAATTGTAAAGCAGTACGAACGGTGGCGCAAGGAATACAACACCTTCAGACCGCACAGCTCATTGAATTACCGGCATCCAGCGCCAGAGGCAATATTGACTACGTGCCTTGTCCAAAATCCACCAACTGATCCTTTTCTTCTTGCCGGAGGAAACGGTCCTGGATCTCTAACTTAACAAGTGGTACATAATTTGGGGGCAAGTCAGACTCCACCTGAGGAGACCCAGCATGCGAGATGATGACAAAACAAAGGACGAATTGATCGTCGAACTGAAAGAGATGCGCCAAAGGGTGGCGGAAGTGTTCGAGTCTGAGGCTTGGCAAAGCGCCACGGCAAAGGCACTCCGGCAAAGCGAAGAAACACTCCGCTTACTTATTGAAAAAGCACCAATTGCCATGATCGTCACCTCTGGATTGGAACAAAAGGCAGAAATAATAAGCCACAAATTCACGGAACTCTTCGGTTTTACCAGGGAGGATGTTCCTGATGTAAACCACTGGTCCCTTCTTGCCTATCCAGATGAGGACAACAGAAAAGAACTTGCAGCAGAGTGGAGTCGGAGAGTTGAGGAGGCCATAGAGAGTCAATCCGAAATGGAACCTGTGAAGGCGATGGTAAGGTGCAAAGATGGCTCCAAAAGATACATCGAATTCAGACTCTCCTTTATTGGAAAGAGGAACGCCGTCGTCTTTACTGATTTGACCGAGCTTGAGCGTGCGAAGGAGGTGCTGAAGACAGAGAAACGAAGATTTCAAATGCTTGCGGAGAACTCACCTTTTGGAATGGTAATAACCCAACCGGATGGGACATTTTCTTATGCCAATCCTAAGTTCAAGGAGATGTTCGGTTACGACCTGAGCGAAGTGCCCAATGGCAAAATGTGGCTCAAAAAAGCTTATCCGGACAATCGCTACAGGCATGAGGTAGTGTCCGCGTGGATAGATGATTTCAATGGAGCTACCCCTGGCGAAACGAGACCCAGAGTTTTTACTGTTACCTGCAAGGACAAGACCAAGAAGATAATTCTCTTTCGACCCGTGAAATTGGATTCGGGAGAAGATCTGACAACCTGTGAGGACATTACCGACATCAAGCAGGCAGAGGAGGCTTTGAGGGAGGGCGAAGAGCGATTTCGGCACATCTATGAAAATTCTCCCGCGATGATGCACTCGAGCGACGAGACGGGCATTATCCGAAACGTGAATAAACGATGGCTGGAAATCATGGGTTATTCAAGAGACGAAGTGATCGGGCGAAACATAAACTCCGTCACAACGCCGGAGACCGCAAGCAGGGCACAGGCAACGATTCTTCCCAAGTTCAGGCGGGACGGTGTTGTCAGGGATGTCCCGTACCAATATGTACAGAAGGATGGGTCGGTTATAGACGTTCTTGTTGATTCTGTGGTGATGAACGATCCAGTATGGGGGCGAACCAGTTTATCCACTGTCCGCAACATTACTCTTCGCAAGAGAGCCGAGGACGAGACAAGAAGAATCAAGGCTCTTCTCGATTCAATAATACAGAATCTGCCTTCCGCCGTCTTTCTTAAAGATGCTGAGGAATTGAAATTTGCCCTGTGGAACACGGCAAGCGAACATCTCTATGGTTTTATGGCAGATGCAATACTGGGCAAAACGGCTAAAGATGTTTTCCTTGAAGCGGAAGCGGCCAGGTTTGAACAGCAGGACCGAGAGGTTTTGAATACCGGACAGTTCATGGAGATACCTGAGCAGCATGTTACTACTCGGAACAACGCCGTGAGAATCTTGCACACGAAAAAGGTTCCAATAATTGGCGAGGACGGGAAGCCTAGTCACTTGCTAGGGATAGGGGAAGATATAACGGCACGCAAGACTGCTGAAAAGGATTTGATCAAGGCCAAAGAAGTAGCCGAAAAGGCCAGTCGAGCGAAAAGCGAATTCCTGGCCAACATGAGTCACGAGATTCGGACACCTATGAACGGAATCATTGGCATGACGGAACTTGCCCTACATACCGAGTTGAATGACGAGCAGCGTGAGTACTTGGAAGCCGTCAAGATATCGGCTGACTCACTGTTGACGCTGATCAACGACATTCTGGACTTTTCCAAGATAGAGGCTGGAAAGCTGGAACTGGTGCCAATGGATTTCAGCCTGAGAGACTGTGTCGCAAACACGTTGATTACACTCGCAGTGAACGCTCATAAGAAGGGGCTGGAATTGATTTATGACATCCCTGCTCAAATCCCTGACGCAGTGACAGGGGATCCTGGACGCCTCAGACAAATTCTCGTAAATCTCGTGGGGAACTCCGTCAAGTTTACCGAAAAAGGAGAAATAGCGGTAGGAGTTCACTTGGAATCCGAAAACGACTCTGAAATATGTTTGCGGTTCTCAGTGACTGACACGGGTATCGGCATTCCTCCAGAGAAGCAAGAGAAGATTTTCGACGCTTTTGAACAAGCCGACGGCTCAACAACGAGAAAATATGGCGGAACCGGTCTTGGTTTGGCTGTTTCCACACAATTGGTCCACATGATGGGCGGGAGAATCTGGGTTGAAAGTGAGGTCGGCCGGGGTAGTACGTTCAGCTTCACTATTAGTCTTGCAGTTCAGACCGAGCCGAAAGGCATGTCCATTTGCGTCGAATCTTCAAGTTTGAAGGATCTGCACGTGCTCGTGGTTGACGACAATGCAACAAACAGACAAATGCTGGAACAAATGCTTGCCTCCTGGGATATGAAGCCTGTTTCTGTGGATCATGCTGCGGCCGCTTTAGAGGAGATGAAACGCGCCCATGAGAGAGGCACACCCTTCACAGTCGTTCTGATCGATTATATGATGCCGGACATAGATGGATTTCAGTTGGCCGGCCAGATCAAAGGCGATCAAGATCTCAGAGAATCGACCCTGATTATGCTCACATCTGCCGGTGAGAGGGGCCACGCGGCGAAGTGTGTGGAACTGGGGATAGCCGCATACTTGACGAAACCGGTTCGGCAGTCCGAATTGTTCGAGATTATGTGTTCTTCATTACAGAAGAGTGCCGCTGGTGGGAAAACCCGCTCGGGCCTCTTGACACGTCATGCTATAAGAGAGAGCAAGCGCCGTCTTAACGTCCTTCTCGCTGAAGACAATCCCGTCAATCAGAAATTAGCGACTCGACTGCTGCAAAAGATGGGGCACAGTGTAACGGTAGCTGAAAATGGTCGACAGGCACTGGCGGCTTTTATGAAGGACCAGTTCGATGTAGTATTGATGGATATTCAGATGCCCGAGATGGATGGGTTCGAAGCTACTGCTGCAATCCGGGAAAGAGAGAAATCCCAGGATGGGACACATATTCCTATTCTGGCCATAACGGCCCACGCCATGGCAGGTGATCGTGAACGCTGCCTCGAAGCCGGCATGGATGGTTACGTATCAAAGCCTATCAACGCACAGGAACTAGCCGAGGCATTGGAAGCTCTTCCAACGAGAGTCCAAGCCACGCACAATGGCTCGGTTGACATACTCACCGTCAACGCATCATAGTGAATTCCCGCACGGTTGTTCTTGTGTTGGCCTTTTCCTTCTCAAGAGCCTCTTGCAAAAATAAACCCACAGGTTTTGGAGAATAATACGCCCTTGGTAGGCGGGGGTCCTGTGGGTTCAAGTCATAAGGATATCTCATTCAAGGGGGGCTTGGCAAGACAAAGCACGAGAAGGGGCCTGGAATCAATTCTCAGCGATGTTTATGCGAACTATTAGGAGTGGTGTGGCGCTTGTTCATCGTGGTGAAGGATGACCGAAGCTATGCCCGGCACCTTAAGCACTTTTGGAGTGGAGGTTTTCGAACCAGTCCAGTATAATACTACTCGATGGACAAGGCCCGCTTTTTTTGCCGAATCTAAAACAAAAATGAGGCTTAATGAACATGCAAACTGTTAGTATTGATCACGTTCATGAAAAATTGCGACGGTTGTCTGCCGAAAAAATGAACATGGTTTATGATTTTCTCTTATTGTTGGAGGAAGGAAATAGCCTTAAGTTTGACACTTTAGAAGGTATGCTTCTATCTGAGCCCTTACTGCGTAGAGAATTGAGTAACCCAGAGGAAGATGCAGCATGGGCAGATTTGTAAAGGGGACCGTAGTCGTAGTTAATTATTTCTTCACAGACCTTAGTGGCTCCAAAAGGCGACCTGCAGTGGTAGTAGCAGATCTCGATGGTGATGACCTAATAATCTGTCCAGTCGTGAGTTCCCGCTCCGACCGATATTCAGTGCCTCTCAGAAGTCAGGACATTTCCGGGGGACAGCTAGGAAAAGACAGTTTCATTCGTCCAAACATCTTGAACACTGTGGACTCAAGTCGAATACTATACTCCATGGGAAAACTGAGCGTGAACAAAATGAAGGAATTAACTAGCAAGATAGGAGAGATTATTGGAACATAATGGAGCTACTTGCAAAACTCGGCGCACGTTCCCGGCCTCCGCCGGGATGACGAAAAGGGACTTTTGCAAGAGGCTCTATAGTACAGTATAAGGTAAGAGAATTGTAGATATAACATGAACTCCATGATTCGGAGGAGCAAACATGCCAAGAAATAAAACCGATCGCGTCCCCAAGGATAAAGCAACTAAAAAGGAAAAGGTTGCGCCGGTTCCAGTCACAACCCCCTCCTTTCCCATTGTGGGTATCGGTGCATCTGCAGGTGGTTTGGAAGCCTTCGACCAGTTCTTCACCCACATGCCGCCTGACTCGGGTATGGCCTTTGTCCTGATCCAGCACCTCGACCCGAAACACAAGAGCATTCTATCTGAACTGGTTCGTCGTTACACCAGAATGCCTGTTCGGGAAGTGGAAGACGGTATGTCGGTTGAACCCAACTCCGTATATGTTATCCCTCCAAACCGGAACATGGCCATTCTGCACAGGAAACTCCATCTTTTGGAACAGTCGGATATCTCGGGTCTCCGGACCCCCATTGATTTCTTTTTCCGTTCTCTTGCAGAGGACCTTAAGGATAAGGCGATTTGCATAGTTCTTTCGGGTACGGGAACCGAGGGCGCTATGGGGTTGCGGGCAGTCAAGGGCGAAGGCGGCATGGCTATGGCACAGGATGCAGAATCCGCCAAGTATGACGGCATGCCCAGAAGCGCCATCGGGACCGGATTAGTGGATTATATCCTGCCGCCCGAAAAGATGGCCGAACAACTGATCAGGTACGTCCGACATGCCACCGGCGACGTGTCGGCAATCACAACCGATGCTGCTGACAAAGACGGTGGGTTGCTCCAGAAGATATTCATTCTCATACGATCTCAAACCGGACACGATTTCTCCTATTACAAGCAGAATACCATTCTGCGGCGCATTGAGCGCAGAATGGCGGTAAACCAGATATCCGGTTTACCGGCTTACGTGCGGTACATGCAGGATGACCCCAGGGAAGCAGTCATCCTCTTCAAGGAACTCCTCATAGGTGTGACCAATTTCTTTCGGGACAAAGAGGCTTTTGAAGCTTTAAGAAACAAAGCTATCCCAAGACTCTTTGAAAACAGATCACCTGACAATCCCTTGCGCATTTGGGTTCCCGGCTGCTCCACCGGGGAAGAAGCCTATTCGATAGCCATCCTATGTCAGGATTTCATGGGTACCGCAGGGAAGAATCTCTCAGTCCAGATGTTTGCAACTGACATAGACAACGCTGCAATCGAATCAGCCCGGCTGGGACTGTATTCGAACAGTATAGCCGTGGACGTCCCACCAGACTACCTGGCACGTTTCTTTGCGAGAGAGGACGGTTCCTTTCGAATGAAGAAGGAGATCCGAGACAAGGTGGTATTTGCTTTGCAGAACGTGATTACTGATCCTCCTTTTTCCAAGATAGACCTCATCAGTTGCAGAAACCTCCTTATCTATCTTGGTCCGGAGCTTCAGAAGAGGGTGCTGCCGCTTTTCCACTACTCCTTGAAAAAGGAAGGGTTTCTGTTTCTTGGGACTTCGGAGACCATCGGGGAGTTCTCGGATTATTTTTCCATTGTGGACAGGAAGGAGAAACTGTTCAAGCGAAAGGAAACCAATCTTGTCCGAGGCGATATCCTTAATTTTCACGCTCCCACCACGACCGATCGCAGGGTTGATGCACAAGTGTTGAGACACGTTGGACCGATGAGAGCGACCAATTACCGTGATGTAGCGGAAAGGATCATTCGAGAGAGTTATGGACCCACAGGGGTAATTATCAATGAGAAGAGCGAAGTGCTCTACATTCATGGCAGAGCGGGAAAGTACCTGGAACCTCCGTCCGGAGAGTTCACCGGGGACATTGTGGCAATGGCAAGGGAGGGATTGAGACTTGAGCTGGCAACTGCAATTCGAAAGGTGAGTGTACTGAAGACCGAAATCAGTACCCCGCATGTGCTGGTGAAGACCAATGGAGAAGACCAACTCATCAACCTGGTCGTAAAACCCATTTCCCAGCCACCTTCCTTGGAAGGCACACTGCTGGTAATTTTTGAGGATCTCCCACTCGAAGTTAAGGCAGGGTCACAACCCACAACTGATGAGAGCATTGATGCCGAACCCCACTCCCGCATTCAGCAACTGGAACAGGAACTCAGATCCACCAAGGAATACCTTCAGACCACCATTGAAGAGCTGGAAACAGCCAACGAGGAACTCAAGTCAACCAACGAGGAATTGCAGTCTTCCAACGAGGAACTGCAAAGTACCAATGAGGAATTGGAGACCTCCAAAGAGGAATTGCAATCCATCAATGAAGAGCTGACCACGGTAAATTCCGAATTGCAGCAAAAGATAGATCAATTGAACAAGACCAGCAGCGATTTGAACAACCTGCTCTCCAGCACGCAAATCGGGACGATCTTCTTGGATATGAGCCTGCGCATTCAGCGTTTCACCCCAACAATGTCGGATATCATCAATCTGATTCCGACTGATGTGGGCAGACCAGTCAGCCATATTGTAACCAAGATGCGCTATCAGGGTCTTGTTGAGGATGCAAAGGGGGTTTTGAAGACATTGGTTCCAAGAGAGATGGAGATTCAGACTGAAGACGATCGCTGGTTCCTCATGCGTATACTCCCGTACCGCACCATTGAGAACATGATTGACGGTGTTGTGATTACCTTCGTGGACACCACTCAGCGCAGAGAGATTGAGGAAAAGCTGCGGCAGGAAATTGTTGAACGGGAGAAATCTGAGCAAAAGATAAAGATGACATTGAGTTACGCTGAGAATATTGTGAATACGGTCCGTGAACCTTTGCTCGTGTTGGATGGGGACATGCAGGTGGTCTCAGTCAACCAATCATTTTATCGTATGTTCGGTGTAACACCGGAGGAGACCGAGGGTAATCTGCTCTATGACTTGGGAAATCGACAATGGGATATACCCCGGTTACATGAACTTTTGGAAGAGATTCTGCCGGAGAAGACCGAAGTGAGAGATTTCGAGGTTGACCACGTCTTCCCTGAGATTGGACATAAGTTTATGTATCTCAATGCCCGGCAGGTGGTTCAACAAGAGGGAGAAGAAGAGAGAAAGCTGATACTCCTTGCCATCGAGGACTGCTCCAATCGGTCATAGGAAGCATAGTTAGGCACCGGCAATGAGCTTGAACACGGGGAATATAATATGACGCAAGAGAAGGATTCCAGCGACAAATTTTCCGCACTCAGGTCTCAGGCTGAGGAGATGCTTCGTTCCGCCTCATTGGACCAGGAGGATTTTTCACCACTGTCCCCGGACGAGGTCCAGAAACTGGCCCACGACTTGATGGTCCATCAAATCGAACTGGAGATGCAGAATGAGGATTTGCACCAGGCCCAGATAAAACTGGAAGAGCTGAAGGACAAGTATCTAGACTTATACGACTTTGCTCCAGTGGGCTATATGACTCTCAATGACAGAGGTCTTATCTTGGAAGCCAATCTCACAGTTGTACGACTTTTGGGTGTTGAGAGAACGAGCTTGATAAAGATGTTCTTGTCTCACTTTATCTGTCAGGAGTTTGTGAATGCCTACTATTTGTATCTTCAACAGGTCTTTGAGTCTCAATCCAAGCAGACCTGTGAAATCAAGCTGACCAGAAAAGACGGAACCGTCTTTTATGCTCAACTGGAGTCCATACCAGTACAGGACGAAAACGGGCAATTTAAACGGTGTCGAACAGTCCTAACTGATATTACCGAGCGCAAGCTTATGGAAGAAGAGCTTAAGAAGAGTGAAGAGAGATATCGAGGAGTCTTTAACAACGCTGCTGTGGGAATTATGCTGGTAACTGAGCCAGGCCGCTTCATGCAAGTAAATTCCTCTCTACTAGATATGCTGGGATACACAGAGGAAGAGCTGAAGATGTTGTCGGTCTTTGATATCACTTTCCCAGAGGACATACAGATTTCGAAGGAAAACCTCGATGCCTTGAAACAAAGTGACCTCAGTGCCTACAGAATTGAAAAACGTTATGTGAGAAAAGATGGCGCACTGTTGTGGGTGGACTTATCAGTATCAGCGATCAGGGACTCAGAAGGCCAACATATTGCAACAATCGGAGTGATATCTAACATCACCGACCGCAGGCGTATGGAAGAAGAGTTAAGAATATCTGAAGAGAAATTTAGCAAGGCATTTTTCTTAAGCCCCGATGCTATCATGATTACCCGGCTCGTTGACGGGATGATTGTGTCAGTCAATGAAGGATTCAAACAGCTTAGTGGTTATACGGAAGATGAAGTTATCTGTAAAACCTCCCTAGAAATAAATATATGGGATAACCCTAAAGACAGGAACAGATTAATTGAGGCACTGAAAGCTGAAGGTAAAGTTAACAATTTCGAGTTTCTTTTTCGTACTAAGGACGGGGCTATTGGGTATGGACTTATGTCAGCCGCAATTATTGAGCTGAAGGGAGCAGATCATATTCTTATTGTTACAAGAGACATCACCGAGCGAAAGCGGTGGGAGCAAGAATTACAAAACATCCTAAAAAGGTTTTACGCAATTCTTTCAACTTCGTATGCCGGAGTACTGCTTGTAACTAATGAAGACACTGTAGAGTTTGTTAACCAAGCCTTGTGTGATTTGTTTGATATTGAAGATTCTCCGGACAGATTACAGGGGATATCAGCTTCTGAAATGATTGAAAAACTTAAGAATGCTTATGAACAGCCATCTGAGACTCTAGATCGTATAAGACAAATCGTTTCTCAGGGTATGCAAGTGAAGGGGGAAGAAGTTGCAATTCATGGGGGTCGAACGTACTTGGTAGATCTCATTCCTATCAAAATCGATAACAAGCCCTATGGACGTTTATGGTACCACATTGACATTTCTGAGAGAAAACGAGCCGAGCAGGAAAAGGAAAATCTCAGAGCACAGCTCCTCCAGTCCCAAAAGATGGAAACAATGGGGACATTAGCCGGAGGCATTGCTCACGATTTCAACAACATGCTCCAGGTAATATTTAGTTATTCAGACATGCTTCTTGCAGATAAGAACGAAGGAGACCCGGGGTACGAAGGACTCCAGAAAATACTAAAAACTTCTCAAGATGCCGCAGACCTTGTCCAGAGGATTCGCATATTCGGCAGAAAGGCTGAAATGAATCTTGTTCCCCTGGACCTGAACCATCAAGTTGATGAGGTGACGAAGCTCCTGTCGCATACCATACCCAAGATGATTGAGATGGACATTCATCTTACAAAAGACCCGGTAATTATTAAAGCTGACTCCTCTCAAATTGCCCAGATGGTAATGAACCTTGCCGTCAATGCCAATGAAGCAATGCCACAGGGAGGCAGATTATCTATTCTGACCGAGAACATCGTATTGGATGATGATTATTGCCGACCGCATGTAGGAGTAAAACCCGGTCCACACGTCATGCTCACGGTATCGGATACGGGTCGAGGAATCGATAAAGGTTTGATGGAAAGGATATTCGACCCGTTCTACTCTACAAAAATGAGAGACTACCACAAGGGGACAGGTCTTGGGTTATCGGTGGTACAAGGAATCGTGCAGCAGCATGGTGGTCACATAACCGTTGAGAGTGAAGTCGGTAAAGGTACCATCTTCAGGATGTACTTTCCTGCATTGGAAGTTGAAAAAGTACCTGAATATGTGGAGAAGGAAATTCCTTATCCTGCCGGGGGTAACGAAACCATTCTTCTGGTTGAGGATTGGAAAATGGTGAGGGAGTTGGGCGTAACCATTCTCGAAACATTCGGATACACGGTCCTCAGTGCGTGTGATGGACAAGAAGCCCTTGAGGTGTATGAGAAGGAGCAAGGGAATATTGCTCTTGTGATACTGGATATCATTATGCCTCGGATGGACGGGAAGGAGTGCCTTGTGGAACTCCTTCGGATTAATCCAGCCGTGAAAGTTATTATTTCGAGTGGTGTAGGTCACTATGACTTGATTAATGATATAGTCGAGATTGGCGCAAAGGGTGCTGTGAACAAGCCATACAGCATGAGGCAAATTCTAGGGATGGTTCGTGATGTTCTGGATGGGGATTAAACAGGCAACTGGATTTATATATCGGTAGGAGTCTGACTCCGCTAACAGTGTGCTAGGTTGACCCAAACAAGGGACGGTGGGTCAATACTGATCCTCCTAGCCATCGAGGACTGCTCCAATCGGCCCAAGGAAGCATAGCAACGCACCGGCAAATGAGCTTGAACATAAGGGATATTAGATGACGCAAGAGAAGGATTCCAACGACAAATTTTCCGTACTCAGGTCACAGGCTGAGGAGATGCTCGGTACCGTCTCAGTGGACCAGAAGGATATTTCCGCACTCTCCCCAGAAGAGGTCCAGGTACTGGTCCATGAGTTGAGAGTCCATCAAATTGAACTCGAAATGCAGAATGTGGATTTGCGTCAGGCCCAGATAAAACTGGAAGAGCTGAAGGACAAGTATATGGACTTGTACGACTTCGCTCCAGTGGGCTATATGACTCTCAATGACAGAGGTCTTATCTTGGAAGCCAATCTCACAACCGTCCAACTCCTGAGTATGGAGAGAACAAGCTTAATCAAGATGTTCTTTTCTCAATTTGTCTGTAAGGAGTTTGGGGATACTTTCTATTTGTATCTTCAACAGGTCTTTGAGTCTCAATCCAAGCAGACCTGTGAAATCAAACTGACAAGAAAAGATGGAACCGTCTTTTATGCTCAACTGGAGTCCGTTGCGGTATAGGTGGGGGGCGTTGTGGGGGGGGGGGGGGGGGGGGGGGGGGGGGGGGGGGGGGGGGGGGGGGGGGGGGGGGGGGGGGGCAATACAACCGGTGTCGAACTATCTTAACCGACATGACTGAGCACAATCTGGCAGATGAGCAACTCAGGAAGAGCGAAGAGAAGTACCGCCTGCTGGCTGACAATATGGAGGATGTTATCTGGCAGACGACACCGGATTTGATGTTCACCTATATCAGCCCTTCCATTGGGAAACAGCGAGGATATGACCCAAGTGAGATTTTAGGTAGACCGATATGGGAATTTCTGGCCCCAAACGAGATTGAACCAATTAAGGCGAGGGTGGCCGAACGCCTTGAGTTACTGCGATCCAACAGGGAGGGTTTTGTGCCCGAACCGTATGTAACCGAGCAGATCCGGAAGGACGGAACCACCTTGTGGACCGAAACAATGACAACCCCGGTTTTCAACAATGAGGGACAACTCATTGCATTCCAAGGCGTCACACGGGATATAACAGGGCGTAAGCGGGCTAAGGATGCGTTGGCGTTAAGCGAAGCTCAGAAGACTGCCATCCTGAATGGAATCACCACTAATATCGCATTTGTAAATGCTAAACTTGAAATGCTGTGGGTCAACAAAGCGGGTGCGGAGTCGGTAGGAAAATTGCCGGAAGAAATCATTGGTGCTACCTGTCACTCGTTGTGGGCTGACCCCGAACATCCGTGTGAAAACTGTCCTACGTTAAGGGCTTTTCAAACGAAAAGATCCGAAGAAACAATTATGACTACACCTGACGGAAGGGTTTGGAATGAAAGAGGAGAACCGGTATTCGATGATAGAGGAAATTTAATAGGTGTGGTGGAATTGGCGCAAGACATCACCGAACACAAACGGGCTGAGAAGGCACTTAGAGAATCAGAACAGAGTAGCCGACTCCTCATTGAACAAGCCCCCATTGGTATTGGGATCATGCAGGATGGCGTACTCGTTAATGTCAACCCCCAGCTTCTTGAAATCTTTGGATACGACAGCATTCATGAAGTTCTTGGACTCCCAGTAGAGGACTTTTATTCTCCTGAAGATAGAGCATTGATTACTCAGAGGCGTAAAGACAGACTGTCGGGGAAACTATTGCCCATGCACTACGAGGTGAAAGGTCTCAAGAAGAATGGAGAATCCTTTGATTTAGAAGTTTGGCCGACAGTAGTTGATTATGAAGGGAAGCCGGCGATTCTGACTTTTTGTGCAGACATGTCTGAAACCAAATCTCTGAGGTCTCAGTTGCTCCAAGCACAAAAAATGGAGGCTATAGGAAATCTTGCAGGTGGTGTAGCACATGACTTCAACAATTTGCTCCAGGTTGCTTTAGGGTATTCAGAAATACTTCTCGTTGGTAAGAATCCTGATCACCCTGACTACGATAAGTTGCACACGATAAATGCCACAGCCAAGCGAGGTTCAGATCTTGTTCAAAGGCTCATGGTCTTTAGTAGAAAGGGTGATACCAGGCCACGTTCCTTAAATCTCAACCATGAAGTTACCCAACTGAAAAAACTCTTGGATCGTACAATTCCCAAGATGATTGCTATCGAGCTGAGTTTGGAAAGTTGGTTGCCGGTTATCAATGCAGACCCTGTTCAGGTGGAACAGATTCTCTTGAACCTTGCTGTCAATGCTAAAGATGCCATGCCGGAATCCGGCGGTAAACTGACCATTGAAACGAGAAATATTACACTGGACGAAGAGTATTGCAGGATGTATCTCGAATCCAAACCCGGACAATATGTAATGATTTCCGTTTCAGATACCGGTCATGGTATGAGTCAAGAGACTATGCAGCATATCTTTGAGCCGTTTTTCACCACCAAGGGTGAGGGCAAGGGTACAGGTCTGGGACTGGCCATGGTTTATGGCATAATGAAACATCATGAAGGGTTCATCAATTGCTACAGTGAGCCTGGTCACGGGACCACGTTTCGTATCTATTTCCCCGTGGTCTCAACGGAACTGGAAGAAGATTCAGAACAGGAAAGTGCAGTTCTTCAGGGTGGCTCCGAGACTATTCTATTGGTGGATGATGAAGAGTCCCTCTGCGATATAGGTTCCCAGCTTCTTACACGAGCAGGCTACACCGTACTGACGGCAACTAGTGCAAGAGATGCCCTCGACCTCTACAGGAATCAGAAAAGTGACATTTCGCTGGTGATTCTGGACCTCATCATGCCGGAGATGGGTGGGAAGGAGTGTTTTAAGGAACTTGCGAAAATCGATTCCAAGGTCAAGGTCATTCTATCCAGCGGTTTCTTATCAGATGGAACGAGTGAAGAGGCAAGAGTATTCGGATTCAGGGGCTTGGTGGAGAAACCGTACAATATGAGACAACTTCTGGGGTTGGTTCGTGAGGTACTGGATGGGGATTGAGCGTCACCTTGGTTCTGTCCATTGAATTTGAAATCCTACACTCTCAATCATTGTGAACTTTTTCTTGGTTGGGTCCATCTCTTGTGAATATGACTGAGGTCAGATTGAAATACGGAACGGACTAACCGCAACCCCAGAGGCAGATGAAATGAATGAGAAGACCCGAATACTGATTGTAGATGACGACCCACACTTGCTGCAGGGTATGTCCCGAATTTTGAAATCTGCGGGTTACGAGACTATTGAGGCAGCAACCGGAACAGACTGTTTGCGTTTCACAATAGAACAAAAACCGGATTTGGTTTTACTGGATGTCATGCTACCTGACATAAACGGCATAGAGGTGTGCAAACGCATTAAATTGGATAAGACCTTGGCGGACAGCTACGTCGTGTTGCTCTCCAGCCTTCGAATAAGTTCGGACGATCAAGCCGAGGGCTTGGAGACCGGCGCGGATGGATATATTGCTCGACCGGTATCGAACCGTGAGTTGCTGGCACGAGTCAAGGCTTTGTTACGGTTGAAGCGAGCGGAGGAGGCTATAAGAAAGAGCGAAGAGCGTTTCCGTCGTATCTCTTCCATGACATCCGACATTTCCTATTCCTGCATCAAGTCAAACAATGCTGCCTATTCGATTGACTGGATAATGGGGGCTGTGGAACGAGTTACCGGTCACTCGGAGGATGACGTCATAGCACTAGGTTGCTGGCGGAACTTGGTGTTCGATGAGGATTTGCCTATTTTCGACAGTAAAGTAATAGGTCTTGCTCCGGGTACGTCAGCTTCCTGTGAGCTGCGGCTGGCTCATAAAACCGGTAAGGTAGTGTGGGTAACCTCGTTGGCTGAATGTGTTTTGGACTCGGGGTCTCCGGATAGTCTACGTCTCTACGGAGCATTGGTGGACATCACCGAGCGGAAGGTGGCGGAGGAAGCGCTTGCAGAGACTGACAAACGGTACCGTCTCATCGCTGAAACAATTCATGACTGCTTTTGGATGGCTACACCAGACATAGGTAAAATTGTCTATGTCAGTCCCGCGTACGAGAAGATATGGGGTCGTAGTTGTGAAAGCCTTTATGAGTCTCCAACATCATTCATCGACGCTATTCATCCGAATGATCGGGACCGAGTTATTGATGTTCTGGACCAGCACAGGTCGCAAGTAACTTCTTGGAATGCTATCTATCGCATAGTTTTGCCTGATGGGTCCATCCGCTGGGTTGAAGATCGCTGGTTTCCCGTTCTGGATGAGAATGGGAAATGGTACTTGAATATCGGTGTAGCCACAGACATTACCGAGCACAAGCGGGCTGAGGAGGAGTTGCTGAACCAGAAGCAAGTGCTGGAAATGATATTCGATAATGTCCCTGCAATGATTGCATTATGGGACACTCAAGGTCATTGCCGGTATGTCAACCGATGCTTGCGAGAGACACTCGGATGGTCACTGGAAGAACTGGGGCAGCACAATATAATTGAGAAATGTTGTCCCGACCCGGATTACAGGGATTACGTCCTAAACTACATTGCTTCAGCTAAGGGCACGTGGAGCGACTTCTCGACTCTGACACGCTACGGCAACCAGATTGATACATCCTGGGCGAATTTAGCCCTGCCGGACGGTTCCGGTGTTGGTATAGGAATCGATATTACCGAACGGGTTCGGTCGGAAGAAGAGAGGGAGAATCTGAGGTCTCAGTTGCTCCAAGCACAAAAAATGGAGGCTATAGGAACTCTTGCAGGTGGCGTAGCACATGACTTCAACAACTTGCTTCAGATTGCTTTAGGGTATTCGGAAATACTTCTCGTTGGTAAGAATCCTGATCACCCTGACTACGATAAGTTGCATACGATAAATGCCACAGCCAGGCGAGGTTCAGATCTTGTTCAAAGGCTCATGGTCTTTAGTAGAAAGGGTGATACCAGGCCACGTTCCTTAAATCTCAACCATGAAGTTACCCAGGTGAAAAAACTCTTGGAGCGTACAATCCCCAAGATGATTGCTATTGAGCTGAGTTTGGAAAGTTGGTTGCCGGTTATCAATGCAGACCCTGTTCAGGTGGAACAGATTCTCTTGAACCTTGCCATCAATGCCAAAGATGCCATGCCGGAATCCGGCGGCAAACTGACCATAGAAACGAGAAATATTACACTGGACGAAGAGTATTGCAGGGTATATCTGCAAGCCAAACCCGGACAATATGTAATGATTTCCGTTTCAGACACCGGTCATGGTATGAGTCAAGAGACTGCGCAGCACATCTTTGAGCCGTTTTTCACCACCAAAGGTGAGGGCAAGGGTACAGGTCTGGGGCTGGCCATGGTTTATGGCATAATGAAACATCATGAAGGGTTCATCAATTGCTACAGTGAGCCTGGTCACGGGACCACGTTTCGTATCTATTTCCCCGTGGTCTCAACGGAACTGGAAGAAGATTCAGAACAGGAAAGTGCAGTTCTTCAGGGTGGCTCCGAGACTATTCTATTGGTGGATGATGAAGAGTCCCTCTGCGATATAGGTTCCCAGCTTCTTACACGAGCAGGCTACACCGTACTGACGGCAACTAGTGCAAGAGATGCCCTCGACCTCTACAGGAATCAGAAAAGTGACATTTCGCTGGTGATTCTGGACCTCATCATGCCGGAGATGGGTGGGAAGGAGTGCTTTCAGGAACTTGTGAATATTAATCCCCAAGTCAGGGTTATTCTATCCAGCGGTTTCTTATCCGATGGAACATACAAAGAGGCAAGAGTATTTGGATTCATGGGCTTGGTGGAGAAACCGTACAATATGAGGGAACTTCTGGGGATGGTTCGTGAGGTGCTGGATGCGGATTGATTAAGGAATTGATTCTTGGATCGCGCACGTAAGGCTTCGGGAAACAACTTGTTTTGCCTCTGTCCTGCTTGAAATGTTACGGGACAGTGTTTGAGAATTGCGTTTTTCTTCAAGATCCTCGCGTTGGAATGAGGGTTTTTATTAGCAATAGGCAACGACCAGCCGGTTCTGAGTGCAGGTCAGGTGGTTTGTCATGAACAGAAACAACGAAAGCATCAGGGCTCGTATCCTTGTGCCTCTCGTCTTCGCTCTGGTGGTCTTGCTGGGGACTTCACTTCTCGGCGTTTATTGGCTTCAGAGGTTGCAGGTCGAACATACGGTAAAGACAAGTCTTGAGAGCGCTCAACAGCTCTTTCAGCTTCAAATAAAAAAAGATGCAGAGGTCCTGTCCAGTTCAATTTTTTTCTTGGAGCGAAACACGCGGCTTCAACAGGCATGGATGAACAAAGATAGAGATGAGTTGTTACATCAAGCTCAGCCCTTTTTTGAGGACTTAAGATCCCTGTTTAGGATTACCCACTTCTACTTCATCAACATTGATGGGACTTGTTTCTTGAGGGTTCACAAGCCTTCGAGCCATGGAGACTACTTAGATCGATTTACCATGAAGCAGGCAAGGAGTGACGGGAAACCTTCTCAGGGAATTGAACTCGGCCCTTTCGGCACATTTGCCTTGAGGGTTGTACATCCTTGGCGCATTGACGGTCAGATTGTTGGTTACATCGAACTTGGAGAGGAAATTGAACACATATCGGAGGAACTATCAAAGACCCTTGGCGTAGACATCGTGATTGCCGTCCAAAAGGAATTTCTGAAACGTACGGAATGGGAAGAAGGATTGAAAATGATGGGTCGAACGGCGCATTGGGAAGACTTGCCCGATGTAGTCGTAGTTGACCGCACGAGCCATGCATGGGGACAGAGTATTTTGGAAGCCGTAAGAGGCTCCAGGGATCATCAAGAGATATTTTTCCCGACTGCTTCCGAGGGCCCCATGTTCGGTGTAGGCGTTGCACCCGTCGTGGACGCCGGCAACCGGAATGTAGGGAAGGTGTTTGTGTTTAAGGACGTTGAGAAGGAAGAGGCTGCTCTGAGAACTCTGTCGCTGATCTTGGTGGCGACTGGTTTTGGGATTGGCTTGCTTCTGTTTGGATTCTTCTATTGGTATTTGGGGGTCATACAGAATAGGCTCAACAAGAATACAAAGGATCTTATCGAGGCTCGCAGATCCGCCGAGAAGGCGAATCAGGCGAAGAGTGAGTTCCTGGCAAACATGAGCCATGAAATCCGTACCCCCATGAACGGCGTCATTGGCATGACCGAACTGGCTCTCAATACAGAACTCACACAAGAGCAGACTGAATATCTTGAGGCAGTCAGAATATCTGCCAATTCGCTTCTGGCATTGATTAACGACATTCTTGATTTCTCTAAGATGGAGGCCGGAAAGTTTGAGCTGATCGCAATAGCATTCAAACTGAGGGATTGCGTTGCCGACACAATGGGGTCTCTGTCTCCCCAGGCTGACGCCAAAGGCCTTGAACTGGCTTATCACATACATTCAGATGTTCCGGACACGCTGGTCGGCGATCCGGGACGAATCAGGCAAATTCTCATCAACTTGATAGGAAATGCGATAAAATTTACCAACAAGGGAGAGGTCATCCTTCGAGTTGAAGTGGAATCTCAGGCCGGAGAGGAAGCAGTTCTACACTTTGTTTTTACGGATACGGGGATAGGCATTCCCCGAGATAAACAAGAGACGGTATTCAGGGCATTTGAACAGATCGACAGCTCGTCAACCAGGCAGTATTCAGGTACAGGACTCGGATTGGCCATTGTATCCAAGTTTGTTGAAATGATGGGCGGACGGATCTGGGTCGAAAGTGAAATCGGGCGGGGAAGTCACTTCCATTTCACCACTCATCTCAGAATCAAGGAAGGTGCTGAAAGTGAACTTGTCTGTGTTTCGCTGGAAAGCCTAAGAGATGTGCCGGTCCTCGTGGTAGATGACAACGCCACGAACCGAAGGATATTGGAAGAGACCGTTTCAGGGTGGGGCATGGTTCCGACTGCTGCTGATAGCGGTTTGTCAGCTTTAGTTTCCCTAAAGACTGCACGCGGGCTGGGAACCCCCTTTCCGCTGGCACTGGTTGATTACATGATGCCAGGCATGGATGGCTTCGAATTGACCGAGCGTATAAGACTGGATCCGGACTTATCAGAAACCAAGATATTGATCCTCTCTTCGGCCGGGCAGCGAGGGGATGCAGCCAGGTGCGTCAATCTAGGGATTACGGGATACCTGCTTAAGCCTGTAAAGCAGTCGGACTTATTAAATGCGATTTCAGCGGCACTTTGTGCAGACACTATGGAGAAGGCGACTCCGCGTTTGATAACTCGTCATACGTTAAGACAGACGAAACATAAGCTCAACATAATTCTTGCTGAAGACAATCCAGTCAACCAGAAGTTGGCTGAAAGAATACTGCAGAAAATGGGTCACGACGTGACGATTGCCGCAACCGGGAAACAGGCTGTTGACCTTCATGAAACCGGGAATTTTGATCTCATCCTCATGGACGTACAGATGCCCGAGATGGACGGTTTCGAAGCAACGAATCTGATCCGGGAGCATGAGAAGACGACGGGGAAACGTGTGCCTATAATTGCCATGACCGCTCATGCTATGAAGGGCGATAAAGAGAGCTGCCTGGAAGTCGGTATGGACGGTTACATTTCAAAGCCCATCGATCAGACGGAACTCTTTGGAACGCTGGAGGGGTTTGCAGAGAAAATGGGCTGATTTTGGGGTGGCCGCATTTACGTCGGAACCTATCGCCAAAGCTATTGTCGGTGTACTCAAGAGACAGGTTAAGGTAGAGGCTATTCGCGACAAGAACCAAAATTGCGGAGCAAGGCAATCATTAATGAATTGAATCATGGATCAGAGGGGGGGCTTTCTCATCAAGCGATAAGAGTGTGCAGGAGCAGACGTGAGAAGAATCAAACCAGAAAAGCCGATATTGGTATCAGATCTTGACGTAGTTTACGTCGGGACATTCGTACCAAAAACGTGTGGAATTGCGACATTCACCAACGACCTGAGTACTTCCATCGCGCAGGAAATGGGAGACAAGCCATATCGCGTCGTTGCCATTACTGATCGAGCAGGAGGGTACGATTACCCGCCTGAGGTTACGTTTGAGATCAGAAAGAACGTAATTCGTGATTATGCTCGTGCGGCCGAATATCTTAACGGTTCATCGGCACAGATAGTCAGCCTACAGCACGAATTCGGAATCTACGGGGGTGACGCCGGCAAGTACCTTTCAGTGCTGCTGTCTCATTTGAAAAAGCCGGTAATAACAACCCTCCACACGATCTTAGAAAATCCTCCCAACGATTACCGGGAAGCCTTAGAGGACGTGATAACCTGCTCCCAGCGACTTGTCACCATGAGTCAAAAGGGGGCCAGGATGCTCCATGAGATATATGGCGTTCCCCAAGACAAGGTCTCAATAATACATCATGGTGTTCCCGACGTTCCTTTTGTTGATTCCAACTTCTATAAGGAACAGTTCAATGTAGAAGGCCTGACAGTTCTTTTTACTTTTGGGTTGATCAGTCCCAATAAGGGTATAGAAACGGCCCTGGAAGCCCTACCTTATGTTGTGGAGAAATACCCGAACACCGTCTATATCATTCTTGGCGCAACGCATCCTGAAGTTAAGAAGATTCACGGCGAGCAGTACCGCTTATCACTTGAACGAAAAGCCATTGACCTGAAGATAGCTGACAATGTGGTGTTCCAGAACAGATTCGTTGATCTGCAGGAATTAACGGAATATATGTCTTGTTGTGATGTTTATTTGACTCCGTATTTGGCCAAAGAACAAATAGTTTCCGGCACGCTCGCTTACGCTGTGGGTATGGGCAAAGCTGTAGTGTCTACGCCCTATTGGTATGCGGAAGAATTGCTCTCGGATTCACGGGGAGTGTTGGTAGATTTCAGCGACGTGAAAGGTATGGCCAAGGCCCTGAAAGACATGATCGGCGATTCCTTGCGGCGGAATAGAATTCGCAAGGCGGCTTACGAGTACGGGCGCACAATGGTGTGGCGGGAGGTAGGGCGTCAGTACGTGGAAATGTTTTTACAAATGCTCAGCGAACGGAGGAACTTGGAGGTGATATCTTCCTGGAAGCAAAAGATGCTTCCCGTGATTACCCTCCCAGAGATCAAACTCGATCATTTGATGTCTTTATCAGACGACGTCGGTCTGTTGCAACATGCGTGCTTCGGCATACCGGATCGTGATCATGGTTACAGCGCTGATGATGTCGGTCGGGGACTTGCCGCACTAATGACTTGTTATAATCAGCAGAAAGACGAGCAGATGCTTCCTTTAATCCGAACTTATATCAGCTTTCTGAATCACTCTCAGATGGAAACAGGCTATTTCCACAATTTCATGTCCTATGATCGAAGATTCATGGATGACCAAGGGAGCGAAGATACGTTGGGCCGGGTCCTTTGGGGTCTCGGGACCGTTGTCAGGTGGGGGACAAAAGAGCAAATACGGGCCCTGGCCCAAAACATGATGGCAAAGGCCGCTCCGAGAATACTCGAAGTTGAATCGCCGAGGGCCAAGGCCTATGCCATTATAGGTATGTACCATCTCTTGCAAAAATTCGAAGGAGCAAGTCAATTCAGGCGACTTCTCATTCTGTTGGCTGATGAACTGGTTAGCCTGTACAAAGAAAACAGGAGCGCGGACTGGGAGTGGTTCGAGGATGTGATAGCCTACGGAAACGCTAAAATCCCAGAGGCATTACTACGCGCTTACCAGGTAACTCAAAGTGATGAATACCTGAACGTTGCTCTAGAATCGCTTGATTTCATTACCAAAGAGCAAACGAATGGAGTCTATTTTGAGCTTGTCGGCAATGAAGGTTGGTACCCCAAAGGCGGGGAAAAGGCCCTCTTTGGTCAACAGCCCATAGACGCAGGCTATCTGGTGGAAGCCTACGTTGCGGCTTCAGAGGTAACGAACAACTACAAGTACCTGGAACTCGCTCGGCTTGCTTTTGAATGGTTCCTGGGCCGAAATAGACTTAATACCGCGCTCTATGATTTTGCCGACGGTTCGGTGGCCGACGGGATCGACTCCAGCGGAATCAGCGCCAACCAAGGCGCAGAATCAGTTGTGTGCTACCTTCTGGCAGTTCTCGGTCTTTCCGAACTAAAGGCTCAAAGAATCCCGCCCCCCAAATAGAACCGAATCATTTTTACGCTGTCTTGTTGATTTATGGTGAAGGTCTCTATACAGCTATTCCTGAAGCTTCAGAACTGTCCGTATTTTCTCCTCTTTTACCGATGCGCGCCCAAATGGGTAACTTGATTGCTCTGAAGAATGTTCACGACTTTACCGGTTGCAAAAGAGGATTCGTTGAGGTAAAAGCCCCCTGGGCGGATAAGTCAGGCGCAACCGGCATACGACGTCCCCGGTAAAACCACCCGAGCAGTTACTTACGCTTGGGCGAATCAACGTGCATTAGACGTAAAGAAAAGGACTTTCGATGAGTGATTCAGACCCAATAGTCATGATTTCGAGCTATCCTCCACGCCTGTGTGGAATCGCGACTTTTGCTGAGGAAGCAAGGGAATTCATCCAGAAGGCTAATCCTGACAGGGAGGTTCTGGTAATAAGCCATACAGACGGCCAAGGAGAAGGCGTATTCCCTATTATTGACATGTCCATGAGGGACTGGTGGAAAACTGTGGCCCAAAAAGTGAACCAACTGCGCCCTTACGCAGTTCACCTGGAACACGAATACGGCCTGTACGAGCACCTTGACTCGAGGGGTCAGGGAGATGGAAACGAAGGGTTCCTGGATTTGCTCGACGCAATCAATGAATTTCCCACTATTGTTGAACCGCATACCGTCCACGGTAGACTGACGAATTTTGAAGCGAATTTCGTCTACCAGATGTGTGAACGGGCAAGGGTAGTGCTCTTCAAGTGCCACTATCAAAAATGGCGCCTGGACTGGAATTTCGTTGGCAGAGGCTGGCCAACCCCCAGAAACGTCATGGTTGTCCCTCATGGGGCCAGGCCCGATCGACGCTGGGCCATCAGGGATGTCCCGGCCCTAAAGGAAGAGCTGGTTTTGGACAACATCCCATACTTGAGCAAGCACCTCGTGGGCATGGTCGGATGGATACAGTCCAATAAGCGCTGGGACATCTTGACTTCCATGTGGGAAGATATTCATGCAGAAATACTGGAACGGTCCGGCCAAGACTGGGACCTTTTGGCCGCCGGATCCATGAGAGATCCGAACCATTTGACGGACTACCGGAATTACCGAGAGCAACTGGAAGTCTTGGAAAAAAAAGGGCTGGCTCACTATTTCGAGTTCATTCCACGCGGAGAAATATATTACAAAGTTATGGCGATTTGTGACTTCATAGTTTTGCCCTCGACCGATGAAACCCAATCCGGAACGCTTGCACGAATTATTGCACTCAATAAACCGTATGTAACGACAGCCCCCATGGAAGGACTGACCGCTCAGACACTGGAAAGCGAAGGCGGATTGCTCTTTACCACTAAGAAAATGTTGAGAGACCAGGTTATCAGGCTGGCCTGTGACGAAGAACTCCGGTTGAAGCTCGGAGGAAACCTCAAGAAGTACCTTGATCAGGTGGTTTCCTGGGAACTGGTAGCCAAACAGTACAACGAAGCTTACGAATTGGCCGGCCAATCCGTTGAGTCCGGCCAATCCGTTGAGTTCCCGCTTGAATTCTGAAGATAAAAACGGAGGATGTCCGCTACATGAGACATGAACCGGATAGCTGTTATCGCGCACTGTTCAAAAGGTATGAGCTGAACCCCATCCTTACCTGTCTCGACTGGCCATATCCCGTGAATTCAGTGTTCAATCCAGGCGCTACAATGGTCAATGGCCGGTACCTGCTGTTGGCGAGAGTGGAAGATCGTCGAGGATTCTCACATTTGTGCGCCGCACGCAGCGCCGACGGACTTACCGACTGGGAAATTGATCGGCAGCCTACACTTGCGCCGTGGCCTGAAAGATACCCCGAAGAGACCTGGGGAATTGAAGATCCTCGAATAACCTGGATAGAGGACCTTGGACTCTGGGTTGTCGCCTACACTGCCTATTCAGAGGCCGGGCCTCTGGTCTCCCTTGCCACGACCGAGGATTTTGTCAACTTTCAGAGGCTTGGTCCTGTCATACCTCCAGAGGACAAAGACGCCGCACTTTTTCCTGTCAAGTTCGGAGGCAGATATGCCATGCTCCACAGGCCTGTGCCGGCCTCAAGCACCAGAAAGCACATCTGGATATCTTTTTCACCTGACCTGAAGCACTGGGGAGATCATCAAGTCCTAATACCTGCGAGGATCGGCGGCTGGTGGGATGCCAACAAAATAGGGCTCTCATCCCCGCCCCTTCAAACTTCTGAGGGCTGGCTGATCCTATATCACGGGGTTAAAGAGACCGTTGGCGGAAGCATTTACCGACTCGGGCTCGCGCTGCTGGACAGCGAAAATCCCTCCCGTGTACTTAGACGCACAGATCAGTGGATATTTGGCCCTGAAGAGCCCTATGAAAAAAGCGGTGACGTTGGTAACGTTGTCTTCCCTTGCGGCTGGATGCTCCAAGGCAATGAGCTGCGCCTGTATTACGGGGGTGCGGATAGTTGCGTAGCCGTAGCCATCGGGAGACTGAGTGATGTTCTCGACTTTGTTAGGCGCTGCCCTGAAATATAATGCCTGCAGCAAGGCCTCATAATTAAAACTGCTCTCAGAACTGCGGGGAAATTGAGGATGCAAGAGTCAATTCTCTCCTTTAAAAGGGCAAATCGCTTGACAACGAAGGTTATCTGCTGTAATTTTTACGGTGAAGCTTATCTTGCGTTTCTCCAGTCGACCTCCCGTCAAGGACCACGGGCGTTATGCAAGGATTAAGATCCTAGGACATAGGAGCCCGTATCGAGGACATAACGAGTAGTCCCGTCCGTTTTTTCCCCGTTCACAAAGAGCCCTTGTTCGCATCTGTTAACGCACTCCTGCAAAACGTTTGGTGTGCTTTTCCAAAGGAGCTAGAAAATGAGTATCAAGATTTATGTCGGAAATTTGTCTTTCGATTCCAGCGAGGGCGAACTCAAGGGCCTGTTTGAAACGTATGGGGCGGTAGATTCGGCCAAAATAATCGTAGACCAATTCACCAACCGGTCCCGAGGATTTGGGTTCATCGAAATGGAAAATCGGGAAGAAGGACTCAAAGCCATTCAGGGGTTGGATTCAAAGGATTTGGGAGGCCGCAACCTGAAGGTGAACGAGGCTCGCCCCAAGTCGGACTCCAGAGACAGACAGCGAGGTAACGGAGGCTCGCGCTGGTAACAGTCCGTCTGTAATGTAGTTGTGAAGATCAGGCCGGAGTTCGATGACTCAAACTCCGGCCTCTCTGCTTCTTGGACTTGGCCTGCAAGGAGAAACCCATTGAGCGCAGTTTACAAGCACGCCTTCTGTCTACATCCATATTACCGTGACAGCCAATCCGGATCCTTGGGGATAGCTGGTTTCCCTCCCACGGGAGTAGAATATATCGCAGCAGCAATTGAGGCTCACGATGGCGTACTGAAATAGATCCTCAAGAACCGGTGTTTCATCCTATGGATGCGCCCTGTGTGTCTTTCCCGGCGGATTGATTGCAAGCTGAGGCCAATGGCCCTGTACGTACTTGATTCCAGTTACGACAGTCGAGATCAGCGGTGCGGCCTGCCGTTCCGCTGCATTGAGTGGTTAGGATGTCTTGGAGTTACCTTTCTCAGCCAATTCTCTTTGGTAGGCTTTCCAGTTCGGACACCACCCGGTGTGCCATCGCCAAATGCGGGCAAGAAATGAATTTGGCTTTCGCTCCGCATAGTTCTGAAACCTGCATTTTGCACATGTGGATTTCACTGTCGTGTTCTCCTCTTAGATTTTCGAGTAAACCTTTTCCTCCCATGGTTGTGGCATAACACGCTCCGCTTTCTTCCTCACAAGTTGTCCACCGGAGCCCACAATTTGAAACAACGAATGCCTGAGTGTGTGCCAACCTGCTCGTTTTGTCAATGCTGTCTTTGGCCGGTTCTGCGACTGCCGTCAGCGGTGAGGAACTAAGAAACGGCCTGCTGTAACTGTCTGATCTCTGACGGAAACCGGCTGCACCCGGATCATTGTATCCTTAACAACGCAAACCTGGAAAAGTATTTTTTCCCAAAGCCCGGATCGCAGCGTCCAGCGCGTTGCTCTTACCGACACCGTTGCTACCGATTATTACCGAGATTTTTTGGTCAAAGTTTACCGGCTCAATGAAAATCCTCTTGAAGAGGTGTTCGTAAGGACTAAACCTGATATCCCCTAGGAGTAACGAACCAACCGTCGATTATTTTCGAGGATTTATTACCTATAATTACAACGGTCCTCATGTTGATTTCCAAATCGAGAAAATGCTCCAAATCCGACAATAGGATACTCTCTTCATCTGTGCCCACCGCAGTGCCTACACCCACAGGGACGCTACCATCCCTATATTTTCTGAATATTTCGGCGGCTTCATCCAATTGATGAGTGCGACCTTTACTTCTGGGATTGTACAGAGCGACTACTAGATCAGCGGCGGCTACAGCTTCAAGTCTTTGTCTAATCATAGACCAGGGGGCCAATAAATCACTCAGGCTGATACAGGCGAAATCCAGCATAAGCGGGGCCCCGAGTCTGGATGCTGTAGCGGTGGCTGAAGTAACCCCGGGAACAATCTCTATGGGGAGAGATTTTCCTTCACTACTCGCAAGCTCCAACGCCAGGCCGGCCATACCATAAATCCCGGCGTCTCCGGACGAAACCAGCGCTACGGTAGCTCCCTGTTCGGCGCGTTCGATGGCGGTCTTACACCTTTCGGTTTCTTTGGTCATTCCAGAAGAAATAAGCTCCTTACCATCGGTGAGATCCTTTATGAGATCGAGGTAACGCTTGTAACCGACAACTACCTGGCTTTGAGCCAACGCCAGTTCAGCGCGATAAGTCCTATCCAGGGGCCCGCCGGGGCCTATTCCAACGATAAACAGCTTTCCTTTGCCACTGCTATTGTTACTCCGTCGCAAATTCTCTTGTTTATTATTAATCGTGTCCTCCTTCCCGCGAGAAGCGCACAGGGTTCCGCAACCGCGGGTAAGCTCACTTTGTTTTCAATGAAATCGGAATGTTGGAATTCGAAAGCACAGTTTCGTATCTCTTCGGAAGATATAAATCGCAAAGGGATTCCGAGTTGTTTCGCGGCATTCAAGAGCCCATCTTCATCGCTTTTTATGTCCGCGGAACTCAACAACCTGACCTGGTTAAGTTCCAGGTCGGCGTCTATCAAGGTTTCCTGAATCGCTTTTACAATGTTCGTTGATGGAGTTCCCCGACGGCACCCGATTCCAACTATGAGGTTCTTTAGCGCTTCGGTAGTAGTTGAGATCACCGGCTCAGCGGATAGGATGTTTCCAACGGTTACGGCGAGGTCGTTAGCGCCTCCTTCATGCCCACTGACGAGACTGACCGCCCACCTTGCCATTACGTCCACTACCACTACAGCGGGATCTTTTGTCTTACGCCTTAAATGCGGAGCGACAGATCGAACCGCTACACCGCAAGGTCCTATAAACACCAGGCCTGAATATTCGCAGAAAATCGCAGCGATCAAATCAAAAACTCTTGAGAATCGTTCAGCGTTCCATACCCCCGCCGCAGTTTCATGAAGAAACATCCTGGAATCAGGAAGTTTATTTACGAGTTTCGCCGCAAGAATCGCCCCCTCGGCGGAAAATGTTATGACTGCGACCGTCATCATTCTTTCCCGACGCGATATTCATGCGAAAAGGCCGGATCATAAAGTTTGGATGCTGGAATGTCTCTAGATAAGGCCGGCCCGACAATTATCATGGCTGTCTTTTTGATTCCTGATTTGGATACTTTCGTCGCTATGTCCCCCAGAGTTCCTTTGATAATAATTTGGTCCGGCCATGAGGCCTTGTAAACCAGAGCTACTGGGCAGTCTGATCCGTAATGGGCGCTTAATGTCGCCGCCACCTCGCTCAATTTGTGAGTTGACAAGAATATGCACAAGGTTGAATGGGTTTGGGCCAATATGCTCAGGTCTTGTTCCTGAGGCATAGACGTGCGACCTGATGTTCGAGTAAGTATTATTGTCTGGGCAAATTCCGGAGCGGTAAGTTCCGTGCGCAAAGCAGCGGCAGCGGCCTGAAAAGAACTGACCCCGGGGATCACCTCATATCCTATACCCAATTCGTCCAATTCATTCATCTGTTCTCTAATTGCGCCGTATATGGAGGGGTCTCCGGAATGTAACCGGACCAGATCGATATCCCGCTCCATTGCGTCAAGAAAAAGGGCCTTGATTTCTTGAAGATTCAGGTTGGCGGAATCGTGCTTTTCAGCGCCTTCAGGAAGCAAACCGAGAATTTCAGTGTTAACAAGCGAACCCGCATAGACGATGATGAGCGACTTCCTTAGCAAGCGATCAGCTTTTATGGTTAATAGTTCAGGATCTCCTGGACCGGCGCCTACGAAATAAACTTTCATGATGCTACCCCCCGTCTCTGCTCCCTACCAGTATGACCGACAGGTAGCCTCTGTCAGCGTCTCCGTGTCGCAACATATTTAAGTCCTTAACTACTTTTTGATTTTCCAACCCTACATGCGAAACGAACACACTTCGGCCAATTGCGCCCTCGCTTTCGAGAACTTCTAGAATACGGTCCAGGCGTTTGCCTATTTTCATCAGGACAACGGTCCCGCCGCTTCTAATAGCACGCTTAACCTCATCAAGATCATCTGCCGTAGGCACAATGGTAACAGGTTCTTTGGCTTCACCCACCGGAAATTCCGAAACCGCCGCGGCAGCGCTAAACGCGGTAATTCCCGGGATTGTAACTACATCAGCTTCGGGGAGCCGTCGCCTCAGCGCTCTCAGCATATAAATGTAAGTTGAATACAAGAAAGCGTCCCCAAGTGTCAAAAAACAAGCGTCTGAGCCTGTTTCAAGGACCTCGGCGATTTGACGGGCCGACTCTTCCCATCGCGCTTCAAGCTCCTTTTTATCCGTGGTCATAGGAAAGAGTATTTCATGAATCTTGGCCTCAGTGTGGAGATGCCTACGAGCAATCTTCAGCGCAAGACTTTCAGCGTCTTGTCGGGCCTTTGGCACGAATACATGAGGACACTTGCCCAAGACCTTGACCCCTTTGAACGTCACTAGGTCCGGATCACCAGGCCCGATTCCTATACCGTATAGTGTGCCGGTTTTCATATATAATCGCTTCTTTCTATTATAAGGACGGTTGTCTGTCCTCTACCGCCATACCGAAGTATCTCCATCCTGACCGAGCAAAGCGCCGGTCATGCTTACGAGCACGACGGCAACTTCAAATCGCCCTAATATACGGCCTGAAACCTTCCGTCGAATATCGGCCGCAAGTTCATCAGCCAATCCTTTTTGTTCCGTTGTCGACAACTCACGGAAAATACCTTCTACAGTCGGTCTCTCGGGAGGCGTCCGACCGAAAATTTTCTCCGCAAGGCTTATTACTGAAGGCACGGCGCTTCCAGACCTCGATGAATGGGTATCCCAATATCCAACCGTTAGCTTTGCGAGCTTCCCAGGGTGTCCAAGTATCAGTAGGCGATCGAAGTCGCAGTTCATAGCCTGCTCCAGCATGAATCCCCACTCGTTGCTAATCTCGACCACCTGTTCTTTCGATGGTCTAAACAGCTTCCTCGCGGCTTTTTCGCCGATGCGTCCAGGAACAAATACAGGCGCTGTCACCTTACATGCGACCGCAACGTTAAGGGCGCACTTCAAGGCGTCCTGTAGCGCTGCGCTACTAAAGGGACGGACAATACCGGACGTCCCCAGGATCGAAAGGCCACCTTCTACACCCAGTCGCGGGTTGAAGGTTTTCTGAGCCAGTTCTTTGCCTCCAGGTATTGAAATGGTAACCCGCACGGCACGTTGGGTAACCTCTCTCACCGCATCTGTAATCATGCGCCGGGGCACAGGATTTATTGCGGGCTCACCGGGAGGCACGGAAAGGCCGGGCTTTGTGACCGTGCCCACGCCTTCCCCTGCCAAAAGGGTTATATCATTGCCATCGGTCCATCCGACAGACGCTGATACCAAACAACCATCCGTGACATCAGGATCATCTCCCGCATCCTTTTTAACAAAAGCCCAGGCCGAACTGGTATTTCCCTCAACCATTGCCAGGGGGAGGGTGACAATTGAGCCGTTCGGTAAAGTAACGTTCACTTCTTCCGGTCTCCCCTTACCGCACAGGACCATGGTAGCGGCTTTTGTGGCTGCCGCAGCGCAAGTTCCTGTAGTAAAGCCGGTGCGATCCGAACTCATTGGAGTTTCACCTCGGGGTGCTTGGTGATCAGATCTTCAGGAATGAGTTCCAGCAGGCGCTTCCGAGCTTCTCCCAGGGTAAGAGGCAGACCATTTATCGGGACCCCGTCGTGTTCTTTCATTTTGTGCAGGAGGTCCGCGATGTATGGAAGCCGGAGGCACGCTTGACTGATCATTTCGTGATCACAGAAAATTTCATTCGCAGGGCCTTGCTTGAGGACTTTCCCGTGGCGCAGCACATAGATCCTGTCTGCGAAAAGCGGTAACAGATCAACAGAATGAGTCGCCAATATTACCGTAATTCCCTGCTCACGGTTAAGGCGATTAAGGAGCCTCATCATCAAAGCCTCCCCCGCAGGATCCAAGCCGGCTGTGGGCTCGTCAAGTATAAGCGTAGAAGGACGCATGGCCAGCACACCTGCCATCGACACGCGTTTCTGTTCACCAAAGCTCAAATGATGGATCGCACGCCGACGAAGGTCCGAGGCCGCAACACACTCCAACGACTCAGATACTCGCTGTTCAACCTCCTCTTTATCCAAGCCGAGGTTCCGAGGTCCATAAGCTACATCTTCCTCCACTGTAGCGGCAAAAAGTTGGTCTATGGGATTTTGCATTACAAGACCTACATGTCTGGATAGATCTTTACGAGATAGCTTACGAATATTTTTCCCATTGATATTAACGAACCCTTTTTGAGGTTCCAAGAGGCCCACCAACACTTTTATCAGAGTGGTCTTGCCGGAACCGTTGGATGCGAGCATGGCGACAAATTCACCTGATTCAACCCAAAAATTCACCTCATCAAGAGCACGAGTCCCTTCTTGGTATGTGTAGGCCACGCCTGACACCTCAACTGCTAATCCGCGATTCACCTGGGCCACCATTCCAAAATAAAATAGGAAGCCGCTATTACCGGCAAGGCAAAGATAACAAATGTGCGGTCGGAAAGACTTATCTTAGGTAGAGATTCAAACGGTAAACGTCCCTGATAACCCCTAAGCGTCATCGCCTCGTAGGTCCGCATTGCTTGATCCAAGGATCGGGTAATTACTGTGCCGGCCAATGTACCCATAGACAACAGGGACCGTCTTGCGCTGGAATAACCCAGTCGTAGTTTCTGGGCTTCAGCGACGTCCGTGGTCTGATCGGCAAGTGTAAATGTATATCGATAAATTAATAGTGCGACTTCCACCCAACTTTCCGGAACATGAAACCATCTAAGCGCATGAAACACCTTGTAAGCCGGGGTTACAAAGCCCAAGAGCAACATTACACTAACAGAACCTAGGACCCGTGAACCCAATACTATCCCATGCGCCAGACCTTCTCGAGTCGCAGTAAACACCCACCCCAAAAGTGAAATGGAAAAAATAGAGGTTCCAGTTATACTGAAAGCCTGCAAAACCACAAGGGTCAGAACAATTCCAAGCGGTCCCACAAGTCTTACAAATACCAACCTCAGCGGCATTCGCAGGGCAAGCATGGTTGACACGCATACGACAAATACAGTCAATGGCACAAAAATCTTGACTGAAAAAATCACGGCCAAAATCATACCGGATGCCACGATCATTTTTACACGGGCGTCCATGCGCGTGAGAACGTTATCTCGACAGGCAAAAATGTCCGAAAACAAATCAAACATTCGGCGCCTGACTTACTGATTTTGTTTGAGGAGGAAAAAGCTCCCGATAGTAGTACCCGGCGGTGAATCCTCCGACTATTCCCGCCAGAAGAAAACAGAAGAGCAACACATCTCCCTGCGCGACATTAATATAGGGTTCTCGAGGTGGTCGTCCCGCCTGATCGGCGAATTTTTTCACTACAGATTCATCAACACCGGACCATTGCGCATCAGGCTGGATTAAGCCTCCTACACCTATTCCAACCAGCAGCAAGAGCGCTCCGCCGACAATTAGTTTTTTCACGCTGTGCCTCCTCTTGCGAACATCGCGAGAAATTCCGGACGTCGCGCATGAATAAAAGAATAAGTCCCTGCTGAAACAAAGCCTTCCAGAATTCCCAGGGGCACCTGGGTCGGCACAAACGCAAGAAGTATGGTCAAAAACAGTTTCCAGAAAGAAGCGTCAGTATGTAACGCTCCTGTCAAAATAAATGCGGTCATACCATAAGTCGCCCAATCTGAAAAAAGACCGGCCAAAAACGCTGCCACAAACCATGAAGCCCCTATTTTTCTAGATAGAATGAATATCCCATATCCAGCGAATGATCCAGCGACACCCATAGAAAAAATATTCGCCCCTAGAGTAGTTAATCCACCATGAGCCAAAAATAACGCCTGGAGAGTTAGCGCTACGCTGGCTACAACAACACTCAACGCCGGCCCTATGAGGATTGCCGCTATTCCGGTCCCGCAAGGGTGTGAACATGTGCCTGCTGTAGGAACCGGGATGGGCATACACGAAATTACAAACACTCCGGCGCCCACAAGTCCTACAAGGGCCTTAAAATATGGTTCTTTTTCACTTCGGATACGTAGGCTTCTCAATCCGAAAAATATGAAAGGTACAGACATCAAAAACCAAAAACCGGCCCATTGCGCAGGTAAAATTCCTTCTGAAATGTGCATGGCGTAAACACGCTCAGGGGCCGACCCCAGGATCACGAACACGAATAGTACAATGCCAATTCTAATAAAATTTATCATCGGTTACCTTCCTCAATGGTGCGGATCGTGGTTCTGTTCCAAAAACCTGGCGGCGTCTTCCGGTGTCATAGGCACAAATTCGTGTTGTCCGGGAGGCACAGGAAACTGGCGCCTAGGAGGCAAAAGCAGTTCACGTACATCGCAACGATCTAATGAAGCGGATATTCGTCTCTGTACGAGATGCACCAGGACATCATCGAATCCAAGATTTTCGCCAAGCACCAATTTTACGTTCGGATATTGAGCGCCTATTTCTTGCATCATCTCAGGGATATCCAGGACCAGGTGCAGACCGTCATGAAGAAAATAGGGTATGACAACTATCTCTGTGGCCCCCTGCTCCACGCATTTCTCTAAAATCTCAGGAAAGTGAGGACCAAGTCGGGACATGTAGCAAATCTCAACTATGTTGTACCCGTATTTTATTCTCAGACCAGCCGCAACTTTCTCCATGTGTTTTCCGGCGTCAGGTACTCGGCTACCGTGACCCATAAGAATTATGGATTTTTCATTGGAATCACCCAATTTGGCACCCTCCTTCCGGCGCCGATAGAATATTTGCCGGCTAATTGAGCTTCTAAACCGTTGAAGCTTTTTTGGTCTTCTTTCATCTGGCGGCCGCCAAGGCGCAAAGAGCATGAATTGCGCTTACCGCTAGAGGACTGCCTCCTCGTCGACCTGAAATGGCCACGTATGGCACATCAAGAGACATAACCTCATCTTTACTTTCCGTCACGTGCACGAACCCAACAGGCATAGCGATAACAACCGCCGGTTTAATACCTTCTTCGATGATTAAACGATTCAGTTCCATGAGCGCCACCGGCGCATTCCCAAATGCTGCTATGCAACCGTTCAGTATGGGTTGCGCCTTTTTGACTGCGAAAAGAGATCGGGGAAGCCCACTCTCAATGGCGGATGAGGCGACGTCAGGGTCAGCGACGTGACAGACAATGTCCTGCGGGGAATAGTTCGAGCAAACTTGTCTTAACCTCGCAATTGATAAACCTGAACGTATCATGTTGGAATCCACGAAAATTCCGGCCCCTGACCTTAACGCTTGTGTAGCGGATTCTATTGCATCTGAAGAAAACCTTATAAAATGAATCAATCCAAAATCGGCTGTTGTATGGACCATTCGCCTGACTACTTGCCATTGGTCAGACGAAAACCCGTGAGGGGGCGCCTCCGTGTCTATTATTTCAAAGGATCGATTCTCTATGGCCTCTGCGCTCATGGGATTGTCATAAAGATCTCTTATAAGAGGTTTCCTGATTAAGTCGGAATTAACGGGAATTTTGTTCATATTATTTTTCCTGACACTTAAAATTTTTGCAGACTGAAACAAAATGGCGTACTGAGTCGGGTCTGGAAGCAAAATGGCCATGAACATAACTGGCCAGAATGTTGCCCCGCTGAAATCCCTCAAAATGCTCAAGTTCCTTAGGACGGCGTCTTACTCGATATGCCCAAGCCCAGTGACTATTTTGAAGAGGATCTCCAATTAATTCAGAATAATGAAACTCATGGCCCCTGATCTGTCGCCCCTTGGCCCCGAAAAGGGAATCTTTCATGAAAATTACCTCGACATACCCCAAAGATTTTAATCTAGGCAACATTCTGGTCCAAGTTGGGAGCAGCCCGACGAGTTCAAATTTTTCTCCATCTATCGATTCAATGCCTTTGGACAAGTACATTAATCCGCCACATTCGGCATAAATTGGTCTGTCCGTATCTGCAAATCGTCTGATTGAGTTGAGCATAGTCATGTTTTTTGAAAGTTCATCAGCACATTCTTCCGGATAGCCGCCTCCGAAATAAACGCCATCCAATCCGCCAGGGAGCGATTTGTCTTTGAGGGGCGAAAACTCCACCAGATCACATCCTGCAGCCGCCAAAGCCTCCAGATTGTCCGGATAATAAAAATGAAAAGCTGAGTCCTTTGCGACGCCTAGGCGCACAAACTTTTCGACAATCTGTTTCTGCAAACTTAATGAGTTCTGAGAAATATGTGGAGCGCTACCGGCAATTTCCAAAATGTCGCCCATAGAACAGCGGCGTTCCATAGCTTCGCCTAATGTATCCAAAACCTGATGGTTTAATATGCTTACATCAGCCGACACTAATCCAAGGTGACGGCTCGGCAGGCCGGGCAATGAGCCTCTGGGAATGGATGCCAGCAACTTGGGTAGGCCGAAAGCCTTGAGAGACTCAGACAGCCACATCCCGTGTCGCTCGGAACCACAGTGGTTTGCAATTGCGCCTGATATTTTCACTTTCGAGTCAAAAGTCGTAAAACCTTGAACCAGAGCGGCTATACTGCGTGCCAACCCATGAACGTTTACCACCAGGATTACGGGCGCACCCAACCACGAAGCGATTTCTGCCGTTGAGCCTTCAGGTCCCACAGCGTCACTGCCGTCAAACAGACCCATGACACCTTCAATTACTGAGATATCAGCCTGCGAAGCTTTGTCGACAAACAACCCTTTCACGTAATCTTTATTTGTCATCCAGCCATCAAGGTTGTAGCAGGGTCTGCCTGAAGCCATCGACAGATAGGTGGGGTCTAAGTAATCAGGGCCGACTTTGAACGTTTGCACTCGGAGCCCTCGTTTCCTGAGAGCGCTCACAAGAGCCAGCGTAACCGATGTCTTGCCAACACCGCTATTTGTTCCTGCTATTACTATTCTGGGACAGGGAGCCGGCAATCTGATCTCTCCTTAGTTAATCGGCAAATCTTCGAATGTCGTCACAAGCCAATCAGCTTGTAAACCCGTTTCATATCCAGGCTGCGGCGCACTGATTCAGCCAGTCTATCCAGGGCCGGTTCCAGGTCGTAAACCGAGCAGATTTTTCCTATTGGCTTTAAGCCGCGATGTTTGCGCAAATTGTCTATAAACCATCTTCTAAATTCATCCGCATCAAAGATCCCATGTAGGTATGTGCCCCATATCCTTCCATCCAATGACCTTGCTCCGTCTGTTCCGCCACGTTCCAGTTCCACTATGGGCCGTGTGTCAACACATTCGCTTTGCCCATGATGGATTTCGTAACCACGAACGGTCAAATTGGACTCAACGTGCAAGCCTGATACACGTGTCAGGGTCTTTTCAGGGGCGAGGACCGTAGTAACATCAAGAAAACGCAATCCCTCGAAGGCTTTGCCGCCTGATTCCAGACCATGTGGATCGGATATGCCGCCCCCCAACATCTGGAAACCTCCGCAAATACCGACAACCTCGATCCCTTTTTCCGCAAGTTCTCTCAATCTTGAGTCAATTCCTCTGTTTTTGAGATACTCCAGGTCCCCGATAGTATTCTTACTGCCAGGTAAAATAATGGCGTCGGGCTGATTTAGGTCATCACGATTGCGAACTATTTTTAATCTTACGTCAGGTTCTGCTCTAAAAGCGTCAAAGTCTGTAAAATTTGAAATATGGGGCAAATCTATAATCGCCAGTTCCACGGAATCGTCGGGTCCTCTCCGGTCATCAAAAAGGCCCCCCTTGAAGCTTACAGAATCTTCTTCAGGTAGACCCACATTCTGAAAATTCGGCACAACTCCCAAGACTGGCCGCCCGGTATGCCATAGTGTGTAATCGAGCGCATCGTTGAGCAACTCCTTGTTGCCCCGGAAACGATTAACTACAAAACCGGCGACCATCGATCGTTCCCACTCGGCGAGAACTTCCATGGTCCCGATAAACGATGCGAAAACCCCTCCTCGATCAATGTCACCAACGATCAGGACCGGCGCTTCGGCATAACGGGCCATCTGCATGTTGACTATGTCGTGATGTTTTAAGTTTACCTCACCCGGACTTCCGGCGCCTTCGAGAACCATGACGTCGAAATCAGCGGAGAGAGAATCATAAGCAGCCTTAGCGGAAGCAAAAGCCTCCGGTTTGTAGCGTACATACTCAATCACGTCCATGTTGCCGACTGGTTTACCACATACTATGACCTGGCTCCCGGTATCGCTGTTGGGCTTGAGCAAAATTGGGTTCATTCTCACATCGGGTTCGAGCCTGCACGCTTGAGCTTGCACGACTTGAGCCCGCCCCATTTCTCCCCCTGAGCTTGTGACGAATGAATTCAGAGACATGTTCTGGGATTTGAACGGCGCCACCCTGTAACCATCCTGTAGCAGAATTCTCCCGAGGGCCGCTGTCAACACACTTTTCCCAGCGTTAGAGCTTGTGCCCTGAAACATTAAAGCAGCCGGCTTTAATTTTTTGAAAGGCTTGTGGACAGCAATCCCCATGGCTTTTCGGAGAGATTCACACAACCGATTGTTCTGTTCGTAAGTCCTCACCGCTACTCTGAAGAATCGCTTATCCAGTCCTTGAAAGTTCTCGCAAACACGCATAGCGATCCCATCACGCAAGACCCGATCAGCAAGCTCTAATGCGTCCAAATCTTTTCGATCAATCCTTACGAATAGAAAATTCGCCTTACCCGGATAAACAGTGAGTCCCGAAATCGATTGCAATTCAGTTTCAAGGATTTCGCGTTGTTGTCTTACAAACGATCTACTTTGTTCCACATAATGGCTATCCCTCAAGGCCGCAACTCCGACCGCCTGGGCTATACTGTTTACAGACCACGTGGGTTGAATTCTTTTGATGGAATCGACTATTTCAGGCTCACATATAGCTAACCCCAGCCTTAATCCCGGGATAGCATAGATTTTGGTCAGAGAGAGCAGCACAATTACATTTGGGGGCCTGTTACAAGTTAATGAATCAATATCGTCGACAAAATCGCCAAACGCTTCATCCACCACAAACAAAATCGAAGTGTTATTGATCGCAATTTTCCTAAGAGATTCTCCGTCAACAAGCAAGCCTGTCGGGTTATTGGGGGTGCAGACGAAAACCAGTTCGTCGCCACGCAAAGTAGATTCCAAACGTACCAAATCCGGTAAAAAGTCTTCGTTCTCCCGCAGCAAAACAAAATCAACCTGAAGTCCGGCAGTTTCGGCGGATGTAGCATAATCCACATACGAGGGCGCCAGGATCACGGCCCGCTTTTTACCGAGCGCCCTTGGAATCAAGTGCAGGATCTCGGAGGATCCATTGCCCACAAGAACTTGATCCAGAGCGCAACCATATCTTTCGACCGCCGCTTTAACTAAATCGGCGCATTCCGGATCGGGATAATGAACCACTGAGGCGAGTGTAGAACTGACGACCGGACGAAACCACTCCGGTAATCCCAAGGGATTGATGTTAGCCGAAAAATCAAGGATCTCCTCGGCTGAGAGCCCGGAAAGATTCATCAGATGTCTTAAATTACCGCCGTGCTCGAACCTTTTCATGGTATTTCCCAGAGCCTGATTTGCGAGTCAACTTGTTAAAGTTGAAGTCTGACCTCTGATTCCGTCATAAGTTCTCAACATGATGAAACAAACCTAACAATTCAAAAACTAACCTTATCCGAACTACTCCTGCGCCTTGGATACCGAGGCTTCTTCAAAAGTGGCGATTTCTGTCAGTATCCGCACTGCCGCCTCAACCAGGGTCATGGACAAGGCGGCCCCGGTCCCTTCACCTAACCTAAGGTTTAGATCCATTAGTGGTTCTTTGTTCAAATGCTTCAACGCTACTTTGTGGCCCCTTTCGACACTTTGATGGGAAGCGATCATATAATCTGAAGCTTTTGGACAAATGCCGTGAGCTATTAGCGCTCCAGCAGTGGAGATAAATCCATCAATAAGTATGGGTTTTTGCATTGAGGCTGCCCCGAGGATCAGTCCGGCTATACCGCCGATTTCAAATCCTCCGACTTTTGCCAGGATATCCAGTGGATCACTCGGGTTAGGCTGGTTTACCTTAAGTATTTTCTCTATGATTTTGACCTTGTTCTGAAACTGTCCGTCATCGATCCCCGTTCCACGACCGGTAACCTCGGCTGGATCAGTTCCTGTAATAGTGGCTACAATAGCGCTGCTGGGAGTGGTGTTTCCAATACCCATGTCACCGGTCCCGAAAAGATTGTAGGATGAGCCAAGATCCAGAGCGATTTCGATTCCCGCTTCAATTGATCTAACGGCCTCTTCTCGCGTCATTGCCGGGCCAACGGCAATATTTGAGGTTCCAGTCCTGATTCGCTTTGAAATAAAACCGGCGTGGTCCTTTATCCCCTCAATTTTGCCGGCCACTCCCATATCAACCACCACAACGTGTGATCCGCTGACCCGCGACAACGCGTTTATTCCCGCTCCACCATTAATAAAGTTGTAAACCATTTGCACGGTTACTTCCTGGGGATATTTGCTCACGCCTTCAGCCGCTACGCCGTGGTCCCCGACCACGACCACAACAACCCTCTTGTCCACCGGTGGATTGGTGCATCTCGTCATAGCGGCCAAATCCAGAGCCAGGTCCATCAGACGGCCCAATGCCCAATGTGGCATAGTAAGCTGGTCAAGCCTCTGTTGCGCTTTCTCGCGAGTAGCCGCGTCAGCAGGAAGGATTCGTTGTATCGTTTCATCAAGAAGGCCCATTTATATAGATCCTTTATCCAATATGGTTCGAAATCCACACGATATGAGGAAAACCTGCACTGAGTGCCTGCATACGTCCGATCGGATTTTCCCGCCTGAAATTCTGCTTTCAAGTGGAATATTCGTAAGATCAAACGGTTCCTAAATTGTGAACGAGTTGGTTTGAGATTTTCCTATTGGTTGTTAAAGTAACAGGACTATGAACTTGGCAGGTCAGTCACAGGACATAAACAGGGATGCAGGGCATAAAAAATCCCCGGGAACTATAAGTCCCCGGGGATGCCGTTTATCATCCCATGTGCCACGCTCTTGGTCCACGAAGAGCCGACATCTCTGGTCATGGACAGGTCTTCTGGCTTCCGGTTCTTCCTAATCGCCGCCCTTCCCATCCACAAAGGACAGTGGTTATACGGCTTTCGTCCCCGGTCACAGCGGCGGGTCCGCAACGGATTTGCACCGTTTTCCCTTAAATCCCTAAAGGATCAGTCCATGATTGTTTTCAGCAGGCTAACAGATGATCATTTTGTTGTCAACAGGAGATTGTTTCGATCTGCAGATCCCGAAGAACATGCGGATCATTTTCTTGCCACCCTACAGCCCGGAACTCAATCCCGCAGAACATCTATGGGAGGAAATCCGTGAAAAACCTGGATTTTTGCAAGAGGCTCTAATGAAAAGGGAATGGTTCTCAGACTTTTTCGCAGAGAGCAGCGACACCCGCCTTTCACTTGGTGGGGCCTCTGCCGTCTTTCACAAAAGCCTTAGCGTGTTCCCAACTTTTCTCGAGAAGCTCCAGTGAGCCGCTCCTGACTTCGGTTCTAAGGCCGTACAGTTCGTTGAATTCTTCAACGTGCGAGGCCATCTCGTCTTCAGACATAACCGGCGTCGGTAAAAGTAGGCTTCTTTCGTAATTGGCCATGAGTCGTTTGGACATTGCCAAGTCAATCTCACCGCACAAATCTTTGTGAATCAAGGTTTTCCAATGACGCGTAAAACCGGAATTCATAAAGAATGTCCCGGCCAATTTGCACTGTTCCTCATAATAATTTTCGCGTCCGCCGATCATGAGACCCACACAATCATCCACAGGATGATACGTCTCCATAGGCAAAAACACCGGCAATCCTGCGTGGGCGAATAATTCATCAGGTTTTTCCAGGGCGTTTCCGCACAGGCCGTAACCAAGGAGAATAGCGTCGACATACGGGCCCATCTCCACGGCCGCTTTTACCACACCGTCTCTAAGCTTCTTTATTACGGTGTGCAACCCAACTTCCATGACCCGGACAAGAACTTCAAACTCATTGGCCGACTGTGGGCTGTACTCTTGCATATAAAGTATAGTGCGAGGCTTTGTCCCGCTATTTTGTTGAAAGGCTTCGATAATGCCCCGAGAGAAATGGTCCTCCATGACTGTAACGCTGGTTACATCCGGATCGTTTGCAAGCAGATGGGCAAACTCGAGTTCCAGGATTTGACAGGTTATGATGCCGAGAGTTGGTATGTAATGACCCCTTTTACGATCATCGCTGAGAGATCGACGATGTTTCAGTTCAGGATTAACCTTCTAAGTCGGGTTCAAACTCTATGGAAACAGGACTTGGCACATTCAGCCCCAGCTCAACTTCAGACGCTTTTATAATGGCCACAGGCACAGGACAAGCGGAATGTGGCAATTTTCCCGAGGCCTCATGAAAAACCTTGTTTGTCTTATGGCTCATTGAGACTATATCTTTGACTCCCAATAAACCTTTTTGCTGTAGAATAAATCCGAGATCATCGACAGACTCACAATCGGACTCTATTTCGATTCGTACCTCACGTTTGTTCTCTTTGCTGGCTATAATACGAGTCACGAAACCACATGCGCCTGCTGTTACTTTAACTACCGTCAAATCGTCCCCTCCCGAGCCTCGAGTTCTCAATCGCGGCTATAAGGTCTTCAGCGGGTGGAATTATGCACTCATACGTCAGTGCCCCATCGATGGCTACCGCGGGCAAAATCCAGTGTGGTCAACGAAACGAATGCGTATCAACCAGTTTGAAGGAAAAATGGGAGGCCTTGAGGCCTCCCCGTCTCGGATATCATTTCTGATGCAATATCTCAGGCGCTACGATGCCTTCCAAGTGAGGAAACTCGTCCTTCATGTGAGGAATCTGCATGGCCTGCATGAACTGGTCCTGGAAATCCGTCTCAACGGTCAGTTCGACGTACTCCACGTTTCTGGAGACCCAATTGGCTTCTTCCCGCTTTGCTCGGTTCAACAGCGCTGCTCTTGCCCCGTCGCCGGCAGCATTGCCCACCGAAAGGACGTTCTCAAGGTCGCAGTCAGGAAAAAGACCCATGATCAATGCCTTGGTCTTGTCCACATGGGTGCCGAAAGCACCGGCAATCTTGATCACGTCTACTTTGTCGAGCCCCATGCGGCGCATCATAAGTTTGCAGCCCGTGTACAGTGCACCTTTGCCCAATTGAATTTGCCGGACGTCCTTCTGGCTTATTACCACATCCTTTCCGATTGAGGTCTCATTGGCCCACGCAATAACAAACTCAGGCTGTTTTGTATCGGGGTTGACCCTGTAGCGAGTGGACTTCTGATTCTTGCTGAACCTCCCACTCTTAGAGATCACTCCGGACGTGTAAAGCTCAGCCAGCACGTCGAGGATGCCCGATCCACAGATACCCTTGGTTTTCATTTCTTCCGGTTTGGAGTAATTCCTCCACGCGTCCCGGCCTATGACCTTATAGTTGACTTCATGAGTTTCCGGATCAATATTGATGCGCTCAATGGCCCCAGGTGCGGCGCGCATGCCGTAACTCAACTGCGCGCCTTCCAAAGCTGGGCCGGTAGCACAGGAACATGAGATCAGCTTGTTCTTGTTGCCCAGCACCAGTTCTCCGTTTGTGCCTATGTCGATAAGGAGTTGCATCTGTTCACTCTTGTACGGCTCCTCCGCTACAAGCACTCCAACGTTGTCCGCGCCTACAAAACCGGCTTCGTTAGGCAAAATATGTACGTATGCGGAGTCATTCAACTTTATACCGAGGTCTCTCGCATGGATATCAAGGCTTCTATGAACAACCGGTGGGAAAGGAGCAAGCCCCACGAATTCGGGATCAAGCTTCAGCAGGATGTGGTGCATAGCGGTATTGCCGACAATGGTCATGTCTATGACGTCATTGGGATTAAGGCACAGATAGGTCTTCTCGTCTTTTTCCGGCTCCTCTTCCTCTTGCTCCGTATCGGCTTCAACCGTGTCGGCCGACTCATCAGCCTTCTTGCCTTTCTTTTTCCTCTTCGGTGGATGGGTGGTTTCGCAGGCCTGGACCACAAGACTATTCAAGCCGTCCATGATGTCATTGCTCATGGTTTCAAGGCCGTTGGGATTCATCATGTGGTAAGTTATTCGAGCCATGACGTCTTCGCCGTATTTACACTGAGGGTTCATCATAGATACCGTGGTAAGGACTTCCATGGTGCGCATATTGCAAAAATAGGCGGCTACCGTCGTGGTGCCCACGTCTATTGCTATGCCGTAGTAGTCTTCCACTTTGCCCGGCAGGACCCGAATGATCTCCCGATCCATCCAGACAGCTACCGTCGCCTGCCATTTGCCTTCGCGCAAACGTCCTGGGAGCTTCCTCAACGTGTACCAGTCAATGCTCAGGTTCTTCAGACCGTACTCGTGTTCCAGTTGCGCGCAGACCCTTTCATAGTCCCCTGTAGGCTCCTCGAATTTCGGGGGAGTCACCTCGACATGGTACATCTTCACTGCAGGATTCCAATCTATATGGATGTCCCTCGCTGCTTTGCTAACGACCTGTTTGCCCGCCCTAGCTTCTTCAGGGACAAAGACCAGCACATCGCCCTTGACTTTCGCCACGCAGGCAAGTCGGTATCCTTGTTCCTTCTGTTCAGGGGTGAAAAACTTGTCTTCTTCCTCCTGCCATCCGCTCGTATGGTTCTTGTTTGAGGTAATACCGAACTTCTCGAAAAAACCTTCTTCGATCCTGACCTTACACTTGCCGCAGACTTTCTTTTCTCCACAGAGGGCTTCTATGTCTACGCCCAACTGGCGAGAAGCCTCTATCAGGTTCGTGTCTTCATCTATCAACCCCCGTCGAGCAGAGGGCTGGAAGATCACCATGTGCTGTTTTGTCTCCATTAGGCAATTCCCCTTCTATTCCTGGCAGTCATTTGAGTGCCTGTTTCATGTTGTCCGTCCTCACGGTTGGCGGTGTGACGACACAGAGCAAAGCTGAAAGAAACTTTCTGGATGCTAACCCTTGCGGTTAGAGCAAAATTAATTAGTTACTGTCATATTCTGAACTCAAGTCGCAACAATCCCCGGGACACGACGGATAACCCGCCGCGCCAACGCTCATGTGGCGTGATCATATCTCGATTCTCCGATGCGGATGTTGGCCCGGACTTATACCGGATCATCGGCTAAAAGAGAGCAACCACGGTCATCCAAAATGTTCCCGTCCAGCAACCGCTTGATTACGCTCATGCGCATCGACTTTAGGCAGATCAGCGCCATGAGTTATTTTTCTCTATTCACTGTAGCGCTGATCCCCCTGCTGCATACACGTATGGGTATCTAAAACACCTTTTCGGATCTAGTTCTTAATCAGGCTGGAACACCCTCGTCCTTCAGTTTACGAAGCTGACCGATCATCTTTATGGCTTCCTGTACCGCGTTCCCTGCGCTTTCGGCATAACCGTCCGCCCCGAAAAGGTTAGCGACGTCCTTGGTAACTGGAGCGCCTCCGAGCATGATCGCCACATCAGGGTTTTTCTCTTTGATCATCGCTATGACCTTTTTCATACCCATCATGGTCGTAGTCATCATAGCTGATAGGGCCACGATTTCAGAATCGGTGCGCAATTGCTCTTCAGCGAATTTCTCTAGAGGCACGTCCCGGCCTAAATCATGGACAGTAAAACCACCCACGTCGAACATCATCTTGATGAGGTTCTTTCCTATGTCATGCACGTCACCTTGGACGGTTCCAATAACTACCTGTCCTCTAACATTTTTAGAATCGTCGATCTTAAGGTGAGGCTTAAGTATATCAAGGCCGGCATAAAGAGCGTCAGCGCACATGAGAATTTCCGGGACAAAGTATTCCTGACGGTCGTACAGATCACCAACTATCTCCATGCCTGCGGCCAAGCCATTCATGATCGCGTCGTAGGCATCGAGTTTTTCGTCAACAGCCATGTTTGCGTATTTTTTAACCCGGTCTTCTTCGTACTCCACCACCCCTTCGGAGAGATTCTTGAGAATTTCTGCGCGTTTTTCTTCTGAGCCCATTTACTTTCCTCCATTCATTGATATGCAGTCTTTTATAGTCTTCCCACCGCTGGAGAAGGCTGCTTTCCAAGTTCCCTCACAGTATTGACCCACGCTTCCACATTTTCCGGCTTTACATCAGGCCATATGTCGCAGCCTGGCCAAACGGCATCTACCCCGGCGTCAATGCAGCCCTTTATGACCCCCGGCACTTCAGAGGCCTCTTTCTGGCAAAGAGTTCCATACGGATCAAAGTTGCCCAATAAGATAACATCGTTACCAATCTTTTTTCTGGTTTCAACCAGATTATTCTTTTGATCAAAGCTCAGAGCGTCTGCCCCACAGTCATTCATTTGATCCACGATGAGATCGGTTCCACCGCAGATGTGTAAAATCTTCGGAGATTCCAATGCAGCGAAGATATCTATTAAATATGGCTGAATAAGTTGCTTCCACATGCGTGGAGATAGAAGATCGGTCCCGGATCCCATTTCACGGATTGTAATATAATCTATCCCCAGGGCCTGGTAACGTTGCGCCACGTCGATTACCACGGAGGTCATTTTTTTCATAAATGCATGAACTTTATCAGCTTCTTTCTTGATTCCCTTGAGCAGCAGATCAAGTTCGATCACCTGTCCACCCAACGTGAAAGGCCCGAGTACCCAGCCCCCAACACCATATTTCCCCTCTGAAATAAGCTTCTTAAGGGCTTCCTCTACGACCGGCATTCTGGCCTTCGACGCCCAGTCAGTGTTGATATCGGCTGCATCTAGGTTTTCCCACTTGGCGGGCACTGTGGGATACAGTATACCTTCAGCGTTAGCGTATGTACTGCATCCGCGGCCCATAGCTTCAGGAATGGTACACATATCGTAGGGAACGATAACTGAATCAAACCCAAAAATATCAGCGCTGAGCGTCGCAGACTGAGCCAGATAGTTTGGGGAACCGTGCACCTCAGCGAAACGTATTCCCATTTTGTTTATAGCCTGAACCGTTACCATTCCCATTCCGCTGAAAATGGGCATTGTGTCTACGGGTTCACGTTTCATAAACTTTTTTACCCGTTCTTTAGGGGTCATCGCTGCCATCTGTTAATTCCTCTCTTTATACAACTTCAACATAGCCAGGCCCCGGGTTGAACATTTCCCGGAACACCTTATTGTCTCTACATGCCTTTTAGTTGCTCAATAAAATCCGGGAAGAGCTTCCTCAAGGGATGGGTCTCCAATTCCGGCAGTTTCTTGGTTTCCCCGTATACTAATGTAGCAAGGAAAGCGTCGGCCATCGCCACTGCCGGGAAAATCCTATCTGATCCAGCCATGGGGCCGGAGAAGATCATGTCATGATAGAAACATGAAGATAGCGCTTGCAATGCGGCGTCAACTCCGGACCAACCCTTCTGTCCCCACATTTCTCGGGCCGCTTTCCACATATATGAACCATTGGACGGAGCGCTTGCGCAAGGAAAGCCCCACTTTTCTTTAATAAGCTTGTTAGATAAAGAGCAGAGAGCGGTTGCAGGGCCATTCATTGCAGACGTGTCCACGAACAAACTTTCGAATTTGGCGCCTACCTTTTCGATCGCGTCCAGAAGCTTCTGGGTCCCGCTGATTCTACCCGAAGGCATCTGATCGGCTGCGTCAAAAGCCACCAACAGCACATGTTTTACACCTATGGCGGCGATTTCCCTGATCTCTGTCTCCAAGTCTTTTTCCCAAACTGTAAGACTATTGTAGAACATTCGATCCAAAAGATCCTTTTCAGCGCAGTAGGCCGCTGCTTCAAGCTTTGGCTTCATTACCCAAGCGTCAACGCAAAACGGCATGCATGTGACTTCAGTATAAAAATCTACATAAGTTTTAAACTCTTCGCCTTTGGTTCCGACGATATCCACCATGTACGGAATCCCTGTTTCCATACATAGCTTGTCGCACATTTTAAGAAGTTCCGTGGCACGCTGTCGGTCAAAGCCTTCTTTACGCTTACCTTCGAAAACCTTGTCTCCTTTTTGAAAGATCGAGGGGACAATTACTGTGGGATAGGTACCCGGCTGGCCGCCGAATTTAACTCCCCCGACCTCGCACACCTTCTGCTCGGTCTCAAAACTAAACATTAGGGTCCTCCTTTTCCATTGCTTTTTTGTTTTCAAACACACGATAAAAGTTGAGAGCGGATGGCCATATAATGGCAATTCTGTCTATGACCATCTTGTCCGATTGGCATTTCTCTCATTTCTTGACCATGTGATGCGGGTATTTTGCGTAGTATGTATTGTAAAACTCTACCGCCTCAATAATTTGATCCATGTGTTCCCCCGGAACATCGTAGGGCATGTCTCAACCCGGGGCGAAAACGTATCCTGTGCTACCCCCGGCCGCTAGTGAAATCAGAGCGTCTTCTCGAGGGGACACTAACCCTAGAGACATCGCAAGTGTCAGTTTCAAGTTCCCGCCAAAACCTACGCCATGTTTTAAAGCTACGTCTCTTACATAGTTCAGGTTAAGCTGCTCATCGATGGCAAACCCATCGGTCCCTACCGAGGCCACTTCTTCGAGACATTTGGTGGCGTCACCACAAATGAAAAAACTCGACACCTTACCGGCCTTTTTGGTGGCCTTTACAGCATGCTGAGTAGCAGGTGTTACAAATTCGCGAAAAGTCTTGGGTTTAATCAGAGAAGCTACGGGGTCCGCAATGGCGATTACATCACACCCAATTTCTTCAGCATAGATCTTGGCCGCTTCGCCGGCTACTTTACCACAAAAATCAATGATCTCTTTCGCAACAGCCTTGTTCTTGTACACATCGGTAAAAATTCGGACACCTCGCAAATGACTTGCCAAAGTCAATGGTCCACACAGTATCCCGTATAGGGCCACATCCGGTAGACCTGCCTTCACCTTTTTGCCCGCTTCTATTATCACGGGCCAACGGCCATCCTTAGGGCCCGGAATCTTGATTCCAGATTCGGCCAATGTCTTTTTCTCAAGTGGATGTCCAGTAATTGACGGAGGGTTATCGGGCCACCATTTGTGGCTACACCCCATGGAAATAGCTTCGACGGTGAGATCAAACAGCAAAGGAATTCCATCGGCCTTATACCTTTGGGCCGCATATATGACACCTTTTGCAATTAGTTCCGGATCCTGGAGGAACTTGTCGGCCGGTTCACCAATCAAAAAAGCGCTGTGAACACCCGTATAAGGAACCCAAGGCACTTTTTCAGTGGCAAGTCCCTTTACGGCATTAATAACATGCTGTTTGCCCATCTTTCTCCCGAATCAGACGAGTTGAAAATTATCCTCCGGATTTAAGACTAACGGCTGTTCATGACCCAGTGTAGTGACGCTACGGTTCGGAAGATAGAATGTCAAGGTCTACTTTAGGTCTAATATAGTCTAACAATGGTCCTGACACATCACCACAGTCCAAGTCTAACCTCTACAATTGGGATGACTTCTGATCTACTTGAATTGGTTAGGTTTACACAATTTTGTGTGTTGTTGATATCTACCGGAAGTTGACTTTTATCTACATCCCTTTTTGTCAAGTGTATAGACTTAGGCCTGTAGAGACTAAGGCCTAAGAGTCTAAATCAACAAATTTCACTGTTATTCAGGAAAAGTCTTTTTAGGATTCTAGGAGATTTGGATTAAAGGGGGGCACCTGATTTTTGGTTCACGAGCAATACTAGAGAGCTGATCAAAACGAGTTTTCGCATTTGATCCAATTGTTTTTGTTCAATGGGGGGTCATGTCAAGTCCATTTTCTTTAAGTAGCCTGCCAAATTCCGGTCCTTTCGGTCGATTCCAAGCTTTTTTCGAATAGAGATCCGCTGTAAACGAATAGTATCATGGCTCTTGCCAAGAATGAAAGCAATCTCCTCACTGGTTTTGCCTAAACGTATCAGTTGAGCGACCTCCAATTCTTTTTCCGTCAATTTCAAAGTCGGGTCGCCCCGTTCCAATCCTCTGGTCTCTGGAACTGTTCCCAGTTCGTTAAGCAGAAGATTCACCTGAGTTTCCACGGTTTGTGGTTTACTTTTCCCTTCAAGGATACGGAACAAACGGTCATTTATTTTGCGTGCCATATCAGTAGCTACGCGTTCACACGCCATTATCCGTTCTGTTTCAGCATGACGTAATAGCGTATTGAGAGCCAGGTTTTTTTCCTGAAGCTCCTGACCTTTTGCAGTGAGGCGTTCTTCCAGACGCTTGCGCTCCGTAAGGTCATGACTTAGACCTACCGTACCATAAACCATGCCGTGATCATCTTTCAGTAACGCGAAAACTGAAATGGCGACGCCCTTTGTACCATCTTCACGCATGAAGCCGTATTCCCCTTTCCATACATCTCCATCACGCAGCACATCCCTTGATTGTTGTTTCATTTGAGCGCCGTCGGGGTTTTGCGTCAGTAAAAACGCTGATTTTCCTATAATCTGTTCCTTTGTGTAACCGAACATCCGTTCGCTGGCCGGGTTCCAGTCAGTAATGTTTCCATCCAAATCAGTGACAATTATTCCTTCCATGTGAGAAAATATGTGCCTATAATGTTTAAGTTCCGCCGTCTCCCGTCGAATAGCCGTAATGTCGTGAAAAAACAGGGCCACTCCGTCTCCAACCTTTCCGAGCCAGAAGTGAACCACCGCTTGTTCGCCATCATGAGAATTCAGGGTCATACAAACCTCGGAATCTCTTTCTTCTCCTGTTTCCGTGACCTCACACGCGGACTCAAACAATAGATTCGTTGCCTCAGCGTCTTTGAAAACACGCTCAAACGACATGCCGGGCTGAAAAGTTGGGTTAGAACCTATGAATCTAAAACCGGCACGGTTTACACCGAGGCATTTGAAATCCATTATGTCGCCATTTTCGTTTCGGATGGCTCGGATCAAAAGGAAAGGTCTTGGAATAGTGTTCAGGGTCTTTTCCGCCAACATCTCGTCTAACTGATTCTCAATTGAATTGAAGAATAAATCTTCTCTCGGAACGATTACAGCTAAAACACCAAATTTTTCTCTGGTTCCTGTCCGGATTCGATCTATGAATGTGTGTTCCAGTATGTGTCGACCCGGCAACCCCATAGGAGGGAAACCGTTTTGGGACGGAGTTGAGCCTGATGCCACTGACACCAAAAAGTTTTCCCACGACTCGGCTGTTTTTCTGGGTATCTGTAAATCGATAATTTTTTTGTGTAGGATATCAAGGGCTGTGAGATTCAGAGAAAATGCCTGATTTATAATATTTATTGCCGCCGAAGATATTTTGACGAACCCTTTTTCAGGGGAATAGGTGTAAATAGCGCATGGACCCGAATTGATCAACAATTCATATTCCCTGGCTGCTCCAATTTCGAGAGGATCGAAAAAAAGCATTACTATCTGTCTGGCTTGACCAAAGTTGTCCAGCAAAACTACGGCGGTCATCGACAGGGTCAAAATTAGTCCGTCTTTCCTTTTGATCATAAGACGCATGTTTTCTCTTCCGCTCTTTCTAGCCCAAAACATGGCGACAGAATCCAAAATCGTCTGGACGGTCTCATGATCAAAAAGCACAGCGTGAGCCCAAACCTGAATATGAGCTAGTTCCTCGATCGAATATCCCGTTAGACGTTCGGCCTCTATGTTGTAGGACGTGAAAAAACCGTCCCGACGCATACTAATCATTCCCAGACAATTCTGTCTCGCAAGGAGTGTTAAGACCGCTTCAGTGCTAATCCTTGACATTCCTATATTATCCCCGATGCCGCGACGGAGTTGATCGTAATCTTGTTTAGCCTCCACCATTTCTTGAAGTTTGGCCACACACGAAATAAGCACGTCCGGACTACAAGATTGGTCCAGAATAATAGGACGATAATAGCGCGGCAGACTTAGGTTCCCCCAGGCCAGGCCGGCATATCCGAGAACTATAATTTCTATTGCCGGATTTATTTGTTTGATTCCAGTAGTCAGCGTAGCTAATTCCACATCAATATTACCTGAGTCAATTATCACGATCAGGTGGTCACTGGGTTTTTTGGCCAAAATGTTTAGAGCTTCCCTAGCTTCGGAGACCACATTTATCGAAAGTTGATCCAGCTCCGTTTCAAGAGTTTTTCTTGAGATCTCGGCCGTTTCTACGCAATACCCGATCCACAACAGACGACTACTTGACATAAGGGAACCTTTAAGTTTAGATAGAACTACGTTCCAAAGAGTCTTCAAATCACAAAGCGGAATCGCTATTCGCCCGATTAATCGGACTCACAAACTACTATAGCATGAACGCCTTTTTTTTAAAGGAGGTCTTTTATGAATGGACCGGGCAAAATACAGGTATTTACAGGCGAGGGAAAGGGGAAAACAACAGCGGCGTTGGGTCTTGCGTTACGCGCGATCGGACGGGGACACAAGGTGTTCATAGTTCAATTCTTAAAGGCGCCTGACACTTCCGGCGAACAAATCGCCGCGCAGTCACTGGCGCCCATGATCACGATCAAACCCATGGGCAGAAAGGGTTTCATATTCAGGCGGGGATGCGAACCCCAAGATGTGGAAATGGCCGAACAAGCCTTGGAGGAGGCCCGCTCCGCGATGCTTAATGGCGCCTTCGATGTTATTGTGCTGGATGAAGTCAACTGCGCTATCCATCTGGGACTGATTGACGTTACGGATGTCCTGGACTTCATGAATTCCAAGCCGGATAACGTAGAGTTAGTCCTTACAGGCAGGTATGCCCGACCTGAAATCATAAATCGAGCCGACGTGGTCCTGGAAATGAAACAGATCAAACATCACTTCGATCAAGGTGTCAAAGCAAGAAAGGGTATAGAGTACTAGACCCCATTTGAGTCTGTTCCGGGTAGTAAGTTTCTAAAGATTTATATGTGATTTTTCTTCCTGATTCATGCGCCTTACATTTTTCAACCAGCGTTTCAAGAGCTTATATATGTAGCAATCCTTGCGCCAAGTTGAAGGCAAGCTTCAATGTCTTGGTTCATTGGGACATAAATAACACCCAGGCCAGGTTCGATAACTTCGATGCCACTTACCCTCATTTCACTGCTAATGGCCTCTATCGCTTCTCCTCCCCAGCCATAAGAACCAAAGGCAACTCCTTTCTTTTTTAATGGATGAAGTCCTTTCAAGTAAGAAAGAAGTTGAGCGACGGATGGAAAAATACCTTCATTGATCGTGGGAGAGCCGATGACAATAATTTTTGATGTTAGAATCTCCCGAACAACATCGCTGTAATGGGTCGTACGTAATCGCAGGAGCTTGTGTTCGACCCCAGCTTTGCCTAAACCTTCCGAAATGGCCTTGGCCATAGTTTCGGTGCTTCCCCACATTGTGTCGTAAATGATGAGAACCCGGTCCTGAGTCACACCTGTGCTCCACTCAACATAAGAATTAATGATGTGGTTTGTGTGAGAACGCCAGATAATACCGTGACTGGGAGCAATGATCTCAATAGGGATCCGCATTTTCTCCACTTTCTTGAGTAGAGGAGGAATCAAGGGAGCCAGAGGCATGAGGATATTGGCAAAATACTTGGCGGCTTCCTCTATGATAGCTTCAAAATGGCCATCGTCATCGTCGAAACGGTGAAAGCTCGCATAATGTTGTCCAAATCCATCATTAGAAAGTAAAATACAGTCTTCGGTAATGTAGGTAAACATACTGTCAGGCCAATGCAGCATATAGGCCTCCAGAAATTTAAGGGTCTTGCCTCCAAGAGAAATCTCGTGGCCCGTTCTCACTTTTTGGACGGGCCAATCATGCTGGAAATGTCTCAACAATCCCTTGCTCCCGTAGTCCGTAGCGACTATCTGAGCGTTTGGAACCAGTTCTTTGAACGGAGGAATGGCACCGGAATGGTCCATCTCCAGGTGATTTACTACCAAGTAATCGATCTTTTCAGGGTCTTGAATTGATTTGATCCTGGAGATCATCTCAGGAAAAAAACCAGCCTTCACAGTGTCAATGAGGGCTGTTTTTTCACCTTTTACCAAATATGCGTTATAAGTTGTGCCGCGATCGGTCGTATAACCATGAAACTCCCGAATGTTCCAGTCAATGGCCCCGACCCAATAAACCCCTTTTTTTATTTCCGTAGCTTCATACATGATTTCCCCTTGTTACCTAAATATGTGGTTTTCAGCCCTCAACGTATCAAAAATTGTCCTGAGAGACCTAAATCAAGCTACCGGCGAGAAGTTTTTCCCGTGAAGTCCCCCACTTCTCAATTCATTGAATTTCCATGAATTTCTTTTCATCCACTCCACAATAGGGACATTTCTTTGGGGCTTTCCCCCGAACAGTGTGCCCACACACTGGGCAGACATAGTAATTGGCGGAAGAGTTCAGGTCCTCTTCTTCCAATGCCTTTTTGAAGAGCTTGGCATGAACCATTTCGATGGACATGGCATATTCCAGGCTATGCCTAGCTTCAATCTCTTTTTCATCTACAGCGTCTTTGATCATGGACGGGTACATCTGTTTGAATTCAAAGGTTTCACCATTGACGGCCGCTTCAAGATTATCCTGGGTTTCCTTGATCGCCCCAGACGCCTTGAAGTGAGACAATGCGTGAACCATCTCAGCTTTAGACGCTGCCCTAAAAAGTCTTGCAGCGCCCGGATAGCCGTCGGCTTCCGCTTTGTCGGCAAAAGCCATATACCGAATACTGGCCTCGCACTCCCCGCCAAACGCCTGCTTCAAATTTTCCTCCGTTTTACCCATGGTAACTCCTTTTGCGGAATCTTTTTGAAAAGAATCGCTTGTTCTTAAAACAATTGTGAGATTCAAATAAGTTGATCAAAAGGATCGAAATCGCTATTCTACAAAGAAACTTTCAAGCTTAAAACACTTCTCAGGGCAAACCCGCTCACATCGTCTGCAAGCGACCCCATTGCATAGAGACTGATCCAGCACAATTGTCTGTGACTCTGCATCTTCCACAATCATGAGCGCATTCTCAGTACATGAGTTGATACATTCATGGCACATCAGGCAGCCCTCTATTTGGACTTGGACCCGTTGTCCAATGTCTGAGATAGTTGTCAAGCCAAGTTCCCCAAGATCGTCGATGTCACGCCGGACGGTTCTTACTACTTCCGGTATCTCCTCAATGGTCGGAAGCTCGGGAAACCCATATTTCTTAAGAAATTTTTGATATTGTGAGAAGGGCATGCCTTCAGTCCAATACGACAACTCCAGGATATATATTTTCTCGAAGACTTTGGACGCCGCAAACATACAATGGGTCTGGCGAAGGTTTTTTGCGAGATCGCTCATCATTTCCAATTTTTGGGGATCGACAACCAGATCTCTAGCCATGGCCAGCGAAGTGTTGCCTACCTGATAAATTGTTTTGACCCTCGGAGGGATCATTCCTAGACGTTGGGCCTTGATAGGATCTACGTAGGTGCCTGATGCTCCGGACATGTATGCCGTTGTCACGTCAGCAAGATCAATGCCCGCTTCTTGGCACAGTGTAATGTGACCGGCCCTTATAGACCCGATGGCCTTACCTGCTTCCTTGAAATCTTCTTCTGTGAATACGATGTTGGGCGCAAGGCGAAATTCGGCATCCAGCGTATTTATTCGGGGAATGCTTATAAGTTTTTCCTCAATTCCCTGGTGGACAATGGCAACAGTCCCAGTACCTGTTATGCCCACTGGTTCAATCATACCTTCATCTACGATAATCCCAGTTTTGAGTTCCAATAATGGTCCATTTGTTGACATCATTTCCCGATCCAGGACCACAACCCTATTGTAAGGTTCTACCCCAATCAGATCGGAGATTGCCCCCGGCATGGCCAACATTCCACAGGTGATTTGCTGACCTTCGAGGGCTGGCCCGGCCGCAGTGGAACCTGTGATTACCAGGCCTTCATGAAACAAGGCCATTTCCGCGTTAGTTCCGTAATCTGTTGTCAGGGATGTTTCGTTTTTCTTGAGCATACCGGTTTGAATCATCATGGCCAAAGCGTCAGCGCCGATTTCGTGCCGAACAGCCGGCGGAATAATGACTTCAGCGTCTCCCCATATCATAAGACCCGGGATTTCTTTAGCTCTTAGAACGTTGGCGTCGCGCTTTGGGGAAACAACACCAAGCGACTCAAGTTTTCTTTTGCCGGCAAACGCTAGGTCTCGGATTTCAATCCTCTGAAATAGAGAGAGTTGAATCGGGTTTCCACATACAGCCATTCTAACCACATGATCCAGGGGTATCTGGAGCCGTCCCAGAACCTTGTTGATTGCTTCGATCATGATACTACCAGCAATGTCCAGGCTCATTTCCAGCGCAAAGTGGAGATGATCTATCACGTTTGCTCCGGGCAGAGGATGCCGCGTGGTGATAGCAGTAGAAATGATTTTTCCGGTATTCAGGTCCAGGGCTTGAGCCCTAAAACCACTTGTGCCTAAATCCATGGCAATCGCTAGATTAGTCATCAAGGTCCCTTCTCAAATGTGGCATTTGGAACACAATGCCGCGAGTTTCTGTCAGAGGCAAGCTCAATGAGACCGGCCAGATAACCTCCAAAAAGGATGGTTTCCGGTCCTCGCATGGTGTACATGGCTTTTGGGGAGCAATGTATATGCCAAGGGAGGACCGATTATGGATACAGGTATAGCACAGTTGTACTCGGTGGTCGACGAGGTTTTCGTTTTCGTTCGAGGTCCGTGCCGGAGCATGGAGATTGGCGAGGTTGAGAGAACCTTGTTGGCAATGCTCATGGGAGTGGGAAGAGAGGCTCTTACGACATATCTTGACGAGAAAGGTACTTGGTTATCGAGGCGAGGAGATGTTTAACGCACAGGGCGAGACATTGCCGTATGTGCGTGACAGGAAATGCGCGTACCGGTCTGTTTTCGGGGTCATTGAGATAAATCGTGCTTACTACCGGCAACAGGCGCGGCGGGTATTCTCCCGTTGGAGGATGAAATCAAAAATAAAAACGCATCTAACCACAACATCAATCTGAGTCGGGACAAACGCAGTCTACGGGTTTAATCAGTGCAGACTTTGCAAAAAAGATCCCAACCCCTATAACCAACTCATACCGTGCCGAGTCGCTCTACCTTTTCCACGCCTTTAACATTTTTGAGGGCATTCATTATGCGATTCAGGTGGTCAAGATTGCGCACGGAAACCATGAACGTTCCCTGCGCCTTAAGTTTGTCCGTGGTCTTTACATTCGCCTGAACTATGTCCGAATCGTTTGACGAGAACACACCACTAATTGCAGCGAGCATTCCGGACCTGTTTTCCGCCTCGACTGACAGCCTGACTATCCTGCTTAGTTTTTGATCCTCGTCCCAGCTTACCTCTACAATCCGCTTTCTATCTGTTGTCTGAAGGTTTTCGCAGTCTGCCTTGTGAACCGTGACTCCCCGTCCCCTCGTGATAAATCCGCTGAGAACATCGCCGGGCAGGGGGTTGCAACACTTGGCAAAGTTTACCATCACATCAGACAACCCCTGCACCTTAACCCCACTTTTAGTCTTGCCAGGCACCTTCCGTACCGGTTTTTCTTCTGAAAGAGCAGCCTTTGCCTTTTCCCTTTCCTGAGGAGGCACCAGTTTCGTGATGATGACTTTGGGAGAAATCCGCCCATATCCGATGGCTGCGTATATATCAATTTCAGTCTTAAAGCTGAATTCATTTGCAATCTTGAGAATTTCACCTTCCCTTTCCGCCCTGTTGATGTCGATTCTCCATTTTTTGAGTTCGCGATCCACACTTTCTCTGCCAATCTCAATAGACCGCTCCCTTTCCTCCGCTAGCACGTAATGCCGGATCTTCGCCTTGGCACGTACGGTTTTAACGTATTTCAGCCAGTCCTTGCTGGGCCTTTGGTGTGCCGACGTAACAATTTCAACCGTGTCGCCGGTCAACAGAAGGTACTTGAGCGGGACCATCTTTCCATTTACGCGTGCTCCAACGCATCTATGCCCAACCTCGGTGTGGATGGAATAGGCAAAGTCCAGTGGTGAAGCGCCCTTGGGGAATTCTTTCACTTCACCTTTAGGAGTGAAGACATAAACCTCATCAGGATAGAGGTCTACTCTGACGTTCTCAAAAAACTCTCGCGGGTCGTCAAGGTCCTGTTGCCATTCCATCATCTGCCTTAACCAGTTGACGACCTTTGCATCCTCGGCCTCGACGGCTTTCCCCTCTTTGTATGACCAGTGAGCGGCAATCCCTTCCTCGGCGGTCAAGTCCATCTCCTGGGTCCTGATCTGGATCTCGATTCTCGCTCCTTCCGGTCCTATGACAGTAGTGTGGAGTGATTGGTAACCATTACCCTTGGGCATGGCTATATAGTCTTTGAATCTGCCGGGGACAGGCCTCCAAAGCGAATGGATGAGGCCCAACACTGCATAGCATTCATTGACACTGTTGAGAATTATTCGAAACGCGGTTAGATCGTGGATCTGGTCAAAGTCCAGATTCTGGGATACCATCTTCCTGTTTATACTATATATCTCCTTGTCTCTCCCCTTTGTTACGGAATTGATCTTGTACTGAGCAAGCTTCTCCTCGATGATCCGGAGTACATTGTTTACATATCCTTCCCTTAACTGTCGTGACTCCTCCAGGTTAGTCTTGATGTACTCGTACTTCTCGGGTTCCAAGTGGCAAAAGGCAAGTTCCTCCAGTTCAGTCCACATCCAGTATATGCCGAGCCTTGCAGCCAGAGGCGCATAGATCTCCATAGTTTCGCGCGCTATTCTTTGGCGGGCTTCAGGCGGCATGTGATCCAGGGTCCGCATGTTATGGAGACGGTCTGCCAGTTTGACGATCAATACCCTGATGTCCCGGCTCATGGCGAGAATCATTTTGCGAAAATTCTCAGCCTGCCGCTCTTCTTTCGATTGAAACTCTATCTTGCTTATCTTAGTGACGCCGTCCACCAGAAGAGCTATTTCTTGTCCGAAGACCTGCTCAAGATAGTCGAGCGTTGTGAGGGTGTCCTCAACCGTATCGTGCAGGAGGCCAGTGGCAACCGAGGATTCGTCGAGCCTCATTTGAGCCAGTATTCCTGCCACTGCCACAGGGTGAACAAGATATGGTTCACCGGATCGCCGTGTCTGCCCCTGGTGAACCTGGGCCGAATAAATGTAGGCATGCCGCAACAGGTCCAGGTCCGCGTCGGAGTAATAAGATTTTACCAAATCCAGAATTTCTCCGAACCGAACTACCGATTTACCCTTGAGGCTCATTTCCGTCCTTGTTGGAAGTGATTACAGATGTTTCGTCAAACACGCTAACTTCTTAATTGATAGTTCTTCTGTTCATTTTGGCGCTGAAGGCTGTCGCTCCCTCTTGCGAAAAGCTATCTTTAATGGGGACCCGCCAAATTGAAAGACCTCCCTTAGTCGATTGGTCAAAAATCTTTGGTATGAGAAATGGATAGACTCAGGATAATTGCAAAAGAACAAGAATCTTGGAGGAGCAGTCCTAAACTGGGTACCATAAAATATTTTTATTCTTTTGGTTTTGTGATGCATTCCAGGTGGATTTTGGCTCATTACGTCAATGAGAAACTTGTTTACAGCGGACGTGGATATCCGCTTTCGAAAATTTGCGTTAAGTTCATCTATCAGCTTAAAGAGGCGTGGAGCGCGAGTCCCGATCGCTGCTGAAATTGTAACCACAGGTGCGTAATCAAGATACTTCAAGGAATCCCGCACCTTCGCTACGTAGCTATCCACAGTTCTGTTGTCCTTCTGGATCAGGTCCCACTTGTTCAAGGCCAGTATCACTGCCCTGCCTCGCTCGAACGCGTACCCGGCGATTCTGGCATCCTGTTCCGTCACTACTTCCCTGGCATCCATCATTACTATAACAATGTCGGCCCGATTGATGCTTTCGAATGCCTTGATAGTGCCGAACTTTTCAACTCTATCCACGATCCTGGACCGTCTCCTTATGCCCGCGGTATCTATGAAAAGATATTCGTGGCCTTCACGCCTCACTATCGTGTCGATCGAGTCTCTTGTTGTACCGGGTTCAGGGTTCGCCACGAGCCTCTCCTTTCCGAGAAACAGATTGATCAACGTAGACTTGCCCACATTCGGCCTACCGACAACCGCTACCTTGATCAATGAATCTTCCCAGGAATTGGCGAAGTCTAGTGAAGATTCCTGCACCGGTATCTCCTCCAGAAGAGCGTCAAGGAAGTCCCCCATGCCGTACCCGGTCATAGCGCTTACGGGAAAGATATGATCAACACCGGCCCAGTAGTAATCCACTGCGACATCTTCACTTTTTTCCGAATCGATCTTGTTGACTACGTAAAAAACCTTCTTCTCTGTTCGCTGTAAAGCGCGGACTATTTCGTGATCCGTAGGACTGATCCCGGACTTTCCGTCGCCAAGAAACACGATAAGATCCGCTTCTTCTATGGCAACCGTGGTTTGGACGCGCATCTGGGACAGCATGACGTCGTCACTGGTAGGTTCAAATCCGCCGGTGTCTACTACGACGAAGCACTTGTCCCTTATTGTGACCTCTGCGTAGTTACGGTCGCGGGTCAAGCCCGGGGAATCTTCCACCAAGGCCTTACGGGATCGCACGAGCATGTTGAACATCGTGGATTTTCCCACGTTAGGCCGTCCCACAAGCGCGACGAGCATTTTCGAATTTCGTCTCATACCATTTGTATAACACATTAGGAGGTTAGAATTCAGGATCAAAATTGGCTTAGGGATTGGCCACTCCCTGATTCAACGAAAGTCGTAACGCCAGAATCATTCTGACACAAACGCTTTTCGTCACTCCCCAGGCGCCGTCGTGACGTCCTGTGTGGCGTCGTGATTCCTCACAAGCTCTGCACTAAATCATTCAAGGGACAAATCAGGATGTTATCCATTGGTCTTGTAATTTCGACCTGTTGATGATATTCTATCTGCATCATTTGGCATCCGAACAAATCGGCAAAGAATTATGAAAGAGTTGCTTTGCTTGATAATGGTTACTGCGGTTGTGGTTGCAGTCGTGCTTCTGGGCTGTGTTCCAGGTATCAAGTCGGCCAAGACCGGTCCATCACCCCAGGATAACCCAGGCGGACCCAAAACGGCCAATCAGTCAGGGATCGCGTCGGATTTATCAAAAATACCGGGTAAGGATTTGGACAATCTGCTTCCACCCCCTCCTCCATCCTACAAGAGTGGTGAGGGAAGAGGTGGGGCGGGTGACTATGCGGATATTCCGGAATTACGCCAGAGGGAAGAAATTAATGAAGCCGCCTTGAAGTTTGCCAAAGAAGTTCCGGACGTGAAGCACATTAAAACATGCTTTTCAAGAATTTATGGCGGATGGTATCTGCTTCTCTACATTGAAAAGGGCAAGAAGATTTCTCTGCAGCAGTATTCCTGGAATCCGAAATCACGTGAATGGGAAGTCGTTTACCACATCAAGGAGGTCCCTGCGAATCAACTGGAGTTCCATCTCAAAGGTGAGGTGGGAGACGAAAAGTGTTTTGTTCTTAAGAAGTGATCAGACTTCCGCCGAAGAAGCGTATGTGCCCACAGTGTGTTGCACTCAAATTTCCGTGCTACAGAAAAGACCAAAAACCACCGGCGGCGAAACTGGTTGGCGGTGCCGGGAGTTGACAACCCGCACCACATCCGAGTCATTAGCCTGCGTCGAAAAGTGAGCCGGATCTCATGTGTTTAGTCGAAGAGCGCTCTGTCCGATTACCCCACTCGAGATGGGCATTGTCCGTTGCGTTTGACCTCCATGATCGGAACCGTGCATTGTTCTTGACAATTATGAGATGAGCAATTAGCATCATCAATTTCGCAGTGACTCCGTTTCGTTGCAAAGGAGTTTTCAATGAGGGTAGGACTGAAGATCTTTACGGGGAATTCAAACCCCCACTTGGCCAAAGAGATCACCCGGTACATGGGAATACCTCTAGGAGCTGCCTTTGTCGGGTCGTTCAGCGACGGGGAGATTCAAGTTGAATTCAAGGAAAATGTAAGGGGGATGGACGTATTTGTCCTCCAATCCACTTGCCGCCCTGTGAACGACAATATAATGGAACTTCTGGTGATGATCGATGCCCTGAAGCGGGCATCCGCGAGCCGTGTCACTGCTGTGATGCCATATTATGGATATGCTCGTCAGGACCGAAAGGTAGCCAGTCGCGCTCCCATTACTGCCAAACTGATAGCGGATATCATTACGGCGGCAGGAGCGGACAGAGTCCTCACAATTGATCTTCACGCCGGACAGATCCAAGGTTTTTTTGATATACCGGTAGATCATCTTTATGCAGGCCCGATTATGGCTGAAGCCATGAAGACCGAACTGACAACTGGAGAATGTACCGTGGTTTCTCCAGATGCAGGGGGGGTTGAGCGAGCCCGGGCATTTGCAAAACGACTGGGGAGCAACCTGGCAATTATAGATAAGCGACGAACAAAACCTAACGAATCAGAAGTGCTGCACGTGATAGGCGATGTTTCAGATCGAGACGTGTTGTTGTTGGACGACATGGTTGATACAGCCGGAACTTTGGTGAAAGCTACAAACGCATTGAAGGTGGCGGGCGCCAGAAATATTTACGCGTGTTGCACCCATCCCGTTCTGTCGGGTGAGGCGGTAAAAAGGATAAACGAGTCACCGATAAACAAATTGTACGTAACCAACACTATACCTACCGACGACAAACTGGCGGTTTGCAAAAAAATACAGGTTCAATCAGTTGCTCCACTCTTGGGAGAAGCTATAAGTAGAATTTATAGAGAAGTTTCGGTTTCTGAGCTATTTGTTTGATAGCATGTAATGGATAGAGAGAGGAAGGCAAACAGTTTAAATTGTTGAAGTCTCCCTCCGGAGAGAAACATGAACAAAATAACACTATCTGTTGATAAGCGGTTCGGAACAGGAAAGGGACAGGCACGTCGCCTTAGAGCAGCGGGAAAAGTTCCTGGAGTTCTCTACGGCAAGAAGACCGAGCCCATCAAACTGACGCTAGAGGTCCACGAGTTCCAAAAGGCTTTAGATGAAGCCCGGACTAATCCGATTTTCGACCTCAAGATCCGGGACAACGGAGGCACAATAAGCCGCAGCGCGATATTGAAAGAGCGCCAGTTCAGGCCCATGGACGGAAGTATCGTGCATCTGGATTTCCTCGAAGTCCTTATGGACGAGTCAATCGAGGTGTCGGTTCCCATCGAATTTCAGGGAAAGCCGGTCGGTCTGGACAAGGGGGGGCTGTTTCAAATCTCTACGAGAGAGCTACGCATCTCCTGTTTTCCCGATGACATCCCCACCGTCATCACGGTTGATGTTAGCAGTCTGGATGTGGGGCATTCCATCCACGTGTCAGATATCGCTCTGCCTCCTAAGGTTTCCGTTGTTCAGGAACTGGGTGTAGCGCTGGCCTCCTGCGCAGCGCCAAAGAAGCCGGAGGAAGAAGGCGCCGCAGAGGAATCTGCTGAGAGTGAAACGGCTGGATAATAAACGCTCAGAAACAGTAAAAGTCTGCTTAAATCTAAGAGGTTATGAAAACATTCTAAGATCACTTCCAGAGATTTTGTAATCGCACTTGGCATCATTTGGCTTCCTTGGTCTTGGCTTCGTCCCAAAGAGAGTCCATCTCCTTGAGATCAGCCTGTTCCAGTGTCCTGCCCATTGTTTGTAGACTTTTCTCAATATGGCGGAAACGTCGTTCAAATTTGTCCGATGTCTCGTTCAAAGCCGCTTCGCAGTTCACGTTCAAGTGTCGTCCTGCATTCACGATCACAAACAGCACATCTCCTAATTCTTCACGGCTTGCTTCCTGACATCCCGAGTCTACCGCCTGTCTTAGTTCGTTCAATTCTTCGTCAATTTTGGCAATAACTTCCTGATGACGCGTCCAATCAAAGCCTACTCTGGCCGCTCTTGCGGCCAGCTTCTGGGCCCGGCTTAGTGCCGGCAAGGACCTCGGAATACCGTCCAGAAGAGACTCACGCTGTCTTATGCTCTCCTCAGTAGCTTTGATTTTCCTCCAGTTGTCTATGACGTCCTGAGCATTCTTGACCTCTGCTTGACCAAAAACATGGGGATGTCTTCTTCGCATCTTTTCCATCGCAGAGTCCAATATCTGGTTCAGAGAAGCCAGGCCTTGCTGTTCAAACATATAGGCGACAAACACCACAAGAAAAAGCAGATCCCCCATCTCGTCCACAATTTCGTTGCGTCCGCCTCGATTCATAGCTTCGATAAGCTCATGATATTCTTCGAGTATGTACGGGTGAAAACTCAGCGGTGTCTGTTTTCTGTCCCAGGGGCAGCCGTTTTCTGATCGAAGAGTTCGTATAAGCTCTACCAGTCTGCCGAAGGCTTCAGCAGCCTCCGAAGAAGAGCCGGTATCGTCCATGGCGGCACTCCCTTTCGCCGGAGCGTTGATTACTATTCCCTGATGAATAGCGACACGACACAGAATAGACACTTTGTCATGGAAGGGCAAGGCAGTAACGGATTTTTGAAGTGGCGCATCACGTTTTCCGGATGAAGTTGCTTATAAGAGTGGAAAGGTGTTACAATCGTAGGTCGAAATGAAAAGGGTTTTCGTGTGTGAACAGAGGAGTTGCCGAGGTTCTCATTATGAGATTGATTCAGTGTCGGTACTATAAACACAATGGCATCCTAAGTTTGTTAATGATTTGTTCGGACGTATTTTGAATTAAAGAACACTCGGAGGCTTCTTGAGACCGGATTCCGTGGAACAAACCGAAAAGCTGCCGCGACGTGTAAGTTTTGACGATGTGGGGGCATTTCAAGCCCTTGTGGGTGAACTGAGCCGTAATATCAAGCACATCGAGAAAGGTCTTGGAGTAAACATATCCATCAAGGGCAACACACTAGGCATTTTTGGGGTTGCACCTGCCGACGACATAGCAGAGAGACTTGTGAAGCAGCTTTATACTCTGGCACGAGATGACTATCCGATCCATCCAGCCGACATTGACCAGGGCATAAGGATGCTGTCGGAAAATCCTGATGCAAGACTCAAAGAACTCTTCCTCGAGACAGTCTTTACTTCGGTAGGTAAGAGGCCGATTACACCGAAGACGTTACTCCAGAAGCGTTACATTCAGCTCATACAGACTCATGACATCGTTTTCGGTATTGGTCCGGCCGGAACCGGTAAGACTTATCTGGCCATGGCCATGGCCATGGCTTCGTTTGCCAAGAAGCAACTCAGACGGATCATATTGGCACGTCCCGCTGTTGAAGCCGGCGAAAAACTGGGTTTTCTCCCTGGTGATCTCTACGAGAAGGTAAACCCTTACCTGAGACCTCTGTATGATGCACTTCATGACATGATCGATTTCGAGAAAGCCTCGCGCATGATCGAGCGAGGGGACATTGAAGTGGCGCCTTTGGCGTTCATGAGGGGACGGACCCTCAATGATTCGTTTGTAATACTTGATGAGGCACAGAATACCACGTCCGAGCAGATGAAGATGTTTCTTACTCGACTTGGGTACTCCTCTAAAGCGGTAATTACAGGCGACATAACTCAGATTGATCTTCCTGGGGGAATTCGTTCCGGACTCGTCGAAGCGTATGAGATTTTGGGAAATATTGAAGGCATTGCCTTTATAATGTTTACTGAACAGGACGTGGTCCGTCATCCGTTAGTCCAGGAAATTATTAGGGCATACGAGATCAAGTCCGCAGCGGGCCGATCTCGGAGATGAGACAGGTTATGCTGGCGTTCACTGGAAAGACCAAAGCGTCAAGAAAACCTAATGCATTGGGAAGTTTCAAAGATTGGGCGGACTCGGCGAGAAAGTTTCTCTCTCACAGACAGCCGGCCTGGTCAGCCAACCTGCGCGAGCCGAAAGGACAGCGTTGGGCGGTGATAATCGGAGCATCGTTCATTGCCGCCTTCATCATTGCGCCCCAATCTTTTCAGTTCTACTCTCTGACGGTGGGACAACCCGCCGGTGAAACCGTAATCTCTCCCATCACCTTCAAAGTTATAGACCAAGCGGCGACGGACAAGATCCGGGACGAAGTTCTGAAATCTGTCCTCCCAATTTACGATTTCGACGATGACATGGTTCATGAAGTTCAGCAGAGAATTATAACGGCATTCAGTTTTGTGAGAGATTACATGTTTGCTGAAGCTGAGTTTAATGCCGGTGGTCCGGACAAGGCTGAGCCTGCAAGATCGGCTGATGACAGGTCGGCAGGACGCACACCGTTTAGACCTATCGACGAGAGCACGTTGAGGACTCGTTTCGAGAACTTGTTAGGTGCTTCTGTGCCACCATCGAGTTTCTCTGTAATCAAGTCCCACGGTTTCAATACGCGAATTGAAAGAGATCTCCGTTCTCTGATTGTGCCGTTACTGCTAAGAGGCGTCGTATTGAGCCGAGAATTAGTTATGAGAGACGGTAAGCAAGGAATTCTCCTGCTACCTAAATCAAGTAAGAGGCTCGAACCGGTGAAAGATCTCTCGGTGATTCTGGATCTGCAGGAAGCCTTTGATCTTATCGATGCTGAAGACAGGGATTTCGTACGCGATAGATCCCTGTCATCGGCTATTCGCCAGACTGCCAAGGATCTCGTTTACGTCAACATGGCCTACAACCGGGAAAAGAGTGACTCACTCAAGACCGAGGCATTAGCCTCGGTAAAGCCGGTTTTCTTTCAAGTCAGTAAGGGGGAGCCGATCATAAAAGAGGGTGAGCCGGCCAACGAGGGCCATCTGAGGAAACTCGCCGGCCTGAACAGCGCGAATCCTGCATACAGTCGTTACATGATACTTGTTGGTATTGCCCTGACACTAGCTCTTCTGCTCCGCCTGAGTTTCTATTTTTCCGAGAAATATCTGGACCGATCAAAGAATGCTACGGAAGACCTGCTTCTTTTTAGTTTGCTTTTACTGGGAACAATTATTGTAGTTCGATTCATGTTCTCTTTGTCCCCTCTCGTAGGAAAGGCCGGGCAGGGGATGAGTCCCAGATCTATTCTGTTTGCAGCTCCTGTCGCAACAGGGGCCATGCTCGCCGCGCTCATGGTAGACGCGAGAATCGCGTTCATATTTGCGGTCCTGACGTCTCTGGCCGCCGCTATGGCAGTAGAAGGGGATATTCATCTATTCGTGTTCTACTTCATTTCCGGGATAGTCGGGCTTCACGGGATGACGCGGATTACCGACCGAACTTCAGTGCTCCGAGCCGGACTGGTTGTTGGGTTGGTGAACATGGTTTCGATTTTGGCGATCAAGATGGCTCTGGGGGAACTCTCACGGATTCAGGACTTCCACGAGATAGGTCTTGGATTCTTAGGAGGGGTCCTTTCAGGGTTGCTGGTCTCCGGGTTCGCACCTCTGCTCGAACCTTTGGGCTATACCACCAACATAAGGCTTCTTGAGATTGCAAGTCTCAATCATCCTCTGTTGAAAGAAATGTCTCTTGAAGCTCCCGGCACGTACCATCACTCAATCATGGTGGGGAACTTGGCGGAAGCTGCGGCCGAATCGATCGGCGCAAATCCTTTGCTTGCCAGAGTCGGAGGCCTGTACCATGATATCGGTAAAGCGGGCAAAAAAATGAAGCCGTCGTACTTTATTGAGAATCAGGACCCCGGAGTGAATCCCCATGACAAACTTGAGCCTAGCATGAGTGCTCTCATACTGGTGTCGCACGTGAAAAACGGTGTGGACAAGGCCAAAGAGTATCGTCTTGCAACTCCGATAATTGATATCATTCAGCAGCATCATGGCACCAATTTAATAAGATTCTTCTACAACAAAGCTCTCGAGAGAGTCGGTAAAGATCACCAAGCAGTTTCAGAGGACAAGTATCATTACTCTGGGCCTCGGCCACAAAGCAAGGAAGCCGCACTTGTTATGCTCGCTGATGTTACGGAAGCAGCGTGCAGAACCTTGACCGATCCGACTCCGGCACAGATTCAAAAGCGTGTCGAGACGCTCGTTATGGGGATGTTCAATGAAGGCCAGCTCGACCAATCCACACTGACCCTGAAGGATATACACGCAATGACGAAGTCCTTTGTTCGTGCCTTGCAGGCAATTTTGCACGGCCGCATCGACTATCCGGAGGATGCTCGGCCTCAGGAAAAGAGCAATGGAGATCTTAATAGACAACAGGCAGACTCGCATCGAAGCAGATTGGGGCGAACTTGGGAAGAAGGCGGAAAGAATATTAGGACAATTGGGCTGTAGCCATTCGGCAGTCCTGTCCATTGCACTGGTGCATTCGGACGAAATGGCCGACCTTAATCTCAAGTATCGCGGAAAACAAAGCCCCACTAACGTTCTGTCGTTTTCTCAGTTGGAAGGTCCCGCCTCCGAGTTCAGAGTTGAACTTCTAGGGGACGTCGTTCTCTGTACCGACGTCGCCGCAGATGACGCCGTGGCTCTGGGGTACTCCAACGACGAAATGTTGGCTTACCTTCTTATCCATGGAATTTTGCATGTTGTTGGCTACGACCACAGCCTGCCACAAGACGAATCGGCCATGTCTTCAAAACTAGAAGAAATCTTTCAAGAGTTTTTTCCTCGGGACACAGAGCCCGCGTCTTTCTCACAAAACCCAAGTCAATTACGTTAAATCTATGTGGTGATGGCGCTTCGATATTGCCCCGAGACGATTCTTGTGTTTCAAATACCAATCAGCAGACAGCCAGGGTCTTGGCTACCGCTGATAGCATACGTATATGGTCCATCTCAGCCTTTATGAGTTGGTCTATCTCTCCCTTGTCTTTAGGGTCGGGGAGCAACTCCTTCATTCCGAGAAAGAACACTACTGAATCCTTTTCAAATTGGATGGCCACGTCAAGAATTTGAGCCGCAGTCATCCCCTTCTCCAATCTACTCTTGGCTGCTTCTACCGTAAACACATGAGTATCCGCGCTCGCTTGGAGATAACTTTCAGCAAGACCCTCCGGATCCCATACGGCCTCGGATAGGAATGAGCCTGAAAGCTGACTCCTAAGACTCTTAAAATCCTTTATATGGCCTTCTTCCATGAGCGCCAATTCCCCAAAGAGTTTTTTAACCTTGGGATCTTGAGCGTGTGACGCTGCGCCTGTGTAAAATGCATTGCCGTTTTCTTCAATGCGGATGGCCATGGTGAATACATCTTCTGCGGTACCGAAAACAAACATTAATAACCTCCTTGTCAAAAACCCTACTGGCTACTCCACTTTCTTGTACACGTTGAGCCCGATCTTTTCCTCTCGCCCATAAATCAACTGGTTTCCTTCGGTTGAAGCTACGATTATGGTTTTGCCGGATTTAGATGAACCAAACTCCTTGGAGAGATCTATTGCGATTTCCAGGGAATCTCCTTGTACATCCATGTCTACGTTTTTGAAGGACCGGCGTCGGCCTTTCAACAGTTTATCGGATTCCTGCTTATACACATTCAAGCCGATTTTTTCGTCTCTGCCGGGTAAGGACCTGCTGCCCTCTGTCGACGCAACTATCGTGGTCTTACCTGATTTAGATGGACCGAACTCCTTTAGCAGATCTACCCGGATTTTGAGGGTGTCGCCCGAGATTTCCATTTCCACGTTCTTCATTCCCCCCCGCACAACTTTGCCGGCAATCTTTCTCGCCAATTTGGGTGCTGACCTCGGTTCTGATTTTGACGGTTGAACTCCTTGAAGCGGGATCTCTCGATCATCCGGACTCCCTGTAGGCAAAGGGACTACAGCGCTCGTCTCACTCAAGAGGAGATCCCTGGTATCTTTATCCAGGTGCATTAACTTACTGAAATCGAGCTTGGAAATTACGGTCTGCTTCAAAGGAAGTTCTTGGAGCCAGGCCTGCAACTTTGAAAAAGCTGGGTTGGGCCCGTCTCCCAATATTTTCAGAGCATCACGAGCGACAGACCGTGCCTTGTCGAAATCCTGCAAAACCGATTCAAACGAGCGAATGATTTCAATGACTTCAGCCATCTTCCTGGAATGCACAAATCCTTTATCAAAGTCGGTGACCAGATGGCTCCATGCTTGAGGAGTAGGATCTCCCTCAACCTTGTAATAATTTCTGAAATCATCAGCGCTGATAAAAAATTCGAAGCCCTCTTGCGTGCGGACGCGGTAGGGCGATGCTGAATCGTCCAACAGTTCCACCAAGATTCCAGGTTTGGAGCCTAAGAATTGCTGGTAATGCCTCGTCATCGGATCTCCTTTCAGATAACTAAAGCCGATATAATACAGTAGCACCAGTCGCAGGTCCAGTGAGAAGAACTGAAAACTTCTTTGACAATGCTGAACTCGTCTCCAGTTTTTCCTTAACATAGCAAAACAAGAACATGGTTAAACAGTGTTAATCATTTTTACGCACAATTTAGTGTTGACAATCAGGCGCTCGGCTTCTACCAATGGTCATATCAAGAGACCTGATCGCTCCGCACGGCCGAGTCTGCGGAGTTGGATTGGGAGTATTGTTAGGTCTGTCTGAATATTCAGGAATTGTTCCATTGTTAGCTAGAAAGATTCTAGAGGGTGATGTTCGCGCAACAGCTCGGCTGATTCGTCTGATCGACGATGGCGACCGTGAGGTATTCGCAGATCTTGCCGAACTATATCGCTGTGCAGGAAGCGCCTACGTTATAGGATTTACTGGTTCGCCGGGAGTGGGAAAGTCAACGCTGGTAGATTCCATAATTTCGCGATTTCGTCGAGACGGTAAAACTGTTGGAGTGCTTGCGATAGACCCTACGAGCCCCTTCACCGGCGGGGCAATCCTCGGGGATCGGGTGAGGATGCAAAAGCATTTCCTCGACGATGGTGTTTTCATACGTTCAATGGCAACCCGAGGCAAGTTCGGCGGACTGACACGATCCACAGCGGATGCAATAGTGGTCCTGGATGCCATGGGAAAGGATGTGATTATTGTAGAGACCGTGGGGGTGGGTCAGGACGAGGTCGATATAGCACAGAGCGCCCATACTACGGTACTGGTTACGATCCCTGGAATGGGAGACGACATACAGGCGATAAAAGCCGGGCTCACGGAGATCGGAGACATACTCGTAGTCAATAAGGCTGACAGAGAAGGTGCCGGGAAAACCGTGCGCGAAATGAGATTCATGTTGCAGATGTCGGCCGATCGTCATGCAAATCAAGGATGGACTCCACCGGTGATAGAAACCGTGGCCTTGCAGGAGCAAGGAGTTGAGCAGGTCTACCTGGCGATTCTGGATCACCGGAGACACATGCTGGATCACGGCCAGGACAAATTGCAGCGGATTGAGAAGATCCGGGCCCGTAATCAGTTATTGGACCTGCTGAAAGAAGAATTGATGGACGCTGCACTAGACAGGCTAGGAGGAGTGTCGGGACTGGATGAGGTGGTAGAGCAAATAGCCGCGAGGAAAACTGATCCGTACAAGGTTAGTTTGGAGATGGTCAGGAAACTGTTGGGAGGTCCCGTCCCTTGAATTTTGCAAAAGCCCTGCCGAAAATCGATTTTGATCACGTCCAACTAATACGGATCTTTACCATTATTCCAGTGGTTCTGATATTGTTCGCCGGCGCCGGCGCTCTTTGGATGTATCTCTTCGTATTTTCATTGCTTCCCGAAGGCCAATCACTTGTTGAGACGCCTGGCTTAACGTCCAACGTTACCGTTTTGCGAGACGGAAACGGGATCCCTGGTATCATTGGGGAGACCGAAGACGACGTCGTGCTGGTTTTGGGGTATGTCATGGCCCAGGACCGATTATGGCAGATGGATTATCTGCGTCGAGCAGGGCAGGGGAGGTTGTCAGAGATTCTGGGACCAAACTACCTCGAAGGCGACCACCTCATGAGAACAATAAAGGCTGGCCGGCGTGGACAAGATGTCCCTGTCAAGCTGGGTGACGCTGAGAACAGGTGGTTGGACAAATTTGTTCAGGGAATCAACAAGTACATATCTGCCCACGAGGGAAAGCTTCCGGTTGAGTTTTCCCTATTGGAGTACAGCCCCGCGATCTTTTCAAGAGACGACGTACTGACTATTTTGGATTCCCTGGCTTGGGAAACGTCGATAGCAGCACGAGTAGATCCGGTCATGACCCGTGTTCTCGGCCGCCTGGCTAAAAATCGCGCGTTGCAGTTGTTTCCAACCGATCCTGCTGTATCCAGTGCTGAGGTAGCCTCTGATCTCTACGGATGGGAACCCAAAGGGGCATTGTTTTCTGCGCTCGGCATGGGGCGCACGCTCACGCGGGTCCCTGGATTGAATGGCGGATGTGGATGGGCGGTAAGTCAGAGTAGGAGCCGTAGCGCTAAGGCTTTGACAGGATGCTGTTTCTATCAGACGCTGACCGCTCCAGGTTTCTGGTATCGAGCCAGACTGTTTGCCAAAAACTTCCAGCTCTCAGGAGTGTTTATTCCAGGTGTTCCTGTTGCCATGGCAGGCAGCAATCCGCGATTGAGTTGGGGTTGCATTTCCTGTCCTGTAGATGACGCAGATCTCTACATAGAGCGGCTCGACTCTGATGACGCAAAAAGTTATTTCCGTGTGGACCGCTGGATAAAGATGGAGGAAGTGAACGAGCGATACCGTGTTAAGGGGGGCGGCTCTGTTTCCCGTTCAATTCTTATGACGGACTTGGGTCCAATTGTTTCAGATGTCAACCGGGCACGTGCTCTGTCACTTCGATGGACGGGCCAGGAACGGCTGGGTCTTTTTCCTGCAATATTCAACTTGAACAGGGCAACGAACGGGAACCAACTGCAAGGTGCTCTAAAGGGTTTGATTGCGCCCTGCCTGAATGTGTTATGGGCTGATGATGAGGCCAATCTTGGGATTCAATGTGCCGGTCGGATTCCCATCCGGCCGCCGGCCAGCGACGGAATAGTGCCTATGCCGGCGTGGACAGAGACGTACAAGTGGGTAGGATTCATCCCGTTTCATGAATTGCCTTCACAAACAAATCCTGGAACAGGTCTGGCTGTAGTGGCTGACGGGCGCCCTGGGGGGCCTGAATACCCGTTTTTCGTTAGTTGCTACTGGAACGATGACTACAAGCACAGGCGTATCAGAGAGCTACTGGAAGAGGCTTCAGAGCACGACCTGGAAAGTTTTTACAAAATACAAAACGACACTTTTTCGCCCATGGCCGCGAGCTTGGTCCCTGTTGTGGTCGATGCCTGGGAAAAGCACGGTAACGCTGATAGTGGAGAACGCGAAGCCGTTCGAATCCTCAATGCCTGGGACTTCCAGATGAACAGGGAATCCACAGGCGCCGCTATTTTCGGGTTGGTGTACCAGTCTCTGGTAGAAGATCTGCTGATCAAATCATTGGGAAATGAACTTTTTTCAGGATTCACGTCCTACCCTCCCTTAGCTGCCCGACTCGTAAGAAATGTCTTTGTGGATCACCGAAGTGAATGGCTGGGGAAAACAGACCGAGCGGCCTTTCTTGTGGATAGCTTCCAAAAGGCGATTGTCCGCGGAAAAGCCTTGATGGGGAATAGCATAACCAAATGGAAGTGGGGGGAGATTCATACAACCGTGTTCCGGCACCCAGTGTCTGCCAAGTCAAGATTCCTGGAGGCTCTGTACCAGGTAGGCCCATTGGCGACGTCGGGATCATCGGACACCATCAATTCTTCCGGCTGGTCTGTAGCTCATCCTTTTGGTGTCGCTGGTGGGGTTTCATTCAGGCAGTTTGCGGACATGAGCCAGCCCCCTCTTGTGTTTGGGGTTATCCCTTTGGGCAGTTCGGCCCATTTCTTCTCCGCTCATTACAAAGATCAGACGTCGGCCTGGCTGACCGGGAGAGCCCTCATCGACCCTCTCAACATGGCGGATATCAGCAAAGACGGCTCCAACAGTGTGCTCTTCAGGCCTCCCGCTATTGGCTCGATATCTCTTAAGTAACAGTTTTCAATGCTCGTAGATTGGGACTGCCATGAAAACCATTCCCACTAAGATTCTCATTGCCACACGTAACCAGGGCAAGGTCAAGGAGATCAGCGACCTGCTGAAGGACCTCCCAGTTACTTTCCTGTCTCTCTCAGATGTGGAAGATGTGCCCGAAGTTAATGAGGATGGGGACACCTTTGAAGAAAACGCCTTGAAAAAGGCTCGATCGATCGCCTCTGCGACCGGCCTCGTCACCTTGGCCGACGACTCAGGGCTTTGCATTGATGCGTTGGATGGTCGCCCGGGAGTCCATTCAGCGCGGTATGCAGGGAACAATGCTTCGGACGAGGACAAGTGGTGTAAGATCCTTGGAGAAATCCACGACGTGCCTGACGAACTCAGATCGGCTCGATTTGTTTGCGTTCTGGCGCTGGTGGATCCGGCAAGAACAGAGATACTGTTTAGAGGCACGTGCGAGGGAATCATTACTCGTGAGCCAAGAGGGATAGGGGGATTCGGCTATGATCCAATCTTCTATTTTGAAGGAACAGGGCGTACCTTCTCGGAAATGGATCTGCACTCCAAGAACCTCGTCAGCCACCGGGGACACGCGTTACGGGAATTTGCCGCATACCTACGACAGCCAACATTGATCTAAGGCCATTTCCACCACTGCCGAGAGTTTCTGTTGAGTTTTCCCAAGACGCTTGTCTGTATCGCGTAATATGATGAATTCGCGTTGTTTTATGGAGCTAACAATAATGAGTAAACCCCCGGCTCTGCCGGGGGACTCCAAAAGTTTGACATTTCCGGGAGTATATCAGAGCCTCCCCTTTCTGAACCGCTCAAAGTTCAAAAAGGGAGGCATCCGATGGACGAG
>Ga0247842_10000327_pt1 | contig 102781 bp, 109 predicted proteins | sample LaCruzMarch2015__3_FD_192411 | JGI IMG/M metagenome (GOLD analysis project Ga0247842, IMG submission 192411) | Freshwater microbial communities from meromictic Lake La Cruz, Castile-La Mancha, Spain - LaCruzMarch2015_19m | ecosystem: Environmental > Aquatic > Freshwater > Lake | place: Spain... | reverse complement strand
TACCACTACGACCGTTGATTTGCCTAATGATGAAATGAAAGGCCGCATCATCGGCCGCGAAGGCCGGAACATTAAAGTTATTGAACAGCTGACCGGCGTGGAAATTATCGTTGACGATACGCCTAATGCCATAACTATTTCCGGCTTTTCGCCAATTAGGCGCCATATTGCCAAAAGAACTTTAGACCATTTAATTAAAGACGGCCGCATCCACCCGACTAAAATTGAAGACGCCATTAAACAAGCCAAAGAAGAGCTGGCCTTAGACATTAAAAAAGCCGGCGAAGAAGCCATGTACGAAGTCGGCGTAACCGGCTTTGACCAGAAATTAGTGAATATTATCGGCCGATTAAAATATCGCTCCAGCTATGGGCAAAACGCTTTACGCCATTCGGTGGAAGTTGCTCATTTATCCGCGCTAATCGCCGAGGAAATGGGCGTGGATGTAACGCTGGCTAAAAAGGGCGGACTCTTGCATGACATCGGCAAAGCCGTTGACCATGAAGTCCAGGGCACGCATCCGGAAATCGGCGCCAACATCGGCAAAAAATTTAATCTGACTCCGGAATTAATCGCGCCGATTTTAACTCACCACGAAGACCGCCCTGACGGCTTAATTTCCGTGATTGTTAAAGTGGCCGACGCCATTTCTGCAGCCCGTCCGGGCGCGCGGCGCGACACTTTTGACCAATACATCCAACGCCTGGAAGAACTTGAAAAAATCGCCACTTCGTTTGAAGGCATTGAAAAAGCTTACGCCATCCAGGCCGGACGCGAAGTTAGAATTTTTGTTACTCCGGATAAAATCGACGATTTAGCGGCAATTAATCTAGCCAAAGAAATTGCTAAAAAAATTGAACAAGAGTTAAAATACCCGGGTGAAATAAAAGTTAATGTTATCAGAGAAATGCGCGTAACCGAATACGCACGCTAGCCTGTCATTCTGGAGGGAGCGCCAGCGACCGATAGAATCTCGTCGAGATCCTATCGCTCCTTTCAGTCGCTCCAGGATGACAAATGCCATTTATGTTAAATACCCTCTTCGTCGGCGAAGTTAATGGTAAAATTGGCCGCCGTGCGGTTCAAGAAATTTTACCTGAATTAAAAAAAGAGTTTAAGCCTGACTTGATTATTTTAAACGCGGATAATTTAGCCCATGGCAACGGCGTTTCCGAGGCCACTCTAAAAGAAATGCTCGCGGCTGGAGTTGACGCTTTCACCGGCGGCGACCATTGCTTCGGCAATACCGGCTCGCTTAATATTTACGACGCTGATTTGCCGCTCTTGCGCCCGGCCAATTATTCTAATAACGCTCCGGGCAAAGGCTTTGCAATAATCGAATTAAAAAATGGCCATAAAATACTTCTCATAAGTTTAATCGGCCAGGTTTTCATGTCCATGGACCATGATAATGCGTTTATCAAAGTTGATGAAATTTTATCTAATCTTGCCAATAATAACCTATCTGCTATAATAGTTGATATGCATGCCGAAGCCACTTCGGAAAAAATTGCCTTGGCTCATTATCTGGACGGTCGAGCCAGCGCAATTCTGGGAACGCACACTCATATTATGACGGCGGACGCGCGGATTTCAGAATCAGGCACAGCGCTAATAACCGATGTTGGCATGACTGGCTTTGCCAACGGGGTCTTAGGCGTAAATAAAGACGGCATCATTAAAACTTTTTTAACTCAGATTAAAACTTCGCATGAGATTCCGGAAAGCGGACGGGCGATCTTCAATGCCGTATTTTTGCAAATTGACGAGAAAACAAAAAAGGCCATAAGCATAAAATCGATTACAAAATATATTAACATAATTTAATAAACATAAATTTATGAACAAAGCAGGCTTAATAGAAAAAATTGCCGCTGAAGTAGCGGTCACGAAAAAACAGGCCGAAGACATGGTTGAAGCTTTAGTCGGCACAATTATTTCCGAGTTAAAAGCCGGCAACGAAGTCACCATCACCGGTTTCGGCACTTTTATGGCAAAATCGCGCCATGCCCGCGGCGGCGTTAATCCGCAAAAACCATCCGAAAGAATTCAGATTCCGGCCGTCACGGTAGCAAAATTTAAAACCGGCAAAACTCTGAAAGATGCGCTAAAAGGAAAATAAAATCAGATTACAAATACAGCAAAAGAAGGCGATAAAAGCCTTCTTTTTTTATTGTGCGCCGTACAGGATTCGAAGCTCCTCGGTGCTTATCTCGAAGCCAAAAAGGGCAACGGGGTTGACCTTGTCCTTAAAATGTACTGCTTACTTTGTGCGCCGTACAGGATTCGAACCTGTGACCTTGTCCTTAAGAGGGACCTGCTCTACCAGCTGAGCTAACAGCGCCTGGTGGCTGGGGAGAGGCTTGAACTCTCGACCTTGGCGTTATGAGTGCCACGCTCTAACCAACTGAGCTACCCAGCCAAAATTTTAATTGATTCGCCCGCCAATGCTTGCGCCCCGGAGAGAATTTGAAGCTCCCCGGTGCTTATCTCGAGGCCAAAAAAGAAAACGGGGCTAACCTTTTGGCTCGACTTATCTTTCTACATCAGTGCACCCGGCAGGATTTGAACCCGCAAAACCTCTTGGTCCGAAGCCAAGCGCTCTATCCAGTTGAGCTACGGGTGCAATATTACTATCTATATTATAGCAAAAAACTCCCAGTTAGGAGTTATTTGTATATTAACATATTAAAAAATAAAAATCAATAACCAAAAAATAAAAAATATAAACCCCGCCGAGCCGAATATTATTTAAAAAGATTAAACAAAATACCAATAATCGGCCGGTTATATATAATGGTAACAATAACACCGGCAATAATCCATAATGAAAAAGGTATGGTGTTATAAACAGACACATCCTTAAAATTGTTCTTTGCAAAATATTCTTTTAACACGGCAACCTGATTTTTTTCTAAGCCGTCCGGCCGGAAATTGCCTATTTTTTCCATCAACGATTTATCCTTCTTTAGCGTTAACTGAATTTCACGCGTTAAATTCAAACGCGGCCTTAATTGATCAATATTTACGCTTTGTTTTTGTAAACTTGCATAAAAATTTAATAACGCTTTAATAACCGCGAAAAAAACTAAAAAAATAAAATAACCCGTAAAATTAGGCGGGTATTTAAAATAAAATTTGCTTAGAATATAATAAAAGGCAAAACCTAAAATTAATCCGAAAAATAGATTCAGTAAATATTTTTTGTTTCGGAATTTCTTAATAAAACTCATCATAATATTACTAATCCTTTTTAGCTTCTCGCTGTTATTGCTTCTAATTAAGAAAACAACCGCTTCTTTAAAAAAAATAAATATGGATTTAGCGGAAACAAATAATAAAAATAATATAAAAATATTGGCCAACAGTAGAAACGATGGAAAATATTCAAGATACGCACCACGATAATAATGAAGCGGCAAAAGGAACGCCATTAAAGTAAAATACTTGCTGTCCCCGGCCGGCCAATATCCGGCCCGCCAAATCGCGAAACTCACCAAAAATGAAATTAAAGTATTTATAAAAACTTTTAATAAGTAATCCGACCCTACGCCAAAAAAATAAAAAACTGACAATAGAGCCAGACCTAAGCTAAAGCCTAACAAAATTAAATAATTTTTTATTTTTTTCTGCCGGATATCATTCCGGCAAATCGCTAAACTTAGGCCGAAAATTATTCCCAAAGACAAATAGTAAAACATTAATTTTTTTTATTAACTTTTTCAATGATTTTTTGCGGGTCAATAAAAACCGGATAAAGCTCTTCTTTTTTATAATATCCTCCCCTGGTATCGGCGCCGGCGCAGATCTTCTGCAAAAAACAGACCTTGCAGCTTTCCGATTGTTGGTGTTTCCACTGATTATTGGTATGCTCCCCCTTCTCGTCTAAAAAAAAGATAGTTCTGACTTCATTTTTTACTATTTTTCTTGTTTCTGTTGACGCATATTCATAATCGGTCATATAACAAAGCGGCACCCTTTCTACTCTAAAAGTTTTTTTATTTTTTTGAAGCATCTCCAGGGCTAAGTGAAGTTCTAATTCAAAGTCATTAAATCGCGCTACTACATCCGGATTTTTCGAAACGCGGTTCATAAAAGGATCTATATTATTAAAAACAAAATGATTAATAGCCGGATATTTTTTAATAATCCATGACACCAGCCCCGAAAGATTATTGGAATTATATTTATTAATTAAAATATTCAGATTTGCTTCTATCCCGACTTTCGAAATATTATCCAAAGATTTTTTAATATTTTTAAGCGAATCTTTCTTTTTTGACAATTTGTGCTGTATTTTCGCGATGTTTGAATAAATGGAAAGGTTTAAATTTTGCAACCCGGCTTTTTGAAGTTTTTTTAAATAATTTATGTTAGAAATTTTTTGCCCGTTGGTTATTACGCGCGGAGGAATTTTATTTTTTACCGCGTAAGTTATCATTTCCGGAAGTTTTGGATGTAAAGTCGGTTCTCCGCCGGTTAAAATAACTTCAATATGCCCGGATCGCTTTAACGCGCCTATTTCTTTTTTCGCACCGGCAAGCGTTATCTCTCTTTCGTTTGAGGGGTTAGAACAGGCAATGCATTTTTGATTGCATTTCCTTATAATTTGTATGTATCCGCTCTTAGCCATGGTTATTTTTTATGTTTAAAATCTTAAATCCCTTTTTTCTAATATCCTCTATCCAGGCGCCTTCGCATTTACCATCGTGAGAACAGCCGGCGCATTTTATACTTTTAACAAAATAACGATTATTTATATAAAAACCCAAAAATTTAAAAACATCAAACTGCTTGTCAAATTTAAAACTTTCTATTTTTAGTTTCTTTTGTTTAAGGCAAGCTGGAGCGGTTTTTGATTTTAAAACTCCTTCTTTTTTAAGTTTAATAAGGTCAAGACAAAAATTTTGTCTGAAACAATAATTACACCTTTCTCCAAAACAATCCATTATTATATTATTTATAATATAATTTTTCAATGATTTTTCCATACCCCTGATGTCATCATTTAGTTTGACCGGATTTTGAATCAGATGCTCATAATTTTCCAGATAAACAGCCGGCAGGCGGTTGGTCCAAATATAGAGATCTTTATTGGCCGATAGGGCGAAGGCTTGGTCTAAATATTTTTTTGCTTTTAGCGGGGAAAAAAATAATTTTTTCTTATTGCGCCAGGCGTTTCCAAACGGAACCAAATACAGCAAATCAAATTCGCTTATGCCCAAAGCGATGAAAAACAACATGGTCTCTTTAAACTTTTTATAGTTGATTTTATTAATAACAATGTCAACGCTAATGATAAAACCGAGGTGCCGCGCGTTAATAAGCCCTTTCAGAGCTTGTTTATAACTCCCCTTGATTCCGGTTAATTTTTCAAAATCAGCTTCAATATGGCTATGCAGGGAAAAGGTAATTTCATCCAGCCCGGCCGATTTTAGCTCACGGGCAAATTCGCCGTAAGCCAACATTCTTCCATTAGTAATAATCTGAATATGCTTATAGCCAAATTTTTTTGCTTTTTTTATAATAAAAGGCAGTTGCGGATGCAGCGTTGGGTCCCCTCCGGAAAGGACCACTCTTCGCGCGCCCAGTGCAAGGCCTTTTTTAAGGTCAGCCTCTATTTCCTTAAGAGAAAAAATCGCGCCGTTTTGATTCTCGCTATCCAGACAAAACAAACAATTATTATTACAAACACGAGTAAGGCGCACCCAATGCTTTTTTTGCTGGGCGGTTGTATCTTTAATTTCTAATTTATTTTTTAGTTTTACCATTGTATTTACTTTACTATCGGCTTGAACTCTTCCCAGCCAAAGGCTTGCGGATAATCTTTCCAGGGACCTTCGCAATAATCATTCATTTTGCATTTTTGGCAATTTGGTCCCTTGGCTTTCCCTGAATTTATTCTTGATTTTTTATAATCATTTATCACATAATCATAATCAAAAATTTTTGTCTTGGGAATGAATTCTTCGGAAATGTGATCTTCCAGCCCCGGCAAAAAACAAGGAGTAATTGTCTCAACCATAATTTTTTTTCCAAAATGGCTGCCTATTTCAATTGATTTTTTTATATAAGGTATTACCAGACTGATCCTCGGAACAACTCTATCAAAATTAAATCCCGCGTCTCCTACCGCATGAACAAAGGCTAATTGCGATTGGGCAACCTCAAGGCCTATTAATAATTTCGTAATTTCCGGCAAATGGCGATAATTTGATTTTGTTATAACCGTATTGGTTATAACAGGCTGTTTTAATTCAACTAAATTTTTTATTCCGCTAACTGTTTGAAAAAAACTTTCGCTGCCGGTTGAATAATTATGGAGCTGAGGGATATGCCCATGGAGAGCCAAGGCAAATTCATTGGCGCCGGCTTTAATAATTTTTTTACAAAAATCCTTATAAGCGAACATTCTTCCATTAGATTGTATTTGGATAATCTTAAAACCTAGTTTTTTAGCATAGCTTACCAAACTAAGGATATCTTTTCTAACCGTCGGCTCTCCTCCAGTAAAGACAACGCCATCACAATCCCGGCTGGCCTGTTTTAATATTTTTTTTACTTCGTTGGCACTTTTATTCCCAAATTGCTTTTTTTCCCGTCCCTGAACGCAAAAAATGCAGGCGTTATTGCATAAAAATCCGGTTTTGATATCCGCTCTTTTCATATTCTATAGATTATCTATATTTTATTGATTATTATAAACATTCCCAAACTTGCGTTCGGGAATTTAGAAAACAAACTTAATTTATAAATGAGTTAACACCATCCGCCGCCCCGGCCGTGAGCGCCGTGGCTGCCATGGCTGGCATGGCTGGCATGGCTGGCATGGCTGGCATGGCTGGCATGGCTGGCATGGCTACTATGGGAAGCATGGCAAGCGGGGGCGGCGCAAACGGGGGGTGTGGCGCCGCAGCTGCCCGGCCATGACGCAGCCAGAACGTCTTTAGCGCTCATAACACCGCTTAATATGCCGGAAACGGCAACTAAAGCAAGTCCTAGCTCAATCGCGTCTTTTTCAACGATTTTTCCTTCTTCACTTATCAAAAATTTTTTTAAATCTTTTCTAATTTTTGGAATATTTTTCATAATATACTCTTATTTATTTTATTATACAACTTTTCCGGGGTCTTTACAAATACTGAATTTTTATTTAACTTCTATATAAACTTATAAATCTGAGCTCATTTTGCAGCGACTTTTTTAATTCTAAAACGGTCTTAATGTATAATTTAGAAATAAAACAAAGATTTTTCCAAATATATTTATCTAATCCGGCATTCTTAAAATTAGAAAAATAAATAAAATGGCCGAGCAGGCAAAAACAATAATTTAAAAATATGCAATTGGCGCAGCCTAAACCGTTTTTTTTAAAAAAATCTTTATTCAACTTTTTCATCAACCTGTTTCTTTTTTTATTATCTAGCCCGGTTTCGGTATTTCCTACAATATATTTCTTCTTTTGTTTATCCGGCAAAGAAAAAACCTTATCACAGGCGTAAAAATATCCGTCCGCGCCAACGTTTATTTTCCCGCAATTATCCCTTCTGCTAAATTCTAACTTATTGAAAATGGCGCCGATTTGAAAATTTTTAAAAACTTTCTTGTTGCTTTTAAAAAGATTTTTATAATAGACCTCAAATTGAGAGAATACTTCTTTTAATTTTAAAAGATCTTTTTTTTGCCAAGTCGCGTAATAACCAGGATAAAAATCAATGCAATGAAAATTTTTACTGTTTAAAAATTTTATATTATCAATCAAATCGTCTATATTTCCCGGCGTGAAAACCAGGGAAGCGGTAATTTTTAAATTCTTAAATTTAATCTTATCAAGATTTTCCATTACCGCGCCAAAGCTTGATCTTTTTGCTAAAACTTTAAACGGCCTATTTTTATTTTGAGTTTTTCGGCCGCCGTCAATACTAATTTTTAATATTATTTTATTTTTTATAAAATAATCAACCGCTTTCTGGCTCAATAGGGTTCCATTTGTTGAAACTATAATATCCAAAATTATTTTTTTCTTTTTTGCCAGCTTCAAAGCATAGCCGGAAATTCTTTTAACCAAAAGAAATTCCATCATCGGCTCGCCGCCGACAAAAGAAATTGACTTTCTTCTACCCGGATAGCTAAACAATAAATCTACGCTTTTTTTTAGAGATTTTTCGTCTAAAGTGCTATTACCTTGGCCGGATTTATCTACAAAACAATAATGGCAATTTAAATTGCATTTTCCGGTAAAAAAAAGATTTAAGGCAAACGGGTGAGAAACTTTGTTTATACCGTTTTTCATCTGATTTAATTTTTAAGCCAGTCTTCAAAAATAGCCCTATTTTTTTTATCTTTTATTTTAAGAAAAATATAATCAAACATGGCTTTGTTTATTTTGCATTTATCGGTATTGGTGATTTGCGGAAAAATCGTGCCATATTCAAGAAAATTAGCCACCGTGCAAGTCCCGCAATATGGCTTATAAGCGCAATTTTCGCAGCCCGCATGATTTTCTAGACAAGACGAGAGGCAGATTGTTTTTACCATTTCGTGGTCAATAACATCGCTTAGTTTATCTTTTTTAAGTTCCCCCAGCTTAAAATTTTCATAACCCATTCTTGATGCCATTCTGCCCTCATCGCAAGAATAGATATCTCCATCATAATTAAAAGCCATCTGCCCGAAAGCCGCGCCGCAAGGAGATTTCATTTCATAATAATTCGGGTCACTGTTGCTTAAAATTTTCGTCAATATATAGCGTGAATTTATTTCCGTTATTTTCTTGCCTTTTTTATTTATCTCTAAAATATACTCCATTGATTTTTTATAAAAATCAATAAATTCATCCGGCGAATATCCAATCAATCCGACAGTTTTCTTTTCTATGCCGAACGGGCTTAACGGGCGAAGCGCGATTCTCTCAAAGCCTCTTTTCATATATTCATCTACAATCTCCTTATAAAAAGGCAGCGAGTATTTAGTAACGGTTAAAATCGCGTTAAAGTGGTCCGGGCGCTCTTCTTTATTTTGTCTGCTTTTTTTCTCTTTTTCTTTTTGCAACTCTTTTATTTTTTGTATAACCGCCTGATAGCTGCTTTTCCCTTTTAAATATATTCTGTTTCTATCGTGAACTTTGGCCGGGCCGTCAAACGAACAGCTTAATTGCACCCCCTCGTCCAACAAAAATTTTGCCTTATCTTTATCAATTAAAGTTAAATTTGAAACCAGGCTAATTTTTAAATCTTTATTTTTTCCCCGATTGACTTCTTTGGCGTATTTAACTATGAACTTTAATATCGGCCAATTAAGAACCGGCTCGCCTCCCTGAAATTCAATTCTTAAATAAGGCGAAGGGGTTTCAAAAGCCAAATCAACCGCTCGCTTAGCCGTTGGTTCATCCATATCAAAGCCTTTTTTGTCGGGGCTTTCGGGGGTAACTTGGCAATAAAGACAGCGGTGGTTGCATCTTAATGTTATGACAAATATAAAAAGCGTCGGTCCCTGAGTAAGAGAATTATTAAGGTTTAAATAGCGGCCGGCCAGTTCCGTTATTGTTTTGTTATTAGGTTTAATAAAGCCCTTTTGTTTGAGCGCTTGGTATTCTTTGCCATCTTTTTTTATTTCTCCTGATAAAAAATTCGCGAATTTTTTTTCTTTAAGAAACATCCAATCGCCGCTGTCGTTTGTCATAAGAATATCGCCGCCTATTTTCCTAAAACGAAAATTTCCCAGGCCCGAATACTTTATTTTCTTTTTTAAAGCCATCGTTTTTATTTGATATTTATAAATAAAACATAATTGCAAAACTCATCGCAAAAATTTTCCAAATTTTCTCTTAATTCAACGCTTAGCTCAAAATAATCTTTTTTATCACGCAGTAAAAATTTAATCTTATTTTTAAAATTTTTGCGATAATCTCCAATCGCTTGTTCTATGCTTTCCTTTGAATAAAAATTTTTATTAAATTTTATATTTTCTTTTTTCATCGGTTTTTTTAAATTTAGCCCCGGACTCCGGAGGTTGTACATTAATCTTTTTTATTCCCAACGGATCATTCTTAAAATCATCTTCTTCAATTTTATCAAGATCTTTCGTCAAATTTTCTATTTCTTTTTCTAAATTAGAATTATCTTCCTTTTCCCGGTCTTTCAATAATAAAGCGGTTATAGCCCCGCCAACGATATATTCCGATATTTTTTGGTTTTTTAAGGAAACATTCTCTCGCAGTAAGGCGTTAAATAACTCATTTGAAAATTCTTCTTTTAGGCTTTTAATTTGCTTTTTATTTAAAATTTTCCTGCCTTGTAGGGTAACGGTTATTAAATTCTTTTTAAAAATATCCAAATAAACAAAAGCTCTGCCAATAAAAATATAACAGGCCTTATAAATTACCTCTTTGGGATAAACTTTCGTATTTACTTCAAAAATAATTTTATTATCTTTCATTTTAATTTAAAAATTACTTTAAGTTATAAAAATTATAAAACTATTATATGTTAGTGTCAATCACCGCTCCATCCAAGGAAACGTGTTTTTCAATAAGCTCTCCCCACGGCTGTTCTGTCTTTGTTTGAAAAATTTTTTTAACCTGTTTTTTTATTTTTATCTTTCTAATAAAAAACGGGGCGTCAATCACAAAGGTGTGGTATTCTCCTTTATCTCCGCAAAAATCCATGCTTTTATTCTTACGCGCGTATTCCATAAACTTTTTATCTATTATTCTTCCCAGCCATTCGCTTCCTAAAAATTTAGTATTAACCGTTGTAATCATCGCCTTAATCCCCGATTCAATAAATTCCTTTAAAACGGTTTCTGATTTTTTGCCATAATTTGGTAAAATAAGCTCTAAGCCAAGCGCGCCGCAGACCTCATGCATCAATTTATCCTGAAAATCACCCATCAAAATATATCCGAACGAAACGCCTTCGATACCGCTTTTTTTCAGTTCTCGAAAAATCGCATAAATTTGGGATGAAAATAATTTCTGATTTTCATATTGCCCTATAACTTCTTTCTGTACCAACGGCAAGCCAATCGCTTTGGCCTGCAACGCGACGAGATTGCTTTGATACTGATGAAAACTGGCCTTCTTATCATGCGTGCGTAAATTTAAAAATAACTTTATATCGTATTTTGATGTAGCTTTTCTTACTTGGCGATAGGCGAACAGGCCGTCTTTCCCACCGCTAATCACACAGGCGATTTTTATTTTTTTATTCTTTTTCATAGGCATTATTTTCCCACTTGCCGCTATCGAGCTTATTTTTATTTTTTATTTTTTTACTGGCCGCGATCATTATTTCAGCAATTCGGCAAAAGTTTTTAAAATATCGCCCGAAGTCCTTCTTCTTGTAAACACACCATAAATACAGGGGCAATGGATTAGAGCAAAAAGATTTATTTTCGCATGACTTGCATTTATGCTTGGTTTTTTCCTCAATATTTTCAAACAGCAGTTTAAAAAGCGCTTGCCGTTTTTGCATATCTATTTTACCCGCGCCGCCGATAATATATGCTTTACGCTGTTCATATTTCAACGGCAGCACCCACTCAAAAAGATAAAATTTTCCGTCAGAACCCAATAATATTTTCGCGTAATGCGTCGCGCCCCAAAGCCTGTTGAGCAATCTTAAATCTCCCTTGATTTTCCCGCTGTTAAAATCATCAACCAATTTATTTAACCCGCTTTTTAGCGAAATCAAATTTTTTTGTGGCCATAGGGCAAACACTTGCGGAAAAACATCTATATTTCTAAAATTTTTTTTCGCTATGAATCTCACATTATCCCTTATATGCTCTACGGTTTCCGGCGTAACGGTCATAATTATCCGCACATTTTTTCTTTTTAAAAAATGGTTGAAATTCCGCATGGCTTTTTCGAAGGTTGATAATTTTGATTTTACTCTGAATTTTCGGTGTAAATCGTGGCTTTTTTTATCTCCATCAAGGCTAAAATTCAAAGTAAATCTGTTGTCCAGACCAACAACAAAATTTTGCATCTTCTTATCAAACAAAACGCCGTTTGTCGTCGCGACCACTCCGATATTAATATTTTTTTCATCCGCTTTAGCAAAAATATAGCGCACCGCGCCCATAAACATCTCCGGATATAAAAATGGCTCGCTGGTAGTAAAAGTTATGGTTTTATTTTTATTGGGCAAATTATAAAAGGCGTCAACCGCTTTCTTAACCGTTTTCAAATCTAACACATCCGCGCTCGTTTTATTCACAAAACAATACTCGCAGTTTAAATTGCACTTCTCGCTGAAACAAATATCCATCTGGCAGGGCCTAAGGATCTGCTCAATAAAAATATTTTCCGTTTTTGCTTTTTTAATTCTTATCATATTAAATAAAACGCCTAAAAGGCGAGGTGTTCTTTAGCTGTTTTCGCGTATTTACTGAAAATTTTATTATTTGCGGCCTTTTTCTTAATCGCCCGAGCCGCTTCAATACTCATTTTATTATACATCGCGATAACGGCATGCGCCTTATCCCATTTTTTATATGGAGAATAAGTTTTATTTCCACAATCAAGGCATTTTTTATTTTTCAAATCAAATTCACATTTTTTATACCTTTTGTTAATTCCACTGAGCATATTACCGATTAAGTAACTTTTTTTATGTTTATCGTTTAATAAAAAGGGTGAGAAAGCCATCTCGCCGGACGGATATACTTCAATATTATATTTTACCTGGCAATGCGCGCTTTGTATTTCAGTTATTTTATCATTAACTAACTCCCAGTTTATCGTATTTATATATATAAAATTATTTTTTTTAACATTATCAATTAAATTTATAATAATTTTCCTAAAACTTAATAAAAAATTATTGCGATCTTCTCTTCTCCATTTCTCAAAATCCTGAATTATCTCAAAATTAAAATTAAAAAATCCAAGGGCCAGGATAAATTTAAAATTATCATAAATTTTATCGCTGATTGAGGGAATAAGGCAATATGAAATGCCGATATTTCGCTTTGATATTTTCTTGGATAAGCGCTTAAGATTTTTTAAAACAACCGCTTGCGTGCCTTTCCCCCCGCTAAAAAACCGGTACCGGTCATGGATTTTCTCCGGCCCGATTACCGAAACCGTTATTTTGATATCATTCTTTTTAAAAAAATTGATTTGCCGATCCGATAACGCCGCCAAATTCGTGCAAATTGAAATTGTTAATTTTTTTTTGTTTTTTTTTGCCCTACCCTTGGCGTAAGCCACAATTTTTTCAATCAGTTTCATTTCAAGCGATGGCTCTCCGCCATACATGGATAAAAGCTTATTCTCCCCGCTTGATTTAAGCAGTAAATCAACGCTTTTTTTAGCGACCAGAAAACTCATCCGCTCGTTTGTCTTTTGTACAAAACAATATTTGCACGATAGATTGCAAGCCGTTGTCAGGGTCAGCTTTATTTTTCTAATCTCTTTTTTTGCCGGATGCATGCTCATATTCTAATATAAAAAGTAACTGTGCCGTCGGTTTCAAAAGCAATAATCGCGATGCGCGCGTCCAAAACTCCTAAATATTTTTCTAAATCCTCGGTTTTATAAGGGCAGCCGATAATTTTAAATATGCCCGCTAATAATTTAAGCGTTTGTTTGTCTTTGGTATGTATAATATCCAAAAATTCCAAATAAATTTTCTTCCTCATTGATTTTTTAGCTGACTCTCCGATTTTATACCGCTCGCTGATAAAAAACCAATACCGCTTGTCGGAACCGAGAAAAGCGCTGATCTTTTTTGTTTTTTCCAGTTCTTTTTTATCAACAAGTTGCCGTGTGTTTTTATTTAGAAAATAATATATTTTATAAAAAATATCATCTTTATCAATATCAAAACCCACATTTAAAATATCTTTGGGGCGCACCGCGAATCGCGGCTTGATTCCGATGTCGTTAAATACTTTATTAAATATTTTGTCGGCCTTAGCGGCGTAGCTTATTGATCCGTCTTTTTTAACTCCGCCGAGGATCAGCCAGAAGGCAAATAAAAAATTATCGTCCCGCACATCGGCTCCGGCGTATAAATCCAGCGGCATGCTTGAAATTGATTCCAGTATTGAGAATATTTTTTCTTTTTGGGGATTATCAATGCGGCTATCCATTATTTTTTTGTACGCGGCCAAGCGCAAAAGATATAATTCCTGGCTGTGGCAAGAATAGGTGTTTATATCCAAATTTAAAAGCCTGATTTCTCCCCTGTTTAAAATATCTTCCCTTACTTTAAACGACAGCTCAAATTGGGTTTTATCCAGCGGATCAAATCGTATGAGTTCGTTAAAAAATAACTTTACATTTTTTTGCGTCAATTCAGATATGCAAAAAACTTTTGAAAAATTCTTTATATTGATAAATGTTTTTTGATGCCGATTCTTCGCGCCTTTCATATATTAGCAAAAGTCTACTTTTAAAAAATAGACTTTTTGTTTTTGAAGATTTTAATTTAAAATTTTAAAACTGTTTTTTACATAGTTGGTACAATTCCTGGTTTTCCCTGTTTTTTTGCGGAATATTATCGCAAAAAGATATATCTTTTTTTTCTTTGGCTACTTCTATGGCGTATCTGCTAATACATACATTATTCGCGTAAAAACTATTCCACTCTTTTTGCGGCTCAGAGCTTAAAATAATCTTGCAATAAGCTTTGTTATACCCGCCGCCGCGATTATCAATTTTTATCTTATCACATAAAGCAAGATTTTTTTCTTGAAACGCCCGGGTAAGGAAAAAATTATCTTCACATTGTCCCTTGTCTTCCGGCGAAAGAACCGCACAAATATTTTCATCGCCGGCAGTAATGGCTTTACAATATGCTTTATTATAATCCGCGATCATTGACGCGCAAATGGAAAAATCGGCAATTTTAGAATTAATCTTACAAAAAATCGCCATCTCTTTATCTTTAATTTTATTACATTCGCTTCCGTCGCTGTTTTCGATGTTGCGCGTAAAAACATAGTACAAGTCTGAACAAATAAGTTTATCTTCCTGCTTTTTTAAATATTTGTCGCATAGTGAAATATCCCGATTCGCCAGAGCCTTCATCCCGGCAACCAGTCCCGCGCGATAATAATTGCCATTATCTTTGGAAAAATCATCTTCCGGATTTTTCTGGCAGGCTTCAAACCTGTCTGAAAAAGAACCCATTCCCTGATTCATGCTTATATTTTTAGTTTGATAATTATTATCCGCCGTTAAACCGGCCGCATTTTTTGCCGGCTGTTCATTCGCTGGTACGGTCGCGGCTTTTTTGTTATTTAATTTATCAAACGCGTAAAAGCCGGCAACCGCGATTAATAAAAGCGCGAAAAATCCTATAAAAATTTTAACGGCTATATTTATTGTTTTTTTTGAGTCCATAATCATATGGTTAAAATTCCGCAAGCTCCCGGCGCAATGATTCCACCGCCTCTTCCAATTCTTTGCTTTCTTTAAGATGCTGTTTTTCTTGCAACCGCCCTTTGTCCGGCTTGGTTTTTACTCCCCTGATTGAAGCCGTTATAGCTCCGCCAACGATATATTCAACTATTTTTTTATTTCTTCCGGAAACATTTTCTCTTAATGTGACATTAAGCAATTCATTAAAAAATTCTCCTTTTAATTTTTCGAACCGGCTATTATTTAATTTTTCCTTGCCTTTTAAAGCAACCGCTATACCGCCGGCCGGAGCGCTATCCAAATAAATATACATCCTGTCGATTAACGCGTAACAGGTTTTAAGTATCACTTCTTTGGAATAAATTTTGGTATTTAAATTAAAGGTGATCACAAAACAAAATTATTTTATTTTTCAAGTCTCTCAACTTTTAACTGAAGATCTTTTATCTGCTCTTTTAAAATTTTATTTTCCTTATCAAGCTCTTTTACCGCTTCAATAAGAAGCGGAGAAAGTTTTGAGTAATCTACGGTTTTATAGCCATCCGCGTTTGTTTTAATTATTTCCGGCAAAACCTTTTCAACATCTTGGGCAATTACGCCCACCTGCCTGTCTTTATCTTTTATTTCATCTTTCCATTTATAATATACGCCATTAATACTATTTAATTTCAGAAGCGCGTTATCAATTATATTTATATCTTTTTTTAGTTTTATGTCGGATGTACAATTAAAACTGGCGGCATATGCCGCACCGGTTGCCCGCGTATCACCGGAAACATCTAATTTGTAAGAAGGGCCGGTGTTGCCAATCCCGACATTGCCGGTTTCCACAATTAAGCCATAAGGTGAAATGCCATCAGTGTTAATCCATAAAGCGCCTGATTTGGTTTGTAATAAAGAACCGATATTAAGCGGCGCGTCACAGCCCGGGTCGCCGGTTAAACAAGTCGCGGGATTAGCCAGGGGAGCGGTGTAGGCGGCCAGGAGTGATTGGAGAGAAATGGATAAGCCTAAAGTTAAAATAATAGCCGTAATAAAAATAAGCGAAATTTTAAAATTTTTTGATGTCATATATTGATTTGAAAATTAAATACTGCTACTTTATTTAACGGCGCCAGCTTGCTGTTTAATCTGGCTGTTAATCTTATCTATAATTTTTTGCCTTTCCTCTTGCGCTTTTAAATCGGCCGCTTTTTGCTCCGGCGTTTTATTTTCTTTTTGTTTAATAATCTCGGCATTAATAGTGCTAATAATCTCCTGCCTAACCGCGTCTGGATTAGCCTTGGGGTTCTTCTTAGCGGCTTCAATTATTTTATTAATTTCCCCTTCAACCGCCGTTTTATTTTTTTTAATTTCCCCGGTTTGCCCATTTTGATTAGCATTTAACTCATCACCCGGAGTGGCAGCTTGTTTTTTAATAATATACAAAACAGCAAAAGCAATCGCTATGATTAAAAATAAAATCAAAATAATTATAATGGCTTTTTTTGATATAATAGTTTTTTTTGATGCCATAAATTAAAACTCCATTTTATAATAAATTTCTTATTATATTATACCAAAATTACCAATTTATGTAAAACAAAAACAGCCCCACGGCATACGAAGCTGTTTTTTAACTTTATTTTTCTAAAATCAGATAATAATTATATTTATCTTTATATAATCTTTTCACTTTCAAGCCGGCCATTTCCGAAATTCGCCTTAATTTTCGCTTGGTAAAAGCATAATAATAACGTTGGCTTACTTCTTCGCCTTTATTATTTTTCCAACCAAACAAAATATCGCCGAAATCCATTTTACCTGCCTCGCCGGCAGGCGGGTTTTTACCAAACAGCTTTAACCAGGCATATTTAAAAATCAATTTTCTAAATTTTGGCTGATTCCATAAATTCCAAACTGTAATAATAATTTTTCCGCCAGATTTTAATTTATCTTTCATCTGCTTTAGCGCCTGAACGCGCAAATCCTCGCCCGGCAGATGGTGCAAAACCGCCACGCAAAAAATATAATCAAAATCATGCTCCGGCAATTTATCTAATTCTAAAATATCACCAACTGCCCATTTGTCATTGCGAGCAACTACCCCATCCTTGTCATTCCCGCGCAGGCGGGAATCCAGAAAATTTTTCTTCGCGAGTTGAATTAGCGCTTCACTGCTATCCACCCCCAAATAATTTATCTTTTTCTCGCCAAACGCTCTCAAAAATCTTCCATTGCCGCAACCAACATCCAACACGTTATCCCCGTCTTTTACCATGCTTACCAATTCTAAAAGCTCGGGCCATAAATATTTTTTTCTGGTATTATCAAAATCAGCCGCGATTTCCTCGTAATTGCGTTTAACTAAACCTAATAAATTTTTTTGCGTTTGTTTGTCCATAACTTATTTTTGGCTATTTATCTTCGCCAGCGTCAATTTTATCTCATCCCAGCTATACTCCTCGCCCAGCGCCTCGCGAATCGGCGCCAGCTTATCGGCGCCAGCTTTTTTAATCGCCGCCATTATTTTTTTCTGCCGTTCCGGCTTAACCAGCTTATCAATATTAATGCCCAAGCCTTTTTCAACCAAAAAACACAGATGACCGACAATTGTACCGACCGCCAGCTCGCGCGCGGCCGCGATTTTTTCCAGACTCATGCCCTTATTCCATAATTCCAAAGTTTCCAGTTGCGTTAATTTGGTTGACAGACTGGAAGTTTTCTTTTTATGCCTGGCTTCAACTTGAACTTTTTCCACCTCGCCCATATTTTTAACCAAACAATTATCGCACTTAGCGCATTTAGCGGCTTCCAATTCGCCGAAATAATCCAAAATATATTTTTGCCGGCAAGTGTTATGATAAATATAATTTTCCATTAAATCCAATTTTTTATAGGCATGTTTCAGTTTATATTTTAAAGCTTCAAAGTCAAGTTTAACATCATCGCCGTCCACTCGTTTTAAAATTTTTAATTCCGTACCGCGAAACGGCGGAACGTATTCAATTAAGCTCAAATCTTTTAATTTTTTAATTAACCGCATGAGTGAATCTTTTTTCATGCCTAAAATTTCGGCCGCTTCTTCAAAGTTAAAATACCAGCCACTGGACATTTCTTCGCCATATTTACTTACCAGTTTAGAAATTTTTTCTTTTTGCGCTTTAGTTCGGCCTGAAGCTAAATCCACTAATTTTTTCCGCTCAATTTTTGACTTAACATACGCCTGCCCCACGCGGTCATGCGAACGCGTCACATAGCCCTCGCGCTCCAAAATTTTTATGGCCGTGCCAATTGCCATTTCCGGAACTTTATCGGACAGCATTTCCGCAATTTCGGCGTAAGTAATTAAAATTGTCTCGGTTTCATAATTTTTTAAAATCTCATAAATTTCCAAAATCATTTCCGGCGATGGATTATCACCTTTAATAAAAAATTCCTGTAAATAACGGTCGCGCGGGCTATATAAGAGTAAACAAAAACTTTGTTTGCCGTCGCGGCCGGCCCGACCGGCTTCCTGATAATAAGCTTCAATCGTGCCCGGCATATCGTAATGGATGACAAATCTGATATCGCGCTTATCAATGCCTAAACCGAAAGCATTGGTGGCCACAATAACTTTGGCCTTGCCGCTCATAAAATTTTCCTGCACCCATTTTCTGTCTTCAATTTCCATGCCCGCGTGATAGCTAACCGCTTCAATATTATTGCCGAGTAACACCTGGAGCAGCTCGTCAGCCCGCGACCTGGTGCCGACATAAATTATGCCCGTACCGTCCGGCACGCTGGAAATCGCGTCTAAAACAAATTGCGGCTTGCGCGAATCTTGCGTGTTAATTACGCCAAACTGCAAATTAGGACGGGCAAAACCGGTAATTACCAAGCTCGGGTTATCTAAACCCAATTGTTTAACAATATCTTCTCTAACTTCTAAAGTTGCAGTAGCGGTTAAGGCTACGACTGTTGGTTTGCCCAGTAAATCAATTGCGGTTTTCATTTTTACATAGCTTGGTCGAAAATCATGCCCCCATTGGCTGATACAATGCGCTTCGTCAACCGCGAACAAGCTTACTTTGATTTGGCTTAAAGCTTTAATAAAATCCTGGCTGTAAAATCTTTCCGGCGCGATATAAAGCAATTTATATTGGCCGAGTTTGACCGCTTCTATTCTGTCCATAGTTTCTGCTTGGCTGATAGAGGAATTAATAAAAGTCGCCGGTATGCCGATTTTTTGCAAGCCATCAACCTGGTCTTTCATTAAAGCGATTAGCGGAGAAATTACCAACGTCACGCCGTCTAAAACCAGGGCCGGCAATTGGTAACATAAAGACTTGCCGCCGCCGGTTGGCATGATTACTACGGTATTTTTACCGGCTAAAATATTATCAATAACTTTTTCCTGCCCGGGCCGAAACGAGTTAAAGCCGTAGTGGAGTTTAAGTAATTCCAGAAGTTGTTGTTTTTTATTATTATCCGCCATTTGACAATTATTATTTAATAAACTAATTTAAGATTAACATAACGAAAAAATTAAGACAAAAATAAATACAAATATAACGATCTTTTGATTATGAAAGGGGGAATTATGTCCATAAGACATGGATATAAGGTAATTTCAACCGTAGTGACTTCGTCTATTATGGGCCACTCCGGCGGTGGCATGTTTCCATTGACTCTATCTCCTGCTTATAGGAGACTAACGCGGGTTATACGGGAAACGAGCGCATACAATCTAACAAAATCTTCCACTAGGTACGAGAATATTGGATTTTTTATTCTTAAAAATCCTTGGACGTGGAAATATGTTCAACGGCTCGGTAACGACGGTTTACTTAATGCTTATGGTTTAAATAACAACGGCATTAAAGTTAACGCCCCGGAAATCGCTTCGGCTCAAAAGGCTGGCTTTAAAGTAATTCCTAATTACTACCCTCTCACCGATAATAAAAACTTTATTGCCCAAACCAAGGAAGCAATAACCTTTTATCAACAATTTTTAGGCGAGGAATTTTGGGCTTTGGAATTAAATTTTTCTTGCCACAACTCTAAGGAAAAAATTGAAGAAAATATGGCCGACGCATTAATGTGTACTAAAGCAATTAGACAAGAAAATACCAACCTTTATTTAATTGCCAAAATCAGTTATGTACATCCGCATGAATTTGCCCAAGAATTGATAAATGTCGGCGCGAATGCAATCCATGCCATAAATTCCATACCGTTTAAAATTATTTTCTGCGGCATATCGCCATTAGTTAAAGTCGGTGGTGGCGCGGTGTCAGGCGGTCCGGCTCAAAAAAAAGCTTTTAAATATAGCTGCCAGCTAAAAAAAGTTTTAAAAGCTAAAATGATTATGGGTTGCGGCATCACTTGTCTAGACGATGCCAGGAGATATATTGAGGGGGCCGGCGCCGATGTTATCAGTATCTGCACGGTAGCGCGGCTCAACCCCAGAGAGGCGGAAAAAATAATTGAGTTTTATTCATAAAAAACCCGGGGTTAAAAAAACTCCGGTATTTTTTATCCTTTTATTTTTTATGCCGCTTTTTGTAAATTTCCAGCGTATTTTTAAATGCCAAAGCGATAGTCATAGGCCCGACCCCGCCCGGAACCGGCGTGATATAACCGGCTTTATCTTTTACATCTTTAAAATCAACATCACCCACGACTTTGCCGCCGCGCTTGTTAATGCCGATATCTATAATTACCGCGCCCTGTTTTATCATATCTTTTTTAATAAACTCTGCCTGGCCAACCGCCGTGATTAAAATATCGGCCCGACTAGTTTTATCGGCTAAATTTTTGTCATCAGCTTTAACGGCTTCAGCTTCGGCGCCGCGGCATTTTAAAATATACGCTAAACTTTTACCGAAAATATCCGCGTTGGAAATAATACAAACTCGCTTATTTTTTATTTCATAATCTATACTGTTTAACATTTCCAAAACCACGGCAAATACCGGCGGCATGAACGCGTCCGAATCACAGCTTTTTAATAATTTCTCCAAATTGTCCGGATGAAAACCGTCAATGTCCTTGTTCTTGTCTACGGACATTACTATGGTATCGGTATCAATATTATCAGGCATGGGCAATTGGACTAAAATCGCGTCAATTGATTCATCTTCATTTAAGCATTTTATCATTTCCAAAATTTCCAGCTCGCTTATATTTTCCGGGCATTTATACAAATGCGTATCAATGCCGACTTTTTTTGCTTCTTCTTCTTTTAACCTGACATAGAGTTTTGAATCCTCGCGCTCGCCAACTAAAATAATCGCTAAATTCGGCCGCGCGGTGCCCAACTTAGCAATTTCTTTTACAATATCATCTTTAATTTTTTCGGCTAAAACTTTGCCGTCAATAATTTTACTCATTTTATAAAATGGGGCATCAAGTTGGTGTTTATCTTGATGCCCGTGTTTTCGTTTATTTGGCCGTTTCTTTTAATAGAACATCATCCATTTCAAATAGGAGATTCAGATATAATATCATTTGTTCCTTATCCAATAATCCCTCCGTCTTTAGTATCCCGCGGACATCTTCACGGATATTCATCATGTCTTTATGAATAGCACTGCACTGTTCTAACTGTCCGGAACTTTTTCTCTCCTCAAAAATCTTAACACAGTCATCAAAAATTCTACATAAATCCGTTAATTTCTCAATTACCGAATCGGCAGTTTTTTCCTTTGCCATTTTCACTTTCCTCCTTTAATAAATATTTCAATTTTTTATTTTATATGCTCGGTATCGGAAATTCCAAACACATTTCTTTAACTTGCTTTTTAATATTCTCCAGCATTTCTGCTTCATCCTTTTGCTCAATCGCCGAATTAATCCAGCCGGCAATTTTTTTAATTTCTTCCTGTTTTATGCCGCGGGTAGTTATAGCCGGGGTGCCGAAGCGCACGCCTGACGGATTCATGGGCGGGTTCGGGTCATTCGGGATGGTGGAACGGGAAACCGAAATGCCGCATCTGTCTAAAATAATTTCCGCTTCTTTGCCGGATAGGCCTTTTGAAGTCATATCAACCACCATTAAATGATTATCCGTACCGCCGGAAATTACTCGGTAGCCAAGTTTAACAAATTCTTCAGCCATCAATTTAGCGTTAGCGATTACTTGTTTGGCATATTGCTTAAATTCCGGCCTTAAAGCTTCGCCGAAAGCCACGGCTTTAGCCGCGGTAATATGGTCGTGCGGGCCGCCCTGCATGCCCGGGAACACCGCGCGATTAACCTGCTTAGCGAATTGTTCTTTGCACATTATTATGGCGCCGCGCGGGCCGCGTAAAGTTTTATGGGTAGTAGTGGAAACCACATCAAAAAACGGCACCGGATTATTCATTTCACCGGCCGCGATTAAACCGGCCGTATGCGCGATATCCGCGAAAGTAAAAGCGCCGACTTCATCGGCAATCTCCTTAAATTTTTGCCATTCAATTTCGCGCGAGTAAGCGCTATAGCCGGCGACGATCATTTTCGGTTTTTCCCGCAAAGCAATTTCACGAACCTTTCCCATATCAATTTTTCCGGTCTCTGAATCAACTTCGTATTGGGTAAAATTATATAACATGCCGGAAAAATTAACCGGATGGCCATGCGATAAATGCCCGCCATGGTCAAGCTTTAATCCCAAAACCTTATCACCCGGCTTTAAAAACGCCATATACACGGCCGCGTTGGCCGGCGAACCGGAAAGAGGCTGGACATTAACATGCTCGGCTGAAAATAATTTTTTCGCCCGCTCTATGGCAATATTTTCCACTTCATCAATATATTGATTACCGCCGTAATAGCGATGTCCGGAATAACCCTCTGAATATTTGTTAGTCAGCACTGTGGCCATGGCTTCCAGAACTGCTTTAGAAGCATAATTTTCCGAAGCGATTAATTCCATTTCTTCACTTTGCCTAACCATCTCCCGCTTAACCACGGCCATAACCTCTCCGTCTTGCTCGCTTAAATTTTTATAATTTAACATATAATTAAAATATATTAAAAATTAAAATAATTAATTATATAAATTTAACTGCTCTTTACAACATATTTTATTGCCCTTAATTAACAATTCTCGTGTTCTAATCGTAATTTAAATCGGCCATTTTGTCAAAAACCCCCTTTAGCAAAGGGGGTATGGGTAATTTAAATTTTTAGAATAAAAAGGAGAGCGTCTTAATGACCGCTCCCATAGGTTATCGCTTTGATTAAAGCGAGAGTTTTTTTAGAAAATTCGGTAAACAATACAATAGCAAACATTTTAAAGTAAATCAACGACTATTAGAAATCGTCCTCTTTATTAAAAAGCCCAAAATTGCTAATATACCAATATGGCTAGACAAATAAAAAAATTAAAAAATATCATAATACCCAACCCCAAAAAGCTGGAAAAAACCATAAAAGCATTCATGCAAGAAGGCGCGGATAAAATCCACATTTTATCTGGTTTTGACAGTACTTTAACTCGAACACTAGTTAATGGCGAAAAAGTTAACTCTCTAATTGCGGTCTTAAGAAACAACAAACTTTTAACCCCTGATTACCGGGACAGGGCAGACGCCTTGTTTAATAAATTTTATCCGATTGAACATAACCCCCATATCAGCTTCAAAGAAAAAAAACGAGCCATGCATAAATGGTGGATTCTGCATTTTAATTTACTGATTAAAGCCGGCTTCAGCAAAAAAGATATTGCTAAAACCGTTAAACTGGCTAAAACTACCTTAAGAGCCGGCGGCCAGCGTTTTTTTAAATTACTGGGAGAAAATAAAATTCCCCTAATTATCATGTCGGCCAGCGGCTTGGGCCGCGAATCGGTCAAAGCTTATCTTAAATATGGCAACAACCACACAAACAATATTCATATAATTTCTAACTCTTTTATATGGAACAAAAACGGCCGCGCTATCGGCTATAACAAACCGATTATCCATAGCGTCAACAAAGATGAAACCTTGGTCAAAAATTTTCCAGCTGTTATGAAAAAAATAAAATTAAGGACTAATGTGGTTCTTATGGGCGATATGCTGGAAGATTTGCATATGATCACCGGCTTTAATTATGATCATCTCATAAAAATCGGTTTTTTAAATGAAAACATTAAAACCAAATTACCTATTTTTAAAAAACATTTTGATGTGATCCTCTTAAACGATGCACCCATGTATTTCGTTAATCAACTGCTAAAAAAAATTACGGCAAAAAAATTATAATTTCTTCACCATATAACTGTTTTCCAATTTATATCCTAGCTTGCGGTAATAACCGCGCACGCCCACGCCGGCGATTACAGCTATTTTAGCAAATTTGTTAATTTTGGCAATCTTTTCGGCTTCTATCATTAATTTTTTACCTAGTCCGGCATGTTGAACTTTTTTCTTAGAGCCCATGGGCACAAGTTCGCCATAAACATGGAGCTCTCGAACTATTGCCGCATCACTCAACCTCAACCGACAAAATCCATAAAGTATATTATTCTGTTTGTTTGTTGACTGAATAAAAAATTCCCTGCCGCCGGAAGCATTATATTCAATAATTGAAAATTGAAAATTGAAAATTGAAAATTTTTCATCCTTGGCTTCCCGGCACCTAATACACTCGCATTTAGCCCCCCGCATTTTCATAACCTGCCTTAAATTAGTAATTAAATTGCCCGCGATTATTGATTCCCCAGGTATGTCGCGAATTAGCCTAATGATGCGCACGTACGGCGGCACAACTTTTTTACAAGCCACAATTAACTTTTGTAAAACTTTATCCGAGTACGGCTTATATTTTTCGGCACGCCACCATTTATATAATAAACTGCCGCGCGTTACTAAGGTCGGATAAAATTTAAGCTGGTCCGGCTGGAACCGCTCGTCATTAAATAATTTTTTAAACATGGCTAAATCTTTTTTCGCCGTAGAACCTGGCAGCCCGGGCATAATATGATAAGTCACTTTAAAGCCGAAATTTTTTAAAAGCTTTGTGGCAGCGGCGATTTCGGCCACGCCATGACCGCGCTTATTTAATTTTAAAATTTTATCATCAACCGCCTGCACCCCGAGTTCCACTCGCGTCGCGCCAAACTCCCGCATTTGCCATAGTTCTTCCTCGTTAATATAATCCGGCCGCGTTTCCAGCGTTATGCCGATTATTTTATATTTGGCGCTTTCATTTTTTTTCTGCTCTTTCGACAATAATTGTTTTAATTTTGTCATCCTGGAGCGAAATGAAATGGAGCGATAGGATCTTGACGAGATTCTATCGGTCGCTAGCGTTCCCTCCAGAATGACACTACTAAAATCATTCGCCGCCCTAAAACACTCTTTAATATACCAAAATTTATATGCCTCCGGTAAAACCGACCAGGTTCCGCCGATAACAATTAATTCAATTTTAGTCGGTTCATGCCCGTTAGCCTCTAGCGCGCGCAAACGCAGTTGCACCTGCTTGTATGGATTATAGCCGCAACGAATGGCACGCATAACCGCCGGCTCGTTGGACAAATAGCTTTGCGGCACGTTTTTTTCGGTCGGGCAGTAAGCGCATTTGCCCGGGCAAGGGTAGGGTTTTGTTAAAACCGCTACCGGCGCTATGCCGGACATAGTACGCACCGAGCGTTTGCGCAAAACTTTTTCTAACTCAAATTGTCGCTTAACCGTTTTATTTATCAGTTCATTTCTATATTCTTTTAAAATTTCCGAGTGCGATAAAATTTTCTCGCCATATCTTTTAGCCAGCTTCCTTTTAACTGCCATTAGGTCAGCGCGCGATTTAATTTTACCATGCAATAATTCGCTGATAGCCTTTTGCCTATTTAATTTTTTCTTGATTGTCATTGTCTTAAATGTTATTATAAAAACATATAAATTTAAACATAAATCTATGAAAAAAACAACTCTTCTGGCCTGTTTGGCCATTCTGCTTCTGCCTTTCGCGGCTTCGGCCTACAGCGTTAAAAATGACGATTCGGTTTATATACCGAAGGACGAAGTGATTGAAGGCAATCTTTACGCGGCCGGTTCAAACTTAACTATTGACGGCAAAGTTACCGGCGATGTCTTTTGCGCCGGACAAAGCATTAATATTAACGGCGAAGTTGAAGGCGATGTCTTTTGCGCCGGACAAAGCATTAATATTAACGGAAGAGTCGGCGGCAGTTTGCGAGTGGCTGGAAATTCCATTAGTTTAAACGGGCAAATTGCAAGAAATGCCGTAACTATCGGCACCTCTATCGTAACTTCGGCCGACTCTAATATAGGCTGGGACTTACTGATTTTAGGCAACGTTTTTGAATTAAGAGGCGCTATCGGTCGCGACTTATACGGCAGCGCTGGCAAAGTTAATGTGGCCGGAAATATCGGCAAAAACGTTGATCTTAATTTTGGCTCGCAAAATGATAATAACCAAGTATTAGTAATTGCCAACACAGCTAAAATCGACGGCCAGCTAAAATATAAATCCGATAAAGACGCGGTTATTGATAACGGCGCGGCCATTAAAGGCGAAGTCATTCATAATTTTCCAACCATGGTTGCAAAAAAATCGCATCTAGCTGATTTAGGCTGGTGGTGGGGAAAATTAATTTCTATATTTTCAGCGCTGGTTATCGGCTTGGTCCTAATGAGCTTCTGGCGTGAACAGGTTTTAAAAATTACCGATTTAATGCTAGCTAAAGCCGGTCCGGCTTTAGGCTGGGGAATTTTAGCTTTGCTCTTAACTCCAATTATTGCTATTATCTTGTTTATTACTATTATCGGCATTCCTTTGTCTTTTATTTTGCTGGCGCTCTGGCTAATCGCTTTGTATATCAGTAAAATTTTAGCCGGTATTTTAATCGGCCGCAGCCTCTTAAAAAATTATTGGCTTAAGCAAAAAGATTCCTTGATTTTAGCCATGATTGTTGGTATCGTAATCGCTTATATAATTTTTGCTCTGCCCTTTATCGGTTGGATTATGGCGTTAATGGCTATGCTTTGGGGACTGGGCGGGATTATGCTAATCTTTAAAAAACAGGCCTAACTCCTTAAGATAAAAAAAGGGCTAAATTTTAGCCCTTGGTGCTTACCACTTAACATAATTCCCGAGAGTTTTAATCTCCGCGCCGGCAAATCCTTCTCCTTGAAGCAACACCAAAGCCCGCCGCTTCATTTCCTCATCAATCTCTTGAATAGGAAAAAAAAGAAATTGCCCTTTGGCTTTGTTAAATTTTGGATGGAATGGAAAAACTATTCCAGCCTTTTTCAATAGAATGATCAAAAAAAATGGCCCCGCAGAAAGCACCCCGTCTCCGCTCAAAGCATACGAAAAATATCTAATCATGAAACTAATCCTCCCTGAATTTTGCAATTTGTAATATGCTTATTTATTACTAATTTACTTAATATTTAACTAAAAGTCAATATGAAAGTAAACCCAGACATGTTCCGCGGCTATGATTTAAGGGGCATAGCCGGTAAAGATTTAACTCCTGGAATCGTTGAACATTTAGGCAAAGCTCATGGGACTTATTTAAAGCGCCAAGGCATTACTAAAGCGCTGGTGGGCCATGATTCTCGCGCTACCAGCCCGGAATATTCAACCAGCCTGATTAAGGGTTATAATTGGGCCGGCGTAAATACGATTGATATTGGCTTAAATTTAGTCGGCACTTTTTACTGGGCACAATATTATTTAAATATTAAAGGCGGCGCTTTTGTCACGGCTTCGCATAACCCGGCTGAATATAACGGCTTTAAATTCGCTATAAATTTTTCAGAAACCATGGTTTCTGACGGCATTCAAATATTGCGCCAAATGGTTGAGCGGGAAGATTATGAGCCTGGCGAAATTCCCGGTGAAAACGAAACACAAGATATCAGACAAGCTTATTTTGACGATATTTTAAAACGCCTACCTTTACAAAAAAAATTTAAAGTGGTGATTGATGCTAGCTGCGCCACTGCCGGAATGATTGCCCCGGAGTTACTTAAGCTGGCGGGTTGCGAAGTTATAGAAAATAATTGCAATTTAGATTCGTCTTTTCCTCTGGGAACGCCTGATCCGACCGAAAACGCAGTCGCAACGAGATTAAGCCAAAAAGTTCTGGAAACAAAAGCCGACCTCGGTTTTACTTATGATGCTGACGGCGACCGCATCGGTATTGTAGATAACCGGGGCGGCATAATTTGGAATGATGTTTTAGTGGCGCTTTTCGCGGTTGATGTTTTGAATGATCACCCGGGCGCGAAAATTATGTTTAACACCTTATGCTCTAAGGTGGTGGAAGATACAATCAAAAAATACAACGGCTTGCCGTTTATGTGGCGCACCGGGCATTCGTTTTTAAAAAAGAAAAATCAGGAAGTTAAAGCCGCTTTTATAGGAGAGTTGTCCGGCCATTTCTTTTTTTCAGCCGACTTTTACAATCATGATGACGGCTTATACACTACTTTAAGGCTGCTTTCTTATTTATCGCGTACTAATCAAACTTTAGCCCAAGCGGTTTCCGGTTTGCCCCAATATATTTCCAGCCCGGAAATTAAGATTGGTTGCGCTGATGAAATTAAAGCCAATTTAATTGAAAATTTCGCAAAAAAATTACGCCTCGATTTCCCGACAGCTAAGATAATAGATGATGAGCGCGCCGGTGATGGTGTTAGGCTAGATATGGCCGATTCCATGTTTGTTGTCCGATATTCGCAAAACGGTCCATACTTAACCGTAAAATTTGAAGCGAAAACCGCTGAAAAATACGAAGAATTAAAAAAATATATCAGTAATCTTTTACATAGTTCTGAAAAAATTGATTGGAGCTACGGAGTTAATGTTGAGAGTTTAAATTAAATTTTATATCAAAAAACTGAGGGAGTATCTTCTCAGTTTTTTGTTTATCCTATTTTTTAAATAATTTCAATATTTCTTTTATATCCGCCAAATCAGCTTCGGTTAATTTCAATTTCAACCGATTTTGATAAAGATTATAAGTCTCCCGCTCAAGCGCTACCGAAGAAATTCCCTGGCCGCGGTGAATATCGCCCAGATGCTTTTTAATAATATCTAAAACTATTTTTCTGTTAGCTTCATCTAAATTACTAAAACGATAATTTTCTCTGACTAAACTATTTAATTTTTGCGCGAACTTATCAAAAGTTTGCGTTTTAGCCGAAGCTAAAAGCTCCTCTATATCCATATTTAAATTTTAATGCCTAACTTTTCTTTCACCTCTCCTAAAGTCTCTTCGGCGATCGGCCTAATTTTTTCCGCGCCGTCTTTTAAAATTTGTTTAACTTCATCATCTTTAAAGCTGTTGTATTTTATCTGAAATTCAATCAAAAATTTTCTTACCGTTTCGGCTAAATCTTTTTTAAAATCGCCATAGCCTTTGCCTCTGTAATTTTCTTCAAGCTCTTTTAAGCTCATATCGGCTAAAAGCGAATAAATCACCATTAGATTGGAAATCGCCGGCTTTTTCTTCACGTCATATTTAATTTCTTTGCCCGAATCCGTAACCGCGCGTATAATTTTTTTAGCCGCGGCTTCGGGCGCGTCGGTTAAAGCGATATAGTTGGCCGGCGAACTCGCGCTTTTGCTCATCTTTTTTGTCGGGTCATCCAGTCCCATAATGCGCGCGCCTTGTTTCCTTACCGCCACTTCCGGAATTTTAAAAACTTTGCCGTATTCGTGGTTAAATCTTTGCGCTAAAGTTCTGGTAAGTTCCACATGCTGAATTTGGTCCTCGCCAACCGGTACGGCGTCAGTATTGTATAATAAAATATCAGCAGCCATTAAAACCGGGTAATCATAAAGCCCTACGCTAACCGATTCTTTTTTTGCGCCCTTTTCTTTAAACTGTGTCATCTTATTTAGATCTGACATCCTGGCCACGCAATTTAAAATCCAGGCCAATTCAGTATGCGCGGTTATGTCCGACTGCTGAAAAATCACGGCTTTTTCCGGATTAATACCCGAAGCTAAATATGTTTTCACCACATCCAAAACTCTGCGGTTTAATTCTTTCGGCTCCTGCTTAACGGTTATGGCATGATAATCCACCACGCAAAAAATGCAATTATATTGGTTTTGCATTTCCACCCACTGGGCCAGCGCGCCCAAATAATTGCCTAAATGTAAAACGCCCGAAGGCTGAACCCCGGAAAAAATTATTTTTTTGTTCTGTTTATCCATAATTTTATTCTATATTTATTTGGCTTATTTGTAAAGTTGCCTTTTTCCGTAAAATAAGCTATATTTAAGTTAACGGCTAATGGCAATCTAAAATTTAATTTAAATATTAAATTAAAATTATGACTCCTACGGCCTGGGTCTGGACAATTATCATCGTGGTGGTTGTCGTCGGCCTTATCTGGTGGTGGGTAGCCGCCAGCAAAAAATAGAATTTATTAACATTTGGTTAATAAATATCGGCACAAAGCCTAATTTTTAGTGCGTCCAAAATTTTCCGCTTATGGCGGATTTTTATTTTTTAAAAAATAGGGGCGAAAGAATTTTTTCTTTCGCCCCGCGTTTTGCCTTTTTACCAAAGGCGGTTGGCGTTAACTACACCAGGCACGGGATTTTCCCAAATCCCATCCGCTTTTTTCAAGTCGGCCAATAGCTCTTTCTCTTGCCCGCGAGTTATTAATCCGGCCTCTCTGGCTTTAGTTATGGACAGAGATGAAAGGTTACAAACATGCACTCTCGCTATTCCCGCAATTTCATATAATTCCATTTCTTTCTCCCCCTTGTTTAAGCCGGTTTTACTACCCCCTGCTGCCCCAACCGTTTCTGCTGGAAAAATCCGCTTGATTACCGCCTGCTGTTTCTTCTTTTTTACATTCCGGACAATCATAGCCAATAATCTGCCTTGACCAACCGACGCCTTTAAAAATTGGCGTAACCTCCACCCCCTTATGCTTTGCGCATTCCATTAAACTGCCTCCTTTATAAAGATCATTTTAGGAAACAAAAAAGCCTCCCATCTCTTAGACATAGCTAAACTATGTTTAAGGGACGGAAAGCTTTCCGTGGTACCACCCTTATTAAATCTTGAAATATTCGGCGAATTAACAAAAAAATCCGCCAGTAAAACGGATTTCAAGACCACTTTTACTGACTCGTGCTTCGCCCTATGGCGAAAGACATCAGTTATCCTTTGATTACGGAGGAAGCCGGGTTTCCACTAATGCAGAAACCACCCATAATGTTCGGGCCCAATCCCGACAAAAGCCGGGACCCAAACGGGTTTTATAATTGTTTACCCCGTTAAATACGCTTTGCGTCCCAATCTCGATTGGGATTTAACGGGGTGAAGTTCGTAAATGCAGTATAGCAAATATAAAAAATTTGTCAAATAAACATTTTATTTTAACTCCTTATTCGCATCCACCTTTAGCTTCTGCCAAGGCGTGAAATTTTTTCTTTTGGCATTAAAATATCCGGCAACCGCGACCATGGCCGCGTTGTCGGTACAATATTTGAATTCGGGAATTATTAATTTAACGCCCGGCAATTTTTCTTTGACCGCGATTTCAAGTTGTTTTCTCAATTCCTTATTCGCGGCCACGCCGCCGGATAGCATAATATTTTGGCAACCATATTTTATGGAGGCTTTAACGGTTTTATAAATCAATACTTCTGCCACGGCTTGCTGAAATTCATAAGCGTATTCAGAAATTCTCTTTTTCCAATTTTTGTCTTTTTGTATTTCATATAACAAAGCAGTTTTTAATCCGGAAAACGAAAAATCAAAATCTCCTGAATTAATCATCGGCCTTGGTAAATTTATTTTTTTTGAATTTCTAGTTTTGAATTTATTTAAAAATTGAAAATTGAAAATTGAAAATTTCGCCGCAGCAGCGGCAATGGCCGGTCCGCCCGGATAACCCAGCCCTAAAAGTTGTGCCGCCTTATCAAACGCTTCACCGGCCGCGTCGTCTCGCGTCTCGCCCAGCACTTTATATTTTCCATGTCCGCTCATCAAAATTAACATCGTATGCCCGCCGGACACGGTTAAAATTAGCGAGGGAAATTTTGGCTTATTATCTATAAAATTTGCGTATATATGCCCTTCAATATGATTAATAGCTACTACCGGCACGCGCCAAGCATACGCCAAAATTTTAGCGGTTTCAACGCCGGCGAGCAGTGAAGTTATCAAGCCCGGTCCAATCGTTGCCGCGATTGCGTCAATTTTTTTTATACCCTTGAGCGCTTCATTAACCACCGGCAAAATATTTAAAACATGCTCCCTGGCCGCCACTTCAGGCACCACGCCGCCATATTTTTTATGTATTTCTATTTGTGATGAAACCACATTTGATAGCACTTCCACCTTATCACTAACACCGCGCACTACCGAGGCCGCGGTTTCATCGCAAGAAGTTTCAATGCCTAATATAATCATAAAATTAATATTATCTTAGCCTAAAACTGCTTAAAAAACAAGCTTATTTGACAAAAAAATATAAGCAAGATAACATATCAATATAATTTGATATAATATTATGGCGATAAAAAAAACATCCGAGCTGTTTTGTGCCTTGGGAAATGATAACCGTTTTAGTATTGTTAGTTATTTAGCTTCCGGGGAAAAATGCGTTTGCAATATTTTTAAAAAATTAAATTTACCCCAGAATCTTACTTCGCATCATCTGGGAATTTTGCGAGAAAATAAAATAATATCTGACCGTAAAGACGGTAAATGGGTATACTATTCCTTAAATAAAAAAACTCTAACGGAATTAAAAAAAACCTTGGAGAAAATTTTACAAACAAAATAATTTAACTTATTAATTTTAAAATTATGGCAACTTACGCTTACAAATGTTCTGGTTGCGGCAATGTCTTTGACATTGAAGCGACCATCCAAGAAAAAGAAGAGGGAAAAAGCGAAAAATTTTCTTGTCCAAGATGCCAGTCAAAAAATATCAAACAGGAATTTTCCGCTGGCAATTTTATTAAAAATATTTTTAAAAACGGCAATAAAACAGAGGGGTGCTGCTCGAATGGAGCTGTTTGCGGCGCCAGCCGTAAGCCGAATGAAAAAGAAAATAATAATTACGAAGACAAAAATAGCCACGGCGGTTGCTGCGGTTAAAGATATAAAAATATATGATCCAACAATTTGCCGATTGGCTTGTTTATTCTATCTTCAACCTTGATTCTGCTTCCAAAATAGGCGGCAGTATTAATTTTTTTATATACGATACGGTTAAAATATATCTTCTAATTTTGGTTATTATCGCGGTTATCTCCCTTATTCGTACTTTTTTACCGCCGCACAAACTGAAAGAAACATTCGCTAAACAAAAATTCGGCGCAGGCAATCTTTCCGCTTCAATCCTCGGAGCGGTTACGCCCTTTTGTTCTTGCTCGTCTATTCCAATCTTTATCGGATTTTTAAAAGCAGAAATTCCCCTAGGCATTGCTTTTTCTTTTATTATCACTTCTCCGCTGGTAAATGAGGTGGTTTTTGTGCTAATGGGCGGAACATTCGGCTGGAAAATTGCCGCCCTTTATGCTTTGACTGGGATTATTTTGGGCGTTATTGTCGGCCTGATAATTGGGAAAATGAAACTGGAAAAAGAAATAATTTTGAAGTTTAACGGTGATGATGGAGAAAATTTAAATCTTGGCTATCTTCCAAAAAGCATTGAAGGAAAAATTCAATACTCGCTCAATGAGAGTTTCGCCACCTTTAAAAAACTTTGGCTGGTTATTGCCGTAGGCGTAGGCATAGGCGCCGCGATACATGGCTATGTGCCGGCGGAATTTTTTAAACAATACCTTAATATAAATTCACTCTTGGCTGTTCCAATCGCCACTTTAATCGGAATTCCGATTTACGCCGGCTGTTCAACTCTTGTGCCGATTGTTTTCGCCCTGACTGTCCAGGGCATCCCCCTGGGAACCGCTCTAGCTTTTATGATGGCTATAGCCGGATTATCCTTGCCGGAAGCAATAATGCTTAAAAAAGTTATGACGATGAAACTTTTAGCAATATTTTTTAGCGCGGTGGCGCTTGGGATTATTCTTATAGGTTATTTGTTTAACCTTGTTTATTAAAAATAATCAGCTATAATATAATTATGAATTTAGAAAAAATCAGGCAAGACTTCCCTTTGTTCCAAAAATTAATAAACGGCAAGCCGCCCGTCTATTTTGACAATGCCTGCATGAGCCTAAAGCCCCTGCCAGTGATTAAGGCTATAAATGAATACTACTACGATTATCCGTCATGTGGCGGCCGCAGCGGCCATAAACTCGGGGAAACGGTAACTAAAAAAGTAGAAGCGGCTAGAAAAAAAATAGCTGAATTTATAGGCGCTAAACATGTGGAGGAAATAATTTTTACGCGTAATACTACCGAGGGCATTAATTTAGTTGCCCACACGCTAAACTTAAAATTAGAAGATATAATTTTAGGCACGGACAAGGAGCATAACTCCAACTTAATCCCCTGGCAAATTTTATCTAAAAAAATAGGCGTGGTTCATAAAGTCGTGCCGTCAAAACCGGATAATACTTTTGATCTGGAAAAATTTGAGAGCATGATGAACGGCCAGGTAAAATTAGTAGCTATGGTTCATACTTCCAATCTTGACGGCGTCAGCATTCCGGCCAAAGAAATAATTAAAATAGCGCATAAGCATGGAGCCTTGGTACTTTTGGACGCGGCTCAATCGGCACCGCATAAAAAAATTGATGTAACCGAACTGGATGTTGATTTCTTGGCTTTTTCCGGACATAAAATGCTTGGGCCGACCGGCACGGGCGTCTTATATGGTAAAAAACATTTGCTGGAAAATTTGGAATCATTTCTAACCGGCGGCGAAACGGTTGAATATTCCACTTACTCCGGCCATAAATTATTGCCCATTCCGGAAAAATTTGAAGCCGGCCTGCAGGATTACGCCGGCATTATCGGTTTAGGCGAAGCGGCTGAGTATTTAAAAAAAATCGGCTACGATAATATAGCCGAGCAAGAATACAAATTGAATAAATATCTTACCGATGAAATTTTAAAAATACCAAAAATAAAAATAATAGGTCCGCTGGATTCGCGCCTAAGAAGCGGCATTGTTTCCTTTTATGTTGAAGGCATAGATTCGCACCAAATCGCCATATTGCTGGATGAAACCGCCAATATTATGATACGCTCGGGCCAGCACTGCGTCCACTCTTGGTTTAATGCAAAAAACATAAAAACTTCAGCCCGAGCTTCCCTGTATTTCTATAATACTATGGCGGAAGCGGAAATATTTGTAACAAGCTTAAATAAAATAATTAAAATATTATAATTTATGTTTTGTGTTATCGCTTTAATCATCTTTTCAATTTTAGGCGTCTTTAGCGCCACCCATCGCGCTTTAGCCGGCCAGGCTTTAGATTGCGTTTTTAGAAGAGTAACTTTGAGGCCCTGCAATACCGATTTTAAAGAAAAGATGAAAAATAAAATTTTGGCAAAACTATTAAACCGCTCTGATTTGGCCGCGCGGCTTTTTAATAAACATTTTGAACTCCTTTCTTGGGTATTTTTTGTTTTAATGATAACCAGCACTTTTTGGATGGTTAAAGGCGGCTATAATTTTTATATCTATGGCAGCTGCAGCGGCTTAAACCAATCCGGTTTTTGCGCTTTTGACCCGAGCGGAGAAAACAATAAAATAACACAGTTAAATAGCGCCGGCAGCTGTAGTGCTACTCAGAAAAACGAAAACAACCTAACGCTTAGCGGAATAAATTTATCCGGCTTCCCAAAAATTAACACCGGCTCAAAAAATACTATTATCTTTATCGGCTGCTATGAATGCGATTACAGCCGCAAAGCTTATCCTGGAATTCGCCAACTGGCCGAAAAAGAAAAAGCCAATTTAATTTTTGCTCATTACCCGGTCATAAGTAACACCGATTATTTATCAGATATAGCTTATTGCGCTTATGGCCAAAATCCAGAAAAATTTTGGGCATTAAACGACTATTTATTTACCGCCGATAAAACAAAAATATCCGACCAGGCTTTTATAAGCCAAGCCTTAGTAATCTTTGGTTTTAATGCCGATGAAATTAACCAATGCGTAAATAGCGCTGAAACTAAAACCGCCGGCCAGAAACAATTTCAAGAAATTAAAAAAACCGGACTTTACGGCACGCCCACGATTTTCATAAACGGCCAGGTTTTTGTCGGTCCGAAGCCTTACCGGGTTTATAGAAGCGCCATAAAAAAATTTATTTTCTTTTAAAATAAAATCAAAATATTTAAAAAACCGCCCCGATAAGTATCGGAGCGGTTTTTTTAAAATATAAATTTTACTACTTATTTAACGCCGCCATAGTCAGAGCGCCGAGGTTACCCGTCTGTTTTATGCCTTTATTTTTCTGATATTTTTTAACCGCCGCCACGGTTGAAGTTAAAAATTTTCCGTCAATCGCTCCGGCATATAAGCCTTCGGTTTTAAGCCGCTGCTGCAGTTCCTTAACTTCATTGCCGGAAGCTCCATAAGCTAAAACCTTTGTAAACTTAAATTTAACAATGGTGGAATCTTTTGGAATCGTACCGCCATAAAAACATTGTTTAGCCACATTCTTAACCGGATCGCCAAAAACGGAATTAACGCAGCCAACACCATTTAAATAACTACCGTAATAATATTTTCCGTTAGCGCCGTAGCGAACGGTTTGATAACCGCTAAAACTGCATTGCCCTTTTTCATCGGCGCAAGAAGTCCAGCCGGAAGAATCGGAAACATTTTTAGCTCCTTCCGGAATCGTGCCGCCGTAAGCACATTGTTTAGCCACATTCTCAATCGGGTCGCCGAAAACAGCATTGGCGCAAAGGGCGCTGCCGGGGAAAGTGCCATAAATATATTTGCCATTAGCCCCATATCTTACCGTTTGGCTGCCGGTGAACTGGCATTGCCCTTTTTCATCTGCGCAAAAGGTCCAACCAGATCCGTCGACAGCCGCGACGGCCGCCGTTACGGTTACGGCCACCGCCATGCACTGCCCGCCATTTTGGCAAATTGAAATATTGGCGCTGCCAACGCTTACGGCATTAACGATAGCGGTGCTGCCGCTGATGGTGGTAGAAACCACATTTGAATTAGAATTACTGGAAATAGAATATCCGCCGCTGCCGGTGATTAATATTTTTCCCAAGCTGCCGACGGTTAAAGACAAGCTGGTTTGACTTAAAGACATGGAGGCGGTGTCTGAAGAAACCGTTACTTTTAGCACAGCGCACTGCCCGCCGTTTTGGCAAATTGAAACATCGGTTGAACCGACGGCCAAGGCATTAACCACCATATTACTACCATTAATTACCGCTGAAGCCACACTTGTATTGGTATTATAGGCAATGAAATAACTACCACCGCCGGAAATTGTAACCGTAGCGTTACTGCCGTTTTTTATATCAACACTGCTTTGACTTAAGGTCAAAGATGAAGAACCGCTGGAAGAGCTTGACCCGCTAACCAATACTGATAAAATTTTACAGCCGCCGCCAGACGAGCAAACATTAACCGAGACCGAACCAGCGCTAACACCGGTTGCGGTAAGAACGTTATTACTAAAACTGGCTTTTAAAATACTTTCCGAATAACCCGATACGCTATATGGCAAAGAACCACCCGAAACCGTGATGTTTGAAGATTGGCCAGCGAGCAGCCATAGATTGTTTTGGCTAAGCGCCATAGAACCGCCGGTGGCAGTATTATAATTCACGGTTGCAACTTCGGGCGAGCAATTACCCATGGAAGAACAAACGGTAACCGTAGCCGTGCCGCCGGTATTGGCAACCAAAACTAAAGTATTATTGGAAATATTAGCTGAAACGGCGCTGGTATTGGTATTAGAAAATACACTGTAATCACCGCCGGCTCCGCCGGAAATAGTAACGCTTAAACTCTGCCCGATAGTCATAATTGGATTAGTTGTGCTAAAAGTAATCCCCGAAGAGCTTACATTGCCAACCACGGCATTAATAATGCCGCACGAGCTTATATCTGAAGAACAAATAGTTATAGCTGATGAACCGCTGGTGTTGGCAGTGTTTAAAGTCACGGTATTGCTACTTAAACTGGCCTGAATAGTATTGGGGTTAGTATTGTTTAATAAAGTATAAATGCCGGTGCCGCCGACCACGGTGATAGCGACATTTTGGCCGGACGCCACGGTTGGATTATTTTGGCTGAAAGCTAGAGCCTTTCCGCCGGTATTTTGCACCGAAACATAAGCGCTGGCGCAACTGGGCGTGGTATCGGTGCCGGCACAAATATTCACCACGGTTGAACCAAAATTAAGAGCCTTAAGGGTAATGCTGTTACCACTAATGTTGACATTAACCACTGGCGGATTGGAATTGGATGATAAATAAATAAAATTGGTGCCGTTATTATAGGCGGTTAACGTTAACGAATCACCTAAAGGCAAAACTACGCTAGTTTGGTTTAAAGACAAAACCGTGCCTGCGGCCAAATATGGCCAAGCAGCATCATTTGATTTTTGGCTATTCACCGTAACATAAACTACGGTATTGCCGGTGATGCCGTAAGAAGCCGTACTTAGGCTGGTTATAAAGCTACCGACGGAATTAGTCTTGCCTAAATAATTTATCTGCAGGCCCGAACCGGTTTTTGTATAATAGAATACTACATTAGAATTAGCATCGCCAGCTATGGTTAATTGAACCGAATCGCCGTCCGAAACGCTGGAAAGCGATAAGGTAGGCGCGGCCGCCAAAGCGTTTGGAGCGGATAATAAAACAGCCGCCAACGCTAAAGTTAAAATAGCTGAAATTGATATTTTTTTAAATGTTTTCATATGTTTGAAAATTATTTTATAAAATTATATAAATTTAAAATTAACAGTTTGCTGTAGATTTATTATAGCATAAAAAGACAAATAAAAAAATACAAAAAAACCGCATATAAAATACGGTTTTTGATTGGTAGCCCCTAGGAGAATCGAACTCCTGTTACCAGGATGAAAACCTGGTGTCCTAACCACTAGACGAAGGGGCCATAAACAATTTTCAATTAAAAAATCCCCAGACAGGACTAAAAAAATTATAATCTAAAACTTCCATTTAGTCAATAATTAAAGATGGCGGTAGATTAATCTATAACTTTATGATAAAATTATAAATGTAAATAAAATATATAAATATTATTTTATGACAAAGCTTAAAAGGCTAGGCTTTACTTTAATTGAGCTTTTGGTGGTGGTATCAATCATCGGCCTGCTATCTACATTTTCCGTGGCCGCTTATTCGCAGGCCATGAAAAAAAGCCGCGACAGCAAAAGAAAAGGCGATATCGCCCAAATCGCGCGCTTTTTTGCTTTATCCTGTTATTTGCCCGACGCCGGTGCCGGCGAGTATGATTTAGTGGCGTTATTTGACGAGGCAAAAATAAAAAATCCCCAATTTTTCACCTTTCTAACAATCGTGCCTCAAGACCCCTCCATAGGCACTGACAGCCGTTCTTATTATACCTATAAAGTAACGGCTGATGGTAAAGAATGTGTTTTATACGCCAATATGGAAAATAACGGAGAGCAGATTACTTTACCCGGGATTACTTCTCCTACGCCAGCCGGCGGCAGCGGTATTTTCCAGGCTGAAGCGGCCGGTCCTAATGGAAGTTCTAAATATTTTCAATTCTCAAATTAATATATTTTCTGCGTAATAAAAAACAGAGCCCTTAAGCTCTGCTTTTTATTACGCAATCTATTTTTTATCTGCTTCTTTCTTAAACCAATTACAGCATTCATCCCCGCCTTTCTTTTTCATCATGCAAAGCCCGGCCAAAATCAAAATTACCGGCCAAATTACTGACCAATTCAACCAGGGCAGAAAACCTAAATTTTCCAAAAGAAAAATAAAGCCCAAAACAATTAATAGCCATGGCATAAACATAAATTTATATTTAAGAATTAAATTTATCGGAAACTTATCGGCCAAACCAAAACTATTATTCTATTACCGGCAGACCGCCCAAATCTTCTTTTTTAATAATCTTATAAAGAGGGTTTTTTTTAAGCGCGGCTTCTCCGTTATGATCCACAACATAATAAGCAAATCCTCTCATTCTTTTTACCAACTCATAGTCCGCATGTCCAGGAAAACTAGCCGGATCCCTGTCTTCAAAATCAACCGGGCTGTCGTCGACCGTAACAAAATATGTTCCGCCGGTATTAACTAAAAGATGACCGAACTTAGCGGGCATGAATATAACTTGACCCGCCTTAACCGGAATCGCCTTAAATTCAGAAACAACGTCGACAATCATTCCTCCATTTTCATCCTCGGCTAATTTCTGAAGAAGCGCCACTCCTTGGCCGTAAATAATTTCATAAGTCTCGCTCAGCTCGCCCACATGATAGTGCCCGTATGTTTTTACATATTCTCCGGATATTGTCCCGGGTTCCCAGACAGTTATATTTTTTTGATTAACTCCGCCCCTAATCATGTAGTAATGGAAAGGCGGACCAACGCCATTGGGATCCATCAGAACTTCCTTCATTTTTTCATCGGTTCTGGGCGCGTAATGCTTTAAAACATTTTTAAAATCAATGCTCATTTTTTTATTTATTAAATTATTAGCCTATTAGAGGATAAAATAATTAAATGCCATATTTTATTATATTTTTATTATATCATAACCTTGATTTTTGTCTAAACTTCTGTTAAATTAATTATGTCAGCCATAAGCTGACTTTATTAATAATTAACTATTAATAATTAGTAATTTACTCTATGTCCGGCCACTCAAAATGGGCAACAACTAAAAGGGCAAAGGCAGTCGTAGACGCCAAGCGCGGCGCCATTTTTACCAAACTTGGCAACATTATTACCATCGCGGCGCGCAAAGGCGGCGACCCGGCCGTTAATTTCAGCCTGCGCATAGCGATTGATAAAGCCAAAGCCATCAATATGCCTAAAGACAATATTGACCGCGCCGTTAAGCGCGGGACCGGTGAATCCGGCGGAGCGCAAATTGAAGAGCTTATTTACGAAGGCATCGGCCCGGCTAAAGCGCAATTTATCGTCAAATGCTTAAGCGATAACAAAAACCGTACGGCCGCGGAAATACGCCATTTATTTTCTAAGCATGGCGGTTCGCTGGGAACGGTTATGTGGAATTTTACTCAACAGGGAATAATTATGATTGAACAGACGGAAATAAATGACAAAAAATTAACTGATGAAAATTTTGAATTAGAATTAATTGATGCCGGCGCCGAAGACATTAAAAAAGAAGCTGAGGGCATGACGATTTGTACCGTGCCCATAAATTTTCAAAAAATCAAACAATTTTTAGAGAGTAGAAATATTAAAACCGCATCGGCGGAAGTTGAATATGTTGCCAAAGAATCGGTTAATTTAAGCGACGAAGAAAAAACCCATATAGAAAAATTTATTGAAGAACTGGATAATAACGAAGATGTGAGCGGCTATTATACAAACGCTAATTTATAAATTAAATGACTACAAAAATAATTCTCGGCATCGATCCGGGCATCGCCGATACCGGCTTTGGCATAATTAAAATTGATAATAATAAATTAACTTGCCTTGGCTACGGTTCTATAAAAACTTCATCTAAGCTTGAGTTGGCCGATCGGCTGGAGATAATAAACCTGGAACTTACAAAATTAATTAAAAAATATAAGCCGAATTTAATCGCCATTGAAGAATTATTTTTTTGTAATAACGCTAAAACCGCGCTAATCGTTGGCCAAGCCAGAGGAGTAGTGGTATTAACAGCCAAGCTGAATAAAATTAAAAGCGTAGAATTTACTCCCTACCAGGTAAAACAAGCCGTTTCTACCTATGGCCATGCCAAAAAAGACCAGGTACAAAAAATGGTTAAGTTAATCTTAAATCTTAAAGAACTGCCTAGGCCGGACGACGCGGCCGACGCTTTAGCCATCGCGATTTGCGCCGTTAATTCTTCCCGCCGCTCATAACGCGTAACTCTTGGCTTAAAATATTAAATTATCCGAGTTGTAAGATTCACCTATGTCTAAACCGCTAAAAATAGTTTCTATTTCCGCCGAAGTCGCTCCGTTTTCTAAAACCGGCGGCTTGGCCGATGTGGCTAAAAGCTTGCCTAAGGCCCTAAAAAGGCTGGGGCATGAAATAATTATTATTACTCCGCTTTACGGCCAAATAACCGATGTCAAAAAACATAATTTAAAATTAATTCAAGAAAATGTAAGCGTTTACCTTAATTCAGCCGATAAAATTCAGGTTAATTTCTGGCAAGGAGAATTAATGAAAAATCTGCCGGTTTATTTTATTGAAAACAAAAAATATTTCTCCGCCAGAAAAACAATTTATGGTTCCTCGCATGAAAACGCGCGTTTTTTAATCTTTGATGTGGCCGCGCTAAAACTAATCTCGTTTCTTAAATTTGAGGCTGATATTGTGCATTGCCATGACTGGCATACCGGCCTTATCCCCTATTATTTAAAAACCGACTTCCAATATTCAAAAACTTTAAGCAAGGCTAAAACGATTTTTACTATCCATAATTTAGTTTTTCAGCTTGGCCATAGCTGGTGGGAAATGCCCAACAAAGATAAAGACTACGGCCGCAGCCGCCTGCCTCATCTTGACGATGTAAAAATAGAAAATATTAATTTTGCCAAACGGGCTATTCTCTCGGCCGATATTATAAATACGGTCAGTGAACAATACCGCGAAGAAATTTTAACAAAAAAGTTTGGCCAGGACTTGCATAGAATTTTGGGCAACCGCCAGGACAAGCTCTATGGCATCATTAACGGTATTGACTACAAAACTTATAACCCGGACAACGACAAAGGCTTGTTTAAAAATTACGACTATAAAAAAACTCACCGCAAAAAATTAAATAAAGAATACTTGCAAAAAAAAATCGGTTTGCCGGTTGACCAAGAAATGCCCATAATTGCCCTGACTTCGAGAGTAACTTTCCAAAAAGGCATGGATTTAGTTTTGGAGATAATGGAGCCACTGGTTAAACTAGATGTGCAAATTATAATTATGGGCGACGGAGATAAAAATTACATCGCCGAACTTAGAAAATATAATAAAAAATACCCCAAAAAAATCGTTTGGCTGTCTTTTAAGGAAAACCAAGATATGGAAACTTTGATTTACGCCGGCGCCGATATTTTTCTTCTGCCCTCGCATCATGAGCCTTGCGGTATCAACCAATTAATCGCCATGCGCTACGGCTGTATTCCGGTAGTAAGGCGAGTCGGCGGCCTATATGATACTGTAACCAATTTTAATCCACGAACTAACCGCGGCACCGGCTTCAGTTTCGCCGGATTTGATAAATTTTCTCTATTCGCCGCTATTATTAGAGCGCTGGAAAATCGCCAATATAAAAATATTTGGTGCGAATTAATCGTCCGAGCCATGGAAGAATCCAATAGCTGGGAAATACCGGCTAAAAAATACATAGCGCTATATAGGAAGGCTATGAAAAGCAATAAATAAAATTATCAAATATAAATTTTATGGCCGTAGGGCTTTGCCCGCTATAAAATTTATATTTGATACATTATATTTTTGAAAATATTAAAAACTTTTTCTAAAAAAGTTGTTAAAGACTTATGCCCAAAATAACTTGGATTAATTTGCTTCATTTTTATCAGCCGCCAACTACTGATAATGAAACCATTATTGAAGCGGCTGAAAAAAGTTATATAAGAATAATCAGCGCCCTAAAGCGCAATAAACAAATTAAATTTACTCTTAATATAACCGGCTGCCTTTTAGACAGGCTGGAAATTTTGGGCTACCAAGAGCTAATTAACGACCTAAAAACCATGCTCTTAAGCGGACAAATTGAATTAATCGGTTCGGCCGCCTTCCATCCCCTGCTGGCCTTATTGCCTGATACGGAAATTATTAGGCAAATTAAGCTTAACGAAAAAATTCTAGAAAAACATTTTGGACAAAAATTTAAGGCTAAAGGATTTTTTATTCCTGAGGCGGCTTACGGAGTTAAGCTTGCTAAAATAGTAAAAAAATTAAACTACAATTGGATCATGCTTGATGAAATAAGCGCCGATATAAAATCAGACCAGCTTGATAATTCCCGCCTTTATATTGATAAAAATTCCGGTCTGAAAATACTTTTTCGCCAAAGGCAAAATTCAAAAAAATACGCGCCGCAAGTAATTTTTAAATTGATTAAAAAACTAGAAGATAAAACGGTCATTACGGCTACCGATGCTGAGCTTTACGGCTTAAGGCATAAAGATTTTAGCTTTACTTTCGAAAAACTTTTAAAACGGCCGGAAATTAAAACCTCAACGGCTAGTGAATATTTAGCCGGACTGGCCGGGACAAAAAAAATAGCCTTACGGGCTTCTTCCTGGGAATCAACCGAAAAAGAATTAAAAAATAGTCTACCCTATTTTCTTTGGCATAACAAAAAAAATACTATTCAAAACCTGCTTTGGCAATTAGCTAACGCCGCCATTACCAATGTAAATAAATATCCTAAAGACCAAAATTATTTTTGGTCAAGACAGCATTTAGACAGAGGTTTGGCCAGCTGCACTTTTTGGTGGGCCAGCGCCCATGACTTTAGGCTTTACGGGCCAATTGCCTGGAGTCCCGACGAAATAGAAAAAGGCGCTAACGAATTAATAAGGAGCCTTCGCGCGCTAGCCGACCCGAAAACCAGACTAGCTAAAATTAAAGCGGAAAAAATATACATTAAAATAAAACAACTAATTTGGCATAAGCATTGGCATTATTATTGGCTAAAATAATATGAATAAAATTTATCATTTACTTGATGAAAAATTCGTTTTGGATTTATTTAAAAAAGAAATCTTGCCTAAGTATCCTGAATTTTCCGATATTAAAGAGATTAAAACTCATTTAATCAAAGACAATATTTGGACTTCTACCTACCATGTGGTAATTGAATATCAAACCACTTTTATTAATTCTGAAAAAAAACTGGAAATTCTGCCAATTTATTGCACGGCTCACAGCGATGAGCCGCGCCTTAATTCTTTTGAAGCTTTAACTTTTCTTTGGCAAAACGGCTTTAACCAGAAAAATTTAACCATACCCAGGCCGCTGTTTTATTCATCTGACTTTAACGCTTTTTTCTATCAAGGCATTAGCGGCGAAAATCTTTATCAATACATTCGCAGAAAAGACGTGCCTACCGTTGAAACCGTTGTTGTTGAAACGGCCGCCTGGTTTGCTAAATTGCATCACCTAAGCTCAACTGCCGAAAAAGCAAAAAATTTCAATCCCTTAAATAGCCGGATTGAAACTATCATCCCAGGCATGGCTCATGCCCTAGCTAAAGTACAAGCGGAGGAACCGCGTTATTATGAAATTTGCCGCCAAGCTTACGAAAAAATAAATCAAGAAGAAAAGGATTTTCTCTCCTCAACCGAAAAACACTGGTTAATTCATGGCGACGCCCACCCGGAAAATGTTATTATTATAGATAAAAATAAAATTGGTGTTATAGATTTTACCGATATTTGTTTAGCTGATTACGCACGCGACCTGGGAACTTTTTTACAGCAATTAGAATTTATGATGCTTCGTAAAATAGAAGATCAAGCGCAAGTAGAAAAAATCAAACGGCTTTTCTTAAATAGTTATCTTAAAAATGCTAAAATAACTTTAGACAATAATTTACAAAAGAGAATTGATAATTATTATAACTGGACGGCTCTTCGCACCGCGATTTTTTTCTTGCTTAAAGATAAAGCTGAGCCGGAGCGAGCCCATGGCCTCTTAATAAAAATCAGCCAGGACTTAAAATTAGACATCCATATTTAAAATTATGCTAATTGATTTACAAATCCATTCAACTTATTCCGACGGCTATTTAACGCCTAGCCAATTGGCTGATTTTTTATCGGCTAATAATGTAAAAATTGCCGCCCTAACCGACCATAACACTATCGGCGGGCTTGACGAGTTTAAACTGGCTTGTAAAAACAAAAAAATTAAAACTATTGCCGGCGTTGAGCTTTATGTTAAGCTCGGCCATAAAAAATTTAATCTCTTGTGGTATAATTTTAATCCGCGCGACCCGGACCTGCATAATCTTTTAAGAACCAGCCAGGCCAGACGCCGGCGCCAAATAAGAAATGCTCTAATAAAACTAAAACAAAAGGGCTTTAAAATAGATGAGAGCCGCCTCTTAGATAAATTTAACCACTATATTCCCATCAATCATCTTATTGACCACATTTCTAAAATACCGGCTAATAAAAAAATAATCGCTAAAAAATTAAAAATAGCCAACCCCGGCCAAGAAGAAATCTTAATGAAAATTTTTAAAAATCCGTCTTTTGCAAAAATCAGCGAGAGCTATATCAATCTAAAACAAATTTTAAAATTAAGAAAAAAAATCCACGGGCAACTAATTTTGAACCACCCGGGCAAACATCGCCGTTTAGACAGAAAATTTATGGCCGGCGTTAAAGCGCTTGGTCTAGACGGCCTAGAGGTCGTTTCGCCGCACCATTCCATCGGCGCGGTTATATATCTAGCGCGCCTGGCTCGCGAGCATAAATTAATTATGACCGGCGGCTCTGATTTCCATCGCCTTGAGCCTACGCCGGCCGGATTAAACAGCTGCTATAATTATTTTAGAATTGACTCCAATTATTTAACCGGCATTAAAAAAATAATCGGTTAGAGAAAACGTCGCCTATGAAACCACACCATCTAATTTTTGAAGGGGCGGAACTGGCCGGCAAAAGCTGGCTAATGTCCAAAATTTACGACCGGCTTGAGCCAAAATATAATAAAAGCGGCTATTTGCTTGATGGCTGCCACTGGTTTAACTGTGATGTCGGTGTTTACGGCACAGACCGCGGCCGGCCGATTATTAAATCTTATTTAAAAATATTTGCTGAATTGAAAAATAAAAATTTATTAGTGGAAAAATTCCATTTGTCAGATATTGTTTATAACCGCCTGCACCGCCACCGGGAAATAAATTACAAAAACATTGAACAACAATTAAAAAAACTGGGCTTTAAAATAATTTTAATAACTTTGCCGCCTGACAAAAAAATAATTCAAGAAAGAATTAATGGACGGCTAAAACTTTACCCGCACTATGAACGAATTTTACGCAAGCCGGAATGGTACATTAAACAGCAAGAAGAATACTTAAAAGAAATAAAAAAAACCAGCTTGCCTTATTTAATAATTAAAACTAAAAAATTGCCGGATAATAATTTAACTAAGAAAATACTTCAATGGCTGAACGAAATAAAAAAATAACGCCCGTTAAATCTAAAATCAAGGTTTTGTTCCTCTCGGCCGAGGCCGCTCCTTTAGCTAAAATCGGCGGTTTAGGCGATGTGGCCGGGGCGCTACCCGGGAATCTGGCTAAACTCGGTGTGGATATTAGGATTTGTCTGCCCTTTTACGGCTCAATCAACCAAAAAAAATATCCGGCAAAAAAAATTATCAGCCGGCTAGCCATACCAACTGACGGTAAAAATGAAACTATTGATGTCTACCGGACTAATCTGCCGGGAACAAAAGTCCCTATATATTTAATAAAGCATATTTTCTTTAATTCTAAAGAAATATATATTGGAAAACCGTTAATGCTGGGCGGTAAATATACTAAGCCGCTTGATGAGTTAAAAAGATTCGCGTTTTTTACCCGCGCCGCCCTGGAAACGGCTAAAAAATTAGATTTTCAGCCTAATATTATTCACGCTAATGATTGGCATACGGCTTTAGCCGCTAATTTTATTAAAACTCTCAACCAAAAAAGTAATTTTTTTGCTAAAACTAAAACTCTCTATACTATCCATAATTTGGCTAATCAAGGCATAAATAAAGATAAAAACTACATGGCCGAAGGCATATTAAGCGCCGATTTGGTTAACACGGTCAGCCCGACCTATGCTAAAGAAATTTTAACTAAAGAATACGGCGCCGGGCTGGAAAATATTTTAGTTAAACGCGAAAAACAACTTTACGGAATTTTAAACGGCATTGATATTGATTTTTTCAACCCGGCCAAAGATAATTTAATCAGCCAAAAATATTCACTCAAAAATTTAGAGAAAAAAACCGCCAATAAAATAGAGTTACAGCAACAACTCGGCCTGCCACAAAATAAAAATACGGCCTTAGTCGGTTTAGTAACCCGTTTTGTCTGGCAGAAGGGCGTCGAATTAATAACGGAAAAATTTTCTAAATTAAACTGCCAATTTGTTTTTTTGGGTACTGGTGAAAAAAAATATGAAAACACTTTATTAAATCTAGCTAAAAAATATCCTAATAATTTTAAAGTTATAATTAAATTTGATGAAAAATTGGCGCACGAAATCTATGCCGGCTCGGATATTTTTTTAGTGCCGTCCCGTTTTGAGCCTTGCGGACTTACGCAGATGATCGCCATGCGCTACGGCTCGGTCCCGGTGGTCCGCGCTACCGGAGGCCTAGTGGACACGGTAAATAAAAAAGTGGGGTTTACTTTTAAAAAATTTGATTCAACGGAATTTTACAAAACCTTAAATAAAGCGTTAAAAATTTATTACAAACAACCAAAGGTTTGGCGCCAGCTTCAACTCAGCGACATGAAACAAGATTTCTCCTGGAGTAAATCAGCCGGCGAATATTTAAAACTCTATAAAAAATTAGCTAACGCAAAAAAATAAATTTTTTTATCCACATTGACAAAACACAAAATTTTTGCTAAAATGATATTAGATGATACAAAATTATATTATCTAAAAAAGCCCGCCTTCGCATAAAACTTCGGCGGACAAGTAAAAATAAAAACAAAATGTCATTAGCAAAAAATCAAGCCAACTCTTTTAGCTTAGAGCATATTGGCTGGAAAAGTTATAATACCATAAAAAAGAAAGCAATGGAGCAGGAGTTCAGCTGGTCTGGACTCTTAATAAGCTTGTCCATTGCTTTTTTTATTGTAACCATTAGCGCTTTACTTCTTAATTTTATTTTTAATTCAGTGGAAGCAAGCAGACATAATTGGGAGCTAGCTAACAAAAATATTTATTATTTAGAAAAAACAATTCAAACCAATTTATCCGCTATAAAATATATTAATATAAATAACTGCAGTTAAAACAAATAAATACTGCGGATCTAGCACCTTAACAAAAAAATAAGCAGGGGGACTAAAAAATAAATTTAGCATATGTCATAACAACATATGAAGAAGCTGTGTTAATTAAACAGCCAGTAAAAAAACAAAAATAAAAGACAAAAAACAAAAAACTGCATAATTAACACAGCTCCCTTTCCCGCTTTATCATCTATTATCATATGGTAAGGCAAGCATGGGGAAAAACACCGCCGGGTCTCTAAGGGCGGTGTTTTTATTTGCTTTAAATTATGATATAATAAAATTAAGTTTTCCACTATTATGCCTGAAAGGAGGAAATCATTGCGACACAAGAACTTCTATGATGCACACATTAAGATGCGAAAGTTTAACAGGAAAGAACCTTGGCTGATCGCCTTCTTCTTGGCGATCTCAAAGAGGAGGATTGCCATTATGTGCACGCAATTCAACGACGGTTTTCTGACACGGCAAATGTGGCAAAGGAGGTGATCCTTAAAACCTAAACCGCGGCCGGACTGCCCTATAAGGCAAATTCAACCAAGCGCGGTTGCAACTTCATCCGATACCAACACCGCCGGCAGAAGCAATATTTGCTTCGCCGGCTTTTTTATTTAAACAAAATATTGTATAATAAATTCATAAATCACTTCTGTCCCTCTTCACCCGAGAGGGCTTTAAATATTTATGTATTTAGAAAAACTGGAAATCCAAGGTTTTAAATCTTTTGCCAATAAAAATACTTTAATTTTTCCCGGAATAACGATGGGAAACCAGCGCGGCATTACTTCAATCGTCGGTCCTAACGGCTCGGGGAAATCCAATATCGCCGATGCAGTACGCTGGGCTTTAGGCGAACAAAGTATGAAAACTTTGCGCGGAAAAAAAAGCGAGGATATTATTTTTTCCGGTTCGGATAAAAAGGGAAAATTAAGTATGGCTGAAGTTTCGCTATTCCTTAATAACGAAGACCATAAGGCGCCGATAGACTATTCACAGGTAATTCTAACCCGCCGCATCTATCGCGACGGCGAAAGCGAATATTTAATAAACCAAACTCGCGTCCGTTTAAGCGACGTGCAAATACTCTTAGCCAAATCAAATTTCGGGCAAAAAACCTACAGCGTCATCGGCCAAGGCATGGTTGAAGGCTTTTTAAATACAACTCTCTCGGAAAGAAAAGAATTTTTTGATGAAGCCACCGGCGTTAAACAATTTCAAATTAAGCGCGATGACTCGCTTAATAAATTAATAAGGAGCTACGAAAATTTAAATCAGGCTTCAATGTTGCTGTCAGAAATTGAACCGCGCTTAAAAAGTTTAACCAGACAAGTTAACAAACTAAAAAGGCGCGGTGAAATTGAAGCTGAATTAAAAGAATTGCAAAAAAATTATTATAGTAAAATTTGGCATGAAATTAATGGTAAATTCAGCGATTACAATAAAAAAATCTTGGGGCTTGAACGCGTTAGGCTGGAAAAGGAAAAGAAAAGCGCATTTCTAAACCGCGAATTAAGCCAGCTTGAAAAACAAAATCAAAACAGCGACGAATTTAACGGCTGGCAAAAAGAATTAAATGATTTGCAAAACCAAAAAGAAATTTTAACTAAACAACTGGCTAAACTAGAAGCTGAACTTGAAGTTAAGCTTGAAGCTAGCGGCCAATTTGATTTATCCTGGCTCATAAATAAAAGTTCGGAGATTGAAAAAGAAATAAAAAAATTAAGCGAAGAAGCTTTGGGCTTAGAAAAAAATGTTGAACAGGAGAAGAAAATTTTAATTGATTTGGAAAAAGATAAAGAAACTATAAACTTAAAAATTAACCGCTTAAACGATGAGCTCTTAAAACATGGCTCCAGCCTTAGCGGTCAAGGCATGGAAAAAATTAACCTAGAATTAAAAAATTTAAAAAACTTGATTCAAGATATTGATGATAGCGATAATTTAGCTAATATTAAAACAATAATAGCGAAAGTTAGAGAAAAAATCAAATTAATTCTAGAACTTTCCGGGGATGCTCTAGAAAAAGAAAATCTAGAACAAGCCCAAAAAAATTTAATGGCTTTAACTTATGAGAAAGAAGCGGTAATGGCAAAAATCAATGAAAGCAGTTTTCGCGTTTCCGCCAGATCGGAAAGAGTTAAATTAATTAAAGAAAGAAAGAATCAACTGGAAGTAGAGCTTAACAATATCGCCAATAAACTCGCATCCAATAAGGGCACGGCTAATTTAGGCGGTAACAAAAAAGAGCAAAATAATATAAAAAGTAAAATTGAAGGATTTAATTTAAAAATCAGCGTTATTAAAGAAAAATTAAATTCATTTAACGCTAAAGAAAACGAACAAAGGGCCAAACTTTTTTCTTTGCAAAAAAATCTGCAAAATTTACAAAATGAAATAAATGATTTAAGCCGTGAGCTAAATGAATTAAAAATAAATTCCACCAGATATGAAACTAAACTGGAGGATTTGGAAATTGAAATAAGAAATAATTATGGTAATCTAAAAGAAATTATGGATAAAATTGTTGACGAACCGGTTAACGCGGAAATGGCTTTAGAAAAAATCAACTCGCTTAAAAAACAAATCGACCAAATCGGCGGCATTGATCCGGAAATTGAAAAAGAATATAACGAAACTAAAGAACGCTTTGATTATTTAGAAAACCAGACCCATGATTTAAACCAGGCCGTTAGCTCTTTGGAAAAAATTATTAAAGAGCTTGATGCAATTATTAAAGAAAGGTTTGACAAAGAGTTTAAAAATATTTCAATTAAATTTGAAGAATATTTTAAGATCCTGTTTAACGGCGGCACGGCTAAAATCGTAAAAGTTTTGACCGAAGAATTACCGGAAAATAAAAATGGCGAAAAGAGTGAAGTTGGTATAACCGAACCGGCGGGTGAGACTAAGGCAATTGAAGATAAATTCGCGGCCAATTTAAAACGCATAAAATATTTACAAAAATATAACGCCACCGGTTTGGCCGGAATAGAAATATTGGCCACGCCTCCTGGTAAAAAAATTAAATCTATCACTATGCTTTCTGGCGGTGAAAGAGCCTTAACCGCTATCGGCCTAATTTGTGCTATTATTAGCTGTAATCCTGCTCCGTTCGTAGTTTTAGATGAAGTTGACGCGTCGTTAGATGAAGCGAATTCTGAACGGCTGGCTAAAATTTTAGACGACTTATCGCATAAAACTCAATTTATTATTATAACTCATAACCGCGCTTCCATGCGCCGCGCCAATATTCTTTACGGCGTTACTATGGAAGAAAGTGGCGTCTCAAAATTATTAAGCATAAAGCTGGACGAAGCCGGCGCGATGATAAAAAATTAGCATTAACTGAAACAAATAATTATTAACCGCTTTAGGCGGTTTTTTATTTTGATGATATAATAAATTTATTGTTTAGTTATACTTTTATTTTTTATGTCTTCAAAAATTCTCTCCGCGGCCGTGGTTGGGTTGGACGCCGAGCTAGTTCAGGTTGAGGCTGATATTTCTAACAACCCCTTAGGGGCTTTTATTATTGTTGGCCTGCCGGACGCGGCCGTTAGCGAATCCCGCGAACGGGTTAGAAGCGCGGTAAAAAATTCCGGGCTGTATTTTCCCAAAAGAAAAGTCACGGTTAATTTAGCGCCAGCCGATCTTCGCAAGCAGGGTCCGAGCTATGATTTACCCATTGCCATCAGCATTTTAGCCGCCACTAAAAAAATAGACTGCGAAGATTTTTCTAACTTTTTATTTGTTGGCGAATTAGCGCTTAATGGCGAGCTTAGGCCGGTTAACGGCATCTTGCCCATCGCTATTAAAGCTAAGAATAAAGGTCTGACCGCTATGTTCGTGCCCGCGGCTAACGCCAGCGAGGCTAAATTAGTTAAAGACCTTGAAGTCGTGCCGGTTAATAATTTATTTGAATTGGTCGCCCATTTAGAAGGCCATAAGCCAATACCCGGCGCGCCTTACACGGAATTTAATTTTGACAACGCTAAAATTGAGTTTGATATGGCCTATATAAAAGGTCAGGAACATGTTAAACGGGCCATGGAAATCTCGGCCGCCGGAGCGCATAACGTCTTGATGAGCGGTCCGCCCGGTTCAGGTAAAACCCTGATCGCCCGCACCATGCCGTCAATTTTGCCGAATTTATCTTTAAAAGAAGCGATAGAAATAACTAAAATTTACAGCGTGGCCGGAGAATTACCGGCCGAAACCGCCTTAATGACTTCGCGGCCATTTAGATCGCCTCATCACACGGCTTCTGGAGTGGCTTTAGTGGGAGGCGGCACCTGGCCAAGGCCGGGAGAAATTTCCTTGGCCCATCGCGGTGTTTTATTTTTAGACGAATTTGCGGAATTCACCCGCCAAGTGCTGGAAAATTTAAGGCAGCCTTTAGAAGACGGCATGATCCATGTTAGCCGCGCTTCCAGCAATTTAAGCTTTCCGGCGAAATTCATTTTAGTAGCCGCCTCTAATCCTTGCCCCTGCGGCTATTTAGGCGACCGGGAAAAAAATTGCGTTTGTTCAAGCACACAAATAATCAACTACAAAAAGAAAATCTCAGGCCCGATTTTAGACCGGATTGATTTGCATATTGAAGTGCCAAGAATAAAATTTGATAAACTGGCCTCGGATATAAACAGCGAAAAGTCAGCGGACATAAAAAAACGGGTGGAAAATGCCAGAATTTTGCAAAGCCAGCGCTTCGTTGGCACTAATTTCATAACCAACTCGGAAATGTCGCCCGAAGCGGTTAAAAACTTTTGCCGGGTTGATAATCTTTCTACGAATTTACTGCATCAGGCCGTAGATAAAATGCATCTCTCGGCCAGAGGTTACTTCCGCATACTGAAATTGGCCCGAACTATCGCCGATTTGGCCGGCGAAACCAATATTCTAACGCCTCATATAGCCGAGGCACTGCAGTATCGGCCACGCATTGAGTAAAACAATATATTTCTTTTACAACTTAATTTATGTTATAATATTATTAGCTAAAACCTGATAATTTCTAATTTTCAATTTCTAATTTCTAAACAATGAATTAATGCTTCAATTTCCAATTAATTCATTGAAAATTATATCATTGAAAATTGTTTGAAAATTGAGAATTAAAAATTGAAAATTATTTAAATTCTACAGAATTTATGAAAAATATAAATAAAAAAGTCGCCATATTATCCCTCCTCTTCATCTTCCTCCTAACTTCCGGCTTTGGCTGCAAACTTGTTGATAAGCAAACCCAGGACGCTATGAAACCTATTACGCTTACTTATTGGCGGGTTTATGACGGCGAAGATACTTTTAAAGAAATCTTAGATGCTTATAAAATATTGCACCCTTTTATCACCATAAATTACCGTAAATTGCGCTATAGCGAATATGAAAGCGAACTTATAAACGCTTTAGCCGAAGACCGCGGGCCGGATATTTTTTCCATCCATAACACTTGGACAAAAAAATATTTAGGCAAGCTTACGCCCATGCCGGAGACTATCACTATGGCTTATCCGGTAACCCGCGGCACTATTAAAAAAGAAGTTGTCCCGGAATTAAGAACTAGCAAAAGCCTGGGTTTAAATGACCTAAAAAATAATTTTGTTGACGCGGTTTATCAAGATGTGGTTATTACAACCCTGAATGAAAAAACCAAGCAATATGAGCAAAAAGTTTATGGCCTGCCTTTATCCGTTGATACTTTGGCTATGTATTATAATAAAGACTTATTTAACAATGCCGGCATAGCCGAACCGCCCGCCTTTTGGAATAATGAATTTCAGCAAGATGTTAAAAAAATGACTAAGCAAAATGATAAAGGAGAAATTATTCAATCAGGAGCGGCTCTTGGCGGCACTATCAACATTGAACGCTACAGCGATATTTTATCAGTCTTGATGATGCAAAACGGTTCAGTTATGATGGATGATAACGGCCAGGTATTATTTAATAGAATCCCGGCGACTTTTAAAGATCAAAAATATAACCCCGGCTTAGAAGCTCTGCGCTTTTATTCTGATTTTAACAATCCGGCCAAAGAAGTTTATGCTTGGAATAAAGATCTTGATAATTCTTTAAATATGTTTGCCCAGGGAAAATTAGGAATTATGTTCGGCTATGCTTATCATCTGCCAACCATAAAAGCACAAGCGCCAAAGCTTAATTTCGGTATAGCCAAACTGCCTCAGATTGAAGGCAATCCGCCGGTCAATTTTGCCAATTATTGGATAGAAACTGTTTCTAATAAGAGTAAATATACTAATGAGGCTTGGGATTTTATTCAATTCGCGACTAAGGCCGATCAAGCTAAAACCTATTTGGCCAATGCTAAAAAACCCACGGCCCTGCGCTCTTTAGTAAATGGACAAATTGACGATTTGGATATAGGTGTTTTCTCCGGGCAAGTTTTAACGGCTAAAAGCTGGTATAAGGGCGCGGATTCAAACGCTATGGAAAAAATATTCGCCGACATGATTGACGCGGTAATATTGGCTCAAGATAAAATAGAAAACGCGATTAATTTAGCGGTTAATAAAGTTCAACAGACAATTAATGCGGCTCAATAATAAATTTTTAAAATAAATGAAAAACATTATAAAAATTTCAAGCATACTATTCCTCTTAATTAATGTTTTTGCCATTGGCATTTTAACGGTGAGCGCGGCGTCATTGCTTAACGATTCCGAGGCAGACAGCAATATGGCATTAAACGCTAAAAGCGCTTGCATGACTACCGGCACATGCGAATTAAACGATTTTACTAGAGTTGCTGTTAATATTTCTAAAATTATTTTAGGCATTGTCGGCTCTTTAGCTCTTCTCGCTTTCGTAGCCGGCGGCCTGATGATGATGCTGTCGGCCGGCAATCCTGAATGGGTAACGCGCGGCAAGCAAACTTTAATCGGCGCGGTCGTTGGCTTGGTTATTGTCTTTACCAGTTATGCCATAATTCAACTAGTCTTTACTTCTTTAGGAATTGAGGCGGCGGCTGGAGGCAACTGGTCAATTATCGGCAAATGGTTTAAATAAATCCCCATACCAAATTTGGTGTGGGGATAAATAATTCATGACTTCATTTCAATCCAATAAAATCTATTTGGACAGTGAGTTGGTTTCCGAGCAGCTCAGAAGCGCTCGCCAAGCCAAAAAACTAAAACTTTCAAAAATCGCTAAAAAATTAAACATCAACGAAAAATATTTAGCGGCTTTAGAAAAAGGCGAATACGAAAAACTGCCAAGCGGAGTCTACGGAAAAAATTTTTTGCGCGAATACGCGCTTTTTTTGGGGTTGGATTACAAAAAACTGGCCGCTGATTTCGAAACTGAAATTAATATTTTAGAGCCTAGAAGGCAAAAAGAAATATTTTCCAAACAAGTGGTAAAAGCGCGCTATCTTCTGGCCATGCCTAAAATTTTTAAAAATCTCCTGATTTTTTTAACCATCTGCGTTTGTTTTATTTATCTGGGCTACCGCATTAATAAAATAATTTCACCGCCATTATTAATCATAGAAAGCCCTTCGGCCGATTTAACCACCGACCAAAATTCTTTGCAAGTCGCCGGCCGAACCGAAGCCGAAGCCAGTCTGACAATTAACGGCCAAACCGTTTTAACGGATAAAAATGGCGATTTTTCCCAAATTATCAGCTTAAAAAACGGCGTTAACATAATAACCATAACCGCCAATAAACAACACAGCCGCGGCAATACGATTATCAGGCAGATTTTAGTCAAAGAACAGCAACAATAATATTATTGCCAATAGGCTTAAAATAGTCTATTATATAGATAACAAGGGGGTTTGCACGGGACTATTTTCGAATGCCGTATTCGGTCTAAATTTTACAATTTCGGTAAATTTTTATCTAAAATTTCCTCGACAATATAGCAATATTGCCTCAAAAATTTTATAAAAAATTTTCTCAAAATTGTAAAATTTATACTCGAAAGAGCATTCGGCAACAGTCCCTATAATCCTCTTTTAATTTATTAAATAACAAACATGGACACTAAAATAAAGGCCGGCAAAGAGAAAAATGAATCTGAAGAAAAAATGCAAGCGGCTCAATCCGCCATAGACCAAATCAAGGAAAAATACGGCGAAGGCGCGATTATGAGATTTGGCGACGCTAAAAAATCCGATGTTGACGCTATACCCACCGGCTGTTTATCGCTGGATATCGCTTTAGGCATAAACGGCGTACCGCGCGGCCGAATTATTGAAATTTTTGGACCGGAAGCTAGCGGTAAAACAACTTTAGCCCAGCATATTATTGCCGAAGTGCAAAAAATGGGCGGTATCGCCGCTTTTATTGACGCCGAGCACGCCCTAGACCCGGAATATGCCTCTAAAATAGGCATTAATGTCAAAGAGATGCTAATCAGCCAGCCTGATACCGGAGAGCAAGCCTTGGAAATTTTAGAAACTTTGGTTCGTTCCAACGCGGTTGACGTCGTGGTGGTTGATTCAGTGGCCGCGCTCGTACCGCAAAAAGAAATTGAGGGCGATATGGGAGATTCTCATATGGGGCTTCAAGCCAGATTAATGAGCCAGGCTTTGCGCAAATTGACCGGCACTATTTCTAAAACTAAAACCGTGGTTATTTTTATAAACCAGATCAGGATGAAAATCGGCGTCTTTTTCGGCAACCCGGAAACCACCACCGGCGGTACGGCTTTAAAGTTTTACTCTTCGGTCAGAATTGAAGTTAGGCGAGCGGCGCAAATTAAGCAGGGCGATAAAATTATCGGCAACCGCGTTAAAGCTAAGGTGGTTAAAAATAAAGTAGCCGCGCCGTTTAGAGCCTGTGAATTTGATATTATGTACAACGAAGGCATATCTATTTCCGGCGATTTATTAGACACCGGCGTGATTAATAATGTGGTGAACAAGTCGGGCAATTCCTATAGCTACGGCGATATAAAATTAGGCGTGGGCCGGGAAAATGCCAAAAGATTTTTACGAGCTGATAAGAAATTAATGAAAGAAATCAGAAAGAGAATATTATCAGAAGTAGAGGCTCGGGAAGTTGAAGTCTAAATGTTATTGCGAGAAGTATTTATTTATTTTGTCATTCTGGAGGGAGCGTCAGCGACCGATAGAATCTCGAGATGCTATCGCTTCACTCCGTTTCGCTCCAGCATGACATAATGGCTGTGGCCGTTCGAAATGATAATAATAAAAAACACCCCTTAGCTTAAGGGGTGTTTTTTATATACAAAATTTATTTTTATTTACGCCCGGCTTACATATTCTCCCGTATCAGTATTTATAATTACCATATCACCTTCATTTATGAACATGGGCGCGTTAATCTGCACTCCGGTTTCAAGTTCAACCGTCTTAGTAACATTACCGGCTGAATTACCTTTAACCCCCGGAGGCGAACTCGTTACCTTAAGAGAAATCTTAACCGGTAATTTTAAAGAGGCCGGATTGCCTTGAAAATACATTATATCCACATCTATGCCTTCTTTTAAAAATTTCATCTTGTCGCCAATCTGTTCTATGGGCAAACTAAACTGCTCAAAACTTTCATTATTCATAAAACAAGCTTCAGTTTCGGTTTTATACAAATAATTTGCTTTGTTAATTTCGGTTTCAGCTTCTTCGGCCTTATCATTGCCCTGAAAAGTTTTTTCTATAACATTGCCGCTAAGCAAATTTTTTAATTTAGTCTTTAAAACCGCTCCGCCCCGGCCCATTTTATGATGGTCGGCTTTAATAACCGCGTAAGGTTCATCGGCAATTTTAAGCAAACTGCCAATTTTAATTTCATTTAAACTTAACATAAGATGCGGGTTAACTAATATTATTTGTTAGTGAACGGTAAAATCGCCATCACTCGCGCGCGCTTAACGGCAGTCGCTAATTTGCGCTGATGTTTTGAACAGGTGCCGGTTCTTTTCTTGGATAAAATTTTACCATAAGAATTGATAAAGCGGCGCAACATATTGCCGTCTTTATAATCAATATCCTTTATGTTGTCCACGCAGAAATGGCACTGTTTTTCTTTTTTGATTGCTTCTTCCATATAAGTATTCTAGACATTATTAAAAAGGTATGTTCTCAACCCTAATTTCTTCTTCACTGGTATTGCCATCACCCATACCAACGGCTTCTTCAACATCAATCACCGGTTCGCTCGGCATCGGCGCTTCTTCCGGACGGCTAAATGAACTGCCGGCGCCGGCGCGGTCTAACATAATCATATTTTCAGCGATAATTTCCATGCGGTAGCGCTTAACTCCGTCTTGGCCGACCCAATCGCGAGTTTGCATTCTGCCTTCAAGATAAATCTTTGAACCTTTTTTTAAATATTGACCGCAGATTTCAGCCAATCTTCTCCAGGCAACAATATTATGGAATTCCGCTTTGTCGCGCTTCTGGCCCGATTGATCGGTCCAAACATAATTGGTAGCGACGGAAAATGAAGCTACCGTCTGCCCGGTTGGCGTAGTTCTTATTTCCGGGTCTCTGGTCAAATTGCCAATGATCATGGCTTTGTTCAAATTCATAAATTTGTTTTATCAAATTAAAAATTAATGGCCGTAGGGTTTTGCCCGCTATTAAATTTTAATTTGATTCATTATATTTTTGAAAATATTAAAAACTTTTTCTAAAAAAGTTTTTAAAGATTTATAATAAATCGCTTGTTTCTAAAATTTTATCAAGCTTTTCATCCAAATCTTTTAAATTAACTTTTTCTTTAACGGTTTCTTTAATTTTTTCTTCTTCCTCTTTTTCTTCCTTAATGTTACGGGCCGCGATTTTTTCGGCGATTTTTTTGTCTTGGGCAATCTGTTCGGCGGTTTTTACAGTCTTGGTAATAATTTGATGCCTTAAGACTTCGTTCATCATGCGCAAGGCGCGGTCAAGATTGATTAAACTTTCTCCGGCCATATCAAATTCGGCTAAAATATAATAGCCGTAACGAAAACCTTTAATCGGATAAGACAATCTTTTTTTGCCTAAATCTTCAGCCAAGGTTATTTTGCCCTGATTATTTACAATCAAAGAATTTACTTTTTCTACGATTGGCTTTACTTCATCTTCGCTGAACTGGTTAGAGATTATGTAGAGCAATTCGTAATGGGGCGTTTCGCCTGATTTTACTTTTGACATAATTTTACTAATTATTTCCTTTTAAAATAATAAATCCCAGATATTCTCTGATTTTCGGATAAAACCCGAAAAAAATACTGGGATTGAGAATACCTTTAACCCCGCCGTAACGGGGCCGTTTCTTAAATATTTAAGAAACATGGGAAAGGTCTATATTAATTTGTATTCATACCTTATCACAGCCTAAAAAAAATTGCAAGACTTATACTCTTGTGCTAAGGTTTAATTAAATTCCTTCGTCATTCCCGCGGAAGCGGGAATCCAGAAATAAACCATTAGAGCAAAATAAATTTACCAAAACTATGCGTTATTTCTTCATTTTAGGCTCAAATCCAACCCTGTCTTTGGCCGAATTGACTGCGGTTTTTAATGATGGTAATTTAATATTGGCGCAAAAAGACATCGCAATTTTGGAGACAAACCAAGAAATAAACGCTAATATTATTAAAAAAATCGGCGGCACGATTAAGTTCGGCATAATCCATAGCGAAATAGCCTCGTTTGCCACTAAAGATATTTTAAAATTCGTGGCTATTTTTGCTAAACCGGAAAAAAGTGAATCAAAATTTAATTTTGGCGTTTCTTTATATGGCAAAGCCAAAATAAACACAAAAGTAATAGCCATGGAATTTAAAAAAATGCTTAAACAATCCGGCGTAAACAGCCGCTGGGTTATAAGCCGCGAGCCGACTTTATCAAGCGTAGTGGTGGAACAAAACAAGTTAATAACAAAACAAGGCGCGGAAATCGTAATTATCCAATTCAACAAAAAATTTCTCTTAGGCAAAACTTTGGCGGTCCAGCCATTTAAAGAATTATCATTTCGCGATTACGGCCGGCCGGCGCGAGATGACCGCTCCGGCATGCTGCCGCCCAAGTTGGCGCAGATTATGATAAATTTGTCCGGCGCGAACAATGACAGTGTTATTTTAGACCCCTTTTGCGGCTCAGGCACGATTCTAACCGAAGCCATGCTGATGGGCTACACACATATTATAGGCACTGACATTTCAAATAAAGCAATTACTAATACTAAAACAAATATTGATTGGACAAAAAACAATTTCAAATTACAAATTACAAATTACAAATTATTAAATGCTGATGCAACACAAATTTCTAAACACCTCGCGCCAGATTCGGTTGATGCTATAATCACCGAACCATATTTGGGTCCGCAAAGAGGCAGGATTGAAATTGAAAAAATAAAATCTGAGTTGGAAAAATTATATTCAAAAAGTTTGGAAGAATTTAAAAAAATATTAAAGCCCGGCGGCAGGATTGTTATGGTTTGGCCGGTATTCCAACGCGCCCACCTGTCATTGCGAGGGAGCATCAGTGACCGAAACAATCTCACGAATACCAATATAGCAGGAGCTCTCCATCCTAACCTTAATAATTTCCACATCATCAACCCCATTCCAACCAGCCTGCAAAAAAATATTTTTGTAAAATTAACCAACCGCGATACTATAATTTACGGCCGCGAACAGCAAAAAGTTTGGCGGGAGATAGTGGTACTGGAAAGAGAAAAATAGTTTAATTTTTTATTTAAGATTAGATAAAATATAGTTAAGTCCACATATAACTAGTTAGCTGAAATATTACTCTTTTAAATTATTAATATTAAACTAACCATAAACTCCTATGGACAAAAACAAACTAATCTTACCAATCACAATTTTAGTGGCAAGCATTCTTTTGGGTATTTTTTTCTATGCCGGGCAGATAAGCACGCAAAAATTTATTGAACGGCAATTAAAAATTAAATCCCAAGCGGATCAGGCAATGGCGGAAAAAGACAAAACGGATAGAATTTTTAGCAATAATGTAAAATGCCAAACTTTATTAATAAGCCTAAGGCAAAAATGGAATAATATGGTAGGGACTTATTATGACGAATCAAAAAACACCTGTATCGTTAAATATTCGGTAAAGGACAAAATAGAAGAAGCGCCGTTTGAGGAGATGAAAGATATAAAATAAATCTACTTTTTAATATGCCGGTAAAAATAACTTACTTTGTGCATGGCACAACAACAGACAACAAAAAAGACCTTGCCACGGGCTGGGCGCACGGCGAGCTTTCTCGGCTTGGCATAGAACAATCTAAAAAACTGGGAGAGTTAACCGCCGATAAAAAATTTTCTGTTGTATTTTGTTCGGATTTAAAAAGGGCGATAGATTCCGCGCGCCTTGCTTTTGGCGATAAATACGAAATAGTTTTGGACGACCGGCTTCGCGAAGCAAATTATGGCGACTTCACGCAAAAATCAGCGACGGATTTTAAAAGTAATATGCTTAAATATATAGATTCACCTTTTCCAAATGGTGAAAACTACAGGGACGTGGAAAAACGCGTTAGAAACTTTTGTGAATATTTAAAAGCCAATTATAGCGGAAAGCACATCGCGATAGTCGCTCATCAAGCGCCACAACTTGCCCTGGACGTTATTTTAAAAAACAAAAACTGGGAGCAAGCAATCGCCGAGGATTGGCGGCACACTAAATCGTGGCAACCCGGCTGGGAATATGATATAAATTAATAATTTTTCAAAAAAAATAAAGCACCTTGGAGGGGGTGCTTTTTTGTAAATATAAAGGGGTGGTCTGTGACAAATTGTGGTGGAAGTTAAACAGATAGGAGCTTCCACTGCTCAGCAGACCATAAGCTTAAGCCTCCGCCCGTGCTATGGATGGGAAAGGAGGTGGACCCAACTCTGTATCAGCAGGCGAGGCCTTTATAAGGCTTTATTATTTCATCGCGGAGGAATATAACGATGAATAATACCCCGAAAAATTCAAAGGACCGTTTAGCAGTCCTCTAATATAACAAAGCCTATAGAATTTGTCAATTGTTAATCAAAAAGTTGCACACATCACCATCCTGCAAAACATACTCTTTGCCCTCGGTTTTTATCCAGCCAAGCTCGCGCGCCTTAGCTTCACTGCCGGCTTCTATAAATTTTTGCCAATTAATAACTTCGGCGCGAATAAAACCTTTAGTAAAATCCGTATGAATTACTCCGGCCGCTTGCGGCGCTTTCGTATCGCACTTAATAGTCCAGGCGCGAGTTTCATCCGGCCCGGTAGTTAAGAAAGTAATCAGGCCTAAAGTTTCATAAGATGCTTTAATTAATTTATCTAATCCGCTTTGGTTTAAACCTAATTCTTTAATATACTCCGCCTGCTCGGCTTCTGGCAGAGTGGCAATTTCTTCCTCTAGCTTGGCATTAATTTTAATAACTCCACTGTCCCAATTACTAAAATTTTCTGCCGTACTATCTTTAGCATTTAACACATAAATTATCGGCTTAATGGTTAAAAGCCCCAAATTTATTATTTCTTTTCTTTCGTCGTCAGTAAGCTCAAGCTCGCGCGCAGCTTTACCAGCTTCAAGTTGAACTTTTAATTTTTCCAATAATTTTTTTAAAGCAATAGCGTCCTTATCTCCGCTTTTAGCTTCCCGCCCGACTTTATCCAATCTTTTTTCCACTGTAGCTAAATCGGCAAAAATAAGTTCAAGGTTGATGGTTTCCCTGTCGCCTTCCGGGTCAATTTTACCGCTTACATGAATAATATTGTCGTCTTTAAATTCGCGCACCACTTCGCAGATGGCATCGCACTCGCGGATATGCGATAAAAATTTATTGCCTAAGCCTTCGCCTTGCGACGCGCCTTTAACCAAGCCGGCGATATCAACGAACTCAATATATGTCGGTATAATTTTTTTTGGCTTGGAGATAGCGGCTAATTTTTCCAACCTTTCATCAGGAACTTTAACCACGCCAACATTCGGGTCAATGGTGCAGAACGGATAATTGGACGCCTCCACTTGTTTTTTTGTCAGGGCATTAAATAAAGTTGACTTGCCAACATTAGGCAAGCCGACAATGCCTATGGATAAAGACATATTTTATTTTTACCATTACTTATTTACCTTTTGAATTTAGCAGAGATTCAAAAATTTTACAAATAATTGACTTATTTCAGCGAATATTATAAATTGATTAGCTAGTTGAGTTTAGCTCTTTTTAAATTTAACCGAAAAAAACAACCCATAGATACATAAATCACAAGCCACCTCTAACGACGAAAGGAGAAAATCATGAAAAATGTATTCGAAATGAACCAAAGCTGGTTGAAGTGCATCAGGTGCGGTCAAAAAGTTGATTTATTGACCGAAAAAAAGTTCAAATGTTCGAACTGCGACGGTCTGTACGACGTAATCCACGACTTCGCCGGCGTAGGCAAGACTTTTGACGAACTTAAGATGATTTTTGACGCCAGGGCCAACCCCGCGGGCGTCGGCAACACCAATGACCCCAAAAGAAAATCCGGTGTCTGGCGGTTTAAAGAGCTGATTATGCCTTACCTGCCGGATAAGTATATCGTTTCCCTGGGCGAAGGCAATGTGCCTATCGTTAAAGCCGGACGCAACCTGATGAATTGGATCGGCGGCGACATTGAGCTCTTCATTATCATGGAAGGTCTAGGGCCAACCGGTTCATTCAAGGATTTCGGCGGCACGGTCATGATGTCAATGGCTAAAGCCATGGGTATCAAAGCGGTCGGTTGCGCTTCCACCGGCGATACTTCGGCCATGGCGGCGGCTTACGCTGCCGCGGCCGGTATCAAATGCTTCGTTATTTTGCCTGAAGGCAAAGTGACGGCCGTTCAGCTGGCCCAGCCCCTGGTTCACGGTGCGGCAGTTATAACTCTGCCGGGAAATTTTGATGATTGCATGAAAGTCATGCAGGAATTGGTCAGCGACTACGGCGCCTTCCCGGCCAACAGCCTTAACCCCACCAGGATTGAAGGCCATCAGGCCACGGTCTTCCTGACAGCGCAGTATTTCGGCTGGAAGCTGCCCAACTGGTTCCCCGTGCCTATCGGCAACGGTAGCAACAGCTCTTCTGTGGGTAAGGCACTGAGACTTTTGGCTGATTTTGACATGCCTGGCCGAGCCAGGATACTTGGTTGCCAATCAAGGGCGGCCAATCCCTTGGCCAAATCCTGGAACTTAGCCGGTGAAGGCAATTGGCGACCGAATGATCGCGACTTCCTTGATAAATGGAAGGAGTTATATCAGGAAGTTGAAGTGGGCGAGACCACGGCCACTGCCGCCAGAATCGGCAATCCGGTTTCCCGCGACAAAGTTATGTTTGAAATTATTGCATCGAGAGGGGCGATGCAAGTTGCTCAGGAGGAGAATCTGAATCAAGCGGTAGCCGTTTGTGGCCTAGACGGTCATTTCGTTTGCCCCCAAACCGGCATCGCCTTGGACGGAGTTAGAAGCGCGGTCAAAAATGGCTGGATTAAAAAGGGAGAAAAGGTAGTAGTGGTTTCCACGGCCACCGGCCTCAAGTTCACGGGGTCAGCCGCCGCCAATCTCCAAAAAAATATCATCAACGCGAAAGATTGCCATGCCAAAACGGTAGCCAATATTCTCGAGCTCTAAGTCTTCAAAAAACGATCTTTACCAAGGCGGTTCATTTTACGAACCGCCTTCTTTTTTTATTAAAAATTGACTAACTTTTCATTTTTTGTTAGGATAATTTTAGTCTCGGCAGAGACTTTTTATTTATACACTGGGACGGTAGCTCAGCTGGTTAGAGCGCTGCCCTGTCACGGCAGAGGTCGCGGGTCCGAGTCCCGTCCGTCCCGCAAATATAAAAAATAGGGTATAACCCTATTTTTTATATTTACAAATTTTTATTTTCCTCTTTGTCTAACCGCTTCAAATAAAATTATAGCCGCGCTAACCGAGACATTAAGCGAATCAATCTGACCGCGCATCTTAATTTTAATTTTTTCATCCGCCGATTCTAACCATTCTTTACTTAACCCTTTGTCTTCAGCACCCACCGCTATAGCGCAACCACGGGTATATTCAATTTTAATATATTCTTTTTTCGCATCCGGCGTAGTAGCTAATATTTTTATTTTATTGGCGCGGCAGAATTCAATTGTCTCATTAATAGAACTTAAAACCGTTGGCACAATAAAAACCGTGCCTTGGCTGGCCCTGATAACATTCGGATTATAAATATCGGTTTTAGCGTCATTAATGATAACCGCATCGGCTTTGGCCGCGTCGGCCGTGCGTAAAATCGCGCCCAAATTTCCCGGCTTCTCCACCGCTTCTAAAATAATTAATAGGGGATTAGAGCTTAATTTTATATTTTCCAATTTTAACTTCTTTGTTTTGGCTAAAGCTAAAAAGCCATCAGGATTTTCACGATAAGAAATTTTATTAAAAACTTTTTCCGAAACTTCAATCATTTTTTCTTCATCAATTTCCAATTTTTGCTTTGCATAATCACGGCAATAAAATATATTTTCAATTTCAACTCCGCCTTTTAGCGCTAAATTTATTTCACGCCAACCCTCAATTAAAAACAAGCCTTGCCGTTTCCGCTCCTGGCTGGCGTCGCGTAATTTAACAAGGTTTTTAATTTTCTCGTTTTGCAAACTATCAATTCTATTAGTCATAATTAATTATATTACAATTTTTTCTTTTCTTTTAAATAAACTAGATATGAATAACCCATAGTGCCAAGTGTTAAAGCCGCAATCATAATTATAAAAATCGGTAATTTCCAGCTAACCGGCACAAATATTTCCGCTATCATTAACAGACCGCCTAAAATAAACATCTTACCGCCGAAACGATGAGTTTTATTCCAAACCTCTTCGCTGGATAGCGTCCAGGGAGTACGAATACCCATAAACCAATTCCGCTTAATCTTGCCCATATAATTGCCAATAACAATAAATAATAAACCGATCAGACCGGGAATAATCATGCCCACCGGTAAATCATAGCCTAAGCCATTCAAACCGATTACAAAATAAATAATAACCAGTAAAACCAATATCATTGTCTTAAAAATATGATAGATCTTGCTAAATTGCTCATAGCGTTCTTTCTTCGGGTCTATATAGGGCAATAATAAAAACAGCAAATACATGCCAACAGCCATTAGCGGTATGGCGATAGCCTGCACTTTGCCGGAACCCCAGCCGTCAATCTCTCCGGCGAAATTCCAATGAGTAGCAATACGCTCCGGCAAATTATTATAAAAGAACACGGAGGCGGCTATGGTTAAAATAATCAGCGCCAGAGGAATAAATTCTGTTTTTACCGTCGGTTTAACTGGGTTGGACATAAATTTTTCATCAAATAAGAATTTAATGGCCGTAGGGCTTTGCCCGCTATTAAATTCTTATTTGATACATTATATTTTTTGAAAGCATTGAAAACTTTTTTTGAAAAAGTTTTCAAAGTTATTATTTCTTAAAAAATTTTACTAATTTTTTTGCCATCTCCTCAAACACGCTTAGATTCAGAGAATATATTATTTCCTGACCGTGCCTTTGGCTGGTGACTAAATCAGCCTGCTTTAAAACATTCAAATGATGTGATAGCGAGGGCAGGGTTATATTAAAATTTTTGGCGATTTCTCCGGCCGCCATGTCTTTTTTCTTCAAAAGCTCTAAAATTTTACGCCTAGTCAAATCGGATAAGGCTTGTAAAGTTATATTTAAGGTCATATAAAAACTATTAGATATTTAGACAACTATCTAAATTATACCATACTTATTATTTTTGTCAAGAATAAGGCAAAGCCCCTCTCCGGTAAAACCGGGAGGGGCGTAGAAGGAGCCATTTCCAAAAACAGATTTAACTCAATTAAACTATGCACTTTTAACTATAATAATTTATCTTTTTCGTCTTTTTCTTCAGCTTCATTTTGCGCTTGGCGCTCTTTAATTAATTCGCGGTTAACCCATAGCAGCCAAGCCACCACTCCGACTAAAAATAAAATAAACAATATTAAGCTTGATTTTAATTTTCCCTGATTTAATCTGCCCTCATTAATCATACCCCACCCTGTTGTTACTTTTTCACTCGTATTATCCCTAATTAAACTTTTTATTTTTTCAAGGCTGGCTTCGTCCTGTTGATTTAACTTATTAATAGCGCCTTCTTGCTCCGGTTTAACTTCTACCGGTTCATTTAATTTTTGTTCGATTACGCCGGAACTATCGGAAATAACCGGCGCCTCGGAATTAATTTCAAGTATTTCCTTGGGTTCTTCAATGTTGGCAACCGTATCATTTTTTTCTTCCCGGGCCGATTGGGCAATGGCCGAATCTCTGGTTGAAAAATAAACTATATTTGACCAATCGCTTTGTTTGCCGCGCTTATCAATAGCTATGGCATAAACCGCGTGGCTACCTCTGGCTAGGGGTTCAACCGGCTTATAAGCAAAATTGGCCGTACCGCTCCGGTCATTTTTTACTTCAAATTCTCCATTATACTTTTTATCAATATAAATTTTAATTTTAGAATCATTTTTCGCTAAGCCGACTATAAAAGGCTTTATAGCTGATGTATCACTATTAACCACCGGCTTTAGCGTAGTCGGTGCCGGCATTGGAAGTTCAATATTAAAATGCAAAATTTCCGACATCCGGCTGGCCCGTCCCTCTTTATCTTCGGCTATGGCGTAAACTTCATGCCAGCCGCGGCTTAAATTTAAAAATGGCTTATAGGCGAAGTCGGCGGTACTGCTTTCATCATTTAAAATTTCGGTTTTACCATTGTAAACGCCGTCAATAAAGATTTTAGCTAGACTCCCGTCTTTGGTTAAGCCGATAATTAATGGCTTTGTTTTAGCGGTAGCCGTTGTTTCATTCGGCGAGATTAAGGTCGGCGCCGGCACCAAATTAACCATAAATTTAACTTCGTCTGACGGCGCCGATAAAACCAAGGAGGTTTTATCCTTGGCCACTGCCATAACCGTATGCGTGCCATCGGCTAATTTCTGATTTCCTTTATATTGAAAGTTAAAATTAGGCTCGGTTTGTTTTAAAACAATCTCGGTTTCAACCTGGCCGACAAAATTACCGTCTAAATAAATTAAAATTTCACTTCCGGCCGGAGCCGTCCCTGCCATAATAAAATTTTCTCCGCCGGCCAATTTAATAATTTTGGGCGCCGCCATCTCGGCCCGCGCTTCGGCCGAAAAAATTATGGCAAAAAATAAAACGAGGCTTACGCATAACAAACTTTTTAATGCTTTCATGGTGTTAGAAATTTATTATTATAGCCCCCTTATTTTTCTATTATAGGGCTAAGGGGATTAAATCAGCTAAGCCAATTTTTCCCTTTAGCCCTAATAAGAAAATTTTTAAAATTTTACCGCAAAACCCAGAGACTACCACCCACCGAACACGGCATTTGACGATAGCCTTTAAAAAACAAAATTGTTTACGGTAATTTTAGTTTAACCGCCGGAGATGAAGCGCGTCAAGTGTATTACAGGTTAATAAAATGTTATTAAATGCTGATAAATTGTTAATAAACAAGTGTATAAACTGATAACACCTAAAAAAAACTATAAAATAATTTATACCACGTCTTTATAATGCTTTATCTTGGCCGTTTTTTTAATATGGTCAATATCCACAGTAATTAAGTCTGCTCTAATATCTTCGGCATATAAATTTTTATTGCCAATATACATTTCCATACCCCGCCTGAATCTTTCCAGCTTGGTAAACTGAAAAGCATTTTCCGCCGGCCCATAAAACTGGCTGATTCTGGTTTTTACTTCAACAAACACAATCAAATCATCTTTAGAAGCTACAACATCAATCTCTTGATAACTTAATTTAACATTAGCGTCAATAATTTTATAGCCATGTTTAACCAAATAATTTTTGGCTAATGTTTCACCAAATTCTCCTATTCTTTGATTATGGGTCATAAAATTTAAATTAAAAAAGGGCTGTTAAACAGCCCTACACTTAAATTATCATTATTGGTTTATGGAATATACTTTTTAAATTCTTTTTCTTTTTCTAACCGCGCTCTTTTTTCAGGTATTCTCATAACAATTCTATAAATAAAAAATAACCAAACCAACATGCCTACAGCCCAAAGCAAAAACCAAAAACGGGAAGATAAAAACGGCACCATTTCATAATTAAAAAATGTTAATATTAAACCAATAGCGGCGTTGGTCAGAAAAAAAGTATATAAACCGCTCCAAAAAGAAGAATATAAACTCTTAGACCATCTTTTTTTGATAACCCCGCCGGTTATAGATAAAATAATCAACAAAAAAATAAAGCCCAAAACTATCTTAAGCGAAAAACCGGTGAAAGCGCCCGGTCTGGCGCTAAACCAAAAACTCCAAGTTAAAAAATTTCCCATATTTTAATAAATTTAATTTTTTATAACTTTACATAAATTAACCCATAGTGATAGGGCCCGGCCTCAAATTCATCTTCAGGCCGTAATCCAAGTTTTTTAGCCGCATTATCAACCAGCTCTTTTTTTACTCTTTCTTCTGCCGGAGGACCAAACGGTGCGGCAACATTTTTCCATTCAACAATAACTAATTTGCCATTTTTTTTCAACAGCCTGATTGACTCTCTTAAAATTTCGGCTCGCTTGTGCGATTGATATAAAGTATTAATTAATAAACCGACATCCAGGCTGCCGGCCTCAATCTTGGTAGCGCCAAATATTTCTAAATTACTCCAAATTGTTTTAATATTAGCCAAATTTTCCACATGAGCACGCTTACTGATTGTCTCTAAAGCAGTTCTTAAAATATCAACCGCGTACATAATTCCCTTTTTGCCAACCAGCCTGGATCCTGAAAAAACAAAATGTCCGGAAGAGCCGCAGCCTAAATCAGCGACTTTCATTTTTTCTCCGACTTGGGCTTTGTCGAAAAGTAAATTGACATTAATTAATGTATTACCTCCTGTTGATCCTGACATATAAAAAAATATTAACACATTCTTATGTCCTTATTATAAAATAATTTTGGTTTTTAAACAAGCTATCATCCAATACTATTTAACCCGGTTAAAACTTAAGCGATGAATCGCGCATGGACCGTATTGTTTTAATTTTTCCAGATGTAATTTTGTACCATAGCCTTTGTGTTTGCTAAAACCGTAATTAGGATACAATCCGTCCATTTCTCGCATTAGGCGGTCTCTAGTCACCTTAGCAATAATTGAGGCCGCGGCGATAGTAAAAAGTCTTTCATCACCTTTAATATAGGCCTGTTGGGGCGTGGAACAATTTGGTAATTCAAGAGACCCGTCAATTATAATAAAATCCGGCCTGCTTTTTACGGAACTGATCGCTTTTTTCATGGCTAAAAATGTAGCCTGTAATACATTAATTCTATCTATTGTTTTATGATCGCAGATACCTATACCAACTTCAATAAAATTTTTTTTAATTAACTCAAACAAGGCTTCTCTGGTTTTTTTGCTTAGTTTCTTTGAATCATTAACCCCAACTAAATCATTATTAATGCTAATATTAGCATTAAAAATTACACAAGCCGCAACCACCGGACCGGCTAGCGGCCCTCGCCCGGCCTCGTCCAAGGCGCCAATTAAATTATAGCCTTGAGAAAATAATTTTTTTTCTTCCACCAGGTCAAGCATATAACTATAATACTAGATTGGACTAAATTTGTTAACTTTTCGTGCGAGGACCCCGCAAATGCGGGGTAGAAAATTTTATAAATTTAGCCCAATCTTTGTTTATAACCTTTTCTTAATTTTACTTTCCCATTTGCAAATATTTATATGCCGACAGCGCCGCTACCGCCCCCTGGCCACAGCCAATAATAATTTGTTTAAATTCACTTTGGATAACATCGCCGGCCGCGAAAATACCGTCATGGCTGGTTTTACCACTTAAGTCCACAACAATCTGCCCTAAACTATCTCTTTCCACTAAATCCGCCACTATTTCCGTTTTAGGTTGGTGGCCGATTTCAATAAATAATCCATCAACATTTATTTCTGCTGATATTTGGCTAACATTATTTATTATTTTTAATTTTTCTAATTTTTTACCCCCTATTATTTCACTGATTTCACTACTTAACATTATTTCCACATTGCTTTTATCTTTGACTGCCAAAATAAGGCTTTCAAAAGCTTTAAGTTGCGGCTTGCGGTAAATTAAATAGACTTTACCGGCGATTTTAGACATTACTTCGGCCGCATCTAGGGCCGCGTTGCCACCACCGGCCACAGCCACATTTTTTCCTTTAAATAAAGGCCCATCGCAATTAGCGCAATAACTTATTCCCCTGCCGGTCAATTCATTTTCCTTGTCTAAACCCAGTTGTTTGGGCGCAAGCCCCATGGCAATAATAATCGTTTTAGTTAAATAGCTGTTTTTTCCGGCTTCAATCAAAAAACTGCCGTCATCGTTTTTGCTAATCTTTTTTACTTCATCAATTTTAATATCAACTCCCAAATCTTTTACCTGTTGGCTCATTTTATTTATCAATTCAACGCCCCCGACAAACTCAATACCTGGGTAATTTTTTATATCAGAGGCCCAAATAACCTGACCGCCTATATTTTTAGAAATCACTAGGGTTTTCATCATTCTTCGGGATGCATATATGGCCGCGGTCATTCCAGTTGGTCCTGTTCCAATAATTATTGTATCAAACATAAAATTAAAAATTAACAAATTATTATTATTTACCCCCAATTTATCCACTCAAATAAATTTTGCTAATATTAGATACCACTCTAGACTTAAGTCCACAAATTTGTGGACTTATCCCCGTTTCTCAAAAAAACTTTAAGTCCACAAATTTGTGGACTTAAAGTTGTAAGCTATTTATTCTTTGCAATTAATTTTTCAATTTCTTCTTTGTCGCCATACCCTATCTTTTTATCAACCACTTTACCATTTTTAAAAACTAAGAATGTCGGAATGCTCATAACATCATACTGGGTGGCTATTTCCTGATTTTCGTCTATATTAAGTTTACCGATCTTAACATTTTTGTCTTTATTTTCTTTAATTATTTCTTCTACTATTGGTGACATTATTTGACAGGGGCCGCACCATAAAGCAAAAAAATCAATTAATACTAGGCCGGCGAAGCTTTCAACTTCCTGCTTAAAATTATCTTTGTTAAATATCATATATTTTTAAGAACAATAGCAGAATACAACATTCAGCGATTGCTCTTTTTAGAGTTTTTGATAGAACGAAAAAATTGTTCAATCTATTGGTGGACCGTACCGGATTTGAACCGGTGACCTTCTGCATGCCATGCAGACGCGCTACCAGCTGCGCCAACGGCCCTAATTAACGAATAAATTTTAGATTTTTATTTAATATTAGCTAAATTATTATAAATTTTAATTGTTAATTAACTCTGTGCCCCCACCAGGAATCGAACCTGGATTTAGGGTTTAGGAAACCCTCGTCCTATCCGTTGAACGATAAGGGCTTATTTATACTACCAATTTCTGCTACAACCAAAGATATCATAGATTTAAGCAATTTTAAAATATACCCGCCCCTTTTAACCGTTAATCTGCACATGCCATAGGGCGATTTTCCTCTTGTACAACCGTCATTATAATACATCTTAACATATTCTTTGCTTATTTCTAACTGATCCGACCAATATTTTAAACATAAATCCTTGCTCATTCCCGTGAAGTATCTAATTGTCACAGAATATCTATCTTTATTTATGTTAAAACATTTATTCATGGTATTAATGAATATTCTTATCATTTGAGGATCGGTATTGGTAAAAACACAACTTTCCTTATTGCCTTCCGCCCAATAAAGCATGGATAAAATTGAGGCGTATATCTTTTTATTGTTAAAAATTTCTTTAGCTTCAGATATAGCTTTTTCTACAGCTTTTAATCTTCTTTTTTTGCTTCCCCCTCTCTTAGATTTTAGCACCGGCAAAAACTCTTCTTTTACCTTTATACCTTTAATGTGGTGCCAAACGGTGGTTTTAGGAACATGCAAAGCAACTACGATTTCATTTATACTATAACCAGACTTCCTTAAATCTTTTATTTTTTGTATTTTTGTTATGGAATGTATCCGCATCTAAACATGTTATCACATATGATTAGAAAGAGCAATTAAATCCCTGTTTGGTGATACTGTTTCTTATGCACGGAGATAAATAAAAAAATAAACACCTGCTCTGGCGTTTTAATTCCAATTACATAATAACTTAAATATTTTATTTTGACAAACCGGCCAGACTTACCTAGAATTAGTATAGCTAAATTTATAGAGTTTATTTATCTAAATAATTTATAATTTACCTATATTTTATGTTTAACAAACAAGACCAAGGAGAAGTTTTCAATGAATTTGAAACTGTTATCGGGCCATCGGTTAAAGTTAAGGGTGATTTTAACGGCCAAGGTAATATTATCGTGGAGGGTATGGTTGACGGTAACTTAAAAACTAACGGCAATCTGGAGGTTGGCAAAACAGCCAAAATAACTGCCAATGTAGAGGCCAAAGAAGCTAAGGTCGGCGGCCAGGTCTCCGGCAATGTAAAAATTAAGGGGTTTCTTGAAATTACAGCCACGGCTAAAATTTTTGGCGACATTGAAACCTCGGGTTTATCAATCGAGCGCGGAGCTATTTTCAATGGTAAATGCATTATGACAGCCGGGCTTGAAGAGGCCAAAAAAATAAATAAAGAAAAATAAAAACTTAAACTTTTTACAATGAACATTTTTATTTATGATTCTTTTTTGAATCAAAAAAAATATGATCGTTTGTTGGCGCGCATTGAAACAAGAATTACCGACCTGGGCTTAAACGGCAAAATTTCCAGACTTAGCCCAACCAGAAATATCTCGGAAACAATTAATAGCGAGCTTAGACGCGATGCTAAAACTATTATCGCGGTCGGCAACAACAAAACCATTAACCAAATTATAAATTCTTTGGCCGGAAGCCAAGTTCCTTTGGGTATTATACCAATCGGTGAAGACAATAATGATATTGCTAAAAGTTTAGGCATTGAATCGGTTGAATCTGCTTGCGATATTTTATCGGCCAGATTACTGGCTAAACTTGATTTGGGTTTAGCTAACCAAACATATTTTTTATCTAATGTTAGCATTAATAATCAAGGAACCGTAATTGACATGAACAAAAATTATACCATTGAAACTACGGAAAAGGGTTTAATTTATATTTTTAATTTAGCCGGTGAGCAAATAAAATTTCCGCCAAATGTAAAATTTATTCCTAACGACGGGCTTTTAGAATTAGTCATAAATACCCGCGGCAATAAAAAATTTTTTACCAAACAGGACCACCAATCAATTTTTAAAATTAAAAAAATTACAATTCACAATTTAAAAAATCAATTAATCTTAGACGGTTCAATTCCTCTGGCTACGCCGGCTGAAATTACGGCTGTTAAAAAACATTTGAATGTAATTGTGGGAAAAAATAGAAATTTTTAAACAACATATAAAAAAACAACTCCTAATGTAGGAGTTGTTTTTTTATATTTTAAACAATTTTTTATATATTTTCTTTCTGCTTAAACAAATACAACTGCTGCAAGGCGGTTAAAAGGGTGGTGACCAGCCAATAAAGCGCTAAACCACCGGGAAAAGATAAACCAATAAAAACGGTCAGAGCCGGCATCATATAGAGCATCTGCTTGTTCATAATCGCCATCATATTTTCATCTTTGGCGCCGCCGCCCTTAACCTCCGGCCTTTTAGTGGTCATCATTTTTGCCTGCCAAAATTGAGCCAAACCGGCCAAAATAGCTAAAACTACATTGGGTTTTGATAAATCAATAAATCCCAATGATATGGTATTAATAACTTCCGGCCGATAAATAAAAGAGTAAACCAAATTAAGCGATTGGCCGCTGAGTCCTGCTCTAAAAACCATAAAAACCGCCCACAAAAATGGCAGCTGAATTAACAGAGGCAGACAAGAAGAAAACGGATTAACTTTTTCCTGCTTATATAATTGCATCATAGCCCGGCCCTGTTCTTCTTTATTATCCGCATATTTTTTCTTAATTTCATCTATTTTTGGCTGTAATTCCTGCAGTGTTTTCTGTGATTTTATTGACTGCTTGGATAGTGGCAACAAAATTAATTTGATAACCACTGTCATAATAATTATGGCCAAGCCAATATCATGCCCAGGAACAATATTATATAAAAAGACTAAAAGATTAAGTATGGGCTGATAAAAAATAGCGTTAAAAATTTCAGACATAAATTATATTTTACCCTGTTGGCAGGGGAAATTATTTTAGAGGATCAAAGCCTCCTGAATTAAATGGATTACAACGCAAAACTCGCCAAACTGCCTTAATTCCACCCCTAATAAAGCCGTATTTCTCTATCGCCAAAATAGCATAATCGGAGCAGGTCGGATGAAAGCGGCAAAAACCGTTAGGATATAAAAATTTTAAAATGCCATGATCAAAGGAAAAGATTTTTTGATAAATTTTCAAAATTTTTACCGCGATATAGCGCGGGTAAAATTTAAACATGTTATTTGCCTGGTTTAAATAATTTTAATGTGAACAGTGTTTTTTTCAGTTCACTTTTTATAAATTCATATTTTTGAGTTAGCGCAGCCGGGGAAACTATAATAACTAAATCCCACCCATGAAAAAGCTGTTTGTCAAACTCATGGACAGCTGTTCTAAATTGTCTTTTTAATTTATTTCTTTCAACAGCTTTTTTGCTAACTTTAGTACTAATTACTATACCGTAGCGGTTATTTTTTAAATCATTAACTAAAATTTTTATACGAAAAATTTTAGTATAAGAAGATTTTCCCAGCTTAAATATCTTTTTAAAATCTTTCTCTTTAACTAAGCGGCTCTGTTTTACCAACATAATTATTAAATATAAGCGAGTTGCTGAAATAATAATTTTTACAACTCGCCAAATATGTTTTTTTAGCTTTACTTCGCCTTTACTTCGTCAATTTTTTTCTGCCCTTGGCTTTTCTTCTTTTAATAACATTGCGGCCATTTTTTGTCTGCATCCTTTTTCTAAAACCGTGCTTTTTACTGGCCCGTTTTTTGTTCGGCTGATAAGTTCTTTTTGGCATAAATACAAATCACCCCGTCAAATAATTTTACCTCTGGTAAAATTAGCGCCTTGCGCTATTCGACAGGGTAGATATAATTAATAAAAATTTAAAAGATAACTACACAAAATATACGATTTTATCTCAAATAAAACATAACATTTAAACTTTCTAAAGTCAAACAAAAAAATATTATTAATAATAAAAATACCAACACATTCTTTTCCACTATTTATTAACAGCTTGTGAACATTATTGTCTATTTTACATTTATAACTAAGCTGATATAATGCCTATTGAAACAAACTCGCTAATCATTTATTATTAATTTTATATTACTTTCAGATATTTTGATTAAAAAATAAATTGAGATGGTTACAAAAATATTTTGCAACCATCTGATTGTAACTCCCTCATGCTATGAACAATGAACAACTTTGGCAAGCTATCTTGGGCGAAATCGAGCTTAGCTTGTCCAGAGCTAACTTCACCACCTGGTTTAAAAATACTTTTATCTCTTCTCTTGAAAACAGCCGGGTAATTATTTGCGTGCCCAACACCTTCACTAAGGCTTGGCTAGAAAAAAAATACCATAAAGAAATCGTTAACGCCTTCAAAAGTGTTGGTTCCGGAGAAATTAAAGAAATTCTATACAAGGTTGAAGTTAAAAAAGAATCATTATCAGACGATTTTATAAAAAGGGTTAAAACTGAAAACGTTGTTGAAAATAAGCTAAAAACTATTAATCGTTTCGGCCTGAACAACCGCTATGTGTTTGATAGTTTTATTGTTGGTAAAAATAACGAATTAGCGCACGCAGCTTGCCAGGCCGTAGCCGCCAACCCGGGGCACGCCTATAATCCGCTTTTTATTTATGGCGGTGTGGGGCTGGGAAAAACCCACCTATTGCAAGCTATCGGCCACGAATTATCAAAAAAAACCGACAAAATTTTATATGTTTCCTCTGAAAGATTCACCAACGACTATGTCCAGGCGATCAGAAATGGCCAAGCTAAGGATTTTAAAGATCATTACCGCAATGTTGACTTATTATTAATTGACGATATCCAATTTATGGGCGGAAAAGACGGCACCCAAGAGGAATTCTTTCATACTTTTAACGAATTACACCAAGTTAACAAGCAAATTGTTATTACTTCCGACCGGCCGCCCAAAGCCATACCAGCTTTAGAAAAAAGGCTGCTATCGCGCTTTGAATGGGGTATGATTGCTGATGTAAGTTCGCCAGACCTGGAAACCAGAATAGCCATACTTGAAACCAAGTGCCGGGAAAAAAATTATAAGCTTGATAGAGAAATTTTGGCTTACATTGCAAATAATATCACTAATAACATCCGTGAACTAGAGGGCGCCCTGAATCGCTTAATTGCTTATTATGAATTTAACAACTCTCTGCCCTCAATAGATTCAACTAAAAGTATTTTAGCCGGCATAATTTCTAATTTTCAATCAAAATCAACAACAGCTAAAACCATTATTGAGGCGGCGGCTAAGTTTTTTGACATAAATATTAAAGATCTTATCGGACAAAGCCGTAAAAAAGAGCTGGTTGTACCCAGACAAATCGCTATGTATTTAATGCGCAAAGAAATCAACGCCTCCTACCCCTCAATCGGCCAAGAATTAGGTGGCCGCGACCACACCACAGCCATGCATGCTTATAATAAAATAGAACGAGAGTGCCAAGAAGATGAAAAAATAAAACAACACATAGATTCTATCAAACAGGTAATTTACAGTGGTTAATGCTTTGGTGAAAAACCATGTCTTACCTGTTAACTATTTGTTTATAAATTTACTGATAAATTTTTATCCCCGTTTGGCGTATTTTTTTAACAGCTTTTTCAACACCCACCACACACCCAGTCAGTTAATAAAATATTAAAAATTAGCCAAAATTCAATAAAAACCGACTTATCAACCCGCTTATTGTTATTATTATTTATTATATTATAAATACTTATATTAATTAATAAACCCACAGGTCCGTTATAATTTATAAAAAACTGGACACATAATTAAAACACATTATGACAAACCAAACACCAATGGGGTTAAAAATATTTAGCTTACAAGAAAATCTGAAACAGGGGCTGGCTTTGGTTGGGCATGTTTCAGGAAAAAATGTTAATCTACCAATATTAAATAATGTTTTAATAAAGGCAGAGGAGGGGAAAATAAGGTTAATTGCTACCAACCTGGAAATTGGCGTAATTAGTACGGTTAGAGGAAAAATTGAGCGTGGGGGTTCCTTTACGGTTAATTCAAAAATTATTTCTGACTGCATAAACCTTCTGCCAAACAAAAAAATAGGCCTAGAACAGAAGGAAAACGACCTGTTGGTTGACTGTGAAAATTACCAAGCCAAAGTTAGGGGCCAGTCGTCCGAAGAGTTTCCCTTAATACCGGGGGTAGACAGGAAAAATTATTTTAGCGCGGATGTCGGGGAGGTGAAGAAAGCTATTTCTCAAGTAATTTTTGCTACCGCCGCCAGCGAAACCAGGTTGGAATTATCCGGGGTGCTTTTTGTTTTTTCCGGGGATAATTTAACTATGGCCGCAACCGATAGTTATCGTCTGGCTGAAAAAAAGATTAAAATTAAATCAAACAATGAAGAAGAGAAAAAAATTATTGTGCCGGCTAAAACTCTGCAGGAGCTATTAAGAATTTTATCGATTAATTTAGACGATGAGATAGAAGAAAAAAATCCTGAAATAAAATTTTATATTTCAGAAAATCAAATTTTATTTACTTATGGTTCAACCGAATTGGTGTCGCGCTTGATTGAAGGCCAATACCCGGATTATCAACAAATTATTCCCGTGAGCAGCAAAACCAAGGTTTCTATTGATCGGCAAGAATTAATTCGTGCCGTAAAAATGGCCTCTTTGTTTTCTAAGACCGGCATTAATGATGTTAATTTAGATTTTCCAATAAGCAAGAACCAGGTAGTAATTTCTTCTGTTTCCGGCCAAACCGGAGAAAATATAACCAACCTGGAAGCTAGAGTGTCGGGCGATGACAACAGTATTGTGGTTAATTATCGTTATTTGCTTGAGGGGCTAAGTAATATCGAAAAAGAAGCGGTTAAAATCGAAATAATAGATAGTAATACTCCGTGTATTATTAGGCCGGAACAGGATGAAAATTATTTATATATTATTATGCCGATAAAACAATAAAATAAAAAACCGCCCAGAATTCGCGGGGCGGTTTTTTATTTTGTCGTAAAATATTATTGGGTAGTTGCCGGCGCGGCAGCGGCGGGCGCGGGTAAATTATTAACGGTTATAGAGATTTCTTCGCTGGTAGCGGTTTGGCCATACCAGCCGTGCGCTTCAGCATAAAATTTATATGAACCGGCAGATAAAATATTTATTATTTGAGCTTGAGCGGTTTTATCTATAATTTTGCTTTGAGCAATTTTTTGTATTTTGCCGCTGGAATCTTTAAGGTAAAAAGTAACGCCGGCAACCTGCTCCGGGTTTATTACCTCGGCTTTTAATAATATTGGAAAGTCGTATTTAACAATATTAATTGATCCGGACGGCTGAGTCAGCGCTACGCCGATTTTAATAATTTTTGGCTTGCTGTTTTTAGTTAAATTAAATTCTATTTTTTGTTCGGAACAATTATCAACATCATCGCAAACGCGCACGGTTAAATTATGAAAGCCATTGTTTAGGGAACCGACTGATTTATTAAGACTGAAAGGATAAGAAGTTGAGGAATCAAACAAATAACCATCAATATAGTATTCGGCTCGGTTAATGCCCCGGGGAGCCGTAGCGCTTATTTTAACGCTTAACGATTGGTTGGAAATAGTTTGGTTATTACTCGGGGAATCAATCGATATAACGGGGTTGGATTCTGGCCGGTGGACATTATCATATTCGGTCGGCGGCGCCGAGTTAACAATGCCCTGTTTTTTTGCCCACTCTAAAACCGCATTTTCCCACAAATTAAATTGTGGGTCGCTTTTGGGGTCGGACGGCGCCGGGCCCCGCGGGTCGTCTTTATTAATATAATATAAAATATTATGCGCCTGTTTGAATTGTTTTTCTACTATGGCGCTAGCCGGCGTAAATTCATTAGCCAAGAGTCCGGAGAATTTATCAATTTTAATTATTGTATCAGGGTCAATTACGCCATCTAATATGGGTTTTCCCGTAGGTTCATTTTCCGGAGGATTAAAATATTCAATTGGCGTGTTGCCTAAAACCCTATTCATATAATCATGCCAAATCGGTGCGGCTACCACCGAACCGTCGGCGCCGCGGTTCATCTCTGTGTTGTTGTTATTACCCACCCAGACGCCGGTAACGATTGATGGCGTGTAGCCTATGGTCCAGGCATCACGGTAGTCGTTGGTGGTGCCGGTTTTAGCCGCTACCGGCCGTGAGTCCAATGTCAGAGAGTTGTTTTCGCCAAAGACATAGGCTCGGGCTGAATTATCCGACAAAATACTGTTAGTTAGCCTGGCGATATTCGGCTCTAAAACTTTTTCGTCTTGGTTTTTAAATTCTTCCAATACTTTTCCGTCTTTATCTTCAACTTTTAAAATAACAGCAACCGGATGTTTAACACCGTCGCGGGCAAAAGCACCAAAGGCGTTGGTATGTTCTAGTAATTTTACTTCGCCACCGCCTAAAACCAAAGACAGGCCAAAGCGTTCTTTGTCATTGAGCGTGGTATAGCCAAGATTTTGCGCCAAGCTGATAACATTATTAATTCCAGTAAGATAAATAGTCTTAACTGCCGGTATATTTAAGGATCCGGCCAGAGCCTGCTTAATAGTAACCGGGCCATGTTCTTTTGAATCATAATTATGCGGTTCGTAAGGTTTGGCCGGGTCGGTAGAAAAACTAGTTACTACATCATAAAGCACCGTCTCGGGCGTATAGCCCTTAATAAACGAAGCTGTATAAACAATCGGCTTAAAAGACGAGCCCGGCTGTCTGGGTTGCAGGGCTACATTTACTTGGCCGTCAATATCATCATTAAAATAATCACGCGAACCAACCATGGCTAGGACTTGGCCATTTTTAGGGTCAATCGAAATTAGGGCGGCGTTGGTAGCTTGATATTTTTTTTCATTGCCAATCGCTTTTTCGCTGATTACTTCCTCGGCGATTTTTTGTTTATATAAATCAAGCGTGGTATAAATTTTTAGACCGCCCTGTTCTATGGTTTTTTCGCCGTATTTATCCGCTAAAATTTCTTTAACGTACATAACGAAGTGCGGCGCTATCATATTGTCGGACGGAGCTTTAAAAGTTAGAACCGTATTTTTAGCTTCTACGGCCTGGTCTTTAGTAATATAGCCGTATTTAGCCATTAACTCTAAAATATATTTTTGGCGCGCCAAGAGGATATCTTTGTTCGGACCATAGGGAGAATAACGGCTGGGAGCTTGCGGTATAGCCGCTAAAATGGCTGACTCGGCCAAATTTACATCTTTGGCGCTTTTACCAAAATATTTTTGGCTGGCTGCTTCAACGCCGTAAGCGGTTGAGCCGTAGGGAATTTCATTAAAGTACATTTGCAGAATTTCATCCTTAGAGAATTTTTTTTCCAGCCGATAGGATAATATCCACTCCTTTACCTTGCGGGTGATTGAGCGTTCTGATGTCAAAATGGCGTTTTTTACGAATTGCTGGGTTAGGGTTGAGCCTCCTTGTGGTGATTTTCCCATAAGAACGCGGACGACAACCCCGCGGAATATTCCCCAAAAACTAATAGCGCCATGTTTATAAAAATCTTTGTCTTCTATGGAAATGGTGGCATTTTTTAAGTTATCCGGCACATCTTTTAAACTAATTATTGTACGTTTTTGGTCGCCATGAATTTCGTAGAGTATGGTTTGACCCGTGCGATCGTAAATTTTTGTGCTCTCGGGAATCTGGCGCTCAATTAAGCGATTAGGATCAGGCAGGTCATGTGACAACCAGAGAAAACCGGCATAGCTAAAAATAAATAAAGTCAAAAGGCCGATAAATATGGTTTTAGCTTTATTTATTTCTAGGGGATTTTTATTTTTGCCACTTGAATATTTTCTAACGCCGCCCCGGCCGCCAAAGCTAGATGAACCCTTCTTGGTTTTATTTAAAAAATATTTTTTTTTGGTTCGGCGCCAATTTTGAGGTGATTTTATATGATTTGAAGAATATGAAGCAGTCATAAATGTTTAAATATAAAAAAATTATAACAGTTTTATCTGTATATCGCAACTCATAATCTATTAATTTGTTTTATTTTTTAGTTTATATATTTTGAGTTGCAAGCTATTGGCTCACTTTTATGTTTTATGGTAAAATATAATAAGTTCCAATAAGTGTTAATAACTTAAATTATTTAAATTAACATCAATACAGCGAATTAAATTCGTGTGTATTCGTGTTTTACTGAGGGGAGGTGAAAAATGAAAAAAATATTATTAAAAAAAGCAGTGGTATTGGCTATAGCCCTATTTGTTTTAACTCCGGTTTTAGCTTTTTCTTTGCCAGTACCGGCTGCGGCGGAAGATTTAAATCCCTGGGGATCTGATCAGTTAAAAGATAATATTCAACAAACCACTGGTTTGGGCGAACGAGATCCGCGAGATATCGCGGCTTCGGTTATCCGCGTTATTTTAGGATTTTTAGGTATTGTCGCCGTAATTATAATTTTATTGGGTGGTTTTAAGTGGATGACTGCCGGAGGCAATGAAGATAAGGTCGGCGAAGCTAAAAAATTAATTACCGCCGGTATCATCGGTTTGGTGATTATCGTGGCGGCTTTTGCCATCGCGACTTTTGTTTTAAATTCATTAATTACAGCTACTACGGAAAGTTAAAATATTCTTAATACCGGTATTAAGAAAAGCGAGCCCTCAATTTTGGGGGCCGCCGCTCTGGGCGCGAGACAAGCATTCGCGGGCAGAGCGGTGGAAATTTTTAGATTGTCGTTGCGAGCACGACAATTTTGTGCCTGTCATCCTGGAGCGAAGCGATAGGATCTCGACGAGATTCTATCGGTCGCTAGCGCTCCCTCCAGAATGACAAACAGCTTTTATGTCTATAACAAAATATAATAAAATAATTATATCCAGCCTAATGATTGTTTTGTCATTTCTAATAATGGCTCAGGCGGGGCTGGCGGCTTATGACCCCAAAAACCCTCTTACATCAACCGGCCTAAATGAAACTGCCTCACAAGGTTATAGTGTGGCCGGGGCTGAGTTGCTTAAAGATAATGATCTATCCACAATTATCGGAAAAATTGTAGGTGCCGGCTTGGCATTTTTAGGCGTAATCTTTTTCGTTTTAATACTTTATGCCGGCTTAAGCTGGATTTTGTCTATGGGCAATGAAGAAAAAATCACTGAATCTAAAAATATGATTATTGCCGCGGTTTTAGGGTTAATTGTAGTCTTGGGCGCCTATGCCATTACTATGATAATTCCAATGATATTTACCGATGCAGTGCCTAAGTAGTTAAATAAATAATTTATGAAAAATTTTTACGCATTTTTTATATTAATTTTGTTATTTTATATTTTTGTAATTCAGGCGGCGCCGATTTTCGCAGAATCAAATTTTATTACAGGTTTAAAAACAACAGGTGGAAATACCGGCGCCGGCTATCCGGATGTTGGCACCGGCACTTCTGGCCCAATGAATTTTTTGGCTAAAATGTTAGGTCAGGCTGTAACGCCGATTTTTATGGGCGTGACCGGCATGCTATCTTTAGCTTATGGCGGTTATAAATGGATGATGGCGCGCGGCAATGAGCAAGAGGTGGAATTAGCCAAAACTATTATTTTTAATACTTTGATTGCCATGCTTGTAGCTTTTTCCGCTTATGCGATTTTGGCGCTGGTGGTTGATAAAATAGTGGATCCAACCTTTAATTTATATTAGACTTATGAAAATAAATAAAATAAAAATTTTTGCGCTTAGTTTATTTTTTCTAGCGTTTTTCTCTTTGGCCGGCTCTTGCCAAGCGCTTAATCTGCAAGATGCTTTTAGCTCCGATTCAGGCAAGCCTTTGGATGCCGCGGCCAACAAAGGCGCGGGTTTTAATACTGATGTTACTTTTGATGAAATTGCCGGAGCGATTATTGCTTCCGTATTTTCTATGCTTGGCGTGATATTTTTAGCTCTGGCGATTTATGGCGGCTATACCTGGATGACGGCGCGGGGCAATGAAGAAATGACGGAAAAAGCCAAAAAGACTTTAACTAACGCTATTATTGGCATTATTATAGTTATGGCTTCTTATGCTATTAGTTATTTTGTTTTGAGTCAGATTAGTTCAAAGGTTTTATTACCTAAGTAAATAATTTAAAATATGAAATATATATTTATATTATTTTTACTAACAACCCTAGCTTCCCCAATGTTAGTATATGCTGGAGATCCTGCCGTAGATACTTTAAAAAGTATTGGTGTTGATAACGGTCCCTTTAAAGATGCTAGTAGTGGTAATAACATCTTAACAATTATAAACACGGTGATAAGCGCAGCCTTGGCGTTACTCGGCGTTATCTTTTTAATTTTAATGCTTTACGCCGGCTATAACTGGATGGTTGCCAGGGGCGATGAAGAAAAAGTTGCTAAAGCCAAAGAGACAATAACGCGAGCTATTATTGGCATAATTATTGTAGTTGGCGCTTATGCAATCAGCATTTTTGTTATGAGTAGGTTGGAAACTGCAACTTTACAAGATGGAAGCAGTTTAGATCAAACACCGTCAATAAATAATCAAGTTGAAGATACCCCTCCGGCGGTATAGTTAATAATAAATTTATTAATTATGAAAATATATTTTAAAAAATTTATAATTTTTATTAGTTTGATAATTGTTTTTATTTTACCATATTTTGTCGCGGCCAGCCCGGCCTATGATAATTTAAAACAAATTGGCGAAGGAGAAAATGCCCCATATCAATCGGTAACACCAGGATCCGGTACGAATGATTTGGCCGGTGTTGTCGGGATTGCTATCCAAGCTTTTATAGGGTTATTGGGTGTTATATTTTTATCCTACACGCTTTATGCCGGCTATAACTGGATGACGGCGCAAGGCGACGAGGAAAAGGTCACTAGGGCCAAAGATACTTTAACTCGGGCGATTATCGGCGTGATTATAACTATCGGCGCTTACGCGATTAGCTATTGGGTAATTGAAAAATTAGTTATAAGCGGTAAAATACTAAAATAAATATGTTAAAAAAATATTTAAAAAAAATTGTATTGGTGATATTTTTGTTCTCCGCGGTGGCAAATTTTTGTTTGTTTTCAACCTGCCAAGCCGCTACTGGCGCTAGTGAAGATCTAAAAACCCAGATGAACAATGCGGCTACGCCTAGCTGGGGCGGGATACCAACCGCGGGCAGCAGCTTATCCGGCATTGTTGCCGCGGTAGTTAAAGCTCTTTTAGGGCTTTTGGGCGTTATCTTTTTAGTTTTAATTATTTACGCCGGGTTTAATTGGATGACGGCGCAGGGCGATGAGGAAAAAGTCACGCTGGCTAAAGATACTTTAACGCGCGCGGTCATCGGGTTAATTATAATCATCGCGGCTTATTCTATAACTTATTTTGTGTTTAGCAGTTTGCCGGGTGGAGGAGAAGGCGGTACGGGCGGTGCTCAAACTGGTCCAGTTAGTTAAATAGAATATTTATAATAGAAAAAAGAGACAAGCTTTATAGGCTGTCTCTTTTATTTTTCTTAATTTTTTATTTTTCCCCCTCCTTCCAATCTCAGCGTACTTTATAAATTCTTATACCGTAGTCATATTTTATACCGTTGTAAACTCCTCCCTTTTTAAATGTTTGGGAGACCGTGTAGTCGCCGTATGAATCATAAATAGATATTTTTTCGGCGATGTTGTTGGTCGCGAGAATTGCATAGGAGCCGGGCGCGACTTTTATCCTTTGATTCATCTCGGGGTGTGGAATGTAAGCCGTTAACCGAGGATCGTTATTAATAATAATTCCGATATAACGGCCAACTATAACCGCAGCTTGCCCTTGTTCAACTTGCTTGGTTAAAGATCTGGTTAGATCTGCCTGTGCTTTAGCTGTAATAACGGTAGCTTCGGCATTTGCAAGTTGATTAGGTCCGATTGACGACTGCAATAAGCTCATATTCCAATCATTATGGGTAATCGTTCCATCTTCTTCAGCTTTTAATGTCGCGTATCTTCGTCCGCCACACCCCGCCAAAATTACAAATACCAATACCATCACCACTGCTACTAACAAAGTTCTCGTCTTCATGATTCCTTCCTCCTTTAAGAGTTGTTTAATTGTTTATTTTATTGTCTCTCAATATTATCCCAAGCAAGAGATTATGTAAATATATGTCATTGCGAGGAGCGGCTAAGCGACGAAGCAATCTCTGGTTTAGCACTTTAAATGTTTAGTAGAAATAAAGTTAATTAGTGAATTTAACCGGAGATTGCTTCGCTTCTTTCAGAAGCTCGCAATGACAATGTAAGAGAAATAACCTGCTATTCGGGATAATTTTGGAAAGTTTTTGAATGAACTGATTTTGTATAATAACACTAAGTTTATTAAAAGTCAAGGTTGACTTTGAGTTGTATCTGTGATACCATTATATTATAAGACAAGAAAATCCCTATCTAATTATTCCCAATAGGAACGGATAGGGATTTTTATATCTAAAAACCCAGTTAAATAAGCTATTTTTATTGATTTTTAGAAAAACCCAAGATTATTTAAACCCCGTTAATTATAATTAATCGCATAATTTAACGGTTTAAATTAGCTAAAATTTTTTACATGGAAGCTTTAAAAAAGAACCATAATAAAATAATTACGCTAAAACAAGCCAAAAAGGTGGTGATTTTTTTAGTGTTTATTTTCTTTTTTGAATTTTTATTATTCCCGGCGCCAGTAGTGGCTAGTCAAATGGAAGAAATTACTAATACTAGCCAAGAGCAAGGTATTATTTCCAGCCAAAATGAAGCCAACCAAGATATAATTGTTGAAGTTGTGGAATTTAATGGTAAATTACCAGAAAGTGCCGGAGCTGATGTGGATTTTTCTCAACACGTTGTTATCACAGCCTATAATTCAGAGGCCGGGCAAACTGATAATTCTCCATGTATAACCGCTAACGGTTTTAATGTTTGTGAAAATGGCGTGGAGGATACAATCGCGGCCAATTTTTTGCCCTTTGGTTCTAAAGTTAAAATACCAGGATTGTTTGGGGATAGGGTATTTGTTGTGCGCGATAGAATGAATAAGAGATTTTCTAACAGGGTTGATGTTTGGATGATAAAAAAGCCGGATGCGGTTAAGTTCGGGGTAAAAGTGGCTAAAATAGAGGTTCTTGAGTAATTTTATTAAAATTATTTGTTGAATTAAATATGCACCCCTAGAAGGGTGCTTTATTGTAGACAAGCTTGTTTTAAGATAATTTATTTGGTATATTTAATAAAGATTTAGAGATAAAATTTAATATTATGGCCAGGTAGCCAAGCGGTAAGGCGAGAGTCTGCAAAACTCTTATGCATGGGTTCAATTCCCATCCTGGCCTCAAATAGTTAAGTCCACAGAAATGTGGACTTAAATTATATTATAAAATTGTGGATAAGAAGTGGGCTATGTGGATAAATAACCGACTTAAGTCCACAAGAATGTAGACTTAAGTTAGAATAATAAATAATTAAAATATAAAATGGCTAAAATTAGGATATTGTGTTGTTGACTTTGGCCATTGACTTATTCTATTTTTAGTGTTATATTTAGATTAGGTCATTAATAATATTTGTAGAAAAGTTTTTCGAAATTAGGTTTTGGAAAAATTTTTCTTTTTTGCTGACTTAAAATGCCAGAGTTCACATGGCAATTTATAAAACAAAAACAAAATAACGGTAGGTCTTCTTACAAAATAAAAATAAAGGAGATTTACCAAAAGACAGCAAAAATTCGCATTTTTTAAGTGAACGATTAATGCTTCAACCTCGAAGACTAGGGATTTTCTTATCTATCCATAGGATGGAGAAGGAATAAATCTTTGGGGATGCGGCTCGATTCGGCCATATATTAATTTTTATATTAAGGGCCCGTTATCGGGCCGCTTTTAAATTTGGGGAAGCTATTGCCAAAAAGCCTTTTATAGCGTATATTGTAAATAATGATTTATTTCTGATATCGGAAATAAATTTTAGTTTAAGGCAGATTACAGAGTTTTGTTTCACGATAACAACAAAGATATGAATAAAAAAGTTATAGAAAAAATAAAAAAAGATTTATTGGCCAGTAAAAAACAGTTAGGGGAAGATTTGAAAAGTTTTACAAAAAAAGATGAGCACGCCAAGGATGAGCATCATACTAAATTTCCTAACTATGGCGATAAAAGCGATGAGAGTGTTCAGGAGATTGATGAATATACTACTAATTTAGCCACGGAAAGAGTTTTGGAGAGCGCTTTGCGTGATATTGATAATGCCTTGGCGAGAATTGCCAAAGGAAATTATGGCATTTGTAAATATTGCAAGCAAGAAATCGGCGAGAAACGGCTTATGGCCAGACCGGTAGCAAATACCTGCATCGCCTGTAAAACCAAGCTGCAAAAGATGGTTTAATTAAATATGTTTCAAAATATACAAAAAATGACATTAATTTATTTAGCTGTCATTTTTTTTATTGGCCTGGACAGGTTTTTAAAAGTTTTTGCTTCTGCGAGCCAGACAAGTGAATTTAATTTATTGGGCGAGATTTTAAAGTTTAATTATAAGGCTAATTATTATATTGCTTTTTCTTTGCCATTGTACGGCGCATGGCTTAAGGTAATTATTTTGTTGATTATTTTGTTGTTGTTATTTTATTTGGCGCAAGCGTGGCAAAGCGGCCGGCAGGGAATCGCCGTTAGCTTATTTACCATAGTTATGGGCGCGGCCGGCAATTTATTTGATCGGTTTAAATATGGTTATGTTATTGATTATTTGGATTTAAAATATTTCACCGTGTTTAATCTGGCGGATGCGATGATAGTGATTGGGATATTTCTAATGTTAATTTACGCGAATAAAAAAGAAGCCGCTTAAGCGGCTTCTTCTAAAATTAGTAGTAAATTTTATTCTTGAATTTTATTTTTTTCTAAGTCTTCCATTTTTTTTAAAGCCCCGACAACCACTGCTACATCAACAATGTCCGGTCCGCACAAATCTGCCGCCGCTTTTTCACCTCTGTTTATTAGTTTTCCCGAAGTTAAACCCTGTTGCCTTAGTTGATTTGCCATATCTACTGCCCTGGTATATTCAAGCGTGTTGGGATTTTCATAAGATTTCATAACACGCGTTTCAAAATCAGTTTCTTTTTCGGAATAGGCTTTATTTTCAGTAACTTTTTTAGTTTCAAAAACATTTCTGATTGGAGCCATATATTTGTTTAGTAATTAATAATTCTTGAGGTTTTATTCATGCTAATTTTAATAAATTTTGTCTTTTTAGGCAAGATTTTTTTTATTTTATCCGCCCATTCTATAATTGTTATGGTGTCCGGTCGGTTAAAATATTCGCTGGCTCCGATAGCGATTAAGTCGCGGGTTGATTTAATCCGGTAAGCATCAATGTGGACTAAAAATTTAATTTGCCGATGTTTGGCGACGGGATAGACTTTCATTAAGACAAACGTCGGGCTGGTGATGTTTTTTTTAATATTTAAGCCCGATGCTAAACCTTTGGTAAAAATAGTTTTGCCGGCGCCTAAATTACCGATCAGGCCAATAACCTGGCCGCCGGTTAAGTTATTAGAAATTTTTTTAGCGAAGTTAAAGGTTTGTTTTTCGGAAGTAGAGAGGAATTTCATGTGGACAGTACAGGACTCGAACCTGTAACCCCTGCGATGTAAACGCAGTGCTCTACCATTGAGCTAACTGTCCGCGCCTAGTGCCGAAGACAGGACTTGAACCTGCAAGGGGTTGCCCCCACCAGCACCTCAAGCTGGCGCGTATACCAGTTCCGCCACCTCGGCTAGAGTCAGGGGACTTTAGGCAATTTTTATCTCCTTCATCTTTTTATTGTAATCGCGCAAAAAATATAATTTTGCGCGTCTGACTTTGTTTTGTTTCTTAATTTCAATTTTGGTAATAGTTGGGAGGTTTAAGGGGAAGATTTTTTCCACGCCGATACCGTCGGATATTTTTCTAACCGTAATGGTTCCGCCAGCTTCTTTACCATGTTTTTTGGCTATAATTATGCCCTCATAATACTGCACTCTTTCTTTTTCTTCTCCTTTAGGATTAAGCTCTTTAATTTTTTGGTAGACTCTTATGGTCATGCCTGGCTTCAAATTTTCTTTATTTATTTTTGCCATGATTGTTTCTTTTTTTGCTTTTGCCATATGATTATATTTAAAAATAGAACATTAACGGTTCTATTTTAAATATGCTTAATATTTAATGATTTCATTATATTATAATAATTAACTGGTTTTGTCAACAGCTGATTTTAGCGTTTTTTTGATAATTTTAGCTACTTGATTTATGGTTTGTCTTAGTTCACCCTCTTTGTTTTCTATTATATAATCATAAATATCCAAGTGCTTTAACCATTTTTTTATATCCTCTACTCGTTGTTTAAAGATTTTTTTATCTAGTTTGGCCTCTCTGCAACGCATCCGATTTATTAAAACTTCCAGAGGAGAATTAATAAAAATAGCCGTTAGGCCTGGAATTTTTTTCTTGGCAGCTATTACGCCTTTATATTCCGCCTGCCAAAAATAAATTTTATTACTTGTTTTAGCTCTGCTAATTTCATCATAAGTCAGCCCATAGTAATTTTTATAATGAAAATCGTATTCAAAGAGTTTGTTTTCTTTTATGTTTTTTTCAAATTGTTTTTGGCTAATAAAATAATATGGCCAGCCCTGGTGTTCGCCGGTGCGCTTCGGACGTGACGTGGTAGTTATTAACTGTTTGGTAGGCAGAATTTTTTTAAGACCATCAATAATAGCGTCTTTGCCCGAGCCTGATGGGCCGGAAATTATAAATATATTATTTTTCATATTATTTTACAATTTTTAGAATATTTTTTAATTCGTCAGTTAGGCCTATTTTATAATCTTGTCGTTTTTTTGCCAAATCAATAAAAGATAAGCGGTCGGCGATTAAAAAAATACGGCCTAAGTTTAATTTTTTATTTTGTACTCTGGTTTTGGCTGTACTATATGTGTCGTCGCCAACAATCGGGTGATCGTAAGCCGCCAGATGAACCCTTATTTGATGGGTGCGGCCGGTTTTAATTTTTATTTTTAATAGTGTGTAATTTATTAATCTTTGTAAGATTTTAAATTCGGTTTCCGCCAGCCGCCCATTCTCGGTTGGTTCGCCCTTAACCGTTGCCGGCACAGCAGCCATTTTATAGCCTTCCCGCGCGCGCTTAATTGGAAAGTTTATGGTGGCGCTGTCTTTTTTAATTTTTCCATGGACCAGAGCCGTATATTCTTTTTTTATTGTCCGGTTTTGAAATTGTTTTTTTAGATTGTTAAAAGCGGCTTGGGTTTTTGCTATTACCATAAGTCCGCTAACATCTTTATCAAGGCGGTGCACTATGCCCGGCCGCTCAGGGTCGTCGCCCACTTTCTTAATGCCGGGGCATTTTTCCATCAGCCAATCAGCCAGAGTATAATTAGCTAAACCATGCACGGCCAGCCCGGCCGGTTTGTTTATTACTAAAAATTCATCGGTTTCATGGATGATTTTTATTTTATGGTTTGGCGTACCCGCGAACTTTTTTTTATCAATCGCTTTTTTGTCCGAAGAAAGATTTTTAGCGATATTAATTGTATCGCCCGGCTTAAGAATATAATGCGATGAAACAGTTAGGCTGTTTATGTTAATTAAATTTTTTTCAATTAATTTTTGGATTTGATTTCGCGAAAGTTTTAAGGAGCCGGAGCCGGTTAAAAATTTATCCAGCCGTTCGCCGGAATTTGCTTCAGTTATTTTTATAATCATATGGATAGTCAATTTTTTAATATTTTTTCTAATTTTTCAACCATTATTTCAAGAGTAAACAACCGGCTAACGCGTTCCCGGCCATTTTTACCAAGGTATAGGCGCAAGCGCTTGTCTTGATGCAATTTAATGATTTGCCGCGCCAGCATTTCGCTGTTGTCAGATTCAATTAATGAGCCGGTGCTGCTTTCTATAATCAAGTCTTCTAAGCCGATATTTCGCGGCGCTAAAATCGGCAGGCCGGCGGCCATGGCCTCTAAAATATTGCCATAATCATCAAGTGATAAATTTTCTCCTAAAGCCAGAAAAATGTCAAAGCTGTCAAGCCATTTTTTTAATTGTTCCTGCTCGCCGACCAGCCAAATTAAATTATCAATTTCCATTTTTTTAGCCAGCCAAGAAAGATTTTTTCTTTCTTCGCCCTCGCCGATTACGATTAGCTGGATATTGGGAATTACCGGCAGGCTGATTTTTATGGCCTGAAAAACAGTTTCAATTTTTTGTTTTTGGTTTAGGGGGGTTATAATCCCGACCGTGAAATATTTACGGTGAAAATTAGCCCGGCCGGCGCTAGCCAGCTTGTTAAAAATATTTTCCTGGTAGGAGCCAAGCTTAGTGCCTGGGGCTATAAGGCTTATTTTATTTTCATCACAGCCGATATTTTTTAATTTTGATTTAGAATAACTGTTAAAAACGATAACTTTAGCCAATCGGTAATTTAATTTATATAATATTAATAAAAATTTGTTAAGCCGCCGGTAGTTTAATTCCGGACTCTCAAGCCAGATAACTTTTAAGCCTAAGAGGCGGGCTAATGGAGTAATAATAATTTTTTCATTGAAATTAGAGCAGATAACCAAGTCAACTTTTTGCTTAAGCCTAAAGTTAGTTAATAAAAATAGGAATTTAAATTGGCTCAGCAGGGGTTTTTTTACAGACAGAAAAGTAAAGGAAATTTTTTTCTGTTCCAGTTCCTTAAAAGCGCGAACTAACAATAAATTTTTTTCAGCCGATGAATTAATAAAAATAATTTTGTACACCATATAAATCAACTGATTAAGCCTTTAAAATCTTCTTTAGCTATGCCTTTAAATAAATATAGGCAAAAGAAATAAACCATGCCGGCCAGTAAAATTACTAAGACCAAATTAAGTTTGCCGATTAATAAGTAGATGCTTAAAGCCATTATTATGGAGGCGGCCAATGATTTAAGCATAATCATTAGGTTTGGCCTGAATTGGCTGTATTTTATTACAATATAGAGGGAAAATAAAGCAATGGCAAGTTCGCTGTAAACCGTTACCCAGGCGGCGCCGTAATATGAAAAGCGAGGGATAAAAATTAAGTAGCCAATGAGCGACGTCAGAGCGGTAAAGATATAAGCGCCGATAATATTTTTTTGTTTATCCAAAGCAATAACCGCGTGGGCGAATAAGCAGCCGACGAAAATAAAGCCGATGGCTAAAATTAATATTTTTAAAACATAACCTGATTGGGCGAAACTTTCTCCGGCTATAAGCAGCATCAGAGGGCGAGCGGTAAACTGGGCGCCGATAATTAAAGGGATAGCTAGCATAATCATGGCGTTAAACGATTTTTGTAAAACCTGATTGAATTTTATGAAATTTTTACTGGCCCACTGGGCGGTTAAAATAGGGAGAATTAAGCCGGCGAACATAAAAGGCAAAGCAGTTAAGACGTCAATTACTTTATAAGTCGCGCCATAAATGCCGACATCAGCCTGGGTTTTTAATAGGGATAAAATAAAAATGTCAGCTCTTAAATAAATTAAATTAAAAAAAATGGTTAGCCCGAGCGGCCATGATTTTTTAATAATTTCGCGCCAGACCGCCAAGTCAATTTGCCAGCCGATTCTAACAAAACGACGAGAAAACCAATAGTGCATAATAAAGCTAGCTATGCTGGAGATGACTGTTGCTATCATAATACTTATCAACCCTAGATTCAGATAGGCGGTTATAATTATGCCGCCAAGCAAGATTGCCCGGCTAACCACTTCGGCCGTTGCCACCACGGTCATGGTTAAATTCTTTTGGAAAAAACCCACCAAAATTTGATTCAAGGCCGTGAAGAAAAATGACAGTACGGCTACAGCCACGCCCAGTTTGATAATTGGCTCATAAGGGAAAAATAGAACTATAAACGGCGCTAAACCCAGAAAAATTAAGGCAGAAATTAAGCGCAAGCTAAAAAGATTATTCAACAAAACAGCCTGGTTATTGCCGGGTTTACTGATCATTTGCGAAGTTACTAAAGTTAAGCCGAAATCAGCGATAATGCCGAAAAAGGATAAAAAAGTAATAATGGTAGTATATTGGCCGAAACCGATTTCGCGCAAATATCTGGCCATAACGGCAATAGCCGCTAAGCCCAGAATGGTAGCGATGGCTTTACCGATTATTTGGATGATGGTATTGTAAGCAACTTTTGCTGACAGGGTCATAATTTTGCCTGATTTACTAATTTTAGATATAATATAGACAAGACTTTTCTAATTAAATTATAGCAAAATAATATGTTTATGACTAAAGGAATTATTAAGTATAGCCTAAGCGCTGTATTTTTGTCTATGTTTTTAATTTTAGTGCCTGTTGTAGCTGATTTTACGGCGGCCAATCAAGCCAAGGCCGCTACTTGGTGGGATAGCGCGTATGACGGCGGCCTTAATAATGTTGGCCAAGCCTATGGCCAGACAGGCAGGCCGGCGGATAATTATGATATTAGAGTTATGATCGCCAGGGTGATTAGAATTGTCTTAGAGCTGCTTGGCATAATCGCTTTAGTGATTATTATATATGCCGGGTTTAAGTGGATGACGGCCGGCGGAGATGAAGAAAAGGTGACCGAAGCAAAAAAACAGCTGGTTAACGGCATAATCGGCTTAGTAATAATTTTAGTGGCTTTTGCTATCGCAACCTTTGTCTTAAATCGGCTTATATACATGACTACCGGCATTATGCCAGTATCTTGGTCATGGTAATTTTTCATAACGCGTAGTTATGTTTAAAACTTTTAAATTTTTTAAAATATTTTTGATATTTTTAATTTTAGTTTTGTTTTTTATTTTTATTTTTAGCCAAGGCCATGTTTATAGGCAAGATGAGTTGGAATATGGCGTAACTTTTTCCAAAAAACAGGCCGAGAGTTTAGGGCTTGATTGGAAAAAAGTTTATATATCTATTTTTGACGATTTAGGGGTAAAAAAAATAAGGTTGCCGGCCTATTGGGATGAAATTGAAAATCAAGAGGGTGTTTATTTTTGGGAAGATCTTGATTGGCAGATAAATCGCGCCAGTGAACGGCAGGGCGAAATTATTTTAGCGGTCGGCGCCCGTTTGCCGCGTTGGCCGGAATGCCACTCTCCATCTTGGACCGAGGGGAGGTTAAAGGCTCAAGTGGAAAACAAGACCTTGGATTATATTTCCCGCGTGATTGAGCGCTATAAAGATAATAAAAATATCATTGCCTGGCAAATTGAAAATGAACCCTTTTTATCTCATTTTGGAGACTGCCCGAAATTTGACGCCAAGTTTTTAGACCAAGAAATTATGTTGGCCAGAAGCCTTGACGGCCGGCCGATTGTTATTACTGATTCGGGCGAATTGTCTTTATGGATAGGCGCGGCCAAGCGCGCGGATATTTTCGGCACGACCATGTACCTTAATACTTATTCCAATTTTTTAAAAAGCTATATTCATTATCCAATTACGCCCGCGTTTTTTAAATTTAAAAAGAATTTGGCCGGTTTGTTCGCCAAGCCAAAAAGCTGGATAGTAATAGAGATGCAGGCTGAGCCCTGGGGGCCGGAGCCTTATCAGGATTTATCACAGATTAATCGCGACAGAACTATGGAGATTGGAAAATTTAAAAAAATGATTGAGTTCGGCCGCCAAACCGGCTTTCATGAATTTTATCTTTGGGGCGTGGAATGGTGGTATTGGGAATTTAAACAGGGGAGGCCGGAGGTTTGGTGGGAAGCCAGAAAATTATTTATTCAATAATTTATACGGACAGTGTTAATTATAAACCTCATGAGAGATGGAGCTAAATTTATTAAATTTTCTACTGCGGAACTCGGCCAGCTGAACCGGCCTCAAACAGTCCTCGCACGAAAATTTAACAAATTCAGCCCCATCAATTAAATAATATGAATAAACCAAATATAAATTACACCATCGGCGTAGATATCGGCGGCACTAAGATGAGCGCGGTATTGTTTGACGGCGAAAATGCAGTAGCTGATTATACTCTGGCCACGCCCAAAGACAACTTAGAGCATTTTATGATTATGCTAAAGGCTTTAATTGAGCCTTTGCAGAGTAAAGCCAAGCTCGGCGGCGGCACGGTTAAGGCTATGGGCGTAGGCATAGCCGGCATGCTGGATTTAAAGGAAAATAAAATTGTGGAAGCGCCAAATTTGCCATTGCTTAACGGCCTTAAATTGCCGGAAAATTTATCAGCCAGGCTTGGCATAGGGCAGATAAAAATTGATAATGACGCGCATTGTTTTTTGCGCGCGGAAATGAAGTTCGGCGCCGGCAAGAAATATAAAAATGTTTTTGGTATTACGGTCGGCACGGGTATTGGCGGCGCCTTTTGGCATAATAATGAAATTTATCTGGGAGCGCATGGCGGCGCCACAGAAGTGGGTTGGCTGACGGTTGATTTTAAAGAGGGTATGAGGCTTGAGGAAGCTTATCATAAATTAATGCAAAATAGCCCGGCGGCCTTAGCTGACGAGGCTTATCATGGCGATGTTTTGGCGGAAAAATCTTATGATGAGTTCGGACATTATTTAGGCATCAGCTTGGCTAATGTGGTTAATATTTTAGATCCGGAATTAATTATCGTTGGCGGAGGAGTTGTTGAATCAAGCGATTTATTTTTATCGCGCACCAAAAAAATTATGCGCCAGTATATTAAATCGCCGGAAGCGAAAGTGGTAAAAATAGTAAAAGGCAAGTTGGGCGCTAACGCCGGAGCGATTGGAGCGGCACTGTTAATAAATTAATTGTCATTGCGAGCTTCTGGAAGAAGCGAAGCAATCTCTGGTTTTTTAGTAAAACACTAAAATATTATCGTATACTCTATTTAGAATAGATGTCCGTGACGCTCCCGCTAGGGGGTCACTTTTTATAACTAAAAAGTAACCAAAAAGTTTTGGGGTGCCTCAATGCGCTATCACGTTGATTAATCTTCAGATGCTTACGCTTTGGCGCTTATTCGTCACCCCAAACCCCTCGGTGATTTTAAAATAGTTGGTATAATTTATTAAGAATTTATAAAAACACGGTTACCCGTGTTTTTATGTTTTATAAATTTTACAAAAATTAAGTTCCAACCACCGTGGTTAAGACGAATTTAACCAGTGCGTAAGAGGTAAAAATAATAACAATGCCGGCGGCGGCCCAAATTAAAATATTTTTGCCCTTGGTGACCTGCTCCTGGTTACCGGCCGACAGCATCCAGGTAATGCCGCCGTAGATAAACATAACCAAGGCCAAGGAACCGACTATACCGAGGACGGAGTTAATGACTTTACCAAGGAGGACGGGAACACCTTCGCTTTTAGTAGTTCCAGTTAGGGGGTTGGTGAGGGAGACGGTGCCAGAAGTAGGTTCCTTAGTATCTTCAATGCCTGCCGCAAATACTGAAGTATTTATAAAAATTGATAGAACCACTAGCGATAAAAAAATGAAAATTAATTTTTTCATAGATATATTTTATAAATTATCTGTCTTTTTAGATTATATCACATTTAAGAAAAAAATAAAGGAGAAAATCGTTATTGATTTTCCCCTTGTTTATAGTTAGCCGCAATGGGTAAACTTTGTGTTTACCCCCTCACGATTTTGAAATCCATCCAGAAAGTGGTGCCTCCTTTCCCCTTTTGGATTTTAATTATTCTTCCTTCAGCAGGCAGATCATAAAAGGTAAAACTTCTGATCTCGTTTTGCGTCAAGGAAGGGTTATGAAAGTGCCTCGGCCCCCCCTCCTCCATAACCCAGAACCCTGATGATGCTTTGTAAACAAACTTATCGCCGCTGTAGACTCTGACGATTTTTTCCGGAGTCGGTTTGATTTCTCGCGACATCCACTCTAAATCGCGCGGCAAGGGGATAGTTTGAGACGATTTCCCAACTTGATTTAAGTTTAGCCCGGGCCAAATTGAATTGACGATAATTACAACGATAGTAGCAACAATTAAAACAATAATTGGCGTTTGATTATTTTTTTCTTTTAGCCAATTCATTGTCGCTAAAACGATCATCAATATAATCAGCAGGAAACACAACGCTTCGTTTGGGATGTTTATTACTCCGACAATCTTCAAAAAAATTGTTGGAAACCCCGCCACTATGGCAATCATAACAGCGATGCGGATGTATAGTTGATATTTATCCGCGGGAGTAGGTGGGGGTTGTGTGCCGGGCGTGGTGGCAGCATTTTCTGCGGATTTGTTGTCTATTGGATGATTATATATGCTATCTGTGTCGCTCATTTTTTTTCCTCCAATCCCCCGATTTTTGCGAGTACTTTTTGTACGACATCCGGTAACGCAAAAATGAAATTACTTGGGCCTTTGCCTATTTCTTTTAAGGTAGAAAGGGTTTCTAACTCTGGGGTCGATTTTATTTTTTCTAGCATCGAGCCTCTGGCGTCAGCATCGCCCTGGCCCTCTTCTGCCCTCTTTGTTTTTTCGGCTACGGCTGCTATAATTTTTGCTTCGGCATCTAAGTTCGCCCTTTCTGCCGCCGTAATACTCTTACGCATATCATCACTAAAGATAAGATCTTCGATGACAAAAGATACATTCTTCATTCGAAGAATTGCAAACGGACTCTTTCCCTTGATTTCATCTCGTGTTATTATTGATTCGCCTATTTTACTGTCTTGCGGAGGCTCTTTAAATTTTATTGACTCGTTATGGTTATCGTCGTTGATACCAAAGTATTTTCCACCAATAAGACGTGCTTGAACCCAAGTTGCACTTTTAAATCGTTCTCGATTAATAAGTCTCCACGGTAGCCTCCCAGCCATTGCCCTAACTGTATCTATGGCGTATGGTATGAGAAATGGGCCAAGGGATTTAGCATTATAACCGGGGGCGTATTGAATTATGGGGGAAAGATGATCTTCGTCAAATTGGGCATAAATAGCGCATTTTATATCTACCTCTGCTGATTCAACCACCTTCTCTTGCCCGTCAACTTTTCCTCTTCTTGTTATAGCGCTTGGCACCGTAAATTTAAATAACATAAGCTCTTTGGTTATCTTTATCATTTTTTGAACTGGCCACAGTGCGAAGTACCATCCCTTTGTTTCTTTTTTGGCCGGGATTCCTAGGGTTACTTTTATTCCTTTTTGATTTGGCCGAATTACGCCAAAAGATTCCCTTGAAATTAATCCGATTATTACGACAATAACGCTAAATGCTGAAACAGAAAGCAATTTGGTAATTCCTTCAGTATTCTTCCAAATAATTATTAGTGCGGTTATTAATAGCCCCACCATAATTACAGAAAGAATAATCATCAGACCGAATAACCATAAATTACCTTTTTTGTTTTTTGTTTCTTCCTCTTTGTTTTCTGTTTTTTCGTCAGTATTTTCCTCCTCCGTTTTCAATTCCGATGGGATTTCTAATAAATCCTTTTTTCCTTTCCCAAATTTTTTCCATTTCATTTTTCTTCCCTCCATTTCTCTTTCTCTATATTATTTTTATTTTATTTTTTGAATTGTTAAGGTCCGACAATCGAACCTTTATACCTCGCCCTTGGCCTATCTAAAAATAAACAGGTCAAGAGGGAAGTACAAAGGCTCGATTTTTATTCTATTTGGCATAATAATACCAAAAGAACTAACTTGTTATAATAGCATAAAAGTAAAAAAAAGTCAATCGTTTATAGTGATTGGCTTTTTTAAGGCTAAAGTTGGGTAAAATAATGGAAGTGGATTGCGGGTCGTAGCCCGCAATGACAAAAAAGAAAGAAATGGATTCCTGCTTTCGCGGGAATGACAAAGAATGAGACTGCTTCGCTCCCTCTGGTCGCTCGCAATGACAATAACTCTCTTAATCCTTCTTTACAAGGGGGACAATTTTATTTTTGCTATGTTTAATCCGCCATTCTTCAATCTTTTTATGATTACCGGATAACAGTACTTTTGGCACGCGGTAAGATTTTTTGTTGGCTATAAAAATTTCCGGTCGGGTGTATTGCGGATGTTCTAAGACGCCCGGCGTAGTATGCGATTCAAATTTAGCGCTGTCCGCGTTGCCTAAGACGCCAGGCAGTAATCTGGTAATGGAATCAACTATGGCCATGGCGCCAATTTCGCCGCCGGTTAAAACATAGTCGCCGACAGAAATTTCTTCGTCAATAAATTTAGTGATTCTTTCATCAACGCCCTCGTAGCGGCCGCAGATTAAAATTATATTATCTAATTTTGCGTGTGATTTTGCCAGTTTTTGATTCCAGGCTTTGCCTTTAGCGGATAATAGAATAGTTTTTTGTTTATTGGAGTGAGATTCTATCGCTCCGCTAGCGCTACGCTTCAGAATGACGGAAGATAAGGCTTTATAGAGCGGCTCTATTTTCATAACCATGCCGGCGCCGCCGCCGAACGGAGTATCATCCACGGTTTTATGGTTATCAGCAGTCCAGTCGCGCAGGTTATGGATTTTTATATTGATTAAATTATTCTTTTGCGCGCGTTTAAGAATGCTCTCGTTAAAGTAAGAGTCAAATATTTTTGGAAAAATTGTGATGATATGAAAAGTCATATAATATTATTATAATAAAAAACCACAACGGTGTGTGGTTTTTTATTTATATATCTAAGTTTGATGTTAGATTTTTAAATCATCAACAGATGAAGTGTCAATGCCGGCGCTTTCGCTTTCAGTTCTGGCAGGCCGTCTAGAACCTTCCGGTTCATAGATTTTTAAATTAACACGAGCATTGTTTTTAGCGCCAACGATCTTTAATAAAGTTCGGATGGCTTGAGCGGTCTGACCTTTTCGGCCAATAATGTATCCCATGTCGGCCGGGTCGGTTTTAAGAGTTAGCAAAACTCCCATTTCGTCTACTGTTCTTTCCACTGATATTGCATCAGGGTTAGAGACAACTGACTTGGCGATGAACTCCAAGAATGCTTGATCGGTTGGTTGAGCAGCCATAGTTTTCTTTTTCTTGCAAAAATGACTATAAAATATTTTCAGTCAGATTTGAAAGATCTCTTAATAATTAATTCCCAATTGGGATTATGTTATTTTAACATAAAT
>Ga0247842_10000326_pt1 | contig 102939 bp, 97 predicted proteins | sample LaCruzMarch2015__3_FD_192411 | JGI IMG/M metagenome (GOLD analysis project Ga0247842, IMG submission 192411) | Freshwater microbial communities from meromictic Lake La Cruz, Castile-La Mancha, Spain - LaCruzMarch2015_19m | ecosystem: Environmental > Aquatic > Freshwater > Lake | place: Spain... | reverse complement strand
CCCTGGCGACAATTACCAACTGGTGCTGTTTTCGGGGGGAAGGAATCGCTGATTTTCGCGTAGGGAACCCCGGAGGGAGGCGGAGCCGACCGGAGGGTGACCGGAGCGAAAAACAGCGACGGCGGAAGGCCCCCCGCTGATTTTATTTTTTGGGTTTGGGATCCTCCGGAGGCGGGTTCTTTTTCATGCGGAAGCTGCTTCCGTCGAACTCCAGGATAATGGCGTGATGGACCAGTCGGTCGATGGCAGCCATGGTGGTCATCTTGTCTTTGAAGATCTGGTCCCACTGTGAGAAGACCAGATTAGAACTGATCATGACGGGGCGGCGCTCGTAGCGTTCGGCCAGGAAGGTGAAGAGCACCTCCATTTCCTCGCGGTTCTGCTGGACGTAGCCGATGTCGTCGAGGATGACGACCTGGTAGCGGTCCAGTTTTTTGAGTTCGGCCTCCAGGCGCAGATCGCGTTTGGCGGCGAGCAACTGCCCGACGAGTTTGAACGTCGGGCGGAAGAGCACGCGTATGCTGTGGCGCAGGATCAGCTCCCGGCCCAGGGCGGCCAGGAAGTGGGTCTTGCCTCTTCCCGGCAGGCCGAAGGCCAGGATGTTGGTCGAGCGGGACACGAACCCTCCTTCCATCAGCGCGGGCAACTGCCGTCGGATTTTGGCTGGAAGCAGGGCCTCGTCGAGGTTGCCCAGCGTTTTGCCCTCCGGCAGGCCAGACTCGGCCAGCAGACGCCCGATGCGGCGTTGTTCGCGGTCAGTGGCCTCGCTCTGGCAAAGATGTTCGAGCACATGACGGTGACTCCAACCTTCCGCCTCGGCCCGCCGCATCGTCGGTTCGTAAAGCGCGGCCATGGTGGGCAGGTGGAAGCCGCGCAACAGCATATCCACCGTTGTTCCCTCGTGGTCGGACTTCATAGACCGCCTCCCAGAAGCCCATCGTAGACCTCCAGCGACACCGGCATGGCCTCACGTTCCCGGAACGACATCGCCTCATCCTCGTAGGTGCGCAGCAGCGCAGTGACCTCCGCCGCGTTCACCACAGGCTTGGGAGCCAGGAGCAACTGCTCGACAATGTTCTCCACCGTTCCCAGGCCTTTGCCCGCTGCCAGTTGCAGGATCTCCAAATAGCACACATCGGCCGCGTGGGCGTCGTGGTGACGGCAGAGGTGATCGTAGGCCGCCCGCCAGACCAGGGACGGGAACATCGCCTCCCGCCAACGGTATTCGGAAAACGCTCCCGGCTTGCGCACAAGCCATTTGATGATGTGCCGGAAATCGATCACCGCTCCTCGGTCACCTCCCCGCAACGGCAGCTCCGCCAAAACCACCATCCCGTCCAGAAGCACGATGTGTGTCTCGTGGATCCGCGCCCGCAGGCGGCTGCCAATGAGCTTGCTCGGCACCGAATATACCCGCTTACACACACGGATCGTCGAGTTGTTGTTCACCCGAACCATCGTCTCCGTGTAGTCGGGCAACTCGGGGGCCAGGTGCTCGCGCATCGCGGCCACCTCCTGCGCGAACCGCTCACCCCGCAGCCCGTTGGATCTCTCCAGAACCCCGATCACAAAGCGGTCATACGCCTCTTCGCTCTCGAAATCCCGGCTCCCGCGCAGCAGCAGATGCTGCTCCAGCCGCCTTTTGAAATGCCCGTGCATCACCTCGCAGGTCCCGTTCTCGTGCGGGCTGCTCACGTTGGTCGTGCGCGGGCTCATCCCGAAGTGTTCGCAAACCGAAAGGAACTCCTCGTTGAACCCCCGCCGCTTCCCGTCACCGGATAGACGGTGTGTCGCCGTCGAGGAATTATCGATGAGCAACTCTTTGGGAACCCGCCCCAGCCGTCCGATCGTGGCTTTGAGACCGCTTCGTATTGACAGCAACGACTCGCTGCGACTCCTCACCGCCCATTGCCAGTTCGAATACGGCAGCACCGCATGGAACATCAGATGGTCGAGCTTCACCCCGCAGATGCTCACCCCGAGATCCCTCATGTCCGTCCAGTCCACCGCCAGAACCGCTCCCGGCCGCGCTTCCTGCGAGAAAAACACTTCCTTCTCGTTCCCGTGCTCCAGCCGCCACTGTCGCACCCGGCGCTGAAAAGTCCGCAAAACGTTCTCCTCTATCCCGTCTGCCGTTCGCTCGCTCAGGTGCTCCAAAAGCGCTTTCGCCTGCAGCTCCGGAGCTGTCTCCAACATCCCTCGCGCCGCGCTCCAGACGGCTTCCAGCGGATCTTTTCGCGTCCGCCAGTCGTGGGGTTGCTTCTCCTGCTTGCTCGGATCTGCCTGCCGCAGATACTTCCGCGCCGTGTTGCGGGAAACTCCCGCTTTCATTGCACTCATGGTGATACTGACTCTCCTGTTACGCTCGTGAACGAGCTGGTTGATTTGACGACGATTAATCATTCAAGGCCGCCACTTCAGGCTGCCCACCGGCGTGAATGCCATGCCGAAACCACCACCACCCATTTTACCTGCCGCAGGGGTGGTCAGTTTTAATCGTCGTCAGGAGTCAGTTTTAGTTGTCGCTACACAACTTCCGTATCGGTCGCCCCGTCAATGGCCATACAGGCCGTCGAGCCGTCCAAACGCACGGAGGAAATCATCGTCGTCGTGCGCCAGTGGCCATGAGGGCAGGCGAAGTGCAGCCTCTCTGCACGCGGACATCTGCCCCGCAGGCGCGTCATGTTGGTTTTCGCCGCCGACTCGTCCAGGAACACGAGCCTGGCGGGATCTATGCCGCCTTGCCGGCGGCGCCAAAGCGCCCGCGCTTTGGCGACATCCTCGCGCTCTTGCTCGCTGGCATGGAGAGTCTTTTTTTATATGTCAGCCCCATGTTCTCCAAGACGTAGTGGATGGCCGGCAGCGTGCAGTCCAAGGCCACTGCCTCTCGCAGTTCCTTCAGTGTCATGTCCGGCTTTTTCTTCAGGATGGCGCGCATCTGGCTGCGGTGGGACTCCAAGATGCGTGGCTTGCGTCCGCAGAGGTGTCGGCGCGAGCCGATCTCTCCTGTGTGCCGACGCTGCTGGATCAGCTTTTTCACCATGCCCAGCGAGACCCGGAACCGCCGTGCCACCTGTTCCCGGGTGCCGTTTTCCTTGTCGTAGGTGGTGAGGATGCGTTCGCGCAGGTCCAACGAGAGTGCCTTCATGAAAGACACTCTACACACAAATCCAAACGGCTACAATATTATTAAATATGCTCTAACTGACATCGCAGCCCGCCATCCGGTGGACGACAATGCCGTTTTGCTATGGCACTGCGGAGCCCCGCTCTCGATGAAACACCCCCGGGAAAAAGTGCGGCTCGGACAACACTGGATTTTGCCCGGCCCTCTCTCCGGAATGACGCACTTCCGGATGCAGGACGGTCCCGTCACCTGCGCGCGCTTCGACGGCGAGCGCGGCCGCTACGCGCTCGCCGTCGGCGAGGGCGAAACATGCGACGGCCCCACCACGCTCAACAACTACGCATGGATGCGCGTGCCCGATTGGCCGCGCTGGGAACGGACGCTCATCGAGGGACCGTTCCTCCACCACATCGCCATGTCCTATGGCCACTGCGGCCCCTCGCTCAAGGAAGCGGCCCGCTTCGTGCCCGGCCTGGAAGTCCACGACATGGGCTGCAAGCCAGAATGACTTCTTGGTCAGTTCTGCACAGCAGGAGGTTGCCCATTCCCCACTGTGATTTTTCCGGGCCAACCGGTCTCGCCAAATCAGCGCGTAAGAACGGCGGGCACATGCGGGATGCGACACCAGTGCGTTTTCTGGGAACAGGTCATGGCGTCTGTCCGCGAATCCGCGTGCCGGTGGCCGGATCAAAGAGATGGACCCGGGCCGCATCAATTTCGAAGAGCTGCCTGCGCCCGGCTTCTCGCTGCCCCCCCTGGGTATGGCTGCGACTGACAAGAAGGTGAGCTCCCGTTTGCAGGTGGAAGTATGTCTCGGCTCCCATCGTTTCGACGAGTTCCACCACCGCCTGAAATGTATTCTCGCCGCGGGATTTTCCAGCCGCCACCAAATCGCAGTTTTCCGGGCGCACTCCGAGGATCACTTCCGTCCCGGCATGCGCCTGGGCCGACGGGCGCTCGCCGAGATGGATCTCAACCGCGCCGCCGTTCGACTCCTTGAATATCATCCGCTCCCCGTCCTTCACCAGCGTGCCATTCAAAAAATTCATCGCCGGGCTTCCCAGGAATCCTGCGACGAACAGGTTGGTTGGCTCGTTGTAGAGTTTGAGCGGCTCGTCGATCTGTTGAACGACGCCCTCCTTCATGCCTGTGTCAGGATTCAACACGGCATCCATGACAACAATGCGCGTCCCCATGGTCATCGCCTCGACCTGATCATGCGTGACATAGATCATGGTCGCCTGCAGCCGCTGGTGGAGCTTGACAATCTCGGTGCGCATCTGCACCCGCATTTTTGCATCGAGGTTCGAAAGCGGCTCGTCGAAAAGAAAGACCTTCGGCTGGCGCACGATCGCCCGCCCGACCGCCACCCTCTGCCGCTGGCCGCCCGAGAGAGCTTTGGGCTTGCGGTCCAGAAGCTGATCGAGACCAAGAATCGCGGACGCCTCGCTCACTCGCTTCTGAATTTCGGCTTTGGAAAATTTTCTCAGCTTGAGCCCGAACGCCATGTTTTCATAGACGCTCATGTGCGGGTAGAGCGCGTAGTTTTGAAAAACCATCGCGATATCCCGGTCTTTCGGTGGGACGTCATTGACGCGTTGATCTCCAATATGGATGTCGCCCCGGCTGATTTCCTCGAGCCCGGCCACCATCCGCAGAGTCGTGGATTTCCCGCAGCCCGACGGGCCGACGAAAACGACAAACTCGCGGTCAGCGATCTCAATGTTGAAGTCCCGGACGGCTGTGACGTCCTTGCCCTTGTCGCCGGAGTAGATTTTATAGATGTTGGTCAATGTGACTTTTGCCATGTGATTTTTTAATCTTGTTGCATTTGTGCCCGGGAATTTAAGAAGCCGGATTGGGCGATCCGGTTCCTGTCAGGAAATCTCGATCATTTGGTGGCAGGAAAACCTTTCGAGTCGGAGAGTGGATTTTCCCTGGTTATCAGAAAGCGCGACGTCTGATCCCCCGGGCACAAGTCGGGCGGTGTTGGCCTTCCAGCCGAGGACGATCTCGATATCGTGGAGCGGAGGAAGTTCCTCGATGACCTCGACGCTTTTACCCCCGGAAACGGTGCCGCCCGAAAGCGGGATCACGCCGCCGCGGCTCACCGTTGGCGCGTAGAGAAGGTGGAGGATGTGACGGTTTTCCGCCGGCTGGTGCGTGAGCGAGATCCGGGCGGTGGACGGGAGGTTTGTTTCCAACGTGAGGGAATCGCCGAGGTGCGCGCGGATGGATTTGACCACAAACTCGCGGTAGGCGACCGCGCCATAGCTGCGGTAGTGCCGGAAGACGGGATGGCTGAAGTAGAGGATGGCACCGTGCCGCACGCCGCAATCGAAGCCGGACGGCTCCTCCCGGCTCGGTGCGTGCTGATGGCTGCAGAAGTGCTCCCAAGTCCGATTGAAATACGGATCGAAAACCTGCCCGAGCGTTGTGCCCGAGGTCACACGGATGCGGTGCGAGCGAGCATACATGACCTGTGGGCTGTTAATGAAGTCCGCGCGAAGTTCCGGTGCGGGCAGGAGGTAGTCGTGCCCGCGATTCGGCTCGGTCGCCGACGGATGGAACGGGCTCAGCCCGACATAGTCCGCGCCAAGGTCGAACGCAAATTCATTGCGGTCGCGCCACTGGCCGCTTTCCCCCGAAAGGATCAATTTTCCTCCCTGCGCGAGATAGGCATCGAGTTTTTCTTCAAGCTCCGCGTCCAGCCGGATGTCATCCGGAAGGACGAGCGCCTTGTAGGCGCAAAAATCCATCGTGCGGTCAATGAGACCGAAAAGGAAGTGGCTTTCGAGCAGGATCCGGCTCGCCCCCTCATCGGAGAGCGACTCCCGGTGGTTTCCGTTTTCGGCTTCGCTGGAGAGCACCGCGAGATCAAAGACCTGTCTGGCACCGATACACCAGGGCTCTTTGTCACGCACCTCACGGTAGGCTTTGCCAATGATCGCATACGTCGAGCGGTCGGGTTCGCCCGAGGGATGAAGCTGGTCGCCGACGCTGCATTTTGATCCGAAGGCGAGCATGGCCGCACATTCGTAGCGCAGCGCATTCGGGTGCTTGAACCCGCCAAATTCCCCCCACGTCGTGTGGAACTTGCCGGTCATGCCGAGAAAATCGCGCTCCAGATTGCATGCATACTTGGCCGACATCGGGAAGTGGTCGTAACCCCAGCCGCCGGTCGGCAGGGACTCGAGTTCGATGTGGCTGCAATAAGAAAGGATGTCGTGACGCCCGCGCGGGATGTGGCCCGAATTGTGAAAAATCGGCATCTCCGCCCGCAGCGATTTTGCGGCAGCGGTCGTCTCGCGATAATATTTCTCGAGCGCGAGACGCGAAGACTCCTTCCGGTCTTCCTCCTTCTCCGGGTCGAGCCCGTTCGCGCTCATGAACTCCAGGCTCCACCGCCCGCAGGACTGATTTTGAAAAATGATGTCCAGGAAAATTCCGTCGCAGTCGGGGAACAGGTGGACCGCCTCGCGGATCTGGTCACAGAGGTAATCCAGATAGGGGCTGTGAAAATCCATCATGTGAAAACCGGGATCCAAGACGCGCTTTGCCCAGCCTGTGTAGGCTCCATCCTTGTCCACCTCGCGCCATTCCGGATGCTCGTGCGAGGCCACGTTGTCCACCCCGGCCGAGAGATAGACCGGCGCGTTGATCCCGGCGTCCTTCGTCGCCTCGTATTGGGCGCGGAGGAGGTCGAAACCAAGATTCGGGTGGATTTTTCCGACGGCGGTCGGATGGTAACTCCATCCATGGTGGCACTTGGAAAACAGCGTGATCGAATCCACCGCAGCCTCCCGCAGGGTTTCCTGCCAGGCCACCTTGTCGAACTTTTTTCCGATCCCGGCAATGTGCGGTGACGTGTGGAAGTCGAGGTGGATCTGCCGGTAGCGGAGTGAATGGAATGGCTGTGACACGGAAAAAGCCTAGCCGAAACCTTCCGGCAGGCAAACCGGGAAAATCCCGGCGGCCTGCCAGACGGGAAGGCATCCCGCCTTGGTCTGCCTGCTTTTTCAGGCCTTTGCGGACATCTGATGATTTGTGATCATTCGGGCAAAAATGCCCTTTGGGCATCCCAAACCAGGTGCTCTACCAAGCTGTCACTCTGCGCCCGCCCGAAACCGGTTTTTCTCCGTGTGCTCCGCTCCGTGTGAGGAATCGCCGGGTCCGGGCCAAGAAAACACTGTGGCATGCTTTGTAGAAACCAATCTCGAGGCACGGGCATCCTTCCCTTCAGACACCTGAAGTCTTCCGATCAAACAGCAGTCGAAGGGAATCCGCGTGAGACTGGAAACGGCTTCCCGGAGGGTGGACATTCTTGTCCGCCAAGCAGAGTGCGACAGGAATGTCGCACCTCCGAAGCCACAGGGGAAGAGGACATTCGACAACGGAATTATCCCGCCCGATCCGGCGCCTGCCGGCGTTTAAGGATCGTTCCGCAACTTGCTGTGCTTGCGGCTGTAGGAGAAATAGATGATCAGGCCGACAGCCATCCAGAGCATCAAGCGCCACCAGGTGTCTTTCGGCAGGAACGCCATCATCAGCAGGCAGCTCAGGGCACCCATGATGGGAATCACCGGCACCATGGGGCAGCGGAACTTCCGCGGCAGATCGGGATGGGTGTGACGCAGCACGATCACCCCGATGCACACCAGCACGAATGCCAGCAGCGTGCCCACGCTGCACATTTCCCCGAAGGAATTTCCCGGCAGGAAAGCCACCGCGGCACCCACCACCACCGCGAACAGCGCATTGGATTTCCACGGCGTGTGGCGCACCGGGTGGATGTCGGAAAACATTTTGGGCAGCAGGCCGTCCTGCGACATGGTGATGAACACCCGGCTCTGGCCGAGCAGCAGCACCATGATCACCGAGGAAAAGCCCGCGAGGATCGCCGGCACGATGAGTTGTCGCAGCCAGTGGAATTTCTCAGGCATGTGGCCGAGCGCGGTGGCAACCGGCGCGAGCTTGTCCACCACCCCGCGAAACTCGGTGTAATGGGCGAGGCCGGTGATGACCCAGGAAAAAAGGATGTAAAGGATTGTGCAGATGAACAGCGAGCCGAGAATGCCGATGGGGAGGTCGCGCTGCGGATTTTTTGCTTCCTGGGCGGCGGTCGAGACCGCGTCGAACCCGATATAGGCGAAGAAGATCAGCCCCGCGCCGGTCAGCACGCCCTGCCAGCCAAAATGATAAATTGTGCTTCCATTGGCGAGCACTTCGGCGACCCGCGCCGGGATCATCGGCGAGTGGTTGGCCGGGTTCATGTAGGCCCAGCCGAGACTGATCACCAGCAGCACGATGGTCACTTTCACCGCCACCATCGCCGCGTTGAACCAAGCGCTTTCCCTGGTTCCGCGGATCAGCAGCAACGACATCAGCACCACGATCGCCGCGGCGGGCAGATTGGCGACTCCCTGGACATGCTGCCCGTTTGCCAGGACCTCGGTGTCAAACGGGGAGAGTGCGAACTGGATCGGATAATTGATGTGGAGCTGGTGGCAGAATTTGACGAAATAGGCGGACCAGCTCACCGCCACCGTGCCCGCGCCGATCGCGTATTCCATGACAAGATCCCAGCCGATGATCCACGCCAGCAGTTCGCCCATGGTGGCATAGGAATAGGAATACGCGCTGCCGGCCACCGGCACCGAGGACGCGAACTCCGCATAGCACAGCCCGGCGAACGCGCACGCCAGCCCGCTGATCATGTAGGAAAACACCACCGCCGGCCCGGCATTGTCGGCCGCGACCTTGCCGGTCAGGGAAAAAAGCCCGGCTCCGATCACCACGCCGATGCCCAGCAGGGTCAACTGCCAGGCGCCGAGGCTGCGCTTCAAGGCGGGAGTCACATCGCCTTCACTAGAGAGGGCTTCGGCGAGAATCGCTTGGATGGGCTTTTTACGGAAGAGACTCATGGAAAAAAAGGTTGGGGCGTTGGGAATACTGCGGACCCTATGGCAGCATGGCGGGCTTTTGCAATCCGGCATTTTCTCGCCGTCAATTCCCGACCCCTCGCAAGGCCCGGAATTCCCGGCACCGGCCCTCCTTTGCGCGGGGTGGCAGAATCTCCCCCGTTCCGCGTTGACCTTGTGGGGCGGCTGGGGTTTGATGTGCGCAGAAATTTATGGCAAAAGACGAGTCCGCGCAGCGCATGGAGAAGATTGTGAGCCTCTGCAAGAGGAGGGGGTTCATTTTTCAATCATCGGAAATTTACGGGGGAATCAACGGGTTCTGGGATTACGGTCCGCTGGGGGTTGAGCTGAAGAGAAATCTCAAGGATTTCTGGTGGAAGCGGAACGTGCGCGAGCGCGATGACATGGAGGGAATGGATGGAGCCATCATCATGAACCGCGCCGTCTGGAAAGCGTCCGGGCATGAGGCGACGTTCAGCGATCCGATGGTGGACTGCCGCGTCTGCAAGACCCGGCACCGCGCCGACCAGCTTCCGGAAAAGGACGGCGCAAAATACTGTCCGGGTTGCGGCAGCCGCGACCTCACCGAGCCGAGGGATTTCAACCTGATGCTGAAAAGCTACGCCGGACCGGTCGAGAGCGACGACAACCTGGTTTACCTCCGTCCCGAGACCGCCCAGGCGATGTTCGTTCAGTTCCGCAACGTTCTCGACACCTCGCGCCAGAAGCTTCCCTTCGGGATCGCGCAGATCGGCAAGGCGTTCCGCAACGAGATCAACCCCAGAAATTACACCTTCCGCTCGCGGGAATTCGAGCAGATGGAAATCGAGTATTTTTGCCGGCCCGAGGAGGGATTCCAACTCACCGATTACTGGCTCGGGGAGCGCCTCCGGTTCTACGAGGACATCGGGATCCCGCGTTCCAAAATCCATGTGAACGACATCCCGGATGGCGACCGCGCGTTTTATTCCAAGAAGACCTACGACCTCGAATACGAGTTCCCCTTCGGGGTCAGCGAGCTCGAAGGCGTCGCCTACCGGACCGACTACGACCTCTCGAAGCACATCGAGCACAGCGGCAAGCCGCTGGATTATTACGACGAGGTGACCAAGGAGCGCTTTGTCCCCCACGTTGTCGAGCCGAGTGCCGGCGCGGACCGGACGGTGCTGGCCCTGCTTTGCGAGGCCTTCGCCGAGGAGACGGTGACCGATGACAAGGGCAAGTCCGAGACGCGCACGGTCATGCGCTTCCACCCGAGGATGGCACCCATCAAGTGCGGCGTCTTCCCGCTGCTGAAAAACAAACCGGCCCTCGTCGGGACGGCGAGGGAGATTGTGAGTTCCCTGCGCGGCCACATGAACGTCTTCTACGACGAGTCCGGCGCGATCGGCCGCCGCTACCGCCGCCAGGATGAGGCGGGAACTCCGTTTTGTGTGACCGTGGACTTCGACACGATCGGAGAAAACGGCCCGGAAAAAGCCGGCACGGTCACGCTCCGGCACCGGGATTCCATGCAGCAGGAACGCCTGGCCATCGCAGACCTCAAAAGCTACCTGACCGGGAAAATCCTTTGATCATTCCCGCCCGGGCGGCGGGCAGGAGCAGAAGACATGGCGGTCGCCATGGACATTGTCAATCCGGGCGACGGGCGGCCAGAATTTGTGCTCGCGGAGCCAGGGAGCCGGCCACGCCGCGGTGGCGCGGCTGTAAGGCCGGTCCCAATCGTCGGCGGTGACGGCCGCGGCGGTGTGCGGCGCGTTTTTGAGCGGGTTGTTCGTGCGGTCGAGTTCGCCGCTTTCGATGGCTGAGATCTCGCCGTGGATCGTGATCATCGCGTCGCAGAAGCGATCCATCTCGGCCTGTGATTCGCTTTCCGTTGGCTCGACCATCAGGGTTCCCGTCACCGGCCAGCTCATTGTGGGCGCGTGGAATCCGAAGTCCATAAGCCGCTTGGCGACGTCTTCGACCTCGATGCCGGCGCGCTGTTTCCACTCGCGAAGGTCGAGGATGCATTCGTGTGCGACGCGTCCGCGTGTGCATTTGTGGAGAGCCGGAAAATATTTTTCGAGCCGGGCGGCGATGTAGTTTGCGTTGAGGATGGCGACCTTGGTGGCATCGCGGAGCCCGTGCGGGCCCATCATGGCGATATACATCCAGGAAATCACGAGAATGCCCGCGCTGCCGAGCGGCGCCTGCGCCACCGGGCCCACAGGGCTTCCCTGGGCGAGAGGGTGTCCGGGCAGGAACGGCACGAGGTGTGCCGCAACGCCGATCGGTCCGGCTCCGGGTCCGCCGCCGCCATGCGGGATGCAGAATGTTTTGTGGAGGTTCAGGTGGCAGACGTCCGCGCCAATGTCGCCCGGACGGCAGAGCCCGACCTGCGCGTTCATGTTCGCCCCGTCCATATAGACCTGCCCGCCGGCCGCATGCACGGCCTCGCAGATTTCCCGGATCCCTTCCTCGAAGATCCCGTGCGTCGAAGGGTAGGTCACCATGACCGCTGCGAGCTCGTCGCCCAGGGATTCCGTCTTGGCGCGCAGGTCGGCGAGGTCAATGTTCCCCGATGCATCGCAAGCGACCGGAACGACGCGCATGCCGGCCATGGCCGCGCTGGCGGGATTCGTGCCGTGTGCGGAGGTCGGGATCAGGCAGACGTCGCGGTGGGTCTCCCCGCGCGAACGGTGCCATGCGCGGATTGCCAGGAGCCCGGCGAATTCGCCCTGCGAGCCGGCATTCGGCTGCAGCGAGACGGCGGCAAATCCGGTGATCTCGGCCAGCCAGCCTTCAAGCTGCGCGGCCATTTCGAAATAGCCCGCCGCCTGGTCCTGCGGGACGAGCGGATGCAGCGATGCGACCGACTCCCAGGTGACCGGCAGCATCTCGGACGTGGCATTGAGCTTCATCGTGCAGGAACCCAGCGGGATCATCGAGGCGGTCAGCGAAAGATCTTTCGCCTCAAGCCGCCGGATGTAGCGCAGCATCCCGGTCTCGGTATGGTGCGACTGGAAAACCGGATGCGTGAGGAAATCGGATTTCCTCCGGAGCGACGGCCCGATCACCTCGGGCAGGTCCTGCGGAAAATCTCCCGGTGTTCCGCCGAAGACTTCCAGAATCGCCGTGAGGTCGTCCGTCGTCTCGTCGAGCGCGATCGCGAGCGCATGGTCATCGAGCTTGCGAAGATTGATCCCGCGGGCGGCGGCGCGGATCAGAAATTCGTCCGCGTGGCGGCTCCCGAGCCAGACGCGCACGGTGTCGAAGAACGGTCCGGGATGGATGGCATGCCCGAGGTGTTTGAGCGAGCCGGCGAGGCGCAGCGCAAGCCGATGGACGCGGTCCGCGATTTCGCGGAGCCCGTCGGGACCGTGATACACCGCATACATCGAGGCCATGACCGCCAGCAGGACCTGGGCGGTGCAGATGTTGCTGGTGGCCTTTTCGCGGCGGATGTGCTGTTCGCGGGTCTGGAGAGCGAGGCGCAGCGCGGTGGCTCCGGCGGCGTCTTTTGAAACGCCCACGAGGCGGCCGGGCATCCGGCGCTTGTGCTTGTCGAGGGTGGCGAGGAATGCGGCATGCGGGCCGCCGAATCCCGGCGGGACCCCGAACCGCTGGGCCGATCCGACAACGATGTCCGCGCCAAGCTCTCCGGGCGGAGTGATCAGGGTCAGGGCGAGGAGATCGGCGGCGACAACCGCCAGCGCACCGGCATCGTGGACGCGCGCAATGAGGGCTTCGAGGCCGCAGATCGTACCGTCGGTCGCCGGGTATTGGAAGAGCGCGCCGAAGACCGGTTCCTGCGGGCCGGATTCCGCCGGGCCGGTGAGGATCCTGATGTCGTGCGGCTCCGCACGCGTGCGCAGCAGGGCGATCGTCTGCGGATGGCAGTGGTCGGCCACAAAGAACGCGTCGCCGCCTTTGATGTCATGACAGAGAGCCATCGCCTCGGCGGCCGCCGTGGATTCATCGAGCAGCGAGGCATTGGAAATCTGCATTCCGGTGAGGTCGCAGACCATCGTCTGGAAATTCAGCAGCGCCTCGAGCCGGCCCTGCGCGATTTCCGCCTGATAGGGCGTGTAGGCGGTATACCAGCCCGGGTTCTCAAGGATGTTTCTCCGGATGACCGCCGGGGTGAAAGTGCCGTGGTAGCCCGCGCCGATATAGGAGCGGGCGATGACATTGCGGTCCATGATCGCGCGCAGATCAGCCAGCGCCTTTTCTTCCGTGCGGGCCGCTGGGACAGCCAAGTCGCGGTTCAGGCGGATCGAGGCGGGCACGGTTTCCTCAATCAGCGCATCGAGCGTCGGCGCACCGACCGTGCGAAGCATGGAGGTGATTTCCGCCGCGCACGGCCCGATGTGGCGGGAGGCGAACGCGCTCATTCCTCGATCTGGGCCCGGTAGGCGGCGGGATCCTTGAGGGCATCGAGCTCGGCGGGATTCGTGAGGCGGATTTTAAAAATCCATCCGGCACCGAACGGGTCGGTGTTGAGGAGCGCGGGGGAGTGCTCGATCGCCTCGTTGCGCGCGAGGACTTCGCCCGTGACCGGGGAGTAGATGTCGCTCGCGACCTTGACCGATTCGATCACGGCGGCCACGTCGCCGGCCCTCAAGGATTTTCCAAGCACCGGGGGCTCGGCGAAGACGATGTCGGTCAGTTCGGCCTGGGCGTGGTCGGTGATGCCGACCGTGCCGGTGTCTCCTTCCACAAGGATCCATTCGTGGCTTTCTGCGTAGCGGAGGTTGGCTGGAACGTTCATGGGGCTTTTTGGTAAAGGGGTTTTTTGCGAACACAAGCGCGAAATTTTTTTCCGCGCACTTCGATTTCGACTTCCTGGCCGGGCTGGGAGAATTCCACGGGGAGGTAGGCCATCGCGATCCCGCGCCCGAGCGAGGGGGAGTGTGCGCCGCTCGTGGTTTCGGCCACCCGGACCCCGTGCACGAAAACCGGATAATGCGGGCGCAGCGGGGGGGATTTCCCGATGCCTTCCAACGCGGACAGCCGCCTCGGAACGCCGGCGGCCTTTTGGGCAACAAGGGCTTCCTTGCCAACGAAGTCCGGCTTGGTGAAATCCACAAAGAACCCGAGTCCGGCCTCGAGGGGCGTATGGTCCGGCGAAAGGTCGGAGCCGTTCAACGGATAGCATTTTTCCAGGCGGAGCGTGTCGCGGGCACCAAGCCCGCAGGGCTTCACGCCCGACTCAAGAACCTGCCGCCACGCGCAGGGGGCTTCGGCAGAGGGAAAGACCCACTCGAACCCCTTCTCGCCGGTATAGCCGGTCGTAACGACGAAGCCCTCTTCGATCTCGAGGACGCGGTTGCGATCTTCCGGCATGGGACATCCGAACAGCTTCTCAAAAACCTTCCCCGAAGCGGGCCCCTGGACGGCCAGTGCCGCGAACTCCGCGCTCCGGTTCTCGAACACCACCCCCTCGCCAAGGCGGCCCTTCATCCAACCGGCGTCCTCCTCGATCATCGAGGCGTTGACGACGAGAAGGAACTCCTCCGCCCCGAGGCGGTAAACGAGCAGATCGTCAATCACCCCGCCGCGCTCGTTCAACAGGAGGGAATAATGCGCGTTCCCAGGCTTCAGGGACGCGACCTTGTTCGTCAGCAAGCCATCCAGCCACGCCACGCTGCCCGGCCCGCTCACGAAAAATTCGCCCATGTGCGAAACATCAAAAACCCCGGCGGATTCGCGGACGGATTGGTGCTCGTCAAGGATCCCGGAATACTGGACCGGCATTTCCCAGCCGGAAAAATCGACCATCCGGCCGCCGGCCGCAAGGTGGGCTTCGTAAAGCGGTGTGCGCATCAGGAAAAGGATGAAGGATGAAGGAAAATCTTGGAAATTGCAAATTCCTTGTTGGATATTGTCCTGTCGTATTGGACATTGCTGCCTTGTTGGATATTGGATATTCTTCCATTCCCCATTCGTCATGAGCACCAAAAACAACCCGCAGGTTCAGGCCGCTTCCCTGCGCAAGCGGGCCGAGGAGATCTTCCGGGAAAAATCCGCCGGCCTCCCCGCGGATCCGGCAATGTCGCCCGAAGCCGCGATGCATGAGCTGCACGTGCACCAGATCGAACTCGAGATGCAGAACGAGGAGCTGCGCCGGACGCAGGAGGAACTGAACGCTTCGCAGTCTCTGTATTTCGACCTCTATGACCTGGCACCCGTGGGCTATATCACCATCGGCGCGACGGGGTGGATTCTTCAAGCCAACCTCACCGTCACCAGGCTGCTGGGCGTGTCCAGAGTCGCGCTGTTAAAGCAGCCGATCTCCCGCTTCCTCCTCAGCGAGGATCAGGATATCTACTACAAGTTCTCCAAACGGCTCCTGGAATCCGGCAACCCGCAGGCTTGCGAACTGCGGCTGACCAAACACGACGGTACAACGGTCTGGACGCATCTGGAAGCAACGGCCGCCCGGGACGAAGCCGGAGCGCCCATCCAGCGAATGACGCTCAGCGACATCACCGGACGCAGGCAGAGGGAAGCCTATCAAGAAATCGAACGCGAAGTTCTGCAGATCCTCAACGAGTCGGAAAATCAGCGGAATTTCATCGAGCTCATCCTTGCGGCATTGAAGAAACGGACCGGGCTCGATGCCGCGGGCATTCGCCTCCAAGACGGGGAAGACTTTCCGTATTACGTCCAGGAGGGCTTTCCGAAGGATTTTCTGCTGACGGAAAACACGCTGGTTGAGCGGACTGCGGATGGCGGGGTGTGCCGGGACAAAGACGGCGGGATCTGCCTGGAATGCACCTGCGGCCTGGTCCTCTCGGGCAAAACCGATCCCTCCAATCCTCTCTTCACCAAGGGGGGAAGCTGCTGGACAAACGAGGCGTCCACGCTGTTGGGTATCCCGCCCGGCGAAGATCCCCGTCACCATCCGCGAAACCAATGCATCCATTTCGGCTATGCCTCGGTTGCCCTGATCCCCATTCGGAACCGGAAGCGGATTGTGGGTCTGATCCAACTCAACGACCGGCGCAAAGGTCGTTTCACCCTCGAAACGGTGGAACTCCTGGAAGGAATCGCAGCGCACATCGGAGAGGCGCTGATGCGCAAGCAGGCGGAGGAGGATTTGCGAAAAATGAACCGTCACCTCGAAGACGCGAAGGTTCGCGCGGAGGATCTTGCCCTCAAGGCCGAGGCCTCGGCCCGCGCGAAAAACGAGTTCCTCGCCGTGATGAGCCATGAGCTGCGCACCCCGCTCAACGGCGTGCTCGGCTTCGCCGAGCTCCTCTCCTTCTCCGAGCTCGACGACGAGCAAAAGGACTCTGTGCAGATGATCGCCAACAGCGGCAACCACCTCCTCGCCGTCGTCAACGACATCCTCGATTTCTCGAGCATCGAAAAGGGCGCTTTGGCGATCCAGGCCGCACCGTTGACCATCGCCGAGCTCGTGAAGTCAGCAGGCCGGACCGTCCAGAAATCCACCGCCGGGAAAGGGCTCGCGTTCCGCTGCGAAGTCGCTGCCGATGTCCCGGAGCAGATCCTTGGCGATGAACACCGGATCCGCCAGATCCTCATCAACCTTCTCGGAAACGCCGTCAAATTCACCACCGGCGGATCGGTCGTCCTCCGCGTTGCGACCTCATCCGCCCCCCCGGCTCTGGCTTTTTCCGTCGAAGACACGGGCATCGGGATTCCCCCCCAGACCCTCGCCCTCCTCTTCAAGCCGTTCTCTCAGGCGGACTCGTCGCGCAGCAGGGCGTTTGAGGGCACCGGTCTCGGGCTCGCGATCTCACAGCGCCTGGCCGAGGCCATGGACGGCTCGATCACGGTCGTCTCCACCCCGGGCAGGGGCAGCACGTTCACCTTCCAATTCCCGCTGTCACTTCCACCGTCGAAAAGTGGAAGCGGCATCTTGCCGCTTTGTCAGGATGAACCAGGCGGCGGCACGCCGCTTCCCCTTTCGCACGCGCTGGTGCTCGTTGTCGAAGACGACGAGAGCAACAGCAAACTCATAGGGAAAATGCTCCAGAGCCTCGGCTGCCGCGCCGAATTCGCCGCCCATGGGGCCGAGGCGGTCCAGGCGTTCGCACCGGGAAAATTTTCCGCGATCCTCATGGACATGGCGATGCCGGTGATGGACGGGCTGGAGGCCACAGCCAAGATCCGCGAACTCGAATCCGGCCCCCGGGTTCCGATCATCGCGCTCACGGCCAACGTGATGCCCGGCGACCGCGAGCGATGCCTCGAGGCCGGCATGGACGACTTCCTCTCCAAGCCTTTCAAACGGGACGAACTCGCCGCCAAACTTGCCCGCCATACACTCCATCCGGAGAAGGGAGGAGAACATGACCGATCAGCATTTGGTGCCTGACCGCAGTGCCCGCCGCATGGCGGTCGCGGTATTTGCGGGCATTTCCCTGCTCCTTGTGGGCGTGGGCTACTGGTATTATCGGGCGGAAGTTGGAGAAATCACCGGGGAAAAATACCAGGCCCTCGCCGCCATCGGAGAACTCAAGTCCAATCAGATTCGGCAATGGCGGAGGGATCGCCAAGGCGATGCCAGCCGGCTGGCGCACGGGCCGTTTCTGAGAAAGGCTCTCGAAAACTTCCTGCGGCAGCCGGACGACGCGAACCTGCGTGCGGAATTGCACGAGCATTTGACGCTGAAGCTGGAAAAGGAACCGGGCGAAGACGTGCTGCTGTTCTCTCCGGACGGGCACCTTCTGCTCTCTGCCCAGGACGATTCCCATCCGGCTGATCCCGCTCTCCAGCGGGCCATATCGGAAGCTCTCACCAGCCGGTCGGCAGTGATCGGCGATTTGTATCGCTGTCCGGATGGCAATGTTCAGATTGACGTGGCTGTGGCGGTTCGGGATGGGTCCGGCCGCCCGCTGGCCGTGCTGGTCCTGCGCAGCGATGCGAACGCCTTTCTATATCCGCTGATTCAGACCTGGCCGGTCCCCAGCGAGAGCGCCGAGTCCCTCTTGGTTCAACAGGATGGCGAGGAGGTGGTTTTCCTAAATGAGTTGCGCCATCAGAACAACACCGCCCTTGCTCTGCGAGTTCCGCTGACTCAAACGAACCTGCCAGCCATGCAGGCTGTTCTCGGAAAAACAGGCGTTTTTGAGGGAAAAGATTACCGTGGCGTGGAGGTGTTGAGCGACCTGCGCCCGATTCCTGAGTCGCCCTGGTTCCTGGTGGCCAAGGTCGATGCGAAAGAGATTTTTTCGGATGCCCGTTACCGTGCGGGCCTCATCAGCCTCCTCATCGGTTTGCTCATCCTGCTGGCTGCCAGCCTGGTCGCTCTCTTCTTCCGGCACAGGCAGTCGAAGATCGGGCGGGATCTCATTGAGGCCGTGACGGCTCAGCGGGGGAGCGAGGCGCAGTTCCGCAGTTACATCGACCATGCGCCCATGGGGGTGTTTGTCACGGATGAGACCGGACGCTACATTCAGGTCAACGCGGCCGCCTCCCGGATCACCGGGTACCCGGAGGCGGAGTTGCTCGCGATGGGCATTCCGGATTTGTTGCCGCCGGAATCCCGGGCCACCGGGGCCGCACATTTTGAGCGGCTGAAGCAAACGGGCCGCGCAACCGGCGAGCTGGCCTTCCGGCGCAAGAACGGGGAGACCGGTTACTGGTTGGTGGACACGGTCAAGCTTTCGGAAAAGCGGTTTCTGGGATTTGCCATCGATACCACGGAGCGCAAGCGGGCGGAGGAGAATCTCACCGCCGCATACAATTTCCACATAAAGCTCTTGGAAAATGCCCCGGCATTGATTTGGAGGGCGGGCACGGATGCGAAGTGCGCCTGGTTCAATGCCACCTGGCTCGCATTCACCGGTCGCACAATGGAGCAGGAAATCGGCGACGGATGGACGGATGGGGTGCACGCCGATGATCTTGGACGCTGCGTGAAAACCTATCTGGAAGCGTTTGCCGCGCGGAAGGCCTTCGAGATGGAATACCGCCTTCGCCGCCATGACGGGGAGCATCGCTGGATCATCGATTACGGCATCCCCTTCAACGAGATCTCCGGAGATTTCGGCGGCTACATCGGATATTGCTTTGACATCACAGACCGCAAGGCGGGCGAAGCGGCGCTGGTCACAGCCAAAGACCAGGCCGAAGCCGCCGCCCGTGCAAAGAGCGAATTCCTCGCCATGATGAGCCATGAATTGAGAACCCCGCTCAACAGCGTGCTCGGTTTCGCCGAGCTCCTCTCCTTCTCCACGCTCGACGAAGAACAAAGAGACCATACGCAGACGATCATGCAAAGCGGCATCCACCTCCTCGCCGTCGTCAACGATATCCTCGATTTCTCGAGCATGGAAAGCAGCACGCTGACGCTCCATGCCGACCCGGTCGCCATCGCCGGGCTCATCGAATCGGCGGACCTCGCAACCCGCAAGGCCGCCGCTGTCAAATCACTCGATTTCCGCTGCGAAGTGGCGGCCGGTGTCCCGGAGCAGATCACCGGCGATGCCCAGCGGATCCGTCAGATCCTCATCAACCTCCTCGGCAATGCCGTCAAATTCACCGCCGGCGGATCGGTTGTCCTCCGCGTTGCAGCACCATCCGACGGGGGACGGACGGCTCTGGATTTCTCCGTCGAAGACACGGGCATCGGAATCCCCCCCGAGAAGCTCGACCGTCTGTTCAAACCGTTTTCGCAGGCGGACTCGACGACGAGCCGCCGGTTTGGGGGCACCGGTCTCGGGCTCGCCATCTCGCAGCGCCTTGCCGAAGCCATGGGCGGCTCGATCTCGGTCGCCTCCACCCCGGGAAAAGGCAGCACGTTCACCTTCCACCTCCCGCTGTCCCTCCCCTCTCCCAAAAATGAAAGCGGCAGTCCCGGGCATCTGCCAGGGAGGCCCCCCAAAGGCGAGCTGGTGCTCATCGTCGAAGACGACCCGGACGGCAGCCGGCTCGCGGGCAAATTGCTCCAGAGCCTCGGCTACCGCGCCGAATTCGCCGCCCATGGCGCCGAGGCGGTCAAGGCGTTCGCACCGGGAAAATTTTCCGCGATCCTCATGGACATGGCGATGCCGGTGATGGACGGGATTGAGGCCACAAAGAAGATCCGCGAGATCGAATCCGGTCCCCGCGTGCCGATCATCGCGCTCACGGCCAACGTGATGCCCGGCGACCGCGAGTGCTGCCTCGCCGCCGGCATGGACGACTTCCTCTCCAAACCCTTCAAGCGGGAGGAGCTCGCCGCCATGCTCGCCCGCCATACGCTCCCTTCCGCAGTGGGAGGAGAACAGGACCGGTCAGCATTAGGTGCCTGACTGCGGCACACGCCGCTTGGCGGTCGCGGTCTTCATGACATTGCCCTGATCCTTTGTTTCCGTATATCAGAGCTTGACAAAACGGCCGGAAGGTATCGCTATCATTATACTCTCTCTTGTAACTTTCGGCCTTCCACGCGGGCACAGGAGGCGCACGCAGAAGATGAAAAAAAAGATCCGCAAGATCGTTGAGAAACCGCCGGCCAGTGGTTTCCCGATCGGCAGCATCGGAGCCCCTGGCGGAGAGTCTGACGGCGTTTGGCACGGCACGGGCGACCCCACCGGAAACAAATCGACGGAGGAGGTTCTGGCGCATGTCAGCGAACAGCACGAACTCCTGTTGAGTGCGGCGGCGGAAGGGATTATCGGGTTGGATTCCCGGGGATGTCACACGTTCGTCAATCCGGTCGCGGCAAGGATGCTGGGTTACAACGCCGAAGAGCTTCTCGGAAAACCCAGCCACAGCACCTGGCACCATAGCAAACCCGACGGCAGTCTCTACCCCCGCGAAGCGTGCCCGATTTATGCCGCCTGCCAGGATGGGAAAGCGCATCGTTCATCCACCGAGGTGTTCTGGCGCAAGGATGGCGCCAGTTTTCCCGTCGATTATGCAAGCACGCCCATCTACAAACAGGGTCGCCTGGTGGGCGCAGCAATTACTTTTTCCAACATCACCGGGCGCAAGCAGGCGGAAGAGGTGATGAGGGAGAGGGAAACGCACCTCGAGGCGATTCTCGAAGCCGCCGCCGACGGCATCCTTGCCGTGGACAACAACGGAAAGGTGCTGCGAGCCAACCAGCGATTCGCCGAGATCTGGCGAATCCCGGAGTCCCTCATGAAGCGCGGTGATGACCGGGCTCTGCTGGACTTTGTTCAGGCCCAGTTGAGCGATCCCAACTCCTTTCTCAAGACAGTGCAGTCGCTCTACACTTCTGACGCAGGAGTTATGGATACACTCTCTTTCAAGGATGGCCGGTTTTTTGAGCGGTATTCTTTTCCGATGATCATGGATGGCATCCGCATTGGCCGTGTGTGGTCGTTTCGGGACGTCACCATGCGGAAATCCATGGAAAGCAAGCTGGGCGAAGCGCGCCTCCACGCCGAGACCGTCGCCGCCGCAAAAAGCGAATTCCTCGCCGAGATGAGCCATGAACTGCGCTCCCCGCTCAACGGGATACTCGGCTTCTCCGAACTCCTCTCCTGCTCCCCGCTCGACGACGAGCAAAAGGAATATGCGCGGACGATCACGGACAGCGGCAATCACCTCCTCGCCGTCGTGAACGATATCCTCGATTTCTCGAGCTTGGAAAAGGGCGCTCTGACGATCCATTCCGCCCCGCTCGCCATCGCCGGGCTTGTGGAGTCGTCCGCCCTCGCCATCCGAAAAGCTGCCGCGGAAAAAGGGATCGCGTTCCGCTGCGAAGTGGCTTCCGGAGTGCCGGAACAGATCGCTGGCGACGAACGCCGGATCCGCCAGATCCTCATCAACCTCCTTGGCAACGCTGTCAAATTCACCGCCAGCGGATCGGTCGTCCTCCGCATTGCAGCAGCATCAGCCGGCGGGCGGCCTGCCCTGGATTTCTCCGTCGAAGACACCGGTCCCGGTATTTCCCGCGAATCGCTCGGACACCTGTTCAAGCCGTTCTCGCAGGCGGACCCGACAACAAATCGTCAGTTCGGGGGCACCGGTCTCGGACTCGCGATCTCGAAGCACTTGGCCGAAGCCATGGACGGATCGCTCTCGGTGGTCTCCACTCCGGGCCAAGGCAGCACGTTCACCTTCCTCCTTCCCCTGTCTTCTCCCGTTTCTTCCGCCCCACCGACACCAGTTTCCGAAGATCCGGTTCCCTCAACGCCCGGGCACCATCTGGTGCTCGTCGTCGAAGACGACCGGGCAAGCAGCCGGCTCGCGGGCAAAATGCTCCAGAACCTCGGCTACCGCACCGAATTCGCCGCCCATGGCGCCGAGGCGGTCGAGGCCTTCGCACCGGGGAAATTTTTCGCCGTCTTCATGGATATGGCGATGCCGGTGATGGACGGGCTGGAGGCCACGAAAAAGATCCGCGAACTCGAATCCGGGCCACGCGTTCCGATCATCGCGCTCACGGCCAACGTGATGCTCGGCGACCGCGAGCGCTGCCTCGCGGCCGGCATGGACGACTTCCTCTCCAAGCCTTTCAAACAGGAGGATCTCGCCGCCAAACTCGCCCGCTTCGTCCAGCCCTCCGCGTGAGCCGCTTCACGCAGGCAGGAACTCCTCCAGCAACAAGGGAAACTTTTCCGCCGAAGCGCGGGCGATCTCCTCAAGCGGGAGCTCTCTTCCCGCCTCCCTCTCCAGGCACGTCATCTCGACGCCCGCAATCCCGCAGGGCGTGATGTGCGAGAAGCCGGACAGCGGGCCGCCGTCCTGGACGTTGAGCGCGAACCCGTGCATCGCCACCCATTTTTTCACCCCGACCCCGAGCGATGCGATTTTCCGCGGCCCGACCCAGACACCGGTGAACCCGTCCTTGCGCGCCGCCACAACCCCGTGCGAGGCGCAGAGACGGATGAGAAACTCTTCGAGAAACCGGAGATAGCGGTGGAGGTCGCGGCCGCGTTTGTTCAAATCCAGAATCGGGTAGCCGACAAGCTGGCCCGGCCCGTGGTAGGTCGCCTGCCCGCCCCGGTTCGTTTCGACCACCGGATGCGGCAGGTTGCCGCGGAGGCTGGATTGATCCCGCGTGCGGCCGATCGTGTAAACCGGATCGTGTTCGAGCAGGAGGAGGATTTCCTCACCGGTCCCGGCAATCAGATCCTCGACATGCCGGATCTGGATCTCCAGCGCGTCGTGGTAGGCGATGCGTCCCAGATGGAGGGCTTTCATATGCGCTCGAGAGGGGTGCGGCGGTGCGCGGCCGCGTCGGCGGACTGGAAGTGCGTGAGCCCGATCGCCATCGCATCCGCGACATCCGGCGGCGGGGTCACAGTGAGTCCGAGAAGGGCGCGGATCATGAAAGCAACCTGGGATTTCTGCGCGCCACCGCGCCCGACAACCGCCTGCTTCACCCGGCGCGGCGCATACTCGTAAATGGCGAGGCCGCGTTGCGCGGCGGCCAGCAGAGCCGCCCCGCGGGCCGATCCCAGGGTGATCGCCGTCGGAAAACTCTGCACGTAAATCACGCTCTCGATCGCCATCACCGACGGAGAAAACCCCGCGATCACGTCTCCGAGCTGCTCATGGATCGCCACGAGGCATCCGGAAACCGTGAGCTTGGGGGAGTTCTTGACCACCCCGAAATGCAGGCACCGGGTCTTCCCTCCCTCCCGTTCAAGCACCGCATACCCGGTCCCGCGCAACGACGGGTCAACCGCAAGGATTGTCTCTTTCATCAGGTTTTCAAAAATTCCGGAAGCCGCTCGAGGACTTCCCCGACGGAAAGGTTCTGCATGATCCCGCCGGGGGAGCGCAAGACATTCACGCCGGGGTTCCCCGGGGCCCAGACGGCGGGATCGGTGGGGCCGAAGAGCAGCAGGCTCTCCGCCCCGGCCGCCGCCGCAAGATGCGAAATCCCGCTGTCATGACCGATGAAAAATGCACAGCGTGCCAAAACCGCCCCCAGCGTGCTCAGCGGCAGGCTCTCAAGAAAAACCAGCCGCCCGGAAAATTCCCGCTTCAACTCTTCCGTGCGTCCGGAATCGCTCTCTCCGGATACCACGAGCAGGGCGGCCTCCGAACGCGCGATCACCGCGATCAGCTCCTTCCAGGCTGGAAACGGCCAATTCTTTTTCTCCGACCCGCTGCCGGGGTGGATCGCAACGAGCGGACCGCTGAGGCCGCGCAGAAGCTCCTCCGCCGCCGCACGGTCCTCAGCGGAAGGAAAAATCCGCGCGGCCTCGTCCTCCAGGAAGAGCGCAAGCGACTCCAGCGGCCGCGCCAGTTGGCGTGCGGCATGTTGCCCGCCCGTGATCCGGGGATCCCCGGAAATCAGGTTCTTGACGCCACAGCGCCGCAAATTCCCCTCGAAAAACCCGTCCGGATCGAACAGATAAGAAACCACCTGCCCGAAGCCCGCAAAGTAATCCGAGAGCGCGGCGTCCAGCCCGGATCGCGGATTGAAGAACCCGGCCATCGGCGCATATTCGATCGAACGCACCGCTTCCGCATAATACCTGCCCTCCGCCACACGGCAAATATGCCGGTAGCCGACAATCTCGATCCGGCAGCCGGGAAACCCCTCGCGCAGCAACCGCAGCGCCGGAAGCGTCAGGATGAAATCCCCGATCGCCCCCCCGCGGATCACCAAAATGCTGCGCCGGGATTCAGGCATCGGGCATTCTTGTCAGGAACCGGGACTTCGATAAACCAAAAGTTTGCCCGGCCACGCCGGAGGAGCACCTCTCCGAAAGGGCCATCCACTGAAAAAATCCCCGGCCCCCGACCCACCAATGGCCTCACAATATATGTCACACCTGTGACATTTATTGTGAGGCGCGAACGGACCGCACGGGAGGGATTGAGGGGATGATCCCTCGTTCGCAGCGCGGACGGGCTGGACAGGAGGGGCGGAGGCGGGGCATGTTGGCAGGCATGTCGGACAACGTCAGGCGCACCATTTCGGAATTGAGGCAGGACTGTCGCACGGGCCCTCTCTCCTGCCGCGTGGGCGGCCAGGTGGAGGAGCTGACGAAGAAGGACTCGGCGAATGGGAAGCCGTATTGGGAACTGAAGCTGCGGGATGCGACGGATGTCCTGACGCTGCGGGCCTGGGTGGATACCGCGGCCTTTGATTCCTGCGAGAGCCTCGCGCGCGCGGCCTGTGTCGAAATCGAGGGCGAATTTTTGCTCAACGGGAGCTTCGGGCTCGACGGCCGTCGCTGGCGGGTGAAGCCCCTGACGGCGGATGAGGCGGCAGCGCTTTTTGCCGGCACCACGGAGGAGGCTGCCGCTTCGGAGAAGGACCTCGCCTGCGTGCGCAGCTTTGTGGAGGGCCTGGCGGATCCCCGCCTGCGGGCGCTTGGTCTGCTTTTTCTCGATGAGCACGGTGATCGGTTCCGCCGGGCCGCAGCCGCCCGGGTGCATCACCACGCCCACCGCGGCGGGCTGCTGAGGCACACCGCGCAGATGATGCGCTCGGCCGACGCGCTCAGCGGGGTTTACCCCGAACTCAACCGGGATCTTCTTCTGGCCGGCGCGCTTTTCCATGATACCGGAAAGCTCTGGGAAATGTGTCCGCCCGAACTGGGCTTCGAGATGCCGCGGGAAATCCGGGGCGAGCTTCTCGGCCACATCAGCATCGGGATCGAGCTTGTGAACACGCTCTGGCGGAAGCTTCCGCTCGAGGAGTGGAAGTCCCTCTCTCCGGCTTCGGAGGAGGTTCGCCTGCACCTCCTGCACCTTGTGGCCGCACACCACGGCGAACTGCAGTTCGGTTCTCCTGTCGAGCCGAAGACGCCCGAGGCGGTTGCGCTTCATTTTGTGGACAACATGGATGCGCGCCTCGAGATGTTCGCCATGGCCTACGCCCGGCAACCGGAGATCGCCCCGGGCATCCACGAGCGCGTGCGCCCGCTCAATACCTCGCCCGTCCGGGCGCTGGAACGAATCCCGCTCGACCCGGGCGCAGTGGTTCCACCTTGACCGCAGGGCGCGGGCGAAGGAAAACAGGGGGGCGATGATTTCCCTGACCATTCCCGTCTATAACGAACAGGATGCCCTTCTGCCGCTTTTCGAAAAAGTGCAGGCCGTCATGCTCCGGCGCGGCGAACCGTGGGAAATCATTTTCATCAACGACGGGAGCCTCGACGGGAGCGCGGCAATCCTCGACCGGCTCGCAGCGGAGCATCCCGAGGTGAAGGTCGTCCACTTCCGCAGGAATTTCGGGCAGACCGCCGCGATGATGGCCGGCTTTGATTTTGCGAGCGGGGACACGATCATTCCGATGGACGGCGACGGGCAGAACGACCCGGAGGACATCCCGCGCATGCTCGCGAAGCTCGACGAGGGATTCGATGTCTGTTCCGGATGGCGGAAGGACCGGCAGGACCATGCGCTGCAACGCAACCTGCCGAGCATCATGGCCAACAAGCTGATCTCGGTCGTTTCGGGCGTGGCCCTGCACGATTTCGGCTGTTCGCTGAAAGCCTACCGCTCGGAGGTCATCAAGGGGGTTCGCCTCTACGGCGAGATGCACCGGTTCCTGCCGATCTACGCGAAGTGGCACGGCGCGAAGATCTCCGAAATTACCGTCAACCACCACGCCCGGATTTCCGGAAAATCGAAATACGGCATCGAGCGGGTGCTGAAGGTTCTCATGGATCTGGTGACGGTGAAGTTCCTTGAAAAATACATGATGAAGCCGATGTATCTCTTCGGGTTCTGGGGGCTGATTTTTTTCGCGGCCTCGGCGGGCTTCGCGGGCTGGACGTTCTATGTGCGGACGCTGGGGTATTATTTCACGGCGACCCCGCTTCCGATGATGGCCGTCTTTTCGTTCATGACCGGGATGATCTGCGTGCTCATGGGCCTGCTGGCGGAGATGATCACGCGGACGTTCCACGAGTCGCAGGGAAAATCGATCTACATGGTCAGCCGCACGAGGAATCTTCCAACAGATCACAAGGCTTAGCGCGATGGACAAGGACACATGCCTCTACCTGGCCGCCAGGATCCTCAGACGGTTTCTGCCATGGGCCGCCCTGCCGAAAAGATGGAAAGAAAAAATCCCGGGGTTGAAGCCGAATCTGGGAGAACTGGACCAGGACGGGATTTTCGGCATCTACCGGAACAACATTCCGCTCCCGTTGGAACAATGGCTGCACGGCAAAGCGATTCTGGAAATCGGAACCGGCAGGACAAACGGCAGTTGCTACGCCCTCGTCGCGCACGGGGCGGAAAAAGCGGTGTCGTTCGAGCCGTTCCGGCCGTTCGATGACGAAAGGGATGAAAGGCAACTGAGGGAGGCGGCCGCTGCGGCGGCGATGGCGGAGGACGACCTGCGCAAAAGGGTTTTGCGGGTGACCTCGGTGGATTCCCTGCCCGATGAAAGCTTCGACATGGTCCTTTCGTTGGCGGTGCTGGAGCATGTCACGAACATGCCGGACTTGACCGACGATCTCTGGCGTTTGCTCAAGCCGGGCGGGGTCATGTTTCATGTCGTGGACTACAGGGATCATTACTTCCGGTATCCCTACCACTGCCTCCTGTGGTCGGCCAAAACATGGTCCCGCTTCCTCGATCCGGGCGACCTCCCCCGCTGGCGGATCGGGGACCATGTCCATTTCTTCGCTCGGAAAGGTTTTGACACCCGGATTCTCAAAGCCAGCGCCAGGGATTCGGAATTTCTCCGGATCAAAGACAGGATTCACCCCGAGTTCACCTCCCGCTACAGCGAGGAGGATTTGATGACCGCCCACGGTTCGCTCTGGGCGCAAAAACCGACCGGCTGAATCCGCGCCCCGCACCTGGAAGACATGCCTCATCCTCTTAAAAAATGTGCGGGATAGCCGGCTTCCTCGGCTCCGGAGACCGCGGCGATCTCGAGGCCATGACCGCGCGGCTCGCCCATCGCGGGCCGGATGCCGACGGGTTTTTTGTTGAGGAGGGGGTGCATCTCGGGCACCGGCGGCTTTCGATTGTGGATCTCGGCGGCGGGGCCCAGCCGATGTCCTCGTCCGACGGGCGCCTGGTTGTGGTCTTCAACGGGGAAATCTACAACCACCGCGAACTGCGCGCGGAGCTGTCTGCAAGAGGGCATGTCTTCCTGACCGACCACTCGGACACCGAGGTGCTCCTCCACGGCTGGCGCGAATGGCAGGAGGGGCTCGTCGGACGCCTCAACGGCATGTGGGCGTTTGCCATCTGGGACAAAGACGCCCGCCGGCTGTTCCTGAGCCGGGACCGATTCGGAAAAAAACCGCTCTACTATTTTCAAAGGAACGGAACGTTCGCCTTCGCGTCGGAACTGACCGCTCTCCTCCGCCATCCCCTCGCCCCGCGGAGCGAATCGGAACTCGCCCGCGTGAAATTCCTGGCGCTCGGCATGATCCCGGCCCCGCATTCGGCGATCCAGGGAATCTGGAAGCTCCCGGCCGCTCACAACCTCGACGTCCGCACGGACAGGCTCCAGATTTCCCGCTACTGGCGGTATGTCCTCGAGCCGGAGGAGCCGGCGGCCACCGGGGACGACCTCGCGGAGGAATTGCGGGAACTCGTCGGGCGCGCGACCAAACGGCGGCTGATGGCCGACGTCCCGCTCGGGATTTTTTTGAGCGGGGGCATCGACTCCTCACTTGTCGCCGCCCTGGCCGCCCGCGAGCTCGGCGGCCCGTCCCTGCGGACGTTCACGATCGGTTTTTCCGAACCCTCCTTCGACGAGTCCGGCCCCGCGCGCCGCATGGCGGAGTTTCTCGGGACCAACCACCGCCAGGAGACGCTGAGCCTCGATGCCGCCGTGGATGTCCTGCCGCAGATCTTTGAGCGCCTCGACGAACCGCAGGGCGACAGTTCGCTTCTGCCCACCTGGCTGCTCTGCCGGTTTGCGCGCCGGGAGGTGACCGTCGCGCTCGGCGGGGACGGCGGCGATGAACTCTTTGCGGGATACGATCCGTTCCGGGCGCTGCGGCTCGCGGGGATTTACTCGCGGGTTGTCCCCCGCCCGCTGCACAAAGCCATCCGCCTGGTGGCCGCCCGCCTCCCGGTCTCCCATGCGAACATCAGTTGGGATTTCAAAATCAAGCGCACGCTGCGCGGGCTGAGCCATCCTCCGCGGCTCTGGAATCCGGTCTGGATGGGCGCGCTCGAACCGGACGAGCTCGCGCGCGTCACGGAGTCGCCGTTCCGCGTCGAGGAAATCTACGGCGAGGCGATCCGCGCGTGGGACGAGTGCGCAAGCGACTCCCCGCTGGACCGCGCGCTGCAATTTTTCACGGAGATCTATTTGCAGGACGGGATTCTGGCCAAGGCCGACCGGGCGAGCATGATGAATTCGCTCGAGGTGCGCAGCCCGTTCCTCGATATCGAGGTTGCGGATTTTGCGAGAAAGCTGCCCGGACGTTTCAAGCTCCGCGGCGGAACCACGAAGTATCTGCTCAAACGCGCGGCCGCTCCGCTCCTGCCCCCCGACATCATCGATAGAAAGAAAAAGGGATTCGGCTCGCCGATCGGACCCTGGCTGCGGTCCGGGCGGATCGCGCCCGATCCTTCCGGCGGTTTCCTGCGCGAAAAGCTCGGCACCCATGTGCGCGGGCTCTCGGATGAGCGGCTCTACCTCTGGTGCGAATACGTCTGGCAGCAGTGGCAGACGCGGAAAAATACTGAAACTCGCCCTTGAGTGCGCAAGCTGCAATTTTCATCCGAATGACCAGAGAACAAAGAATTGAGCGACTTCTCTCAGCGATCCCAGAGCTGTCAAATTACCGCCTCCAGCTTGTTGACAAAATCGTATGGATTTTTCAGCAACCAAAGGAATTTGTTCGCAAGCCGACTTCGACCCTCATTTCGCAAGCGGTTCTTGAGGATTTTGGGGACGTTCTCCGAATGCACCACAGTTTTTCCAGGGAACCATTTTCAAAAGACAAATTTGAATATTCGCTTGAGCGTGTGCTGCTTGAAGCGGGGATTCCAGCTCAAATGGCACCACGGGGAACAAGAGGGTTTGATATTGAAATCGCTGGAGAAAAATATTCGCTCAAAACCGAAGCGGCGAAAGCCATTCGTGAAGGCACGATTCATATCTCGAAATTCATGGAACTTGGCGGCGGAACATGGGGGAGTGATCCAAAGGATTTGGTTGGGTTGCGCCAACAGTTTCTCGCCATTCTGAATGGCTTGAATCGGATATTGATTCTTCGGGCGCTGAAAAAGGGCGATCCAGTTTTCAAATATGAACTTGTGGAGATTCCCAAAAAACTCCTTTCAAAGGCGGCCAAAGGGCGCCTTGAAATGATGACAAAAAGCCAACAAAACCCCAAGCCGGGCTACTGCTATGTTGAAGAGAAGGGCGAAGGCCTTTTCAATTTGTATTTTGACGGCGGCGGCGAACGAAAATTACAAATCAAGGGATTGCAAAAAACTCTCTGCGAGGTTCATGCAACCTGGCAGTTCGAGAGCCCTATTCCGTGAAGAGCAGCGAGGGGGACGCGTTGACGCGGCTTTTCGCAATCTCCACATATTCTGGTTTTGCTTCTACTCCCACGCATCTCCGCCCGGTCTCGATTGCCACAATGCCCACGGTGCCACTGCCGAAAAACGGATCCAGCACAACCCCGTTGGGTGGCGAACCCGCAAGAATGCATGGCCGCACCAGAGCACGCGGAAAGACGGCGAAGTGGGCTTCTTTGCAGGGCTCGGTATTTATCGCCCAGACGGTTCTCTTGTTTTTCCTTCCCAGGCCATCCGCAGTTGTCTCTTTGATTGCCTCCTGATCGAAGTAGTAACTCTCATTTTTTGAAAACATGAAGAGGTATTCATGCGAAACGGTCACGCGATCTTTAACCGATTCCGGCTGGCAATTCGGCTTATGCCAGATGATGTCCGAACGGAGATACCAACCATCCAGTTGTAGAGCCATCGCAACCATCCAAGCAACGCCGATCAAGTCCTTCGGCTTCAAACCATCCGGGGTATCGGGACGATAGGACATGGCCCGACCCTTGTTTTTTACGTCTTTGTCTCTCCACGCCCTTCCCCCTGATGTATATGTATTTCCGATATTCAGCCAGAACGTCCCGTCGGAGCGAAGGACACGACGAACCTCCCGAAAGCATAAAACCAAGTTCTCGACATATTCTTTGAGGTTCTCCTCGGCTCCAATTTGACCACTGTGCCCGTAGTCTCTCATCCCCCAGTAAGGGGGGGAGGTGATGCAAGCATGGAAAGTCTGATCAGGGATTTCCAACAGCTTCGTGCGAACATCGCCTGAGATGATCTGGACAGGTTCGTCCTTGGTGCATCGAAGCGGCCACGCTTGAGAACCATTGACAAAGGGTGATTTCATATCACTTCTCCGCCTGATGTTTTCCACGATAGGGGCCGGGCTCCTCTTGAATGCACGCGGAAAGAGTGTCGATAATCAGCGAGTGCAGAGTTTTATCTTCTTTGATTGCCATGACCTTCAACGTTTTGTGAAGCTCGTCCTCAATCTCCAAGGGAAATGTCTTGGTGGATTTTTTAAATTTTTCTGCTTGCATGGGTAACAGAGATAACCAAAGTCACCTTGGTAAGTCAACTGAAAAAATCAGAGCGTCTTTCGGTGGGACTCTGCGGATCGCCGATCAGGCACTGGTTGCGGGTCGGTCGGATCGCTCCTGAATGTCGCTCCTGAATTGACAATCTTTGTTAATCTTTGCAGCATGAGGCCGTGAATATTTCGCTCACTCCAGAGTTGGAAAGCGCCGTCAAGGCAAAGGTCGCTTCCGGGCACTACAACAACGCCAGTGAAATCATCCGCGAGGCGCTGCGGGAATCGCTCCGGCGCGAGGGGGAAAACGAATGGCTCCAACGCGAGGCGGCGATCGGATTTGCCCAGCTCGAGGCTGGCCAGGTGGTGCGCGTCAAATCCAAAAAAGAATTTCTGGCGGCAGCGCGGAAGGCCCCGTGAAACTCGAGTTCACCCACGCCGCCATGGACGATCTGCGTTCGATCCGAGCCTACACTTTGGATCGCTGGGGCCCGATCCAAGAGCAGGAGTGTCTGGATCGGCTCTGGAACAAATTCGAGCACATCCTTGAGAACGCCTCGAAATTCCGATTTCGCCCGGATCTTTTCAGCGGCTGCCAAATCGCGGCCGAAGGGAAGCATGTGATTCTCTTCCGGATTCGCCATGGCGTTCTCCAAATCGTTCGGGTTTTGCACGGCGCGATGGACTTCAAGCGGCATATCCCGCCCGGGGCGCGCCCCGGACACCGGCACAGAGGCCAGACGTGAGTCTCTTTTGCAGATGAAAAAGATCCTGCATGTCATTGACAGCCTGCATCTCGGGGGAGCGCAGGAGGTCGTGCTGAACCTCGCCACATGCGGGGACAGGGAGCATTTTTACCATGAGGTCGCCACGATGCACGGACACGGGGTCTATTGGGAACGCATGTCCGTTCTCGGCATCCCGCTGCACTCGCTGTCGCCTCACAAGCTTTTTCCGTTGTACGCCGCGAGCCTTCCCGTCTTGTTGCTGCGCGGGCGGTTCGACATCCTGCACTGCCACCTTGTCGCCTCGAACGTCTTTGCCAAGCCGGTTGGAGCGCTCTGCCGCGTCCCGGTCATCCTCAACCACGACCACACGAACGACGACTACCGGGCGAACAACCGGCTCCGGCTCGCCCTCGACACGCTCTCGAACCGCCTCGCCACCCACCTCATCGCCGTCTCGGACTCGTGCCGGAAATTCCTTGTCGAGCGCGAGCGCGTGCCCGTGGAAAAAATCACGCTCATCCAGAATGCGGTCGATACCGCCCGGTATTCGAAATCGCGCGGCACGCGCGCGGAAGCCAGGCGAAAGCTGGGCCTGCCGGCGGGGGCACCTGTCGTCGCGGGAGTCGGACGGCTCAATCCGCAAAAAAATTTCTCGCTCTTCCTTGAAGTCGCGGGCGAGGTTTCCAAGCGTCATCCGGACGCCGTTTTCCTGCTTGCGGGCGAGGGTCCGGAGGAGGAGCTTTTGCGGCGGCGGGGAGCCGGCCTCGGAGAACGGCTGGTGTTTTCCGGCTACGTGGCCGATACCCGGCTCGTCTATCTGGCAGCCGATGTGCTCCTGATGCCCTCGCTCTTTGAGGGCCTGCCGATGACCCTGCTCGAGGCGATGGCCATGGAAGTGCCCGTCGTCGCCTCCGCACTCGATGGCATCGCGGAGGTCGTCGGGGACGGAACGGATGGATTCCTCGTGCCGTCCGGGGCCTGCGGCCATTTCGCGGACCGGGTCTGCCGGCTGCTCGAAGATCCGGAGCTCGCCGCTCGGATCGGGCGGGCCGCCTCGGAAAAAATCTCCTTCCGGTTTTCGGCCGCGCGAATGTGCGCCGAGGTCGAGGAGATTTACCGGAGGTTTTCGGGATGAAAATTCTGACCCTCTGCTACGAATACCCGCCGGTCGGCGGCGGAGGCGGGCGGATGGCCCACAACGTCGCTGCGGCCCTTGTGCGGCGCGGCCACCAGGTTCGGGTCCAGACGGCATGGATCAAGGGACTTCCGAAAAATGAGGAGCGCGACGGGGTCGAAATCTTCCGATCCTTCGCATTCCGCCGCCGCGCCGACCTCTGCACGGTTCCCGAAATGGCGGGCTTCCTGGCCACCTCGTTTCTTCCGTCCCTCCGCCACATTCACAACTGGAAGCCGGACGTCGTCCATGCGCATTTCGCCGTGCCGTCCGGGGTGCTCGCGTTCGCCTGCCGCGCGCTCACCGGAAAACCCTACGTCCTCACCGCCCACCTCGGCGACCTGCCGGGCGGAACCCCGGACCAGACCGACGCGCTGTTCCGCGTCTTGAATCCGCTGATCCGGCCGGTTTGGAAAAATGCCGCCGGGATTTCCGCGAGCAGCAGCTTCGCGGCAGGACTCGCCCGCAAAGCCTATGGTGTCACCCCGCGCGTGATCCTCAACGGTCTCTCCATGCTCGGCCGCGCAGAAAAGGCGCGCCCGCCATCCCTCCCGCTCGAACTCGCCGCCATCGGACGCTTCAACCCGCAAAAAAATTTCCCGTGGATGATCCGGGCGCTGGCCGGGTGCGGTTTCCCGTGGTCGCTCACGCTCATCGGAGACGGCGCCCAGCGCGGGGAAATCGAGTCCGCCATCCGCGAGACCGGCCTCTGCGCCCGCGTCCGCCTCCTGGGCTGGACCGACGAGAGCGTCATGCGCGACGTTCTCGCCCGCGCAGACATCCTCCTCATGCCCTCGACCTCGGAGGGGAACCCCGTTGCCGCGATTGAGGCGCTCAAGCATGGCGTCGCGATCCTTGGCAGCGACATCGGCGGCCTCTCCGATCTCATCGAGGACAACGGCTTTGCCGTCCCCATTTCGGCACCCGGAGCTTTTCAGGAAAAGCTCTCCCTCCTCGCCTCGGACCCCGCCTTGCTCCACCGGATGAAATTCCGCAGCCTCGAACTCTCGAAACGATTCGATCTGGAATCTATCGCGAATGCCTTCGAGTCGCTCCTGATGGATTCCTCCCCATGAAAAAAACAGCATCCTTCCGGTTCTCAACACGCCGGGGGAAATCCTGCGTGATGACGCAGCAACGCCTCGCCACAACCCCCCAATGAAAATCACCAGCCTCGATTTTGAAACGGCGAACCATTCCTCCAAACCGCTCCGGGCCTTCCCGCCAATGCCCATTTTGAAGCCTACAAATCCAGCAAGTCTCGAATGGCTGTTTTCACCATTTGAAACTGAGCCTCGGGCAGCCTTCCGAGTTTGCGAAGCAGGGCGTTTTGATCGATGCTTGCGAAACCTTGGACGTTCACCGCGGAATGCTTGGGAAGCCAGCGGGGTTTGCCAATGTCCACTTCCCCACGCAGCCCCCGTTGCTGCGACGTGAGAGGAACCACCACGACCAGCGCACGCGCATCCTGGGGTTGCGGAAAAGCCAGAACCAACACCGGTCGCTGTTTCGCGACAAGGCCGAAATCAACCATCCACACCTCGCCGGGAATGGCATCAATACTCACCGAATGCGTCCTCCCACAGTTTCCCCTGCTGGCCGGTTGTCAGAAGCCGTTCCGGGAAAGCCGTGATGGAAAAGGGCATGTCGTTCCGCAGTTCGACCTGAGCCAGAAAAATATTGAAGGCATCGCCGGTCTTCATCCCGAGGCGCGAAAATACCTTTTCGGCCCGCTTCAAGCGAACCGATGGAACACGCGCACGAAAAAGAGTGGAAGCTGCCATGCGTCAAAAATGCTCAATAATGCTCAGAAGTCAATGCTTTTTATTTGCGCTGATTTCTTGGTGATTGATCCCGAAAGAGGACACGGCGGAAAAGCGCCTGATTTTGGCGGGTCAACAGATTTTCCCGGCTGCCGATTTCAGGATTTTTTCCTGCTCTCCGCGCATGCGCTCCGCATCGGCAGGGTGGTGATCATCGTGTCCCGCAAGGTGCAGTAGTCCGTGAATGCAGTAGAGCGCAAGCTCGTCGGCCACGGTGTGCCCGAACTCCGGCCCCCGCGATGCGGCGACCGTTGCGCAGACGACAATCTCGCCATAGGGAAAAGTGATGACGTCGGTCGCGCCGCGCTCGTTCAAAAACCCGCGGTGGATCTTTGCCATCGTGCGGGAACCGACAACGGAGCATTCGATGGTGCGGAGCCCGGGCAGCGGGCCACCGAGCTTCTCTGCCGCCGCCATGCAGGCCGGCAGGGCGGCCCGGACGATGGCGGAGAGGCGCTCGTGATCGTAGCAAACCGCACGCTGGCGGGCCGCGATCACAAGATCGGGCAGGGTCGGCACGATGCGGTTCACCTGAGCCGTTTGGCTGGAAGAACGACGGGGAGCAATACGGCGCACGCTGCCGGAAGGAATTGGAAAATGGCGAACTTCATGGGTCAAGGAAAGCTGCTGGTGGTCGGAAAATGGTCCGTCACCCGATGACCCTATTGCACTCCACCCGGAAAGAAATGACCAGTAGAAAGCTTTCAGCAGGCACGAACGCCATGCAGAGCATCTGATTTCATGAGGTTCCTTCGCCTTTCGCGTTTATTCTCCAAAAAAAGAATGCATTGACGTGACGGCCACGATTGGCACAATCTTGAAACTCTCACGCGGGTGTAACTCAGTTGGTAGAGTGCAACCTTGCCAAGGTTGATGTCGCGAGTTCGAGTCTCGTCACCCGCTCTCCCCCTTGATTCTCAAGGGGTTACGGCTAGATGGACGCAAAGAAAAGACGGAGTCATAACGGTTTGTCATAACGTCTCTATCCATCTCTGCCGATGCTCACCCATGTCCACGCATGCCAAAAATTCGAGAGGCAGACCGGAAATTGCAGGAGTTCCAAAGCCCATTTTTAATAATATTCGGGCTGCGCAGAAATAATTCCGTCAATACTCGGGTGGAAGAAGGATTTTTTGATGAATACCATGTCTGGGTTCCTCTTGGTGTCGGCACGGCGAACAACTGATCGCGGCTGACGATTTCGGCCCCGCAATGAAGAAGCATTCCGCGCGGCGGGGTCTGGACGCGTGGTGCTGGTGGTTCGATGATGTTCATCGGTTTTCCTTTCTTTGTGTTGGTTGGATTTTCGTCCGCAGCGGTGCGGAACGGGTTCGTTGGGCGGAACTCGGGCTTGAAAAACCCGGTTGAACGGGTATTTTCATGCCATGAGCACGCTCGCAGAAATTGAAGAGGCCATCGTCCGCCTGCCTTCCCCGCAAGTTGAGGAACTGGAGGAATGGTTGGAACGGCGACGCTTCAAAACGTCGGCGGTTGAAGTGCCCGAGCCGGATTTTTTGGCTCGCGCGAAAGCGGTATGGGGGGATCACCCGGTAGGCAAACCGCTGAGTGAGTTGGTGGCCGAAGGGAGAGAATAACCCGTGCTGTATCTCGACACGGGCTGTCTGGTGAAACTCTATTATCCTGAGCCGGAGAGTCAGGCTGTGGCAAAAATTGTGTTCGGGAAGGCGATCATCTTTACCGACCTCCACGAACTGGAAATGGCAACGGCCATGCAGCTCAAAGTGTTTCGCGGCGAGGCGAATCGGGAACGTGTAAACGCCGCGCTCGATCTTGTGCGGGAGGATCTGTCCACCGGAAAACTTTCGAGGGGAAGAGTCGGTTTGCAGTCGGCCATGCGAGATGCGGTTGCGATGTCGTTGGCGCACGCTGCGTCAATCGGATGCCGGTCGCTGGACATCCTGCATTGTGCTCTGGCAAAGGCGACGGGAGCGGAGGCATTTGTATCGACCGACGCCAGGCAACTCGCAGTCGCCCGTGCTGAGTCCCTGCTCGCGCTGACGATCTGATGTTTTCTCTGATCTCTCAAAGTCTCCCGCCACAGAGGCGAACCGCATGTTTGCCGTGAATTGGACTTCTTTCTCGCCAGCCTTCTGATCCCTGACTGCCTGCCGGAGCAGGGTCGTGAGTTCAGTGACACCGACGAGGGCTTCGCGGAACGTGACCTTGAAGCCGTCGAGTTTATCGATGGCGACTTCGATGGCCGGTTTGTCCGCTGCCGGATTGACCGGCGTTGTGGAGCGCTGGGCTCCGTTGAGGTGGGGCGTTGTCGCCCCGTTGGTATGTCCGTTTGACATGGGTTTCCTTTCTGGTTGTGGCTCCTGGGGAGCCGGTTGGTTTGTTGGTTCCTGGATGTCCGCGATCCGCAGTGGCATGACGACCATCTGCCTTCCTTCACGGGTGAAGAGCAGGGGAGACATGGCATCGGTGAGACCGATTTGGGTCAGCCCGTAGGCAAAGGCCTTTGTCAGGTAATCCCGGTTCAGGCGGATCTTGATGTCCGGTCCTTTGGCCGTGGCTCCTTCGAGCAGGATGCATCCTCCCGTGGTGGCTTTTACGGAGACGGCTCCGTTTTCGACCATGAGATCCACCGGGCTGTTGGTGATGTCTGCACCGGGAAGACCGTTTACGATGGCCGCGAACCCATGTTCCTCGGGCAGCGTAACCTTTGTGCGTTGCTCCTGGGTATTGGGCACGACCTGCCGCCAGTTGGGATAGCCGGACAGCACTCCTGAATCCCTGTTGTTCATGAGTTTTGCCTTCCAAGCAACCGCGCCGCCATCTGGAGCGCGAAAAATTACCGCCCAAAAATCGTAAGCATTCTGGGCGGGAGTTGTGTCGATTGTTTTATCGCCGTTGAGTCCTTTCGAGAATCCAGCCATGAAGGTTTGACCTGGATAAGAGCACAACAAAAGACCAACTCCCATGGTCCGGCACACCACTGCGCGGTTGGGATCGGCCATGTCGTTGAGCGCATTGAAAAGCTTGGGAAATTGCTCGGAATCCGGGTGGTGAGAGTTTGCTGAGTGCGGCGTTGCAGAGGATTCCCGAAGCTGAGATTTTGCGGAATGACCCGATCGAAAAAACTGGTCGCAATTATTCTATTCATGGTCGCCACTCTCGTTGCGGCGGAGCTGGGTCCGCCCCATCCTCACTACCCATGATGCCGGGCAAAACAATGGGTGGTTTCACTCTTGGTTTTCTGGTATTCTCACGACATGAGCATGGATGATGATGAGGTCGCCGCAGGGTGGCTGAAGCTCGCCGCAAAATATGTCTGGTGGAAGCCCGCGAGGGAGGTTGAGCCAGATTTCTTTCTTGGGCATGTGATGAACCGGGCGACGTGGGAGGACCAAACCTGGGTCGAGAAGCACTTCCCGGCAGACCTGCTCAGGGACGCACTGCAAGGAGCGGCGGCCGGGGTGTTTGATCCGGCATCCTGGCATTACTGGCACTATCGCCTGGGGTGGAAGGAAGTTCCCGAGATGCCACGCAAAGTTTTGTGATCCTGACAAGCGATGCCTCCGCTCCTGCCCAAACTGGAAATTCTTCCCCCGGCCCAGCTTGCTCTCTGGCCGGAGACTGCACGGTGGGCAGATCGTTTCGTGCTGTATGGGGGGACGGCCATTGCCTTGCGGCACGGACACAGGCAGTCGGTGGATTTTGATTTTTTCTCCGAGCGGCCATTTGATCCTTTTGCCTTCCACTCGGAGGATCCGATTTTGCAGGACAGTGAGATTCTTCAGGTGGCAGACAACACCCTCACCTGCAGCAAGCCGACAGAGCTGGGGCCGGTGAAATTTTCGTTTTTCGGCGGACTCCGTTTTGGCCGCGTGGGGGACCCTTCCGAGATTCCGCTCCATGGGCTGAAGGTTGCATCGGATCTGGATCTGATGGTGCAAAAGCTGAAGGTCATCCAAGTGCGGAGCGAACGAAAAGATTACGAGGATTTGTCTATTCTTTTGAAGAGCGGCTTGCGAGTGGAGGATGGATTGGGGGCGGCCTGCGCCCTCTATCCGGGCTTTCCGGTCGCCGTGGCCCTGCGGGCGCTTTCCTATTTTGAGGGCGGTGATGTGACGCAGCTTCCCAAATCACTGAAGTCCCTGCTGTCCGGTCATGCCGCCCGGTGTTCGAAGATCCCGTTGTGGACAAGGGCAAGCGATTCATTGATGTGACGAGTTGGCTGGACCTGGAAACCCCACGTGGTTCGTTGAGGGGATTGCCAAGTCCGGCAACCAATCGGTAGCAGCATGCAGAAATGGGAGTGCTTAAAATTCTTGCGAGGCTTCTGTTGCTGATTGTCGCAGCCCTCGTTGCGGTGGAGCTGGGATGGTTCCTTGTGGAGCAGAGGGATGTGGAGGCTCGGACGCTTCTTTTTTTCAGCGAGCAGAGCGGGAATGCCGTGCTGAGCCGGTTCCCGATTCGATCCGTGAAGCCTATTCCGCTTCCCGGCTATACCAACCATCGGCCTCGGCGCTGATTGTCTGTTGTAGTAAAAATCCACATCGATTCTCTCGCTGCCGAAATCCACCGAAGCAGTCTTATTGACGACTCCGGACGGAAGTCCGGGAGCAAACGTCCAATTAATTCATCTGAAAGTCACATCTGCCCACTCCTGCTGGCGGTGGAAGGATACCTCGGCGTGGGGCGAGGTCGAGGAGAGGACGGGCGGCTCATCGTCCGTCGAGTAGTCATAACGGCTGAACGATGCCTTCCATGTCCGGCCCTCCAACGACATTCCGACGGGCAGAACCACAGAGCTGGGCACGGAAGCACAGATGCACCATGTCTGAGCCTCGGACCACTGCGAGAAGTCGAAGATCGGCTCGTGAACCTTCAGCTCATCGAGGGACATTTCCTTTTTTCCGACCCGTCGGAAAGTCGCCGCATCGGGCCATAAAAGCTGAAGGCGCTTTCCGTTCGGAGCGATATGGAACTCAACATAGCTCTCGCCCTCCGATTCGCGCAGGAAAATCTCAAAGACATCGCCCAAGCTGCACAGGAGTTGGTTGTCCTCGGTCGCCCGCGTGGTGAGCCGGTTGTCTGCCAGTTCACCAAAAGCGAGAAACCGATCATCCGTCCAGCCGATCCTCACGCGGGCGGGCAGGAACTTATCCTCGGGCGCGTCGCGCCATCCCTGCTGCATTTGAAGGGCGGGCGCATCGGCAAAAGCGGCGCGGACGGCATCGCGATCATGGATGTCAAAAGCAAAAAGTTCCGGGCAAATCATCCTCAATGCATCTCAACGGCGACGGTTCCGATCCCCGGGCGCAGGTAATGGAAGTGGACGTTCGGGTGATCCGCAAGCAGCGACATCGGGACGCTGGAGTCCGGGAGCCGCTTCGAGATCATCAGCGCGCTGAGGCGCAGGCCGAACGGGTTGTCGTGGTGGCCGGGATGCCAGATCGAGACCTTTTCGGCTTTCCACGTTTCGCGCGGGCCGACCGTGGCGGCCTCGGCCGGCACCAGCGCGACATTCCCGCCGCCGCTCGTGCGGGCGTTCTGGGTGATTGTCACAGGGTGCAGCTTCACAAAGCGCGTGCCGAGCTTGCGGTATTCTGCGGGTGTTGGCGGTGCGTCTTTGTATTTTCCGGCGCGCGGCAGCGGGTCGTTGAATGCCCAGTGCTTAATCTCGCCCTGCCCGCCCTGCATGACCACGCAGCGGATGTCGTCGTAGCTCCTGCTGTAGGCATCGAGATCGCCGCTCGGGAAATGCAGGTTCTTCTCCGGGATGCGCAGGCTTTTCTCGATCCGGTCGAAGCAGAGTTCCTTGTCCGCCTTGGCAAACGAGAGCGGGTGCGTCCTATCCACCGTCTTGCCGTCAATCACCCACTCGTCCATGCCCCAGAAATGAGCGTCATGCTTCCTGAGGTTGATCCCGAGGGCGTTGACCATGCGGGCCACGACGGGGAGTTGCTCGGTCGGCCCGATCGGCCCGCAGATGCCGGCCGGGTTGTCCGGCGTGCTCTGCCGCCAGGCGTCGATGTATTCCAGCGCCTCGGCGGCATAGAACTCCTGCACCGTGTCGTAGAAATGAATCGTGAATCCCGGCCGCGAGAGGCTCTTGAGCTTTTTCTCATCAATGCGCGCGGCATCGGCGAGAAGATCGGGTTCGAGTGTCGTGTAATCCCACCAGGCGGGAGCGAGTTTGCTGATTGGTCTTGGCATGGGTTGTGAGGTTTAAGGTTAAAGAATTAAGTTTTCAGAAGGTCGGAGATCGGATCGAAGTCCTCCGGGCCGAACCCGAGGTGCGAGTGGCGGCGCCAGCCTTCGGCGCATTCATATTTTCCGCTCATGCGCCCGACCTCGCGGCTCATCCGCTCCATTTCGTCGAGGTAGACATCCATCCCCTGGGTGACGTCGAGCCATTCCTTTTGCGAGGCATGGCAGGCAAGCATCGCACGCTTGCGGGCGAGGACCGGGCCGATGTCGGTGAAAAAATGCGGGGCGACCGGCTCGCGCAGGGCATCGTTGAGCCCGTGCGGCAGCGCGTGATAGAGGGCAACCGGCTTGTCGTAAATCGCGACATCCGGGATTGTGACGAAGTTTTTCATCGCCCGCGTGAATGCTCCCGTAACGACCAAGCGCGTCGTGTTCTGGTGGTCCTCCATGTAATCCTGCGGCGACTGGGTGAGGATGATGTCAGGCTGGATTTGGCGGATGACGGCGGCCGCGCGCGCCACCGATGGCGCATCGTAGTAGAGGCCCAGATCGTCGAATAGCGGCGGATGGGCGGTTCCTCCGGCAAGTTTGGCCGAGGCTTGAGCCTCTTCCCATCGGACGGCGATGGCCTCCTCGCGCGAAAGCGTCGCCGAACCGCAGCATCCGTTGGCAAGGTTCCAGAGATGAATTTCGCATCCCGCGTCCTTCAAACTCATGAGGGTCCCGGCCATCATGAATTCGATGTCGTCTGGGTGAGTGGCGGCGGCGAGTGCGATCATCGGCTCAGAGCTTGAAGATCGCGTCCATCGCCCGCGCGGTGGTGTGGATGAGAACTTCCGGGCAATGCTTGTAGAAGGGCACCGGCGGGATCATCTCGGCGGCAACCCATCCATCGTAGCCGGTCTTGCGCAGCGCGGCCATGACCGCGGGCCAGTCCACATCGCCGGAGAGCAGGTCGCAAAAGCCGTCCGCCGAACCGACTGCGCGGCGGTAATCCTTGAAGTGGACGCGCTTGATCCGCGAGCCGAGGATTTCGATCCAGTGCTCCGGGTAGCCGAAGGCAAGCGTGTTCGCGACATCGAAATAGACGCCGACATTCTTGCTGGTGAACTGGTCGATGAACGCTTTCATTTCCAGCGGGCTGAGCAGGAATTTGTTCCAGACGTTTTCCACCGCGATCGTGACTCCGGCTTTTTCGGCAGCGGGCAGCGCGGCTTTGATGAACTCCGTCGCACGCTCGTAGGCAAGGTCGTAGCGCACGGTTTCCGCGCCGGGGATGAAATCCACTCCGACCGCGCCGGGGACGGCGAGGATGGTGTCGATGCCGAGCTGTTTGGCGCACTCGATCTGCCTGGCGAGAAGCTTGGCCGCCTTGTCCCGCACCGCCGGGTCCGCGCTCGCCGCATTCGCCCCCCAGTAGAGGAACGACATGAGGCCGCTGAGTTCGAGACCGTGCTTTTCCGCAAGCGCACGGAATGCCTTCAACTCCTCCGGGGTGCTCTTGAGATTCACCGGACCGTCCTCGCTGAGGTCGATCTCGAACCCCTTGAATCCGGCCTCAGTTGCGAGGACGATTTTTTCTTCGATGCTCCAGTTTCCGTAGAAACAACAAATGCTGACAGATTTTTTCATGGTGGTGGTTTGGTTTAGGTTTTTGGAATTTTGACCGTGCGCGCGGTGCTGGCGGATTGGATTTCGGCGATCGCGGTGGCGAGAGAATCTGCCGCCTGGTCGCCGGTGGCGACTTTCGGGGCTCTCTTTTTCTGGAGGCACGAGATGAACGCGGACAGCTCGTTGTAGTATCCGCCGAGCGAGGAGACGTTGCCCGCGCCGGTCGTGGATTCGCCAGCCCCGGGAGTCTTGAAAGGCAATGACTGCTTCTTGCCGTCGCCAATCGTCACCGTCAGTGTCGGGCTGGCTCCGCTGTCGAACTCGACGGCGCCACGCTCGAAGACAGCCTGGAACGCCATCTGAAAGCCCCAGTTCTCCGGATAATTCCAACCGCCCTCGGCTGTCACGGCCAGATTCTTGAAGTGGTATGTCGTGAAAATATGGCTCCACCCGGTCTTGTCCTTGGTGCCGACCGAGGTGACCGCATCGGGCTGTCCGAGCAGGTGATGAACAAAGTCGGTGTCGTGGATGTGCAGGTCGAGCGCGGCACCTCCCGAGCGATCGCTGTTGTTGAGCCAGTCGTCCACGCTGTAGGCGGGGCGGCCCGCCCGCCGCTGGAGCGAGAGGCTCAGCAGTTTCCCCGCCTTGCGGGATTTCACGAAGGCCTCGAATGCCAGGTATTCCGGCCAGAACCGGATGCATTGACCGACTTGGAAAAACACGCCGGTTCTTTTTGCGGCTGCCGCGATTTTCTTTCCGTCCGCCTTCGTCAGCGCAAGCGGCTTCTCGCAGAAAAGGTGCTTGCCCGCCGCGATCACCTTCAGCGCGAACGGCGCATGGAGGTCGGTCGGCAGGCAGACATCCACGACATCCACCTTGCAGGATCGGCTCATTTCTTCGAACGTTCCAAAGACAGCCGCTTCGATGCCGAGCTTCGCGAGGTCTCGTTCGGCCTTGGCCTGCTGTTTGTCCACGACCGCGACGAGCGCGGCATCGCGAAGCTGCTTGTAAATCTGGGCGTGCATGGTTCCCATGAACCCCAGTCCGATGATGGCGACTTTTTGCATGGTTTTATTTTGTTAAGGAAATCATTTGTTTGGATCGGGCGGATTCGATCTCGGTAAGGACGAGATCGAGCGATGCGGATGCCTGCCCGCCGGTGCTGATGGAGACCAGCTCACCGCGTTCGAGGCAGCCGATGAAATAAGCGAGTTCGTGGTAGTAGCCGTCATGGGAAGGCATCGACAAAACGACCGGCTCAGCCTCGCCTGACGCAAGCGTGATCCCGGAACGCGAATCGTAGTCGAGCACCGCTCGCTCGAAGACCGCGCTGAAACGCATCTGAAAGCCCCAGTTTGCCGGATAGTTCCACGCCCCCTCGGCCGTCACGATGGGCCCGTCATATGCATACTGGGTGGCGATGCTGCTCCAGCCGGTTTCATCGCACAGGCCCTGCGAGACGACCGCTTGGGGCGCTCCGAGGAGGTGCAGCAAAAAGTCCGTGTCGTGAATGTGGAGATCCAGCGCTGCCCCGAGGCAGCGCTCCGGCTTGTTCACCCAGTTGCCGACGCTGTAGCCGGGGCGGCCCGTGCGGCGGCCCAGGGACAGCGAAAGCAGGCGTCCGTGCCCGCCTGAGTCCACGATTCTCTTCAACTCGACATACTCCGGCCAGAAGCGGATGCAGTGGCCAACCATGAGCTGTCGGCCTGCGAACCGGGCAGCTTCCACCATCGCCATCGCATCCCGCTTGTTCAGTGCGATGGGCTTTTCACAAAACACATGTTTGCCGACTGCAAAGGCCTGGAGTGCGATCTCGCGGTGCAGGTCGGTCGGCAGACAGATGTCAACCGACGAAAACTCCAACTCTCGCGCAGCGGAATCAAAATCAACGAATACCGGAACAGGACCAAGAAGGCTTGCGCGGAGGGACTCGCCCAGCTCTTCCCCCCGGGGATCCACAACGCCAACGACGCACGCATCGGAGAGCAAGGGGTAAACGTCCGCATGCTTCTTCCCCATCAAACCGAAACCGGCGAGCAAGACTCGTTGCATCGGCGGAGAATGTAACAGGCAATATCTGTTACGTCAAGGGCTCCTGGCGACAATTCATGCGGTGGTGCCGGGAGAGAAGGCCGCCGGGAGATTGAGATGTTGCAGAGGGCCGCCGATCGCCATTCGCGCGGCCTCGGCACCCATCAGGCGAAAATCGAATCCGGCAGCCGTCATCGAACGGTCCAAGGCAATCCGGCTGCCCATGGTTGTCACGAGCCCAACCCGCCCGGGGACAGCGATGCCGGCTTGGCGGAGAGCATCGAGCACCGCGACGGCGGCATTGTCCTCCGTGGCAACCAGCAGGGTTCTGCGGCGCTCTTTCCGCAATCCGGCCACCAAACCTTGGAGGCTGGCGGGCGAATCCAGCGTGGCCACCGAAGGCTTCCCCAAGCGGCCTTTCGCGGCCGCCAGCAGGGCATGAGCCATTTCATCAGATGGCTGGTAACCGCGAAAAGGCAGAAGGATCGAGATTTTTTCAAAGCGATTTTGTTTCGCATGATTTGCCACGAGACGCGCGGCACCGCTCACGTCTGCACTGACGCTGCCGAGAAATGGAAGTTTGGTGCGGCGATAGACCACGACCCCCGAGCGGAGCTGTTTTTTGAATCCGGCCAGCACCCGGTCGGGCCAGAGTTCATCGAGGATCACGCCGCCAATCCTTTCGAAATGGACGCGCAGGAAATCTTCCATCGTCTGCCGCAGATTTCGATCCGATCCGATCGCCGTGGGAGCGTTGGGATCCGTCTGCCGAAAAAGAACCCGGTCATGAACCAGCAGCATCGCCCGATCCGACTCTCCGCACGCGTCATCCACACCGTGCATGATTTCCTGGCTGACTTCCGTCCACCGTTCGAGCTTGCGGATCAGGCAGGCCACCGGCGCAGGCTTTTCGAGCATCCGCCGGGCTTCCGGCAGAAAATAGCGCCCGTTCGCGGCACGCCAAAGATGACCCCCATCGCTGAGCTCATTGAGGACGCGAAATGCGCTGACATTGGAAATGCCAAAGCTTTCGCCTAAAAAGCGTGTTACGGGAAGCGCTTCCAGCAGAGGCCAGCAGTTCGTGCGCGTGACCTCAAACAGGCGCTCCCGGAGAGCGGCAACTCCGCTCCCATGGAGGCTTGGCTTTGTGCGTGGCATGGGACATGCTTCGAGAAAATCACAAGGGATGTCAACTCAGGGCCAACCGCAATACTGTTTGTAGCCGGAAACGATTGGCCCGCAGATGGACGAGATGGCCGCGCTTCCCTTTGGAGTCGTTGCTCTCACTTCTGTAGAGCGCTGGGGCGCTGCACGATCTTCCAGCAGGTTAATCACTGTGCCGGGTCCAAGAATGAGGCCGCCTTGTTCAGTTCCGCAGCACCTTGTGCGGATGGTGCCCGTGGTTTTCGAGGTGCGGTTTTCGAGGTGGACAATGCGAAAACGATGAGAATAGGATTATGTTTATGCATATTCCAAACGCAATGCTGCATGGCTCTGTGTGTCCGGTAACCGCTGTCGCTGCCGCGGCTGGATTGACGGCTGCTGCCTGGGCCGCCTCGAAAGGCGAGACCAAGCCGACAGCTGCCCGATTCGCTGCTGTCAGCGCGCTGGTGTTTGCCTCACAGATGATGAACTTTCCCGTGCAGTCCAGCACCTCCGGGCACCTCCTCGGCGGCGTGCTGGCATCCGTTGTGTTGGGAACGCCCTTTGGAATCCTGTCCACGGCGCTTGTCCTGGCTGTTCAATGCCTCCTGTTTTCCGATGGCGGTCTCGCAGTGCTCGGGGCGAATATCCTGAATATGTCGTTGCTCGGCGCGGGAGTCGGAGGGTGGCTGGCTGGGAGTCTCAGGGAGCGTTCGGTTCCGACATTTGCAAGGATCGGCCTTGCGGCATGGGTTTCGGTTGTGCTTGCCGCAGGGGCGTGTTCTGTGGAACTGGCGATGGCCGGCGTGATTCCCTTTTCCAAGTGCGCCCCGATGATGATCGGGATCCATGCGCTGATCGGCGTTGGGGAGGCTCTGCTCACGGTCGCGGCTGTTGGTTTGCTGACAGACAGGGAAAGCACATGCCGGATGGGCAAGGTCGTTCCGGCAGTGGCGGCTATGGTCATCGCGTTGGTTCTCAGTCCGTTTGCATGCGGTTTTCCCGATGGTTTGGAGTGGGTTTCGGAAAGGTTCCGGCTTGTGCATGATGCGGCTCCGGCTTTTGTGGCTCCTATGAATGGATACACTCTTCCCGGTCTTCCCGCCGATGGGATTTCTACCGCGCTGGCCGGTTTGGCGGGTGTTCTGGTTGTGTTCGTTGCAGGCTCGCTTATCGCTTCGGCTTGGAACCGCTGGACCATCGCGTAGGTGTGGTCTGTTCTGCCCTCATGGCTACGGTGACCAAACACGACCTTGTAATGAAGGTCAGCAATGAAACCGCCACCATGCAACACATGGCAAAGGCGGAGCCGGATGGGCCACGCTCCGGCAAATAATGCACGAAGTTTCGATCATGGCGGAAGCGGTGCGGATGGCCGTGGAATCGGCGCAAGCCGCCGGCGCCTGGCGCATCACCGGACTTCGACTGCGTGTGGGCACGTTGAGTGGCGCGGTTCCGGATGCGATGCGGTTCGCGTGGGATGTGGTCAGCCGCGACACCATTGCGGCGGGTGCGCGGCTGGAAATCGATTCGGTGCCGCCGGTGTGCTGGTGCGCAACGTGCAGGGCGGAATTTGCGTGTGCGGATTATTTCAACGAATGTCCCCGGTGTCACAATGTGAGCGGCGAGTTGCGGCGCGGGAGAGAACTGGATATCGCCTCGGTGGAGATGAATTGATATGTGCAAAGAATGCGGATGCGGGCTCGGCGGTGGCGACGTGAAGGTCGGCGGGCATTCCCACGATCACGATCATTCACATGGCCACAGTCACGGACATCATCACGGGCACAGCCATGCGCCTGCGCCGTTCAAGCTGGACCTCAACCGTTCGCTCATGGAGAAGAACGACCGCTTGGCGGAGCGCAATCGCGGATTCTTCAAGGCGAAGAAGCTGCTTGTGCTGAATGTGGTCTCCTCGCCCGGCTCGGGCAAAACCACGTTCATCCGTGAGACGGCGGCAAATCTCGCGGGCAAATTGCGCGTGGGCGTCATCGTCGGTGATCTCGCCACGGACAACGACGCGGCGCGCTTGCGGGAGGCCGGCATTCCGGTGGTGCAAATCACCACGGGAACGGTCTGCCATCTGGATGCGGACATGGTTTCCAAGGCGGCGGCGCAGCTCGATCTCGACAAGGTTGATGTGCTGGTGATTGAAAATGTCGGCAATCTTGTCTGCCCTGCGGACTACGATCTCGGCGAAGATTTGCGCGTGGTGCTGTTGTCCACGACCGAGGGTGAAGACAAGCCGCTCAAGTATCCCCCGATGTTTCACTCGGCGCAGGTAGCCGTCATCACCAAGAGCGATATCGCCACCGTCGTGGGATTTGATCGCAAACAGGCGCTGGGGAATCTCAAGCGCGTGAGCCATCACGCGGAAATCTTTGAGCTGTCCTCGAAGACAGGGCAGGGAATGAAGGCCTGGCTGGATTTCCTGGTGAAGCAGCGGGGGGAGATTGAAACCTCTCCCCTCGTACTACCTCAGTCGTAGAACCCGCATTCGTAGGCGGTGTCGAACATCGCCAGGATATTCTCCGGCGGGACTTCTCCCTGGATGTTGTGGCAGTTGTTGAAAACATACCCGCCGCCGGGCATGAGCGCCCGCATGTTTTGTCGGACGTTGGCCGCGACCTCCGCTGCCGTGCCCTGCGGCAGGATGTGCTGGGCATCCACGCCGCCGCCCCAGAAGGCGAGATCCTTGCCGAACCGGCACTTGAGGGCCTCCGGGTCCATGTTGCACGCGCTGAGTTGCACGGGATTGAGAATCTGCGCGCCGTTGTCAATCAGCTCGGGGATGAAGTCCACGCATGACCCGCAGGTGTGGTACCAGATCTTCGCCTGAGTGCGGGACCGGATGTATTGCACCAGGCGCTTGTGGCGCGGCTTGACGATGCGCCGATAGATTTCAGGGCTGAACAGCGGGCCGTTCTGCCCGGCGAGGTCATCGCCGATCATGATCACGTCCACTAGGTCGCCCACTTCGTCGAGGAACACCCGGAACCAGTCCAGCCAGAACTTGAGGGTCTGGTCGAGCATGGCCTCGCAAAACTCCGGCTCCAACATCAGATCGCAGAACCATTGTTCGAGGCCGCGCAGATACCAGCAGATTTCATAGACGACGCCCGAGATGCCGCTGACCACGGCATAGGGCGTGTCCTTTTTCAGCGCCAGCGCCCGCTCGCGCAGCCCGGCAAAGCGGCCCGCATCGTCGCCTCTGGGCCACGCATGATCCTTAATGTCATTGAGGCTGGCGTTGGCCAGCGGGTGCAGCGTGATATCCATGTAATGCGGCGCATCGTCGGGCATCGACCAGCGGATGCCGAATTCGTCCGTCAGATCCTGCCACCCCCGACCGTCGCGGGTGGCCTGGACGATGCCGCCCTGCCAAGTGGCCGCGGCCCCGGCGCGAATGTAGCGCGTGTCCACGCGGAGCCGTTCGAGAACCTGTTCGCTCGGCACGGCCAATTGCTGCACGGCATCCATGATGTGCACCTTCTCGTTGAAGCCGAGGTGCTTGACGAGGTTGCGGTAGGCGTTCTTGTGAATGCCGGTCTGGTTGCCGCCGAGGTCCATCGGCACGCGGTCCGGAATCTGGTGGTTGAGCGCGGCTAGGACGCGCTCCCTAGGGGTCATGGTTTCTTGCTTGGACATGATTGTTGGAATCTGCTAGGAAAATGCTTTCGGTCGTCCAGGGCGGCGGCCCGAAGTTTGAAGCTGAAATCGGGGGGCCATCGTCGGATGCTGGCCTATCGCGGTTTGAGAGTCAAGCGCACCCTGCCGCTGCCGGGGTTGTCCGTTTCTCACAGACTGGAGAACAGGGGCTGTATTGGGCGAGGCGCTCGAATCAGCGGACGAGCGACTGGATTTTCTTCACGGCTTCGGCACGGCCATGTTGGGCTGCGGGGGTGAGATCTTCACTAAATTCCATTTTCTCAGCAGGGATCGTCAGCCACCACGCGAGAGGCACATGGCCAAAGACATCGCGGGAGAGCGCAAGCATGGTGCGTGGGTCGGCCGCGTGAGCCATGAGTTGCGGGGTGTCGTTGGGTTCCAGTCGGCGGAATTGGACTTCCTTCGGCGCGTCCACGGCGGCGTCCACAAAGATCACGGTGTCGGCCAAGGCAATCGGAGCCGCGTGCTCGGGCGAGAGTTGCTGGCAGACAAGCGTGCGGACACCGGGCAGATGCAATGCTTCCACTGCCTCGGCCACGCGAGGGCCAACGCCGTCATCGCCGCGCAGCGTGTTGCCGTAGCCGATGACGAGGAGCGCGTGCTTCAAAATCCGCGCGTCAATTCGTTCAGAACTTTTCCATCGGTCCCAATCAACTGGACGCGCATCGGCATCTGGCCGACGGCGTGGGTGGAGCAACTCAGGCACGGATCGTAGCAGCGGATGCCGTGTTCGACGCGGTTGAGCAGCGGCTCGGAAATCTGCTGGCTGTCCTTGATGTAATGCCTCGCGATCTGGGCGACGGTCTGGTTCATCGCCAGGTTGTTCTGGCCGGTGGCGACGATGAGATTCACTTTTATGAGCAGGCCGTTAGGGTCCACGGTGTAATCGTGGAAGAGCGTGCCGCGCGGGGCTTCGCTCGCGCCCACGCCCCGCAGGCTGTTGATACCGGCATCGGCGCGGAGGTAGTCGCTCAAAATCTCCGGATCGTCCATGTAGCGTTCGATGTATTCGAGGCTGGCAAGGATTTCAATGAGGCGCGCATAATGATACAGGAACGACGACGTGACGGCACCGCGACCCATCTTCTTGAAAGTCATCAACTCCGCGTCAGCTTTTGGCACGCCCATCCGCTGGCAGACGTTGAGGCGCGCGAGCGGACCGACGCGGTAGATGCCAGCCGGAAAACCGAGCGGCAAATAGTAGGGCGACTTGAGATACGAACTGTTCTGCACGGATTCGCCGATGACTTCGTCATACTTCTGCGGGTCAACCTGATCGGCGATGATGCTGCCGCTGCTGTCGGTGAAACGGAGTTTGCCGCCGTGATGTTCCCACGTGCCGTCCTCGGCCACGAGGCCCATGAACAGTGACGGGAAGTTGCCAAAGATCTGAATTTCGCGCTGGTGGGTCTCCATCGTTTTCTTCCACAAATTCAACGCGGCTTCAGTTGTGGCGTAAGCTTCGGGCAGCCAGAGGCGGATGCGCTCGCGACCTTCCACGGTCAACGGACTGCGCACACCGCCGGGCACGGCCCAGGAGGGATGCACCTTGCGGCCGCCGAGAATCTCGATGATTTCCTGGCCGAACTGCCGCAGGCGGATGCCGGCGCGGGCGAGGTCCTTGTGCGAGGCGATGATGCCGAAAACATTGCGCTGCGGCTGGGGCGTGTCCCAGCCGAGCAAAAAGTCCGGCGCGCTCAAATGGAAGAAACTCAACGCGTGGCTCTGCACCATCTGCCCGAGGTTCATCAGGCGGCGCAGCTTGTCGGCAGCGGGCGGGATGTTGACGGCCATGATGGCGTCGCCGGCCTTGGCGGACGCGAGCAAGTGGCTGACGGGGCAGATGCCGCAGATGCGCGGGGTGATGCCAGGCATTTCGGCGAACGGCCGGCCCTCGCAGAATTTCTCGAAGCCCCGGAACTCGACGACATGGAACTCTGCATCGGACACATGGCCCGCGTCGTCCATGTAAATGCTGATCTTGGCGTGGCCCTCGATGCGGGTCACCGGGTCAATGACGATGCGTTTGGACATATACTTGGTTCAACCAAACTTGATCTGTTTGCCTTCGAGCTTTGGTTTGACGCCGCTCAGCATCTGCGAGACGAGCGCCTTGATGTTTGCGGCGGGTGGCGGGCACCCGGGCAGAAAATGTTCGACATGCACGACTTCATGAACCGGCATCACGCGCTCCAGCAACCGCGGCACGATGCCGTCGGCTTTCGGGAGGCAGGGGTTGTCCTGGGCGCTCTCGATGTAGGCGCGCTGCAACACGCTTTCGGTGTTCCCGAGGCCGAGTTGGTTGCGGATGGCGGGCACGTTGGCCGTCACCGCACAATCGCCGAAGGACACGAGCACTTTCGTGCGCTGGCGGATTTTGTGGAGCAGCTCCAGGTTGTCCTCGTTGCAGATCGCGCCTTCGATGAGGCACACTTCGACGTTCTCGGGATAATCCTTCATGTCCACGACGGGGCTGTAAACGATGTCCACAAGATCCGCGAGGTCGATGAGAAACTCGTCGAGATCGAGGAACGACATGTGGCAGCCGGAACAGCCGCCAAACCAAACTGTGGCCAGACGAACTTTCATGATTCAGTGGGAAGTCCGAAATTCGAAAGAGGCCCGGAGTCCGAACAAGGCGGTCGGACGTTGGGGGTTTCGGTTTTCGGCATTCGGTTTTCGGTTTTCATTCGGGTTTCGGGAATTCGGGTTTCGGGCTTTGCTTCAGTTTGCCACGACCCATTGTTTCTTCTCCCGCGCCGTCACGAGGAATTCCAGCTTGCCGCGGTCGCGTTCCATCTCTCCCGCCGTCGAGCCTTTGTGGAACAGCGCGCCGGTCGGGCAGGCCTGCACGCACTTGCCGCATTGCGTGCAGGAATCGGATTCGCCCCACGGCATGTTGAGGTCGGTGATGATGTGCGACTTGGTGCCGCGCCCGGAAACATTCCTCGTTGCCGCGCCTTCGATGTGCCAGCACACGCGCACGCACCGGGTGCAAAGAATGCAGCGGTTGTGATCCATGCCGAACAGCCGCTGCGTGGTGTCCACGTTCCATTTCGGGAACAGATATTCATAGCGGACGTGATCCATGCCCAGCGAGCAAGCCAGCGTCTGCAGTTCGCAATGGCCGTTGGACACGCACACCGCGCAGACGTGGTTGCGCTCGGCGAAGAGCAACTCCAGTGTCATGCGGCGATACTTGCGCAGGCGTTCGCTGTCGGTGTTGACCTCCATGCCCTCGGCGACTTTCGTGGCGCAGGCGGGCAACAGCTTCGGCACGCCCGCGACCTCCACGAGGCACAGGCGGCAGGCGCCCACATCGTAAACGCCCTTGAGGTGGCAGAGCGTCGGGATCTTTATGCCCGCTTCCTCCGCCACCTGCAAAACCGTCGTTCCCTCCTCGGCGGTGATGGGTTTGCCGTCAATCGTCAGTGTTTTGGCAGCCATAATGTCTTCGAGTTATTTCCCCTCCGCTGCGGGCTGCTTGTTGGTTTCGCCGTTGCCGCGCGGGCCGTATTTGTCCGGTTGGAGCAGCGCCTCGTATTCGTTGCGGAAGAACCGCAGCGTGCTCAACGTGGGATTCGGGGCGGTCTGGCCGAGGCCGCAGAGGCTGGTGTTCCTCACCATGTCGCAAAGCTCTTCGAGCTTCGCGAGATCGCGCTTGGTGGCTTTGCGTTTGAGAATCTTGTCGAGCAGGTTGTGCATCTGCACCGTGCCGGCGCGGCAGGGGATGCACTTGCCGCAGGATTCATCCATGCAGAACTCCATGAAGAAGCGCGCCACGTCCACCATGTTGGCGCTGTCGTCCATCACGATCATGCCGCCCGAACCCATGATCGAGCCCAGCTTGCCGAGCGATTCGTAATCCACGGGTGTGTCGAGATGCTGCGCGGGGATGCAGCCGCCGGACGGGCCTCCCGTCTGCACGGCTTTGATCTTTGCGCCGCCGGGAGCACCACCGCCCATTTCCTGAACGATGGTGCGGAGCGGCGTGCCCATCGGCACTTCGATGAGGCCGGTGTTCTTGATGTTGCCGGCCAGCGCAAAAACTTTCGTGCCCTTGCTCTTCTCCGTGCCGATGCCGGCGAACCATTCCGCGCCGTGGCGATAAATCGGCGGCACGTTGGCGAACGTCTCGACGTTGTTGATGAGCGTGGGGCAGCCATACAAGCCGCTCTCGGCCGGAAACGGTGGACGCGGACGCGGCGTGCCGCGCTTGCCTTCGACCGACGCCATGAGCGCGGTTTCCTCGCCGCAAACAAACGCCCCCGCGCCGATACGCAGGTCCACAGTGAAGGTGAACGGTGATTCAAAAATCCCGCTGCCCAGCACGCCGAGCTGTTTGGCCTGTTTGATAGCAATCTGCAAACGGCTGATGGCGAGAGGGTATTCCGCGCGCACGTAAATAAATCCCCGATCCGCCCCAACTGCGTAGGCGGCGATCGCCATGCCTTCAAGCACGCTGTGCGGGTCGCTTTCAAGGACGCTTCGATCCATGAACGCGCCCGGGTCGCCTTCGTCGGCGTTGCAGATGACGTATTTCTTCGCGCCAGGAGATTTGGCGACCGTGCCCCACTTGAGACCGGTGGGGAAACCCGCGCCGCCGCGTCCGCGCAAGCCGCTCTTGACCATCGTCACGACGACGTCCTTGGGCGTCATCTCGTTGAGCGCCTCGTGCAACGCCTGATAGCCGTCCACCGCGATGTAGCTTTCGATGCGCTCGGGATCAATCACACCGCTGTTCGAGAGCACGATGCCGAGTTGCTTCTTGAAGAACGCCGCGTCCGGGTCGGTCTGCGGAATTTTCGCCGTGCCGCCATTGAGCGCGGCAATGATGGCGGGCGCGTTTTCCGGCGTGACTTTGATGTATAGCGAATTCTGCGGGTCGGCCTGGACGAGAGGTCCTTCGCAGCAAAGTTTCATGCAGCCGACGCCGCGCACTTCGACGTCATTCTCAAGACCGGCTTGGGCGACCGCGTTTTCGAGTTGCTCCTTGACGCCCTTGGCGTCTGAGGACATGCAGCCGGCGGCCATGCAACAGCGAAGCGTGACCTTTTTGCGCGCAGCCAGTTCCTTCGTCTTGATTTGAATCAGATCGTTGAGAATCATTTTGCCACCCACTTTTTGATGTGTTCGAGCGCTGACTCCGGAGACTGGCGCGGAGTGACCGAACCGTCATACACCACCGCCGGCGCGATGCCGCACGCACCGATGCACCGCGCGGTAAGGAGCGAGACGTTGTTGTCCGCAGTGGTTTCACCCGCCTTGATCTTGAGGTTTTCCTGCACGGCCCCGATGACCTTGTCCGCTCCCTTCACGTAACACGCCGTGCCCATGCAGACGACGCACGTGTGTTCGCCCTTGGGCTTGAGCGTGAAGAAATGGTAGAACGTCGCGACTCCATAGACGCGGCTCGGTGGCAGCTTGAGCTTGTTGGCGACGAACAACAGCAGGTCGTCCTCCAGATAGCCGAACAGTTCCTGCGCCTTGTGAAGAATCTCTATGAGCGCATCATGGCGGAACTGATGTTTCTTCATATGCACCTCAAGGATCTTGAAGCGCTTGTCTCCAGAAGCGTGATCCAGCGCCAGTTGAAGTCGGCTCTGTTTGTTACGGGGGGATGCGGCAGTCATCGTGTTTACTCTTGTTTGTTTTGATAAGGGAATGCGACGGGGAAGACAAGTTTTAGCGTTTGGGAACCAATTTCGGGTTGCGGGGTGCGAAGTTCAGCCAGGTCAACAAATCCGGGGCAACTGCTCGCCGCTGGGCATGTCGAGGATGCGGCTCACGCCGATGGCGCTCTTCAACGTCACCAGCGGCGCGCCTTTCTCCGCAACTTTGCCAATGACGGTTGCGCCTTCACAGACCTTGCAGCGACGGAGAATTTGCACCGCCCGCTCCGAATCCTTCGCCGCGACGAAGGCAACGAACCGTCCTTCGTTCGCCACATGCAACGGATCCAGCCCGAGCATCTCGCACGCGGCGTGAACGTCTTCGCGGACGGGAATCGCCTTTTGCTCCGCGGCAATCTTCACGCCTGCGGCTTCCGCGATTTCATTCAGCGCGCCGGCCAGGCCGCCGCGCGTGAGGTCGCGCAGACAGTGGATTTCAATTCCGGCTTCGAGCAATGCCAGAACGGACCCGGCTACAGGCGCGGAGTCGCTTTCGATGGTGCTTTCGAATTGCAATCCCTCGCGCACCGCCATGATGGCCATGCCGTGTCTGCCCAAATCCCCGCTGACAATCACCACATCACCCGGCCGGACGTTCTGCGGCGCAATGTTGAGGGCGTGTTCGATGACGCCGATGCCCGTGGTGTTGATGAGCAATCCGTCGCCCTTGCCTTTGTCCACGACCTTTGTATCGCCGGTGATAATCTGCACGCCACAATGTTTCGCCGCGCCGCTCATCGAGCAGACGACGCGCCACAGCGTCTCCATCGGCAGGCCTTCCTCGATGATGAACGCGCAACTCAGGTAAAGCGGACGCGCGCCGCTCATCGCCAGATCGTTGACCGTGCCATGCACTGCCATCGAGCCGATGTCGCCGCCGGGAAAAAACAGCGGGCGCACGACGTAGGAATCGGTCGTCATCGCCAGCCTGCCCGGCGGAACAGCAAACTGGGCCGAGTCGTGGCGCGTGTCGAGAATCGGATTGCTGAACGCCGGGCCAAAAACATTTTCCAGCAATTGATGAGTCAGCATCCCGCCGCCACCGTGCGCCATGAGGACGTGAGGATGCTGCTGGATCGGCAGTGGACAACTCGCATTAAACCCGAAAACGGATTTTCTCCGTGTGCTTCGTGTCTCCGTGTGAGGAATCACCGGATCCGGGTTAAAGTCAGGAATTTTCATTTTGCCTGTTCAACTCCGGGCTGACGACGATACCGGTGGTAAGCCGCACACGCGCCCTCGCCCGAAACCATTGTCGCGCCAAGCGGATGTTCGGGCGTGCAGCGCTTGCCGAACGCCGGGCATTCGTGCGGTTTGATTTGCCCTTTCAGCACCAGCCCGCTCAGACAGTCCGCCGGTTCCTCCACGTGGTGGTCGGCCAGCCCGAACCTCTTTTCGGCGTCAAACGCCGCATAGGCGGCGGCCAGGCCCAGGCCGCTCGCCGGAATCTCACCGACGCCCCGCCACTTGCGCGGCACGATTCTGAAGACCTTGCGCATCAGTTCCTGCGCCGGTTGGTTGCCCTGCCTGCGAACGGCGCGGACGTATTGGTTCTCGACCCCGGCACGACCGGACTCCAGTTGCTGCACGCACATCAGGAGACCCTGGAAAATGTCGAGCGGCTCGAAGCCTGTGACCACAATCGGCACGCGATACCTTGCGGCGAGGGGTGGATATTCCTCGTAGCCCATGATCGCGCAAACGTGCCCAGCCGCGAGAAATGCCTGCACGCGACAGTTCGGCGACGACATCAACGCTTCAATTGCCGGTGGCACGAGCACATGCGAGATGAGCATGGAGAAATTCTGCAACCCCTTCTGCGCGGCTTGAAAGACCGCCATCGCCGTCGTCGGCGCGGTTGTTTCGAAGCCCACGCCGAAAAACACGACTTCTTTGCCGGGGCTTTGTTCCGCGAGCTTCACGGCATCCAACGGCGAATACACCATCCGCACGTCCCCTCCCCTCGCCTTGACCGTGAGCAGATCCGTGGTGCTGCCCGGCACGCGCAGCATGTCGCCGAACGACGTGAAGATGACGCCCGGTCGCGCGGCGATTTCCAGCGCCTTGTCGATCATCTCCAGCGGCGTCACGCACACCGGGCAACCCGGCCCGTGGATGAGCGTGATCTGTTTGGGCAGCAGCTCATCAATGCCGAACTTCACGATGGCGTGCGTCTGGCCGCCGCATACCTCCATGATGTTCCACGGCTTTGTTGTGATGCGGTGGATTTCCCGCGCGAGCTGCTGCACGAGTTCGCAATCGCGATATTCGTCGAGGAATTTCAGGGCTCTCCCTCCTTCAACTCGTCGAGTTCCTCCATCTGCCTGAGATACTCGAAAACCTTGTGCGCCTCGTCCTCGTCCACTTTGCTGAGCGCGAATCCGGCGTGGACAATGACGTAATCACCAATCTGAGCTTCCGGCACAAACGCCAGGCTTGCGTCCTTGATGACCCCGCCGAAGTTGACCCTGCCCATGCGCGTGATCGGGTCATCACCGGTGATGGTTTCTACTTTGCCTGGAATCGCGAGACACATAATTATCTTTTCATAAATAATTCGTGGCGGACAGCGAAGACTTGACCCAGGGCGATTCCCCCATCGTTCGTCGGCACGCGCTGATGCCAATACGGTTGAAGCCCTGCTTCACGCAATCGCGTCACCGCGTGCTCCGTCAGGTAACGGTTCTGAAAGCAGCCGCCACTCAACGCCACGCGCGGACAGTCGATCCGCTGCGCGACCTGGACAATCGCCTCCACCAGCGTGTTGTGAAACTTCGCAGCGATCTCGCCCACGGAAACGCCCCGCCGCAAGTCGGCCGCAATCGCCGCGATCATCACTGACCAGTCCAGTTGCATTGGCGAATGGCGGCTATCGATTGGCAATTCATATATTTCGCCCGTCTCGATCCCATCAAGTGCAAACTCCAGTTCCATCGCCGCCTGACCTTCAAACCGTGACTGCTGGCGCAAGCCCACCAGCGCGGCCACCGCATCAAACAATCTCCCGACACTGGAACACCAGGGCGAATTCAATCCGCGCGCCATGGCCGTCTCGAACGCGGCCCGGTCCATAGGTGGAAGCATCCCGGCGAACTTTTTCTGCATCTGCAACAAAGTTTGATCGTGGTGATCTGCCAGTTCATGCAGCAATCCGAGCGCGGCGCGACGCGGCTCCTTCACCGCCGCATCGCCGCCAGGCAACCGGAATGGCCGAACGGAGGCGAGGCGTTCCACCGCATCGTCCGACACGAGAAAAAATTCGCCGCCCCAGATTGTGCCGTCCGCGCCATAGCCCGTGCCGTCCCAAGCCACGCCCAGCGCGGGCAGTTCAACCTCGTTCTCGGCAAGGCAGGACAAAACGTGGGCGATGTGGTGTTGGACCTGCATGACGCGCGGAGCCACGGCCTCTGGCGCGCCAAGCTGCTGTGTTTCCGTTTCACGTCTGGCCGGAGGCAGGGGTTCCAAGGCAAACTTCGTCGAGAGATAATCCGGGTGCAGGTCGGCAGCGATGATGTCTGGCGCGATGCCGTAGAGCTGAGGCAAGTCGGCGGCGACGCGGCGGAAGGCGGTGTTCGCCTGTTCGGTTTCCAGATCGCCGATGTGCTGGCTCAGAAAAACCTGTTCGCCCACCGCCAGGGCGATCGAGCTCTTGAGATGTGCGCCAACGGCGAGGACATTTGGAATCTTGGATTTTGGATTTGAAATTTGAACTGGCAGCGGCGCGTAACCACGCGCCCGGCGCAAGACCATCTCGCGACCCAGCATGATGAGGACGATGGAGTCGTCCATGTGGCGGACGATGGGACGATTGTGGACGAGAAACACATCCGCAATGCCGCGCAGCCGGTCGAGCGCTTCGTGTTCGTCAATGCAAATCGGTTCATCGCTCAGATTTCCGCTGGTGGCGACGACCGGGAAACCCAGCTCGGCCATCAGCAGGTGATGCATGGGATTCGATGGCAGCATCACGCCGAGGTTCGGATTTCCGGGGGCGACGCCGTGTGCGGGCAAGGGCTGGAGGCTGGAAGTTGGGCGGCGGCGCAATAGAACAATGGGCGCTTCCGGCGAGTGCAGCAGCCTCTCTTCCAGCGCCGAGACTTCACAGACTCCCTTCACGCTTGTCAGCGACGGAAACATCAAAGCGAACGGTTTTTCCTCCCGGTGTTTGCGCTCGCGCAGGCGGCGGACGGCCCCGGCGTTGCGCGCGTCCACCAGCAAATGAAATCCGCCGATGCCTTTCACCGCCACGATTTGCCCGTGTCGAATGGCTTCGACGCCAGCCAGCAGGGCCGCATGACTGCGAGCCAGCGGCAAGGGCTGGACAGGCGGCACGCCTGCGCCGGGCTCCCACAGTTCCAGTTGTGGACCGCAGGCAGGACACGCGTTGGGTTGCGCGTGAAAGCGGCGGTTGCGTGGGTCGTCGTATTCAGCCTGACACGCGGGACACATCTGAAATCCGCGCATCGAAGTGTTCGCGCGGTCGTAGGGAAGCGCATCGACCATGCTGAAGCGCGGACCGCAATTCGTGCAGTTCGTGAACGGGTAGCGATACCGGCGATTCGCCGGATCGCAAATTTCGCGCAGACAATCCGGGCAGGTTGCGATATCCGGCAACACGAGCGCGGTCGTGTTCCCGACTTTCCCGCTCTCGCGGATCACGAACCCATCGTAGCCGACAGCATCGAGCCAGGTGGCTTCGAGGCTTTGGATGAAACTGCGGGGGGGCTTTTCGATTTCAAGGCGGTGGCGGAATTGCTCCAGTTCAGCCTGCGCGCCCTCGACTTCGATGAATACGCCCTGCGGAGAATTGTTAACCCAGCCGGCCAGGTCCAGCTCGTCCGCCAGGCGATAGACGAACGGGCGAAAGCCAACGCCCTGAACCGCGCCACGAATAACGAGCTTCAGGCGTGTGGTGGCGCGCACGAGTCTGGCTTCCAGTGAAGTCATTTTCCAAATAAACTCCATCGTTTCCAAAAGTCACGAAGGGAGGAGGGAGAATCGCTATTTGACGTGCACCGAGACGAGCTTGGTCATCTCCGTGCTGACTTGCTTCTCACATCACCGGATTGAACAGCGGGCGGGAGATCTGCGGGTCATCGCGAATCAGGAATGCCTGCCTGCGTTGTCATTTCCATCCTTCCAGTTTGTTGAGCACTGCCTTCTCCGATCCTTCCGGAACACCAATGCAGAGGAAAACCCCCTCCGGTGAGGTGCGCGACATAAATTCCTCCAGCTCCGAAAGCTGAAGGTCCACGATGATGGATTTCCCGGCCTCCAGCACGCGTCGGATCAGCGGCACCCACTGGAGGATCGGCCAGTCCGTCCCCACACCCTGGACCCACTGGATAGCCTGGATCTCCGGCTGGGCGAGAATGGTATCGAGGTGGCGTGCCACGCCCTTGCCATCCAGGTGATACACGCAGCGGTCCATGCCCAGCAGCTCGTGCCGCAACTGCGGCAAGCTGAATTCCTCGAAATGCGCGTTTGAAATCATGGTGGAAAAGTCACAGCTCGGAATATGGAACTTGCCGGCACAGGGAATGTTCATCCACGTGGCAGAGGGATGGCCCTCCTCCCTGAGCATCGCATCGAAGTGATCGAATATTCTGTGGAAGTCGCGAATTGAAAGATCCACGAGAGGCTGGAGCTTTTCCGGCTGCATCGCCATATCCATGCAGAGCCCATCCACCCCCCGCCATGCGGCGATGCAATCCAAACTCGGGTGGAGGTCGGTGTAGCCCACCCAATACCGGCCCCCGCTTCTCGCCAGCGCCTCGCGCGTCATCTCCTCGATCTTGCGGAAAAAACGGTTTTGAAACGGGTCGTTCTGCAACACCGAGAGGTCGTCCGGGCTCTCGAGGACCGGGTGAAACCATGATGTGACCTCATCAAACTCGATATCCCCCGCGTAAAAGGCGGAATAGACACTCGGCCCGAGGTTGGGGGAAAAGACCGGAAACGTCTCTCCGTGAAAAACCTTGCAGGCGATGGACTGCTCGAAGCTCTCGATTTGATAGCCGGTATCGAACCAGCGGTCCTCGAGCGAGGCCCACCGTGTCCGGTCCAGCGGTTCGCCCGCTTCAAATTGCGCGTTGTGTTTGTAAAACCGGACGGGCGGGCGATCGATGACGGATTGGTGGAACCAGGCTTCAATCCGGTCGATGCACCTCTCGTAGTCAGGCTTTGTGGAAAGCGGGATGAGAGGGTTTGGTTTCATGGGCAGGCAGCGAGAAGGTTTTCGGATTCAAGGCGGCTTTTCTGGGCCGGGGCATCTCCAAAATCGGGAACTTCCATCGGCTTGCCTTCGTTGACGGCGGAGGTATGGGCGACCAGCCCCGGCGCGGTGTAGCGGGCAGCCTCCCACGCGTGAACCGGGGGCAGCAGGTCGAAAGCCACGGCCTTACAAAAGTCATCCACCAAAAACTGATGGGAGCCGTAATGCCCATTGTTTTTCAGGTCCTGCAAAGCCTTTGGCAGGCGCCAGACCGGATGAATCTTGGCGTAGCCGGAGAAGAAGTCGCTTTGCGTGCCCTTGGCCCCTTCCTGCTGGCGGGCCGCCTCGATGGTTTCCTCGGAGAAGGAAAATCCGTAGCAATCCAGCAGCTCGTTCAGGCTGCTCATCTGTTTGTCGTGGGTTGTCCAGAAGTGGTTGTTGTCGGCCTGCATCTCGAAGGCTGCCTTGGTGCCGAAGATGCTCTGACGAACCGAATTGCCCACCCCCGTGCCCACACGTCGGAACTCGTTGAGCCGGGCGATTCCTCCATCGGAAGTCCTGCAGAGCGCCGTCTCGTTGCTGAAGGGGTTGTTCCAGAGATTGGCGCCTTCGCGGAATATGCCATCCGCATCGCGGTCCCGCCAGCCCAGGCACGAGATCCGGGTCACACGCGCGCCGGTGACGGCAAGGACCATTGAGGCCGAGTGCGTGGAATAGAACATGGGCGGCACACCGGCCACGCGCTTCCAATCCGGACCGCCGGTGTTTTGGAAGGCGTCGTAAAACCCATGGGCCATGTCGTGCATATACTCCCCCTCGCCATAGACGAACTCCCCAAAATCGCCGGAGCGATAGCGCTCGCGACAAAAGATGCATGAGGGGTAATAATAGCTCGTCTCCCCCATCATGTAGGTTAGCCCGGTCGCGGCCGCGAGTCGGCAGATCTCCTCGATCTCGGAAAGCTCCGTCGCCATGGGCACGGCGCAGTAGACGTGCTTGCCCGCGCGCAGCGCGGCGATCGTCATCGGTCCGTGCAGGTGTCTTTGCGTGATGATGGCCACGGCATCGACATCGCTCGCGAGAGCGGCATCCAGGGAATCGAAAAGGCGCTTCACGCCGAACTTGGCGGCCACCGCCCCGCGCCTCTCGGGAAGGATTTCCGCAAAACTCACTTCGGAGACGCAGGGGTGGGCTTGGAAGATCGGGATGAACCGGACGCCGAAGGAACCTCCTCCGACCACGCAAATGCTGAATCTTTTCATAATGGGGCTGGTGTCTTCGCGTTCAACGCGGGCACGGCAGGACAGGGGTGGAGGGCGAGATCCACCCTTGGCCCGCATATCCCACAGTCTCTGTGGGGATGCACGGGGTTCCGGGGAGCGCACCGCTCTGCAGTTTCTCTGAAGTGTGAGACATGCGGGTTAGGCACAATGCTGTTCACTTAAGAAGGGAGCGCGGGCGTCTCGCCCGCTGGTTTTTCGGTTGCGGGCGGGACGCCCACGCTCCTTTTTGCAGCAAAGTGAACAGCATGCAGGTTAGCCATGCTTGGGCTGTGACTGGCTGAGGAACTCGTCGGTGAGGCACTTGCCGAGCAGGTAGTATTTGCGGTCGGGATACCAAAGGATGCGTTCGCCTTTCCATTCCGTGAGGCTGGGGTAGGTAGCGATCTCGCTCGTTCCTTTGGGGCCGATGGGAATCCCATCCGTATCCGCAAACTGCACCGGCGGCCCGAACCAGACCGGCTGGCGCGCGGTTGGGCGAAACTCCCCGACGGCGAAGAAAGCCGGGTGGCGGTTGTGCAGTGCGTGATGCGGTTTGTATTCGCCGACATGCCCGTCGTTGTTGTGATAAATTAGAAGAAAGCGGCCGTCGCGCAGCGGGTAGAGCGGGCACGAGGAAATCGGCTGTTTCAGCGGCGCACCGCCGTCATGGGTCTTCAAGACTTCGGGCTTGGTCCATGTCACCCCTTCATCGGCCGAAACCGCATACCAGATGAATCCCGTGAAAGTGCGCATGACGCAGAATATCCGCCCGTCGGGCAATTGGACCACGCTGGGTTCCTGGGCGACGGAGAGATCGGGTAGTCCGGGAAAGGGCACCTCCAGCCCCACCTTGTCGCCCGGCAGCCACGTGATGCGCATCTCCGCCGCTGAGGGATGATCATCTATGTTATCGAAGCGGAAGAAATGGGAGCGGCTGTCGCGGCTATACCAGCCCATCGGCGGGCTGTCCTGCCAATGCTTGCTGGTCCAATGCGTGTAGCCGGTGAAGACGTCCCCGCTCGCCAGGCGGATGGGGATCTGCCAGACGATCCAGTTCTTCGGCATATCCGGGTCCGGGTGGTCGAACGCATTGCGCGGCATCGCCACGTCGCCGCTGCTGACCCAAGTCCGCCCGGTGTCGTCGGAATAGATGCAGCCCATCGTTCCCGTCGTGGCGCGGTCGATGTCCGTCCGTCCGGTTTCGTTAAGGTAGAAGCAATAGATGCGGCCTTTCCGGGTCACCACCGGGAATCCCCAACTGGCCTGCAATCCCGCGTCATCCAGACCGCGCGCCCCCGCAATGATCTCCGGCTCGGACCACACATACCCGTCCGAGGAGCGCGCGAACATGATGTGGTTGTTGCCAAAACATTCGACGGTGCTTTGCGTCCACATGGCCAGCAATTCGTCGCCCTTCGGCGACTCGAAGACCAGGAAGTGCTCGTTGTCGGTGTCGGCGCGGTCGCCGCCCTTCGGCAGGTAAACAATGCGGTCGGGGTCGCTCCGCCGCCAATCGAGATGCGGGTCGACCGCCGGGGCGGGTTCGTTGGTGGCTGGTGTTTCTATGGTTTGCATAAGGTGGTTTTTATTGTGGAACCGCCGGGGCGGGCGTCCCCCAGGCATTGGTGTATCTTGCACCGTTCGTCATCAAATCATTGACGGCAACCATCTCCACGTGGCCATCGAGAAAAGAAAACTGGGCGACGCCCTTGATGGAATGCCAGTTGCGCGGGATCCCTGCTAGCGAAGCCTCCGAGTTGGGGGAAATGCCGTGCGTGTTCATCGCGACCGCCGGGTAATTGCCGATGAAGATCGTGGTCGTCGGGGGCATCGTCACCATTCTCCTGCCCCGATAGACCGTGCCGGAGCCGAGAACATACTCTCTGTCGTAGTAGTTGATGGCATAACTCCGCCTGTTAAAAGCGTCTGCTGCGACGGCATTCGATCCAGTGAGCCCACCCAGCGTCGGATCGTTCGGGGAGACAAAGACCGAGACATTCCCCGCGCGTTCCGTATCGTCCTTGCCCACATACGGACGCAACTCCGTATACCAGACCTTCGACAGTCCAGGCGCCGTTGTAAACCCGATCACGCACCGCTGGTCGTTGTCCGCCGCGTAGCTGATGTTGGCGATCGCCAGCGCTCGCAGGTTTCCCGCGTCCTTCGCCGATTTCCCCTTGAGCAGGACGCCCTTCATCGCTGGAAAAAGCAGGCTGGAGAGAAGGGCGATCACCCCGATGCAGACCAGAAGCTCTATCAACGTGAAGCCCGGTCGACATGATGTGGAGCGACCGCCCCCGGTCATTTTATTGGCAGCCTGCACCGGGCACTGCATGTGTTGTCTCCCGAATTGGTTTCTGAATTAAGGCAGCACTCGGTGCCCGGAAACTGGCTGCGCGTCGCGGTCAATCGCACGCTCTTTCAGCGTGCTCTCCGCTTCCTCCGCACCCAGCCGACCACGCCAAATCCCAGCACGAACAGGGCCACCGTCGATGGCTCGGGAACGACGCCGAGGTGGGCTTGCAGGACGCTTGAATCCAGGGCGGTATTATAAATCGTTAGCGCGTCAAAGCCCCCATCGAAGCGGGTAGTAGTGCCGCCGGCGTAGGTTCCCAAGCCAAAAGAGGCGGAATTTAAGTTTGCGGCATTGAAGGCATGGCTCACGCCATTGATTGTCTGCGTCAAACTCGTATCTCCCGCCGTAAGATTCGCGACCCAAGCGTTCATCGTTACGGTTCCATTGCTGACGCTGCTGATGGACCATGTCTGTGCGACGTAATACCAGTTGTCGGCAGAGTAGCTGACCCCAGTGCTTCCTCCAATCAATGCGACACCAGAGGCGGTTCCGAGCGTTGAATACGCGATGTTGGTGGCGGCACCGCCGTTATAATGAAAGATGAATCGCGGATTGTTGGTTCCCGACCCTGCGGCTGTAACGGTCGCCCCGATCGCATAACCACCGTCGTTGATGATGGTCGGCTTGATCAAATACTCGATCGTGCCGGTCAGGCTGAGGGTGAATGCACCGGCTGTCGAGTTAGAGAGCGAGGCACCGTTGGTACTGGCTCCGTCTCGTGTGAAGGCTGCGAAGCTGGAGCTATCGAAAGCTGTACGCGGCGGCGTCGCCGGGCTTCCGTCCGCAAGAAGTGTCGAGTTTGCATACGACACCGAAAAACCAGTGGCCAAATTCGCCAGAACAACGCCTCCAATCTTATCCGTCCTGCGCGGCAGGTAAACGGAGTCGTTGGCACCCTCGAACGAGTATTGGTAAACCGCGTTCGCGTTTGCCACCTGCAACTCCTGCAAAGTGGCGACGGTCGCCTGCATTGAGCTGTTTGATATGAACAGTGATATGAAGGCCGCGAGAGCGATGGGGTAAAGAAGGCTTGTTTTCATGGGAAGGATTAAGTTACGTTCAAAACAAAACAGAGTTTTTCTGGACATGCAAGAAAAAAGTTGATTTATTTTAAAGATATGAGTAGTGATCTGACTGATATGTTTTTCATCCATCGTTTCCGGTCCGCATATTTTGTTCTGTTGGCCATCCTTGGAGTTGGTATCGGGGGGCTGCACGCCGGGGATTGGCGGTTTGAGGCAGCGCCCGGATCCGACACGGCGGGGCCATTTCCGCTCAAGCCGCTTTCTCGTCCCGATGGCAACCGGCTGGAAGCCGCGGATCCGGCGGTGTCCGCCAAATCCCCGAGCACGAAGGTGCTGGCCAATCCCGCCCTGATGCATGAGGGGGATGTGGGGCCCTTCGAGCTGACCAATGTTTCCTGGACGCTCAGCGGCTGGTTCCGAAACGGGGAGCCGTCCGGACAAATGATCGGCGCGCAGATGCTGGCGGGCACGCGGCAGTCGTCTTCAAAGTTCCGGGGCTGGGATCTGTGCATGACCGACGGGGTGCTGCGTTTCTTCGCCTCACCACCCGCCGGCACGGGCAATAAATTCGTTACGGCGAAGCGCTGGGACGACAACAAGTGGCACCAATTTTTCCTTGTTTGGGATGCGGGGGCGCACACGGTTACGCTGTTCGTGGACAACGAGGCGGCGGGCTCTGTCAATGGGGTGCCCTTCATTCCCGCGACGCTGGGGCAGGTCTTTACCATCGGCGCGAAAATCCTCAACGAGACGCTGGCCGCGACCGGCAACTGGGAGGGCGAGTTTGACGAATGGAAATTCGAGCCGGGCACGGCGGCTCCGCCCGCAGGGGCACTCAACAATCTTCCCGCGGGCCCCCAGGCTTCCGTGCCGCCCCCGGCCGCCGCGCCTAATTCCCAGCCCGTGACTTCCGCCCTTCGGCTCACCCCGCTTACCGGCCAGACCGCGCTCACCTGGAAGGAAACAGGCCCTGTCGGCCGACAGGTTCTTGCCGGCGACAAACCCATCACGCAGGACAACCGCCGGAATGCAAGGGTCGTCGTTTCCGGGATTCTTCCCGGCTCCGCCAACGATTGGTATGAAGATCCGAAGGAGTGCCCGAAGGCCGGTTCCGAGCCGCCCCGCGGCTGGCTGCTCGGCCCGGAAGCGAGTCCCCTTGCGCGAGAGGATGGTGCCTTCGTTTACACCTTTCGCTCCGACGACCCCGCCGCGCTGTATTTCGCCGTGGCGGCGGAGGACGAACCCATCGAGCCCGGACGCAACGCCACAAGAGATCCCATCGAACCGAAGGTCGCTCCAGTGACCCCCATTGCTCAGTCGCCCGAGGCGGCCGGGGACATGAAAAATGTCGCGGCCGGACTGCCCGTGTTGCTCGAACTGCACGCCCACACCAGCCGCCCGCAGGGGAAATTCACCCATCTGCTCTTCGGCAGCCCGGAGATGGGGTGGCGGGACGGGCTGCCCTTCAAATTCAAGGTCACCGTCAATCCTGATCATATCTATGTGCAGCCCTACGACCGGGTCTGGATCAATCGCAGGCTGGGTGCGAACGAAACCCCGTTTTTTTCCTACGAGGGCCAGTTCCGCAATATCGAGACCATGTGGTATGGCACGAACAACCACATCGACTCCCCGACCGAACGCGCGCGGGGAGTGGCCGTCAACTACACCGACCGGTGGGTTCTTGCCGTGCTCGAATGGGTCGTCAAAAACTATCGGGCCGATGCCCGGCACGTCTATGGCTGCGGCGCTTCCATGGGCACGGCCATCCAGCGCATCGCCTTCAACCATCCCGATCGATTCGCCCTGGTGGATGTGAGGGTTCCCTTCGTCGATTGGTCCTATGTCGAAGGCAAGGACGACCTCGCCCGGCGCATGCAGGCCTCCTGCGGCCCGATCGACATGCCCACCGACAAGGGCACCCCGCTCGCCGAGGAAATAAATCTCCTCAAGATCGCCGGGAAGGCCCCGGGCGATCTCACGTTTGTCATCTTCCGTGCCGGCCTGAACGATGTTTCCGTCTTCTGGAAACGCATGCCCGACTACTTCCGCACAATGAACCAATACCGCCAGGGCCTGCTGGCCGCTTGGGACGAGGGCGATCACCTCACGGCGATGAAGAACCCCCTCCCCGATTTTCCCGACTTCCGCTCCGTGCCGTGGTATGCCAAGCGCTTCGCCCTCGACCAAAGCTATCTCGCAATCTCCGACTGCTCCCTCAACAGCAATTTCGGCGACGGCACCCGCGAGTCCGCCGATCCGCAGGGATTCATCAACCGCGGGATGGAATGGACCGTGCTGGCCGATGAAAAAGACCGCTACCAGGTGAAGGTGTTCTGCACCCTGCCCGATGCCAGGTTCCCCGTCACCGCCGCCATCACGCCCCGCCGACTGCAAAACTTCCACCCTGCCGGGGGCGAGACGCTGCTCGCCCGGAACGACGAAACCGGCGGCAAACCCGTCTCGCACGCCGAGGTCACCGCCGACTCCGCCGGACGCATCACCATCGCAAATTTTTCTCTCACCAGCCCTGCCGGAAACATCCTCACCCTCCAAAGAAAGCTCTGATCCCCCCATGCTGCCCACGACATTCCCCCACGCATCCGCCGGAAAAATTTTTCTCATCACCTGCCTGGCGGCGGGCGCCATGAGCACCCTGAAATCCCAGGAACTCTGGTCCTTCGAACAGGAGCCCGCACAGGAAAACCTCTTTCCTCTGCAGCCCCTGCCGCGCCCGGATGCCAACGCGCTCAAGCCTGCGGACCCCGCAGTGGCCTCTCGAACGTCCAGCAAATCGGCCCTGAGCAATCCCGCCCTGATGTTTGACGGCGAGGTGACTCCGCTCGAGATCGACAAAAAATCATGGACGTTGAGCGGATGGTTCCGCAACGCCGTGCCGTCCGGCTCCATGGCAGGTGTGCAATGTCTGGTCGGCACCCGCCAGTCGCCCTCGAAGTTCCTGGGCTGGGATTTGAACATGGTGGATGGCACCCTGCGCTTTATGACCGCCCCGCCCCGCGGCCAAGGCCGTCAATTCGCCACCGGCAAGCGTTACGACGACGGGCGCTGGCACTTCTTCCAACTGATCTGGAATGCAGAAGCCCGCGAAGTCACTCTCCATGTGGACGGCGAGAAGGCTGGCTTCGTGCAGGACGTGCCGTTTAACGCCGGCGCTTCGGGCCGCACCTTCACCATCGGAGCCAAGATCCGCAACGAGAGCCGGGCCACGATTCAGGAATGGGAAGGAGAGATCGACGAATGGAAATTCGAGCCCTCCACCGTCGCGGATCCGATAAATATGAGTGTGCCCCAACCCTCCTCGTCCCAGATCCGGCCGCCTGCGGGCTCATGACCATGCCCACCCCGGAAAACAAGCCGCTGGCCGACCAAAACGGCCGGGTTGCGGTGCCCTCCATTTCCATTCCCGCCATTGACGGCATTACCCTCACTTTACGCAAAGCTTCTTATGTCAACCACCCTTGAAAAACCCTCCGACCACCTGCTCCACATCAGGGTGGCCAACCGGCTGCTCGACCACATGTGCGCGGAAAATCTCCAGCCCAAAACCCGCATCAAGGCCCTGCGGGAACTCGCGCTGGACTACGAGGTTTCCTACCAAACCATCCAGCGTTCCATTCAGGTCCTGAAAGCAAAGGGCATCCTGGAGATCCGCAAAGGGGACGGCATCTACCTGGCCCGTTCGCTGGAAAATGAAAAACGGACCGCCGGCCAGAAGCCGGTCCAGGATGGTGAAACCAGCCCGAAAAAGAGCCGCCAGCGGCAGACCGACCACGTCGTCGCCATCGTGCCGCCGGTCTGGGCCGCAGAAGAATACACGGAACACTTCGGCCAGGCCGCCGTGCATCGTGTGCTGGCCGGATTTCTGGCGGAATGCGACCAGCACCATTGGGGCATCGAAATGATTTACAATGCTCCTCCCGACGAGGCCGTCCGGCCCGAATTTGTGGACAAGATCATGCGCCGCGGTGTGGACGGCGTCCTCTGGCTGCGGCCCAATATCGGGCATCAGATGAACATGATGCGGTTGATCGACCGCGGGTTGTTCGTGGTCGGCTGCGGCCGGAAATTCCCCGAGATTTCGGTTCCCACCGTCAGCGAGGATCATCCGCAAATCGCCCGCGACGTTCTCAAATGGCTCAAGGCCCGCGGAAAAACAAATGTCGGATTGCTCAACGGCCTGACAGAAGGACGCCATGCCGATCCCTTTGCGGCGGAAATCAGCCGCGTCTTTTCCGAGGCAGCCGCCGAAGAAAATCTCGCCATTCCCGAAAGTGCTGTCTGCCAGGCGTTTGGTCTCCCTCCTGCCGCACGGGAGGACATCGTGCGCCTGTTTTTCCAGCGCAACAAAAAGATCAACGCGCTGATCTGCACGTTCAATCCCCTGCTTTCCATCGTGGAGCAACTCGCGCTCCGCCGCGAGCTTCCGCAAGTCGACAACTTGATTTGCGTGGATCTCATGTCCGACTACCGGCCATTTGCACCCAGTGCGAAGAGCCACCTGAAAGTGGCGGGAGTGCAAAACCCCTTGGAAGATATCGGCCGCCATCTGGCCGCCCAGTTCGAGGGCAAGTGGCTGTCACCACCGCAGGACCTTGCCCCCCTCCCAAACCCAAAAATCGCCGAACCCGGTTCCATTCATCCCTGACCTTGTCTCCCTCATTTCCATGAACAAAATATTCTTCCACCTGGGCATCATCCTCTCCGCGAGCTGCGCTTTCGCCCAGGCGCCAACGCCAGAAAAAAGCGGCCGGCAAAAAGCGGACACGGCCTGGATCCATGATGTGGTCATGGATCTGTGCCCGGCCCGCACCTTCAGCAAGACCTGGGAGGACGACGCCAAGCGGCTCCGGCTTTTTGAGGACTTCGATCCCGATGCCATGGATTTCTGGGACGGAATGATCATGAATTCCGGCGGCCTTTGCCGCAACCGCGGCATCGCTGTCAGCGTCTGCCAGGCGAATGAATACGACGCCCACATCCTCGATACCGCCTCGCACTGGGATTACTTTTACCAGAACGGGATTTCCGTGCGGGAGGACGGCAAGTTCAGCCGCTACGTGCCGGAAGTTTACAACGGCGAATACGGTGCCAACCCCGCCACGGAGCGCTGGAACCATATGCTCGGCCAGCACATGTTCCGCATGACGGACTACGCCGATCTCTATTTCCAGGACAATATCGCCAACACTCTCAGCGCGCACGGCATGGGATTTGAGGACTCCCTCAACGCCCAGTTCATCGAGCACCTGAAAAGGAACTTCCCGGGCGAAAAGCTGAAGACGCTCGGCCTCTCAACCCTCGAGGGATTCAACATCCGCAATGCCCTGGCCGCGGCGCGCAAGCGGTTGAACGCCCCCTATGCGGCCGGCGTGAAGGTTCCGCAGGACCGCGCGGAAGCGCTCATCCGCGATCCGCTCGTGCATGAGTTCATCCGCTTCTCGACCCAACGCCAGGTGGAGGTGTGGCGCGATCTCGTGAAAGACGCCCAGGGTTACTCACTCGAAAAAAACCGTCCGGTCACGGCCTACGAGGGCAACCAGGCCGGCCTCGCCGGCAACCGTGTGCTCTCCACCTTGCAGTCGCAGACTTCGGACATTGTCTGGGTCGAGGCGGCCGTCATGTTTGAGCCCTGCTACGGCGGTGCGCGGCAGGCGGAATCGACTGCCAACTACAAGGTCGCGAACGCCTCCGGCCTTCACAAAAAGCCCGTGCGCCAAGTGCAATACCCCGATGCGCGTTTCAGCGAAGATGTGCGCATGCCGTTCGTCATTTACGGGGCGGAGGGTTACGCCAACGGAGGCGTCCCGGTGTGGGCATACACTTTGTCGTTGCACAACAAAGGCGACCTCGAAGCGCCGGTTTACAAAACGCTGAAGGACTTCGCGCAGTTCGTCAACGCGCGCCGGGAACTTTTTGTCGACCGCGAGAATATTGCGGACACCGCCGTCGTCCTGTCCCTGCCCTCGCTCTTCTGGCGGCAATTTTCCTCCCTATCCACCGAGAGCCCTCATGCCAGAAATGTCAGCGCCGTGGCACGGCTGCTGGAGGATCATCAGCGCCCGTGGGAAGCGGTGGTGTTCGGCTATCCGAACATCTTCGACGACACGGACGCTCTCGCCCGCCTGAAGCGCTACCGCATGGTCATCCTGCCGAACGTTGACGCTGTTTCGGCCACGCAGGTCGCGGCCTTGACCGAATTCGTGCGCAGCGGTGGCACTCTCGTCCTGTGGGGGGACTGCGGCAGCAACGATGAGCAGCTCATGCCCCGTCCGGCCAACTCCTTCGCCGCCCTCACCGCGAGTCCGGGCAAGGGCCGTGTTCTGCAAATCACCGACAAGGAGGCGGCCGGTTACATGGAAATTTCCAAATACCTCTCCCCTTTGGGCCAGAAGGAAAACGCCGTCTGGCGCTACACGTTTGAGAAACCGGCGGATGATTGGATGCAAAGCGGCTTCAATGACTCCTCTTGGAAGGAGGCCCCCACCCCCTTCGGTTCGCCAAAAAAATTTGGCAAGAAAGCCAGGACCGAGTGGACCGGCCCCGGGATTTGGATGCGCCGGGAAATTGATCTTGCCGAGATCCCGCAGGAGCCGGTCATCCAATTCAGCCAGCAGGGGATCAACACCATCTGGGTCGGCGCTGAAATCGAAGTCCCGGGCGACGGCCTCGATGTCTATATCAATGGCGTTTTTGCCGGCAGCTCAAAAACCCGCTGGAGCGGCATTCACTCGCTGCCCGTGAGTGTGAAGGCTCGTCACGCCCTTGTCCGGGGCCGCAACGTCATCGCCGTGCGCTCCCAGCAGTCCAAAGAAAACTTTCAGATTGTGGACGTGGGCCTTGCCGCGTTTGCTCCCGACAATGCACTGGCCGACAAGCTTAAGATCAGCAATCCCTTGCTGGAAGCCCCCGGCCTGGATCGCGACGTTTGGGTGAATGTTTTCCGCCACGGCTCCGGCCCCATGCACACGGTGCATTTTGTCAACTACGGCCTCGATCTTGTGAACGATCAATCCTTTCCCCACGCAGCCTTCACCCTGCGGCTGCGTCCCGGCGCGGAAGTTTCCCCGCGCCTCACACGGGCCACCTACGAGCAGCTCGGCCTGCCGCCGCTTGACGTGCCTGTCAAGCGGTTGCCCGACGGCACTCTCGAGCTGCAGATTCCCGGCGTGACGACCTGGGGGATTCTTTCCCTCCAGTCCAAGGACGAGCGCGAGGCACGCCGCATCGCGGCCGACATCCGCAAATGGCGCAACCGGCTCTCCCTCGCGAGCCGTCGCCAGGAAACCATCGCCTCTGCGGTGGCCCCGTTGCTGCAGCGCGCCGACCAGAATGCCTGGCTGCCCGACAAGACGACGGACTTCGCCGCCTTCGTCCGCGAGGCATCACCGCTGGCCGCTGAGCTGAAGGATCGCATGACCGCACTCACCGCCGAACTTGACGCCCGGCCCCGCATCGAGCCTTCCGCCTGGCTGCAGGCCGACACCGCCGTGAAAAAATTTGATTTTGGCAAAACCGGTTCCGCCCCGGGTTGGGATGAGGTCACCGCCGGCATGCGCTACTTCGCCAAGCGTGGCTATGGCTGGACCGGCGTGCCCAAGCGCATTGCCGACTACGACCAAAAAGGCCCCGACCCGCTCTTGCGGGACTTCATCAGCCCGCAACCGCCGTCCGAATACCTGGTGCCCCTTTCCATCAACGGCAACCGGAATTTTCCGCTGTCTCATCCGCTGAAAAACCCCGCCACCTTTCGCGTCGATCTTCCCAACGGTGACTACGTCGCCGCTGTGGTCACCGGGAGCAAGGAAGCCGTGGGGAACAACTCCAACCAAATCGGCGTTGCCACCACCTCCGTGGATGTCAACGAAGAGCCCGCGCTCGAAGGCGTCCCCCTTCGCCCGGGCTACTGGGTCACGCGCGCCTTCCCGTTCCGCGTGACCAATGGCCGCGCGGAATTCCGATTTTACGGCAATGCGGACGGCCCCTACTTCCACAACAGCGTCCAGTGGCTGGTCAACGCCCTCGCGATCTTCCGGGCGGACGAAGTGCCTGCGGATTTGCGCGGGCAGATCGCGGCGAGGGAGAGGAACCGCAAGGGACTTCTGAGAGAATGGCAGGGCATCGGCCCGTTTCCCGATCCGGACTGGAACGGGCTGGACGTGACCTTCCCGGCGGAGAACCCGGTCAATCTGGTGGGCGAATACCAAGGCTGGTGGGGCCAGGGCGCGCCCGTGCGCTGGATCAAATGCCAGACCGACGCCATCGGCGGTGTGCCGTTGGGAACGCTATTTGACGAACGCGACGGGGATGGCGGCGCGGCCCAGGGTGCCGCCGCATTCGCCCACACCAAGGTCTGGAGCCCGACGGATGCCGACGTTCAGATCTTCGGCAGCCTGACCGGGCCCGGCACGATCACGGTGAATGGCCAAACGCTTTTCCGCCAACCGGCCGCGCTTGGCTTGCTGGAGGAGGAGTTCCGGTTCCCGGTCCGACTCCGCAAGGGCTGGAATGAAATCCTGGTCAAGTCGCTCCACTACTGGGGAGGATCATGGAAATTCCACCTCGGCGTGCTCGACCGAACGGGCAACCCTCTTCCGGTGCCCCAGGAATGAGTGACAGCGCCGCCCCTTCCCAGCCACCCCGCAAGACCCATGTCTCGCCGTGGTCTTTTGTCCCCTGCACGGAATTTTTCGCCGGGCTGATGCGGGACTACGCCTCCGCGTTTCCCTCGCTCATTTTCAAGACGCTGGGCGCGAGCAACGCGGTCGTCGGGTTCACCTATTTCCTGACTCTGCCGCTCGGGTTCAACGTCCTCTGGGCGCCTTTCGTCGAGCGGCTCGGCACGTATCGCCAGAACTTCCTGCGTTCGCTGCTGGCCATCACCATCTGGTCCGCACTTCTCGGTGGTGTCTTCTTCCTCCCGATCCAGGGGCTCATGCCTCTGGCCATCGCGTTTCTGGGTGCCGCCTTCATCATCTCGGTGTTCAACATGGCCTACCTCGGCTTCAAGGTCAGCGCGCTCTCGAACCGCGAACTCGAACTCTTCACCGGCGTCGGCAACTCCTTTTACCGGATCGGCGCGATGACCGGGACGACCCTCATGGTTTATCTGGTCGGCCTGCTGTTCGACCGCATGGGCAGCTACCGCCCGGCGTGGGGCATCATCCTGCTCGCCGGCTCATTCGCCATGGGCGGCGCATGGCTCTACCTCCGGGCCGTGCTCGCCTATCCGCCAAGCGACACGGGAACAACCACGAAGCTCACGCCGGCCGTCTACCTGAAAAGTTTCACCGACTTTATCCGGCAGCCCCGCGGCTGGTTCATCACGGGCTTCCTGTTGCTCGCCCCGTTCAGCGAAGGCCTGCTCTCGGGGATGAAGACGCCCTTCTACCTCGACCCGCCGGAAAAGGGCGGGCTCGGCATGGACCTCAAGGCCATTGGTGTCATGGCGCCGATCAGCACGACGATCATGATCCTCTCGGGGATCGTGGGCGGAATCATCGTGCGCAAGTTCGGCCTGAGGCGCGCGCTCTTTCCGATGTCGCTCGTCATGCTCGTGCCCCATGTCGCCATCATCCTGCTGCCCGTGTTTCGTGAACACGCCATGCAATCGTTTCATATCGGGAGCGCCGGCTTCGTCGTTTATCCGTGGGTCTGGACGGCCAACTTCATCGAAATTTCCGGCTACGGGCTCGGCTTCGCGGCGTATCTGACGTTCACCGCGTTCCTCATCAAGACCGGCGGCCACAACAAGGCGACCTTCGCCGCGCTCGTCGGCGCATTCTCGGTGATCGGCTACACCGCCGGCGGCGGCGTCAGCGGAATCATCCAGGAACATGTCGGCTACTTCTGGACCTTCGCCCTCAGCATCGTCGTCGCCATCCCAGCCTGGCTCCTGATTCCCTTCATCCCCTTGCGACAAATCCTCCAACGGGCCGAACAGGCGGACCACGAAGGATGATGAGGAACGCTCACATCACCGTGCGGTGGCGGGAGCGGTAGCGGAGCGGGGTTGTGCCGTGCTGGCGGAGGAACAGGCGGTGAAAATATCCGAGGTTCTCGAACCCGCAGTCCGCGGCCACTTCGGTGACAGGCGAGGCGGTTGTTTCGAGAAGGCGGGCGGCCTGTTCGATGCGGCGCGAGTTGACCCACTGGGACGGCGTGATCCCGCAATGCTTTTTCATGCTCCGTGCGACATGCTCCGGGCATCGGGCGGCCAGACGGAAGAAGGCATGCACGCCGCCGACCAGCTCGTCGCCGGAGCCGAAGCGCCGCATGGCCGTTTCCAGCCAGCCGGGCAAATCTCCGCGGGCCTCGTGTCGCCTCCCGAGGAGCCGCATCAGATTCAGCAAAAACGTGTCCAGAGAAATCCTGTCGCGCGGCGCATTGCGCAGCCAGGCAATCTCGCCCTGAAGGGCCGCGCGCTGCCCGGCATCAAGGCTGGCAGATTGCGGCATTGGCCCGTCGTGCCAGAAGCCCCATCCGCCTTGCGGAAAGTAGGAGCGCCCCGTCTGCGTGGTCACCGCGCGCGGAAAGGCAACATTCTGCAAGCGGAAATGACGGCCCGGCATCGCGGCGAGGCCGTGGATGTCCTGCGGCCGGATCATGACAAGATCTCCGGCTCCGATTTTTTGACGGCGCCCGTTGATGCGGTGGAAACCCGCGCCTTCTTCCACCCAAAACACCTCCGAAAAATCGTGGCCGTGCAGATGGACCGGCATTCGCCGCTCGTCGAGAGCGACGGAGATATGGTAGGCATGCCCGGAGGGAACAAAATTCCGCCACTTTTTGATCATTAAGTCATTGAAGTGTGCTTTTAAGTCATCTGAATGCAAGAAATATCATTAAAATCAATTAGGGTTTGATTCTTCCTGCGTCCCACTCCCACGGGTTGGCCTGAAAATCCCTCTTAAAGTTTATGAAAATCACCAACTGCAAGACCTTCCTTGTCGAAGGAATCAAATACAACTGGACTTTGTTCAAAATCGAGACCGACGCGGGGATCCACGGTTGGGGCGAGGCGACGAACTGGCCCGGATCTCCGCTTGTCGAAGCGGCCTGCAAACATGTGGGCGAATTCCTTGTCGGGCAGGATGCCCGGAGGATCGACTACCTCTGGACAAAGGTCTATCGCGACATGAACTGGCTCGGGCAGGCGGGCCCGCTGCTTTCCGCGATCAGCGCTGTGGACATCGCCCTGTGGGACATCAAGGGCAAGGCGACCGGCCAGCCGGTTTACCAGCTCCTTGGGGGGGCCTACCGCTCGAAGATCCAGCTCTACGCGAACTATTGGTTCATCAGCGGCGATCACACCCCCGAGTCCTATGCCCGGCAGGCCCGCGAGACCGTCGCTCTCGGCTTTACCGCCCTGAAGTTCGATCCCTTCGCCCACGTCAACTATTGGTATGGCGAGGATCTGAGCGACAACAACGGGCTGACCGAAAAGCAAAAGCAACTGGCGCTCGCTGTGGTGGATGCGGTGGCCAGGGCGGCGGGACCGGAGGTGGCCATCGCGATCGAGACGCACGCATTCCTCAACGGCCCGACCGCGGTGGAAATGGCGCACCGTCTGGCCAGGCTCGGCTTCAACTGCATGTGGTATGAGGAACCGGCGCTGCCGGAGTTTCCCGATGCCATCGCGGACATCCGCCGCCAGATCCCGCTTCCGGTCTGCGTCGGCGAGCGCCTGCACAGCCGGTTCATGCTCAAAACGATTTTGGAGAAGCAGGCGGCGGACATCGTGATGCCCGACATCACGCGATGCGGGGGGATCAGCGAGATGCGCAAAATGGCGAACCTGGCGGAGACCTTCAATATCCCATTTGCTCCGCACAACCCGAACGGGCCCATCTCGACGATCGCCTCGGCTCACACCATGGCAACCATCCCGAACTTCTTCCGCCAGGAATTCATGCTGAAGGATGTTCCCTGGCGCGACGGGTGCCTCTCGCATCCCCTCCCCATCGAGAACGGCTTTTTCGTGCTTCCCGACCGGCCCGGCCTGGGATTCGACATCGACGAAAAAGTGCTGGAACAACATCCGGGCGTGCGCATCCCGCCAGGCGACCGGGCATTTTACATCTGATTGCTCATTGCTAATGTGAAATTGCTAATTTTGAACGGATGACGAGTGAGGAACTGAAAATACGAACGCGGGCGTTTGCTCTGCGCGTGATGAAGCTGGTGGATGCGCTACCCAGAAATACCAATGGGCGAGCCGTCGGGAGTCAGCTTGTTCGGTGCGCGACATCTGTGGGATCGAATTATCACATCGCTTGCCGTGCGAGATCAAAGAAAGAGTTCATCGCAAAGTTGGGCATCGTTTTGGAAGAAGCCGACGAAACGCAGTTCTGGCTGCTCCTCATCATCGATGCAGCCATGCTTCCGGAAAAGCGCGTCCAGTCACTCTTGGTAGAATCCCGCGAACTGACAGCCATCTTCACTGCGGCCATCAAGACGGCGACTGGTCATTAGCCATTCCACATTAGCAATTATCAATTTCCACCCATGCCATTCCACGACTCCGAACTTTTCCCCATCGCGCGCCGTGAACTCTACACCGCCGTCGTCGGGGACATCATGGATATCCTCGGCCACCGGAGCCAGTTTCTTCCCCCGCAGGTCCAGCCCCTTCGGGATGACATGATCGTCATCGGGCGGGCCATGCCGGTGCTGGAGATGGACGATGAGGGTGGCGAGGGGCCGGGACGCAAAAGCGATGTCGTGAACCGCCCGTTCGGCCTGATGCTCTCGGCGTTGGACGATCTCCAGCCCGGCGAGGTTTATGTCTGCAGCGGCTCGTCTCCGGACTACGCGCTTTGGGGCGAATTGATGAGCATGGCGGCCAGCAACCGGGGATGCACCGGTGCCGTCGTCAACGGCTACTCCCGCGACACGCGGGGCATCCTGGCCCAGAACTTCCCCTGCTTCTCGTATGGGCGCTACTCGCAGGACCAGCGCCCGCGCGGCAAGGTCGTGGATTTCCGCTGCACGATAAAATTCGGCGATGTCACCATCCGCCCGGGCGACATCGTCTTCGGGGATCTTGACGGCGTTTGCGTTGTGCCCCGTGAAATCGAGGCCGCCGTCTTCGCTCAAGCCCTTGAAAAGGCGCGGGGCGAGCGGCGCGTCTTCGAAGCCATCAAGGGCGGCATGCTCGCCCAGGAATCCTGGGACAAGTTCGGGATCATGTGAACATTTTATGATACAAGACACACTGCAAAACTCAAAGCCCTACGAATCCCTCCACCCGCTTTTCGCGAAGGCCTTCAATCATCTTCGAGAACTGGCCGCGCGAGCGGACCTGCCGGACGGGCGCATCGAATTGGATGGAGAGAGCCTGTTCGCGCTGGTGGTTCACGGCACCGGCAAAACTTCGGAACAAGTGCGAAACGAAACTCACCGCCGTTACATCGACATCCAGTTTAGCAGGGAAGGAAGCGACCGCATCGGCTGGATGCCGGTTACGGAATGCCGACAACCCAAAGGCTACGATCCAGACAAGGATGTGGAATTTTATGCGGACATCCCGCGCACATGGTTCGAGGTCGGGCCGGGAGAGTTCGCGATTTTCTTTCCATCCGACGCTCACGCACCGATGGCGAACACCGGCCAACCGGTCACAAAAATTGTTCTCAAAGTGGCGGTTTGATTCCATGGAAGTCTTCTTCCCTCAATTAGCAATTCCACATCAGCAATTAGCAATTCCATGAAAGTCCTCATCACCAACGCGGTCTCGCAGTCGGTTCTTGAACCGCTGGATGGCATGGCTGAAGTGATCATGGGGCCCGACGACGGGAACCTGATGCCGCGCGAGGAAGTCCTGCGGCTCGCCCCCTCGCTCACCGCCATCATCAACCAAGCCGAGCTGAGCGCCGACCGGGAACTCCTCGATGCCGGACCGGGGTTGAAAATCATCGCGAATGTCGCGCTCGGCACCGACAACCTGGACCTGCCGCTTCTCGCATCGCGCGGAATCTGGGCGACGAACACGCCGGGAAGTTTTGTGGAATCCACGGCCGATTGTACGCTGGCCCTGCTTCTGGCTTTGGCCCGGCGCATCGTCGAGGCCGACGCCTTCGTCCGCGCCGGAAAGTGGAAGTCCTTCCAGCCCGGAGTCTGGGACGGCATGGAGCTTGCGGGCAAGACGATCGGCATCGTCGGCTATGGGAAGATCGGCCGGGCGGTCGCCCTGCGAGCGCGCGCATTCGGGATGAAGGTCGTCTTCCATGCCCCGTTCTTATCCGATGACCCGGAAAGCCGCCCGCTGGATGTGCTGCTCGGCGAGTCGGACGTGGTGTCGCTGCACATTCCGCTCACTCCGAAAACGCACCACCTCATGGAGTCCCGAAGGTTCGCACTGATGAAAGAAGGCTCTTTCTTCCTGAATTTCGCGCGCGGCAAAACGATGGATGAAGCCGCCTTGGTCGGCGCGCTCGCGAGCGGCCACCTCGGCGGTGCCGGGCTTGATGTCTTCGAAAATGAGCCCGCCGTGCATCCCGCCCTGTTATCCATGTCCAACGTCGTCCTGACCCCGCACATCGGAGGTGGCACCCGCGAATCGCGCCATCACTCGCGGCTCAGGGCCTGCGAAAACGTCGCAGCCGTCCTGCGCGGAGAAGCCCCCCCGAACGCGGTCAACAAACCGGAAGTTCGCCGATAAGATCGCATTGCGACCGCCGGAAATTTCAGGAACCGACCCGCCATGGATCGGGCGGGAATAGCGCGGGGTGCCGGCAACAGAATACGTGTGTCAAGCCATTGGGCTGGAAACAGCCTGTCCATCGCGGAAGTGTCCTTCCAAAACGGTTTGATGGGCGGTGTGGAGTTTGAAGGCGACTTCCCACTCCCTGGGCCATGCCGGCAGGAGGCGGGAGGACTCGCTGTCGAACGGCTCCGCTGCCAAGAGCATTTCCTGCAGGCCGGTCATGGCACTGCCGCCCCAGTTGTGGTCCGGCAGCCAGTCGTGGCCGGGGCCGAAGAAGGCGGGAAAGCGGACCTGCGATTTCTGATCGGAAAGTTTTTCAACGACCCGCCGACCGGCTTCTTTTGCAAGTCCGAGGGCGGCCATGTTGACCACGGCGGGCATCCACGAGAGATCCTGCTTGCAGAACCCGGCCCGGTGTTCGGGGATGCGATCCCAAGTGTTGCGGGCGAGCTCGAGGGTTTCGGGGTGCAACACTCCGACGATGCGGTAGGGCCACGCCGCGTAGAGTTCGGGTAGTTCCCAGAGGTTGAATTCCTTTTCCGATGCCATGGCAGGCAGCAGGACTTCCATGCCGTCCACCCTGCCTTTGGGAAGTTCCGGAATGACCGAATGAACCCCTTCAAGGAAACTCCGTGTCGCGGCGGGCAAAACCGGATTGGACAGCTTCAGAAGGGCATCCGTCACGCGGCGGAGGCCGGAGACCACCTCGATGGGATTCCTCGCGCCCACGGCGAGTTCGATGGAGGTGGAGGGATAAATCACCAGCCTGCCGTCGTTGGAGAGCTCCTTGCCGGTGCGTTGTTTCGTCAGGCGGCGATAGTAGCTGTCGTAAAAGCGGACGGTGCCGACGATCCAATCGAGGTCGGGCTGAATGTCGGTGCCCAGCACAGAATGGCCGCAGAGTGCCATCCAGGCATGTTCGAGGCCCATGTTGAAATTCTCCGCGAGATGTTCGGCCCGGCATTTGCCGTCGGGTCCGGCGTTCCAGGAGAGCCCCCACACCTTGTGCGCCTCGGGAAACGCGACACCTTCCGCGCCCCAGGCGCGGGCCCTGGCGGCGGCGGTGACGGCGCGGTCCCGATAGAATGCGATGGAGGGCTCCAACAAATCCCTGTCCCCGGACGCGATCATCGGCCAGCCGAGCCAGCGCTGGTTCTGCGACATGAACGAGCAAAACATCCAGCGCCGGAAGTCGGGCGTGGATGGCCCGGCAGGTTCGAGAGGGATTCCGCCGTTGTTTTGCGTGATGCGCCCCGGCATCGAATCGGCGGTGAAAATCCCGCCGTTGAAAAGCAGCGGAAGCGGGCCGCCGCGGTTGCAGGCGAGCATGTAGCGGAAGAGTTGATAGTTCCGCCCGACCTGCCAGGCGGGATCCTTTTCACCGGCCTCCGGGTTGATGACAATGTGCGAGCGCGACCAGAATTCGTCCCAGCGTGCCTGTTCATCCTTTGCGGCGGCAGCGAGCGCTGCGGGGTCGAGCAGCGCCCGGGCCTCTGCCAGCCAGGAGTGTGGATCACCGTTCTTCTGTGCCCGCAAAGCCACGGTGAAAACATGGGACGCGGACTTTTCCATCTGGAACCGCCATGCCCGCCCATCCCAATTTTGCCAGTGGACCGCCTCATCGCAGACCGGCACCAGCGGATGCGCGGAGGCCAATGCCCCGCCAAACACCAATCCTTCCGCGGGGTTGTGGATGTTGCCGACCGCCCAGGGCTGGATCGTGAGGTCTTCTGCCAGTTCGGACGGATATTCGCTGTTGTCGTGCCACCAAAGCAAACCGTCGGCTGTCGGCAGAACATGATCCTTTCCCACATCGTGAGTGCGGTCGCAGACATCGACGGGAACCTCGAGGTGAACGCTCTTCCGCTCGCAATCCCGCCATGTGGCAAAGGCGATTTCCAAAGCAAAGCCGCCGAATACCTCGACCACCAGCGTTTCCGCTGCGAACCAAAGGACAGCCGCAAAGTTTCTGCCGCCCGGGGTTTGTGCTGCGATTCGGATTCTTCCCGATGGCAGATCGAGTTCCTGAAAAAAAGCTCCGCCGGTCAGCACGCCGTCGGCGGGCGTGATGCGCAAGCAGCCCGGTTTGAGAAGGCGTCCGTTTTCATCGTAGGCGGAGTTGTGCCCGGGATACATCCAGATCGATCCGTCCTGCACCCAGACATTTGCGCCCGCGCCGAGACGTCCGGAGAGCGGCATGGAGTCCATCGAGTCGCGCGAGGGCGAGTTCCAAACGATGTTGTAGGAAGAAAGATAGCGCGAAAAATCGAACGACACGATTCAGGGGATATAGTTGAGATCTCTCGTTTGGTCGGGAAGTGTTTCGCCGATGGCGGAGGCGCTTCCCTCGCAGACTTTTTTCCCAAGTGCCATGGCTTCGCGCAATGCGGAGTCCGCATCGGCCTTGGAAATCTCCGCCATGGCAGCGCCCCATTCCGAACGGTCCACGCCGATGCTCGAGCGGTCGAGCGGAGCGATGCCCAATGCCAGCGCGGCGGAGCCGGGGCGGAAACGGAAGTCGCCCTGCAAGGGATTCACGAACATTGGGTCCGCGATCACGCTGCCCTTTTCATAGCCGTTGGGGTAAAGCTCACAACCTCACCCTCCCCCTCAAGAAGGTGGTTGATGTAGGGGATGATGATCTCGTCAATCACCGTATTCCGGAATTCTTCTCGGGAATCATCGGTCATCTGCTTTATCCGCTGCTCGACTGCGTCAACTATCCCGATCAGCTGCCGCCTGTTCTCCTCGCTGGGATCCTCATCCCTCCACTTCAACATCTGAGAACCCAACCAATCCAGTGTCGGTTTCGACAGTATCCACAGGGAGACCGTTGTTTCATCAATATGGAGATCGGTGCGCCCGGCAACGACCGTTTTTGGCAGCGGCAGATCTGGCAAAAACCGGCTGGTGTAAATCGGGACCCCTCGGTGAATGACGGGTGGGGTCGATCCTTCAACCTGGATGGGGATGCGCCCAGATGACATTGGGGAATATCGGTCGCGGGGCATTGGAGGATTTTCGGCCTCAGGGGCGTCAGGATCAACTGGAAAGATTTGCCAGAAAACCGTCGATTTGGTCTTTCCACACAGGAGCCCAGCTACCGGCGGCAATAGGGGCTGGCATCCTATGGATTCCCTCCTTCGCACCTCCGGCAAAGCTCGCTCACGAAGCAGGCATGTTGCTCTCCTGAAATTCGGAATCTTCCATTCGGAAATCTCCGGCCCCTGCTGTCTTGTCGCCAAATTCCGATTCGATGATTCGGAATTTGAGCCTGCCCGAGATTGCTACCGCTTTTCCCCTTTCGTGGACACACCGCATGTCCGAGGAGAAAACCCACCATTCCCACGACCGGATTTCCCCCTGATGTCTCTGCCGTTTGTCGGTTTGGCTGGTAACAGAACACCTGCACGGTAACATTTCTCTTGTTTCTGTGCAAAAACCACGGTATCTCCTGTTCCTGTGAAGAATTCATCATCTTTGAAAATGATGGGCTATCTTGAGAACACGCTCGGACTTGAAGCGAAACTGGCCCCGTGGGCCGGCGCGGATACTCTCCCCTACAATCTGCGAAGCTCCTACGAGGTGCAGGAATTGCGACTGCTCAATAGCGACTTTTTGGTTTGCTTGGCGCGAGAGGCCGGGCAGACCCCGGCGTCGATTGAGAAGCAGATGGAATGGCTGGAGCGCCAAACCGGGCGGCGTGCCGTTTACGCTGCGGAAAGCCTCGCAAGCTACAATCGGAAGCGGTTGATCGAACGGAAGATCCCATTCATCGTTCCGGGCAATCAATTGTATTTTCCTGATCTGGGATTGGACCTGAGAGAGCACATCAGAAAGGCCAAGGAGGAAGTGAAGAAACTCGCTCCGGCAAGCCAGGCGCTTGTTCTCGGAGTGATCTTGCGGCGCTTTGAGCCATTGAACACCTTTACCGCGACCGGTCTTGCGGGACGGTTGGGTTACTCAAAGATGACCATGAGCCGCGCCATCGATGAGTTGAAAACGCTGAAGCTGGTGGAGGTTTCCGGGATTGGCATCCATGCGGGGCACCGGTTTGCGACGACAGGCCGGGAGTTGTGGGAGCAAGCGCGCCCCTACCTGCGTTCGCCGGTCAAGAAGCGGATCTATCTCGCCGAATGGTCTCAAGGCTTGGACTTTCAAGCCGGCGAGTCGGCATTGGCGAAAAAAACCATGATCGGCCGCCCGCAACGCACAATCTGGGCGGTGACGAGCGACCAATGGAAACATCTCCAGGCCTCGGACGCCATCCACATCATTCCCGAGATCTCAAAGGACTCGGCCCACGTCGAGTTTGAACTCTGGCACTATGATCCCGCACTGCTGGCTGATAAACCCATTGTGGATCCCTTGTCGTTGGCACTGAGCCTGAGCGACGCAACGGATGAGCGGTTGCAGATGGCCGTCGATGAACTCTTGAGGGGCGTGTCATGGTAAACGGACTGGATCGCTTCAGGGAGCATTTTGCCGCTTACACTGACCGCTACGTGTTGATCGGTGGCACGGCGTCGAGTCTCGCCATGGAAGAACTTGGTGAAGCGTTTCGGGTGACGAAAGACTTGGATATCGTGCTTTGCGTCGAGGCCCTGGATCGGACGTTCGTCGAGAGGTTTTGGGAATTTGTGAAGTTGGGAGGCTACAAGAATCGTCAAAAGAGCACGGGAAAACGGATGTTCTATCGGTTCTATGCTCCATCGCAGGCAGATTATCCTTCCATGCTGGAGCTCTTTTCCCGGGTGCCCGATGCGCTGGATTTGAAAGATGGCGCGGCGCTCACGCCAATACCGATTGACGAAGATGTTTCCAGCCTTTCTGCAATTCTGATGGACGAGGGCTACTACAGATTTGTGATGGAGCACCGGAAAGTGACTCGCGGTCTCTCGGTGATTGGTCCCGACGTGCTCATCCCGCTGAAGGCACGGGCATACATGGATCTTTTGAATAGAAAATCACGGGGGAAAACCGTGGATTCCCGGGACATCAAGAAGCACAAGAACGATATTTTCCGACTCTTCACGGTTCTCGACCGCCAATTTCCCTTCAGCTTGCCCGGCAGCATCCGGGCTGACTTGGCGGAAGTCTTCGAAAATCTGAAAAGCGATGTGAAAGATCTTAAATCACTCGGGATTCCCGATATTCAGGTGGATGGTGTTCTGGCTGCACTGGCTCGCTTTTACCAGATGAATTCGTCTCAGTGATTATGGACACGATGAGCACCGCAGACATTTTGAGACAGGAAGGTCTGCTACTCGCCCAGCAGCAGGCGATCCGGTGCGCGGATCCGGAATCTTTCGTCAAGGAACTCTGAGCGCCGCTACGGCGAGGATTTGGAAGTGCCTCCAAGCGGTTCCCAAAAAGAAGATCATGCTCAACGCGGACGACGCGCTCAAGGTGGTCTTCGGCGGCAAGAAGCAAGTCAGCATGTTCGAGATGACCAAGCTCGTCTCGGCACACGTCAAGTAACATCTCCCTACTCATCCCCGGCAGTTCCGCGAGGGCGTCATCTGTCCAATCGGCGTGGTCGTCCGCGCAACGCTCATCGCAATGACGGATGATGAGCAGGAAGCGTGGCGCATCCATTTTCACGGTTCCCAATCGTAACATCCCCTTACGCCGATACGGCACAGGCCCATATCGCGTCAGTGGAATTGTGGGCATATCTCAGGCTTACCCGCCAAGGATTACCTCGCAAGCTGCCATGTTCACTCCCGCTCATCTTCCGCAACCGGAGCGCCCGGCGCTGGAACTTGATCATGCCTCGGCCTCGGCGTCATCGCGGATCACGATGTCGCCGATCTTCTCCTCGTGCATGGTGGGCAGCGCGGGTTCGGACAATCAATCTTCTGCCATCCCACTCCTCCCGAGCTTCGTCTTCACGCTCGCCGCGACCGGTACCACTTTATCGATTTCCATGTTCTCCTCCGCTGAATAGAGAGTATGGCGGGCGGTGTGGAATTCCTTGGTTGGCTTGAACACGGCTTTTGCACTCAGGGCGGCCCCGGCGTTGTGTCGGGCGAACAGGGCTTGGAGTTCACCGATGATCTCCTCGGCGGCGGCTTCTGGGATCAGGTCGCCTTTAATCTTCAGACTCCATGAATAGCGTAGATAATACGCTATTTATGTTGATCCGTGCCGTCCATGTGGATACACGTCTATCGGATGAAGAGGTCATTCCAAGAAAGCCAGGCGGGGCTATTCGCGGTTGCGGAAGCTCAGGGGGGCTTTTTTACCGCGAAGCAGGCGGAGACGGCTGGGTTTGACCGGACCAATCACGCCTACCATGTCCGCTCCGGAAAATGGACGCGCGAGTATCGAGGCATCTACCGCCTCAAACAGTATCCGCTTCCGCCGGATTCCGATCTCGTTCTCTGGTCGCTTTGGTCGCGGGGCCGGGACGACGTGCCGCAGGGGGTCTATTCCCACGAGACGGCGCTCCGGATCTTTGACCTCTCGGACAACATGCCGGCCAAGCTACACATGACGGTTCCGGAAAAGTTCCGTAGAGGGGCGGAAATCCCTGCGATTCTCGTCCTGCACCACGCCAACCTTGAACCGGCTGATGTGGAGGAAAGAGAAGGCTTTCGTGTTACCCGCCCAATGAGGACGATTCTTGATCTGGTCGCCACGGGGGGGCTGTCCTCGGATCTTCTGAAACAAGCTTTCGACGAGGCGAGAAATCGCGGGTTGATCACAGCAAGGGAAACGCAGAGTAACAAACTGCCCGCCTGGCTCACGAGCGAGAAAAAGGGGAGGTGATGAAGCCAGCACACCGATACGCGACGACTACCGCATTCCGGATCGCCTTGGAGGCTCGGTTGAAATCGCTCGCACAGGCCGAGGGCATCGACCTCCAACGCCTGCGCCGACAGGTGTCGTTTGACCGGTTGTTGGCGCGGTTGTTTTCGGAACCAAACGCACCCTGGCTGCTCAAGGGAGGCTACGCCATGGAACTTCGCCTGCGATCCGCTCGCACGACGAAGGATATTGATCTGTCACTCCCCGGAGAAGTTGAGAGGAAAGGAGATGTTCTGGAACGCCTTCAAGACAGGGCGGCGACGGACATGGGCGACTATTTCGCGTTCGCCGTCGGTCTTCCCCAAATGGATTTGGACGGTGCTCCTGAAGGTGGTTCCCGATACCCAGTCATCGCATCGCTGGCGGGGCGGGTCTTCACAAAATTCCATCTCGATGTCGGAATCGGCGATGCCATTGTCCGGCCCACGGAAGTTGTCCGGGGACGAGATTGGCTGGAATTTGCAGGCATCCCGCTCGTCCCGTGTATCGCCATTTCGAGGGAGCAACAGTTCGCCGAGAAACTTCACGCCTACACACGCCAGCGCGAAAGGCCGAACAGCCGGGTCAAAGATTTGGTAGACATGGCGCTGCTCGTGAAAATGGGGCTACTGGAAAGCCCGAAGCTGAAGGAGGCGATCCAGATGACGTTCGAGCAGCGCGGCACGCACGGAGCCTCGACCGTATTTCCCGATCCGCCTGAATCATGGCGGCAACCCTACGCGCAACTTGCCGTGGAATGCGGCCTGGAATGGACAATCGATGAGAGTGTCCAAGCTGTCGCATCCCGATTGGCCGCGTGCGGCGAAAGCTCCAAGGGGCTTGAGAATTCACCTCATATCTAAAAAAGAATCCGCCTGCTGCAGCGGATTCCTTTCTTCACGCCCGTCCCTCAAATCGCTCTGATCTGGAAACTGGGGCGTGGTTCTCTCAGGACCGACGGCGATCCGCTCGGCACGCTGCCTTTTCATGGTCGGCCATCACGTTGCCGCGCCAGGATGGGACCTGCATCGAGTCTGCAATGGCGTCAGCGCCAAAATGCTCGCGCAGATCGGCAGCCAGCTTTTCTTTCAGATCGTGTGCCCATGAGTTGCTGAGCCCGTATCTGGCAGCCGTGTCTGTCGCACGTTTTCCTTGTGCGAAATCACTCACCATCGCCCCGTATCGTGGGTTGTGTGTGCCAAGGAAATCCTCCCAGTCAACAGCTCTTGATGCCGCCATCGCAGGGTCACCAGTGGTTTGGTTACTGATGGCCGCGTAGTGCGGCGGATGGATCCGACAAAGCCGGTCCGTCAATAGATCATACCAGCTTACCGGGCACTTCAGGACACCCCCCCCAGACCCGATGGGCAGGAAGATGGTATGATAATTTGAAGCAGCCTCAGCTTCTTTTTATCCCGGCCGGAAGCGCAATTCTTCCGGGCCGAGCAACCCAACCGTCAGCACATTCGAGAGGAGGTGATTACCATGCCGGTCAAAATACTCGTGATCGTGCTTGTCGCTACGGCGGCAGTCCTCAAGGAAGTTACGAAAAAGTAACCGACGATGCACGACCCGCAAAAGGAGGCGGCTTCGAGAGATCCCGACGCGGCTTTTCCCGGAGCCGCTTTCTTTAACTGATGGGGAGGGGGTGATGAACGTGAACCCAGCCAAAATCGTGGCCCTTGCCCTGCAAGCAGCAGCCGCCGTGATCACGGAAGCGGTCAGAAAGAAGAAATAATCTGGGTGATACCGGAGGGGGAGTGGTTTGGATACCGGAGGCGGACTCCGGGTCACTTTTCTTTAGCGGGTGGAGGCTTTCCCGGATAAATTTTTGCGTTGGGCAGGAAAAGGGGAGTGGAGAGGGGCGCCGTTTTCTGATCCTGTGCCCCCTGCAGTTCGAATTCAGCGGGAGTCGGGGAAATTCCCAAGTGCCAATAAGTGCCAATAGAATGCGCTTTAATGCCCTTTAATGCGCTGTCATGGGGTTGAATGAATCAAGGCCCTCAATTGCCAGAAAACCCTTTATCCATGCGGCTTTGGCCGCCGTTAGAGGGGAATGGGCAGGAATGGATTCGAACCATTGAAGGCGTAAGCCAGCGGATTTACAGTCCGCCTGTTTTACCATAGTAATATGATTTTTGTGGAAACTTATGGACAGTTTTAAGGGTTTTGAGTAGTTTTAAGAAATGGCACGAACACCAAAGCTTCCACGGGGGGTTACTCTCTTTCGGGATTCCAACGGGGTCAACGATCTTTGGAGAGTTCGCCTTGGGGTCAAGTTTTTGGGCAAGGGATGCTCCCCGATCAAGCGGGCCTTCCAGACGCACGCTGGGGCGCTCGGATGGATCAATGAGGAAGAAGAGCGGTTGCACCCCCACAGGGATGATGCCGATGCATCCGGGCTCTCCACCCATGTGATTGCGGAGATCCGTGTCGCCCTCTCCAAACTCGCAGGGAGGGCCACGCTGGTTGAGGCCGCTGACGCTTGGGAAAAATACGTGGCCCAAGCGGGGGAGTCGAAGACAGTTGTGGATGCCATCACGGCTCTCCACGCAGACCAGACAGGCCAAGGCCTTTCGGCTCGGCATGTGCGGGAAACAAAAGCCAAGCTCACCCGTTTTTTTCGGGGCCTTGAAAAAACAAAAGTCTGCGATCTGAAATCCGAGGAACTGGAGGCCGCACGGGATGCCGAGGATGCGACAGGAAAATCACCATCACCGGAACAGCGGGCAAAGCGGCTCCGATACGCTTCGCTGTTCATCGAATTCTGCTTGGCAAAGAAATGGTTGAAACCGGCCGGAAATCCATTGGTGGGGGTGAGCCGCCCCCGGATCCGTGCGAAGAAGATTTCATGCCTTTCTGTTGAGGAGGTTGCCCGGCTCCTGCTGGCGGCCAAGGAACACCGGCCAGACACGCTGGCCGCTCTTGCCATCAAGGTTTTTGCAGGGGTTCGGAATGAGGAGCTTTTCCATCTCACTTGGGAAGCGTTCAAGGCTACGACGCTTCGAATTGAAAAAACCAAGACCGACAGGGCCAGGTCTTCCACCATCGCCGAGGTCTTGCGGGCATGGATCAAGATCCCCGAAGAAAAAACGGCCTTGATCTTTTCCGTCCGGCCCGAGGTCAAAGACCGGGAAGCCGTTTGGCTGGAATCCATCGCAGAGATTGAGAAAAAGGCGGGGGTGTCCATCCCGCAAAACGGGCTCCGGCACACATTCGGATCGTTCTACTACGCGAAGTGTAAAGACGCGTCGGAGACATCATTCCAGATGGGAAACAGTCTCCGGATGGTCAGGGATCACTACGCCGATGCTGTGGACGATGAGGATGCGGAGGTGTTCTGGAACCTGGCTCCGGCAAACGCGGAGGCTGCGGCCAGCGGGCCGGTGAAGGCGAGGCCGAAGAATGCGAAGATGCAAAAAACCGAGAAAAAGTGGGATTGGACAGATTCCGCTCCTCCCGGCCACGTCAAACTCTACTCCGTCAAAGACACCGTTTACCGGCTCGGGGTTTTTCGAATTTTGCTCGATCCGGGGGACAATACCCAGGAATCCATCGTCACCCAGGAGGACTGGGACGTGGGAGAGTTTTCCACTGTCCGCGCCCGCTTGGGAGTGTTGCAAAGGCGGGGATGGATTCAACCGAAAAAAGGGCTTTCCAAATAGTTCCCCTTATGGGAACATTTTCCTTGCATTCCCCTCAAAAACTCCGATCCTTCCCATGAGAATCATTTCCCGTAAAACCCTTCGCGATTTCTATGAAAAGCACACCGATGCCAAAACCCCGCTGGAGGCATGGTTCCAGGAATCCATCGAAGCCCGGTGGAATGGTCCTCATGACATCAAGGCCCGCTACCCTTCCGCCGACATCATTCCCGGCAACCGGATCGTTTTCAATATCAAGGGCAACGCCTACCGCCTCATCGTGAAAATCCATTACAACACCGGCATTGTTTTCATCCGCTTCGTGGGCACCCATGCCCAATACGACCGGATTGACGCCGCCACCATCTGAACCATGAAACCAAAAATCATCAAAACCGAAGAGGAATACGCCGCCGCTCTCGCCCGCGTGGAATCTCTCATGGACGCCAGGCCCGGGACCGCGAAAGAGGAGGAGTTGGAGCTCTGGTCGCTCCTTGTGGAACGATACGAGGAAGAACACTTCCCTATCGACATCCCCGATCCGGTCGAGGCCATCAAATTCCGCATGGAACAGGAAGGGCTCCGCCAAAAGGATCTGGAAAGGTTCTTCCCCGGCAAAAATCGGGTTTCCGAAATCCTCAACCGCAAACGCCCTCTGAGCATCGGCATGATCCGCGCCCTCCATCGCGGGCTCGGCATACCTGCCGGAGTTCTTCTCCAAGAAATGCCGGTTTGAACAGGCTTCCCACAATCCTTGGCGGGGGAAATCTGTCCCTTGCTTGAAAAAACTCAAAGATCAGCCAGGGATCGGCGCAACACCAACAATGCCAGCATGAGTTCGGTATCGGCAAGAATCCGGCGGCCCGCTTCGATGGAGCCCCAGGTCCCCTCAGACAAAGTCGCCCCCGCCGGGCGCGTGCTTGTCGAGGCTTTTTGAAGTTCCGTTTTTCGCGAGTGCGGTCGCATCATGGAGATTCAAGGCGAGACCGATTTCGTGGACACACTGGTTTGCATGGGTTTTGCTGCGGCTTCTTCGAGGAGGACTTGGGTAACGCATTCTTCCACGTAACGGACTCCACGCCCGTCGCGGATGGCTTCGCGAAGATTTTTTTCCGCATTTTTGATGAATTTTTCGCGAAGTTCTCCCGGCAGAGCCTGCGCCGTGCGGCGGACCATCGTCACATAATCCTGTTCCCGCAGCGGCGGCAAACTGAGAATTTTTCCGAATCGATTTATCAATTCTGGAGGGAGGACGGTTTTCATTTCATGAGGGCTCGGGGTTTTTTCTGCGAAGGTTGTTTCTGCGGAAAATCCCAAACTTTTTGGCCGGTAGTCCCAGAGGCTCTGGAATGCGCCAGCGGCCACGATGAGCGCATTGCAGCGGAGGTTCATTTGAGCCTTTGCCCAAAGTGCTAGAGGTGAAACCTCACACTCGGGGTCACTGATTTCGATTTCTGCTGGCAAATCTCGGTCCAAAAACTGGAATATTTCGGCTCGCATGTGTGTCCCCCAAAGACTCGTATCATTAGTTTCATTGAGTAATTTATCAGCTTCGTCGATGAAGATCAGGCATTTCCCGTCTTGTTTTGAGAGCCATCTGGCGATTTCGTGACAGGTCTCTTTTCCCCGCCCGCCGGCCACAATCCACCTGGTTGACCATACGGTAAGAACAGGCCAACCCAGAAATTTCCCTAAAGCGCGGACCAAATGGCTTTTCCCGGTGCCTGTGGGCCCCACCAGCAGAGTGTGCCAGCGCGGCAAAACGGGAAGAGAGAACCAATTGTCCCTTCCAAAAGCACGAGCTGTGGTGACGAGTTGGCGGAAGATTTCTTGTTGGTGGGGAAAAACGAGGCCTGGGTTTTCAGGCTTTGGCACCGTGGGAACAGTTTCTGCGGTGACGGGTTCTGTTTCAGGTTCCGGGGGAAGTGCTGTCAAAAGATCGGCAATTGCCTGCGCGGTGGTGTCCATATTTTTTTAATAAGATCGATGGCGAATGCAGCCGAGGAGGGCGTGACCCGCTATCCATGCCGTGACGGTTTTGACGATTCGTTGACCCATCCGGAGAATCCGGGTTGCATCATTATTGCTTCAGGGATTTGCGTTTCATTTCCCAGTCTTCTTCTGCTTCCTTTTGGGTGGCTTGCGCGCTTTCTTTGAATGCTCGCAGAAACAGTTCATGGTCGTTGGCGAAGGGGCTATTTTCAATCAGCGCTTTGGCCCCAGCATTGGGAATAGCTTCGCTCGACATTTTCCGGGGAGATGCTCGGTTTGATTTCCTCGGGCGCATTGAGACCTATCTGGAAACCATGCGGTGGATGGCTTTGCTGACGCGAGCCACGAGTTCAAAAACACTGATGACCGTCCAGCCGACAGCGTAAAAGGCAAGCATGATTGTGTGGTACATCACGCTGAGGAAGCCCCAGAAAACCCAGGTCCAGAAGGCCGCAAAAACGATGATGACGAATATTGCAAGGATAGTGTTCATTTCTACTCCCTTTCCAGTTTCCAGTGACAGAGAGAGGAGTGGCGACAGCCACGTATCGCGTCACAACTTTTTGCTGATCAGAAAACCTCCAAAAGATTGAAACGAATGCGCCTTCTCTTCCAACAGCACGGCTACCATACCGCTGGCGCGATGCGCGGAGGTTGGAGTCCTAAAACTAATTTATTCCAATAGCAGCATGGCATCTGCAAGTCTGAGGCGAAAACGATAGCGAGTCGCCTCCGTGATCAAGCATTTTCTGTCACAGTGAAGATTTCCGACTTCTTCTTGGTTTTGCAGGCGTTTCACTCTTAGGCCAGGCAATAAGTGCCTCAGTGAACTTTATGAGTTCTTCATAGTCTAAGCAGCCGTCATATCGACCGCCATGGTCCATTTCAAAAACACTCTGCCCCATGACCGCCGCGTGTGGTCTTCTGTCCTTCGGCTCACTGACTCGAATTGACAGGTGGCCCCAACGGTATCTGACGTAGATTGCACGGCAATCAGACGTGCGACCTTCCCATTGGCTTGGACAGGCGAAGCAGGTGCTGGAGATTTTTGTTACAACAATCGGGTTAGTGATTTTCATCTCAGGTGGCGTTTCAGAGCATGCCTGCATCACGGAAGCTGAAATAGGGCAAGCGTGCCGGGTCGATTCCGCCGATGACGACATGATCCAAAAAGCTGATTTGGAGGAGCGCCGCTCCCTCGCGAAGCTTTGCCGTTAGTTGCCGATCCGCGGAAGATGGCGAGGGATCACCGGATGGGTGGTTATGACTCAAAACAAAACCGTAGGCGCTGGCCACAATCACCGGGCGAAATATCTCCCTCGGATGTGCTACGCACTCATTGAGCGATCCCAGAGCAACGAGATGGTATCCCTTGGGGCGCAGCTTCGTATCGAGAAGGATGACAATGAGGTTTTCCTTCTCAGCTTCAAACTCCGGTTTGGGAATGATTATCGCTTGCCAGAAATTAAAGATCGCCTGCGGTGTATCAAGGGCTGTTCGCGATGCCCCGTAATCCTCAAGCGTTGCCTCTCCCACGCGGCTCAAAACAACTTTTAACGGCAGAGACGCTTTCATTAGGACTCCTCCATTACTGTAGTGGTGGAGATTTCTTCCTTCGCAGCCTGATGGTTCTGGAGGATTTGCTGCAGACGCATTGCCCCCTTTTTGTAAACAGTGACAGCGAGAAGTTCGCCGTCTCTGTAAATCGCCCAGAATCGGGAGCCGTAGCGTTCGATATTGGTATTCATGTATTTGTATTTCCTGAGTTGTGGGCGGGCGGCACCGACCACCTGCGGGCTTTTGCCCTTTCGCGCTCCTGCCGCCCGCCCGTGGCCCCGTGGGGGGCTTTCGTGCCATGAAAAAAAAGGCTCTATTCGCCTTTCCCCAGGGCATGAAAAAACCGGCACGGGTTTAACCTGCCGGGTCGTCTGGTGAGTTTCTTGCGGGCATCGAAGACTCCGCTTTCGTCCTGAATTCCTCCTGTCCGGTCGACCTCATCCGCTGCAATGGACATTGGATTCGGGAAGGACTTCGGAATTTCTCCGGGCAGAATCTGTGCGCCGGGAGGTGGTCAACTCGGATACTCAATGAGGCTCTCTCTGGAGGCGGATTATCTCTGGGATTTTCTCGGCGGGCCTGTGTCTTCGGTTTCTTGGTATCGGAAAGCGCCGGGCAAGTGGCCGAAAGGCCAGTTCCGCCCATGCCCGGTTTTTCCCCCTGCTTGGAATTATTGTGGCACCACGTAACTTTTTTAGCTCCGGACGACTGGCAAGTGAGCGGGCGAGGCGTCTGCAAAGACGAGCCCGGTCCCAAAACCGAAAACCTGACGGGCGGCTGCGAGCGTTGCGCCGGTGGTCGCCACGTTGTCCACGAGGAAAACAGGCATAACAACCCACCGGCCAGCCCGCACGAATTTGTGATCTGCTGCGGTGAGCCCAGACATTCCCTGACGGCGACGGGAACACGAGGATTCCACTGGTATTATTCGTTTGATGGCGGGCATCACTCGGGCCGCCGGACCATATTCTTCCGCGATGGCGTTGCAGAGGCGGCGGTTGGCATCAATACTGCATGTGCTTGACGGGACTGGCACAAGCGTGAGTGCTGGCAATTCTGTTGGCAGCAACACCACCATTTCCTTGGCGGCGAACCCAGTCTCTTCCCCGCGTTTGAGCGCGTAGGCAATCCGGCGGGTTTCGGCTTCCTCCGTCGAGCTCGGGCGCAACCTGGGCGACACGTATCGTCTGGCGGCAAGGATCGGCGGAACCCGGAATACGAGGGATGGCGATCTTTGATCATGGATTTGATTTTGGGAGTATTTCTCCAGGGCAACGCGGTTTTTCAGGCTGGCCCTGGGCATTGAAGTCCTCATCTGGACCGGCACATTTGTTCAATGCGTTCAATCGCTGGCACAGCTTCCCTCTTGGCGTCCCCAGTGCCGCTGGAAAACCAACACCGGTCGCCAGCGACCTCCAACCACTCCACCCGGACGATCCCCTGATGGGTTGCCACCGTTGCGCGGGCTGGACGCTCACGGCGGTCAAACCGGATGCTTTGAATCCGGGGAAAAAGGGAGTCGCTCATGACGCGAGGGCCAGACCGGTTTCCGCGTCGAAGAGTCCATGCAGGGCTTCTCCGCGCCGCAAGGCGGTGTGCGGGTTCACGGTCTTGTGGACCTCGGTGAACGCGTTGAAGAGGCTCCAGGCGTTTCGGGGCTCGAACGCTTCATGCTCCGGCTTGCGCCACTGCATGAGAACATCCGGGATCTGGGCCGGAGTAATCGCCGCGCAATCCACTGCGCGGATGATGATGTCATGCGCCCGCGTGTTGGATACCTGTTCTTCCTTGTAGGCAAGAACCCTCTGGTCCAGCGCCCGGAACTTGTCACCGAGCTGGCCGACAGCACGAGCCGTCAGGTGCCGGAGGTCACGTTCCGCAAATCGGGTGTGCTTGCGGCTGATCCGCACCTCCCCGCTGAAGCAGAGGTTGTCGCAAACAAAAACGCGTGTTCCAGCCACGAGTCCGGCCGGATACGTCATGTCATGGCTGTTGCGGATGCCAACGATCCATCCGAAGTCCGCCTGACCACGGTTCGGCAATGTGACGGACATCACACCGAAGTATCGGGCTCCGTCATGGCTGAGAGCATGGGTTTCCTCTGCGATGGCGAACCCGCTGGAAACCAGTTGGGATTCGACCTCGGCGAGGATCGTGCTGTGGTTGAGCGGGTACCATGTGCGGGTTCCCAGTGGTGTCGGCACGGCAAGGAGATTCTCGCGGCTGACGGTTTGGGCTCCGCAGTGGAGAAGCATTCCTCGCGTGGGAGCCTGAACGCGGGGTTGCGGGTTTTCTATGATGTTCATGGTATTGTTGGTGTTGAAACGACAAAGGCCGGGGACGTTTTTCGTCTCCAGCCTTCTCTCTGCTTGGTTTGTCCGCTACATCCGCACGCTTTGGAGCGAGCGGATTTTCTGGCGGACGTTGTTGATTTGCTTAACCGATGGCGTTCTACAGTTGCTGTCCCTTCCTGATTCAGGATGTTTTTGTTGGGGCCCAGTCAGTCCTTGATTAGTTATTGGTGTCATGGGCGCGACGGCATCCGTGCGGGACCGGACTCGCTCGAATTTGGATTTGAGTTTTACGCCGCCACCAACTCCGCTTCCTTGCGTATTTTTAGTTGGTCACGTGTGCATTCTGCGGCTGTGGTGTCATCCCTTGCCCCCAGATAAACCGGTTGAAAGAGCGATCCGCTGCCGGGCATGGCGTAGAGGTATCTGACCTCGGCCACGTCCCCGACTTGCGGGATGGGTTGATCTGGCGGAATGGTGACATTGCCAGCCGGAACCATTTTGCCATTGTCATAGACAGCAATGCCCACGCTGCGCTTGGCATTGATTTCATGGATAATCACCGAGGCGGTTTCCACGAATTTGAATTTGAGGTGGTCGCCGCCGGAGTTCGGACGCCCCGGTGAATACGGTGCCGCCATTCGCTTGAAGACAACGCCTTCGGCACCATCCTTGCGGAGCTGGCGGTAAACCATTTTCTTGGCCGACGGTCCAGTGATCGTGGCGACCCACTGGATTCCGCTTTGCTGGCCGGTGGCGAGCAAGTTCAGGAGCCGAACGAGCCGGTCCCGGTAGGAAATAGCACGGATGTCGCAGGAATCAATTTCCAAGAGATCAAATGCGTGGAGAAAATCTCCAACGGCTTCTCCATCCACCAAAAAATCGCCTCGAAGAGCAAGGGCCGCCGCACGGATGCTCTCGGGGATTCCACATTCAATCCCGCGCCTGTTAATCCCGGTCACGTCCTGCCCCGTTTTGTGGATGAGCAGGCGCTTGCCATCGTGCTTGGGCTGCATGTAGAAGGCGTTGTCAGACAGCAATGGCTCCACGTCGTCAACCGAATTTAAAAGCTGCGGGCGCACCGCAGTCGCTCGTCTGCTGCAGTCGCTGTAGGCCGTGCTGTCAGCGCCCTGCGTGTATCCCTTGGCCATTTTCTCACGGATCAGCTTGTTGTAAATATGTTGGGCCGTATCGTAGGAAACCGGGGTCGGAGTTTTCGTCCCGGCGTTGAGCGTAGCCCCCCTGCGCCCGTAGGCGAATTTGACCACATATCCTCCGCCGCGCTCCTCAATCCAGACCCGGTAGATTTTGTCGGAAGTGCCTTCTTTGAAATAGAGAGTTGTGCCCATGTATTTTGCTATGTTGTTTTGCGGGTGCCCAGCGGGGAGCCCGGTTGTTTGATATGCAATTCTGCTGCCTCCCGGTGTCCTAGAAACCTGGAACTGACAAATCGCAAACCTATTTATGGGCAGAACCGCACGGGGAAGACGAAAGCCTCTCCCGTGCCGCCCATAATTTACTGCCAAAATTGAAAACTCATTCGGAGTTCCCGGTTGGCCCTATCGGTTTGAAGCGAAGATTGTCCTCGGCATGCTGAGGGGTCTTTCGATGGCGCAACAAGCGATTCTGCCCGCTCTGCCTCCTGTGCCTTTTGGAGGATCGCGATTTGGTGAGCCAGGCACGCGACATCTGATTCGGGAACGTTCATGTCTGTGCGGAACACCCATCCGCCGAAGGAGAACCCATTGTGTCAGATGATACCCGGGGGTGGTTTCCGGCGCCATCGCCGGAAAATTCTTCCACTTCACAAAACTTGATTCGACACGCGGGATCCCTTATAATGCAACATTATGCACACTGGTGCCAGTTCCCTTCGCCTCCTAAGAAATTTGACCGCAAATATATGAGACATCATTCAATACTCGAACCAGACCGTGATTTGGTGGTGTGGCGTTACATGCCCCTCAATCGATTCGAGGATTTGATTACCACTAATGAGATTCATTTGTCGCGGCTGGATCAGTTCCGTGACGCGCATGAAGGATATGTTCCTACTCGAGAAGCAGTGCCAAGTCTGGTAGAAGTTGCCGCCCAGCGACATGCTTGGGCATGGCGGCATGTGACCTTCGCTTCGTGCTGGCACATTTTTCCGCACGAGAACGCCTTAATGTGGCCCTCGTATGGAGGGGCTTCAGATGGTGTGGTGATTCGTTCGACTGCTGGAAAGCTTGCAGACATAGCCACCTTGCTGCCGAATTCCTACGTGGCTGCTGTGAACTACAAGCCCTGGCCAAACCCTGTCCCACCCGGCGAGCTCAGGGAGCTCCCAACCCGCAAGAGACCGGAATTCGCTGCTGAGGCGGAGCTTAGAATTATTCAGGAAGATATTGATTTACTAATCATCGATGATTTTCCACAGCTCGGGGTAATTCCGCCGACACATTGGCCGATTTCTAAGATGCTGAGTTTCGCCGGTCTTCCGCTCATCGACGAGATCAGATGCAATCCAAGCGCACCCTCTGCCTTCAGCGATCGAGTGGCGGGGTTGGTGAGCGCCGCAAATATTGACACCCCAGTAAGCGATTCCTCTTTGACGCCTGCGCCGGTATGGTTTGATCCGGGGTCGTAAGTCTGCATGCAAACCAAACAGCGAACAATGCGTCGCTCCAAACGCCTGCCCGCCGCGAGTTCAATCCGTCATGAATGACATCTTTCAAACCGCAGTCGAAGCCTCCCCCCCGGGGAGGTGTATGGGACTTTGACGTTCAATCAAATCATTCCATCAATGTCGGTGGTTGAATATCGATGATAGTGTCCTTGCCGAGAATCATTTGAACATGAGCCAAAAGTGACTTGCCATATTTGATGAAGTCAGGCCGGTTGTAACCAGTCTTGGACGAAATGGGGTGGTGAAGGTCGTGTGGAAGGACGTAGCCGACGACCGGTGTTGGTTCTCCAGCATCACCGGGGAGGCCAAGCGTGAGACCGTTCCCGCCATCGAGCACATTGAACAGATATGTCAAACCATGCATTGAACTGTGCGTGGTCGCAGAAACTCACCCGCCAGCCGGGGTGGGTTTCTTTTTTAGGTGCCTCAGGGCGTTTCAAGACTCCGTAATCCTTGTTCCGTGATCCAGCCGTTATCCCCATTTATCGTGATATTTAGCCACCGTTTTCCCTTGTATGTCTTTGAGTCATTCACATTCAGCGTATAATTCCCTGTATCCCCTGGTAAAAAGGTTCTGACAACAGAGGCGGTTAAGTCGGGTGAAGAGCGAAGTTCCATGCGAACACCACTAGGGATGTGAATGGTTTTCTTTGTGGCTGCGCGTGAGTCATTTTGATCGGGCATGGAGCGTGGAGAATTTATCGTTTCAAGGCATTTTTGCGCATCAGCATCACCCTGTTCGGCAGCTTTCCTATACCAAATTGCTGCCTCGGCATCATTTTTTGCCACGCCCTCGCCTCGTGCATAACGCATGGCAAGGTTGAATTGTCCCAGCACATATCCCTGCTCGGCTGCTCTTCGAAGCCATTTAACTGCCTCTACAGCATCTTGCGCAACCCCTTCGCCGCTCAAATACAGCAATCCTAAGTTGTTTTGTGCCTTTGAGTATCCCTGCTCAGCGGACTTCATATACCACTTCGCTGCCTCGGCAGGATCTTTTGCGATGCCCCAGCCAAAAATGTTCATTTTAGCCAAAAGAAATTGTGCGGCAGGGTCGCCACCTTCAGCAATTTGTCTAATCTGTGGTTCTTTTCCGATCACAAACTGAGAGGCACGATCTCCGCTGGTCGCAGCATCTCTAATTTGTTGCACGATTTCTGTATTTCGATTTTGTTCAGGCTTAATCTGGACATCCATTGACTCAAGCCACATTTTGGCATCCGTATTTCCCTGATCAGCAGCTTTGCGAAATAATTCACCTGCCTTAACAGTGTCTTTTACAATGCCAGTACCATTGGCATACATCACACCAAGGTTGACTTGTCCATTGGCGTTTCCCTGATCGGCAGCCTTCCTAAACCATTTCACTGCTTCAGTGGGATCCTTTGACACGCCATTTCCATCGGCATACATCACACCTAAGATATTTTGTGCAATGGCGTCTCCGTTCTCAGCAGCAATACGATTGTGATCAATTTGCATCTTCTCCATAGAAAGATTATCTGAATGGCCACTCGTTTGAGATGCTGTGGTGGTTGGTTCAGGGGGGGCGGTTACATGCTCAGCCCCATTCGAAGCGAGCCATTTCTGCGCATCTGAATTTCCTTGTTCAGCAGCTTTGCGAATCCATTTCTTCGCCTCGGCAAGATCTATTGGCAACTGGGTTCCATCGATATACATCGTGCCAAGGTTGAATTGTGCAATCACGTTACCTTGTTCAGCTGCATTTCTATACCACTTTACAGCCTCGGACAGGTCTTTTGCCACGCCAATGCCACTTTGATACATGTAGCCAAGCCAAGTTTTCCCATCCGAGTTTCCTTGATCAGCAGATTTGCGAAACCACTTGACCGCCTCGACCGGATCTTTAGCAACTCCGGTGCCGTTGGCAAAAATTGCACCAAGGGAACACTGCGAAACTGCATCGCCTTGTTCAGCAGCAGTGCGAATGGCGTCCATTTGTGTCTGTTCTGCTGGGAGTTTTTCCGGTTGGACACTAGTTTGAGTTGGAGGCGGCGTTGACGTTGAGGAATTTGATGTCAAGGCATACGGAATAAAAATGAGACTAAATATAAAAGCGAAAATATAATTAATAATAAGTGCTGATATTGCGAGACCTTCTCCGCGAAGATCATGGTTGCGTCTAATTCGATAGAGTGCTGTATGGCCTAAAAATACTCCAATAACTCCAGATATACCAAGTGATGGCAAAGCGAGTATTGAACATATCAAAGAAGCGATCGCTAGGGGTTCCCATCTTTTGATCCTTTCGCGCTCGGCCTTTACTTTCGCCTCGTTCGCAGCCCTTTCCCCTGCCTCGCGCTCGGCCTTTACTCTCGCCTCGTTCGCAGCCCTTTCCCCCGCCTCGCGCTCGGCCTTTACTCTCGCCTCGTTCGCAGCCCTTTCCCCCGCCTCGCGCTCGGCCTTTACTCTCGCCTCGTTCGCGGCCCTTTCCTCCGCCTCGCGCTCGGCCTTTGCTCTCGACTCGTTCGCGGCCCTTTCCCTCGCCTCGCGCTCGGTCTTTTCTCTCGCCTCGTTCGCGGTATTCTCCGCAGCCTCCCATTTGTGTGCATGAATCGCTGCGCCAATCGCAACTGCTTGCAAACCACGATCCCATTTAAGTGGCCGCTTCTCGGTCGCGGCTACTCGCCGCTCGACGGCCGGGATTTTACTCGATCCACCCACTAAAAGCACTTTATCAATAGTCTTTCCTGCTGAATTAGCGCGACTTTCCCATGTTGCAAGACACTGGAAAGCTTTATCAAGATCATCTGAAATAAACGCTTCGAATTCCGTCCGGCTGCACGAAAATTCAAAATGGCAGTTGCTGGTTCTATGAGCAAATGAATGTTTTTCCTTTTTCGACAGGAGACACTTCATTTCTACAACCCGTCGATAAAGGAGAGGAAAGTCGGTCGTATTGCTT